>SDBS01002792.1_pt1 | contig 17294 bp, 13 predicted proteins | sample 2277091 | NCBI WGS metagenome assembly SDBS01 (sample SAMN10404972, study PRJNA504765) | marine sediment metagenome | isolation source: marine sediment core GS10_PC15, 163 cmbsf | place: Arctic Ocean: Southern Knipovich Ridge | collected 2010 | reverse complement strand
GTTCTGCTGAAGATGGGCTGCTACGGCTTCCTTCGCGTGAGCCTGCCGATTCTGCCCGAGGCCTCCCGGCAGTTTGCGATGTGGATCGCGGTGCTGGCGCTCATCAGCATCATCTACGGCGCACTGTGTGCAATGGCCCAAAAAGACCTCAAGCGCATGATCGCCTACTCCAGCGTCAACCACATGGGCTACGTGATGCTGGGTGTGGCTGCTGCTGCGGCCTTCGTTGCGCCCGACAGAATGAGTGAGGCGGTGCAGCTGGCCCGGATTACCGCAGCCGACGGTGCAGTGCTCCAGATGGTCGCCCACGGGATTATCACGGGGGCGCTGTTCTTCCTGGTGGGGGTGATCTACGAGCGCACGCACCTGCGCGATATTGACGCCTTCGGCGGATTAGCGAAGCAGATGCCGGTATATGCGGGGCTGATGATGCTGGCCTCATTTGCCTCGCTGGGGCTGCCCGGGCTGGCCGGATTTGTCGGCGAGTTCCTGGTATTTCTGGGGGCGTTTGGCATCTACAAGCTGATTACGGGCCTCGCGCTGCTGGGCATCGCTATAACCGCGGCATACTTCCTGATGATGATCCAGCGCGTCTTCCTGGGTGAGGCCACCGGCCGCTGGCAGCATCTGCAGGATATGGACGCCGGGGAGCTGATCGCCATCGTGCCCCTGGCGGCACTGATGCTGGCGATCGGCCTGTACCCCCAGCCGATTCTGGCCATCATCAATACCGCTAGCACTGCGCTGGTGAGCAATCTGACCGCGTTCCTGGGCGGATAGCAACACTCCGTCTCCGAGGTTGTAGGAGGGGCATCCTTGCCCCGACACAGTCGCGACAGGAATGTCGCTCCTACGGTCAGTAAATCGAGGATAGCAGGTAGGCAGCAGTCATGCCATATCGGGATCTAAGCATATTTGCACCTGAACTGAGTCTGTGCGGGCTGGCGATTGTAGTTCTGGTCGCCGACCTGATTGTGCCGCGGACGGGGCGGCGACTGCTCGCCGGGCTGGCGGCGGTCGGCCTGGTGGTGCCGCTGTATTTCGTCGCTCGTCTATGGCAGGGGCCGCTTCAGTTCGAATTCATGGGTGCCTATGCGGTTGACAGCTTCTCGGGCGCCTTCAAGATATTGCTGCTGGTCGCTGGCTTCCTGGTGATCCTGCTCTCGTTCGACTATCTGCGCAAGCTGGAGCGAGGCTTCGGCGAGTATTTCGCCCTGCTGCTGTTCTCGCTGACGGGGATGATGCTGCTCACCGGCGCGGTGGATCTTATCGTCATCTACCTCGCCTTTGAAATGGTCAGCCTGTCGTGCTACGTGCTGACCGGCTATATGAAGCGGGACCCCAAGTCGAACGAGGCGGCGCTGAAGTATTTCCTGTATGGCGCGGCAGCCTCGGGCGTGATGCTCTACGGCATCTCGCTGGTCTACGGGCTGGGTGGATCAACGCGCCTGGCGGAGATTGCTGCCCGCTTTGTCGGCTCCGGTCCGGCCGCCGCTGTCGCGGTGCAGCCAGCATTCTTGCAAGCGTTGCTCACGCAGACGGGTATTCCGGAGAGATACGTTGGGCAACTGCCGGAACTGATGCTGCCGCTGGCGATTGTGCTGATTACTGTTGGTCTGGGCTTCAAGATCGCGATGGTCCCGTTCCACGCGTGGTCGCCTGACGCCTACGAAGGCGCGCCGACGCCGATCACCGCGTTCCTCTCAGTGGGCCCGAAGATCGCCGGCTTCGCCCTGCTTATGCGCCTGGTGTACGCCTGGTATCCGGCGTTGATGCCGCACTGGCCGGCGCTGCTGGCCTCGCTGGCGACCATTACCATGTTCGGCGGCAACCTGTGGGCGATTAGGCAGACCAATATCAAGCGGATGCTGGCATACTCCTCAATCGCGCACGCCGGCTATCTGCTTATTGGCGTGGTGGTAGCAGCGACCAATCCAAGGGGCTTGCACGGGATTATCGTCTACTTCGCGGCCTACCTGCTGATGAATCTGGGGGCCTTCGCTGTTATCCTGCTGGTGGCCCGCAACTACGGCGGGGAGGAGATTTCCGACTTTTCCGGGCTGTCTCACACCGCGCCAGCCGCGGCAGCCGCGATGGTCATCTTCCTGCTGTCGCTTACTGGGATACCCCCCACGGGCGGTTTTCTGGGCAAGTTCTACATCTTCGGGGCAGCGATTGGCAGCGGCGAGTGGGCCTGGCTGGCGGTGGTGGGGATTATCAACAGTGTGATCTCGCTGTACTACTATATGAACGTGGCGCGGGTGATGTACTTCGGCAAGCCCGGCGAACGGACAATGACCGTGCAGCCGGCGGGCATCGTCGCTGTGGCCATCATTTGCCTGGTCGGCATACTGGTTCTGGGGTTGTTTCCGCAGGCCATAATCGAGCTTATTCAGCGACACATATAGGCGAGGGGCATGACATAAAGGTGGCATGAGCAATCAAACTGTGCAAGGCAACAGGACACCTGCGGTGGCAGCAAGCCCGTGGCGGGAGCTGTTTGCACCGGTCGAGCAACAGCTTGTCCAGACTGAACTGCTGCTGGCGGAAATGGTGGACAGTCGCTCCGCAACTGTGCGCGAGGTAGTGAGTCACACGGTGGGGTCGGGGGGCAAGCGGCTGCGGCCAGCGCTGGTCCTGCTGTGTGCCCAGGCTTGCGGGGAGGCGGGGAAGAGAGCCGTACGGCTGGCGGCGGCCGTAGAGCTGCTGCACTCGGGATCGCTGCTGCACGATGATGTCCTTGACGACTCGGAGAGCCGGCGCGGCGGCGAATCGGCCTGGCGCAGATGGGGTACGTCGGCGGCTGTACTCGTCGGCGACTTTATTGCGGCGACGGTGTATGAGTACCTATCGGGGCAGGGCGAGAATGATGCTCTGGGCATTCTCGCGCAGACGGTGGGGGAGATGTGCCAGGGGGAGTTGCTGAGCCTCGAGTGTGGTAACGAGATTGACGAATCCACTCATCTGGAGATCATCGCGGGAAAGACTGCCGCGCTGTTCTCGGCCAGTTGTCTACTGGGCGCGAGGGCCGGCAGTGCTTCGGAGACGCTCCAGTCGGCGTTGGCTGCCTACGGCCGTAACCTGGGGATGGCCTTTCAGATCACCGATGACTTGTTGGACCTGTACGGCGACTCGGAGGAGCTGGGCAAGTCAGTGGGGCAGGATCAGGCCAGGGGGCTACTCACCCTGGCAGTGATCCACGCTCTGGAAAACGACGAGTCTGGACAGATTGCCGAATTAGTGGACGAACTGGCGGCGGGGCACGGAGATGCGCAGACTGTCTCTTGTCTGGCAATGCAGGTCGAGCAGGCGGGCGGGCGTGATTACGCCGAGCAGCGCGCCCGCGCCTATGGGGCCTCGGCTCAGGAACATATGCAAGTACTGCCCGCCTCACCGAGCCGGGACGCCCTGGACGGTATTCCCGAAGCCGTGTTGCGCCGAATCATGTAAGCATTGGCATGGTGCTGTCTGTTAGCGCGCGTCTTTCGATTCCTCGCGGTCGCAGTTCCCCGGTCGTGCAGAATTCCCCTGTTTCTACCCATATTCCGCCTGGGTCTGATCGCGCATGGTGCTACTTGAGTTCGACCTCGATTGTTTCGAGGCCGGCATACTACCGTGTCTTTTGAGAAATCGGGAGTACCTTTACTTGCTTGCCAGAGGCTTTCGTGGTAAGATTTGAACAGGTATTTGCCTGTGAGGCAGCAATCGTCGCAGCAGCTTGGCAAACGGGGGAGATGGGACGATGCCAACACGAAATAGTATAGGCCAGCATAGACGAGAAACCCTGGCGTTCTGGCTGATAATACTGCTCATCTGCGCCATCGCCGGCGTCCTCAGCTACCAGGCAGGCAGGAACTGGGTGGGCCAGCGTCTGGCGGAGGTGGACCTGCACGAGGAGCGCGGCGTATCCCTGGGGGTGGAGGAATCCGGCACACAGACCGTGCCGGTGACGGACGAAGGTGAGGCAGAAGCCCCCTTGCAACCCGTAGTTGAAGTAGAGGAACGTGCACCGACCGAAGGCGAGCAGGCAGAGATGAAGCTGCGTGAGGCGGAAAAGCGCGCGGATGAGTACGGGCCGCAAGATGGCGCCGAGCTTCATGCAGCGGAGGACGACGAGCGCGCAGACAGCGACGAGTCCAGCGCACCCGCCTCAGGTGAGTGGGTGGTGACCGCTGGGTCATTTGCCCAGGCCGAAAATGCTAACCGCCAGGCCGACGGCCTCAGGGCGAAGGGGTATACACCACTAATCACCGAGATCACCATAGAGGGTAGGACCTTTCACCGGGTGAATGCGGGGACCTTCGAGACTCGCGCTGAGGCCGAAGCGCTGGTGCAGAAGCTGCGCGATGACGACTTCGTTGCCGGGCTGATTCATCGCTAGCTCGGTGAGATCGAATACATTCGACACTGTCTTTGGTGCAGCAACCGGGAGGTACTGATTGGCTACATTGATTGATATTGCCCAGGCAGCGGTAGATGCCGCAATGGGGGCGGGGGCGGAGTGGGCCGACGCAGTGTGCGCGACGACTCGGTCTGTCCAGGTCGAGGTGGAGAAAAGCAGCCTCAAAGAATGCCAGGTCAGCCGGGACTGTGGCGTGGGGGTTCGTGCTTATGTCCACGGAGGAATGGGCCTGGCGAGTAGCCAGAGTCTGGAGCGTGCCGAGGTTCGGGCCTGTGGTGAGCAGGCAGCCGCCCTGGCCAGGGCCACGCACGGTGATCCAGACTTCGTGGCACTGCCGGAGTCCGGCGAGGTGCAGGCAGTTGCCGGGCTGTTTGACGAGGAGGTTGCCGGCTTACCCTCGGCCCGGGTAGTGGAATGGTGCCAGGCGGGCATCGAGGAAGCTCAGCAGGTTAGCCCAGAGGTAGCGCTCTCGGGGGGAGCAGGCCTGGGCGAGGGCGAATACGGCCTGGCTAGCTCGACAGGCATTACCCTGAGTAACCGGGGGACCTCCGTGCAGATCGTCTTTCAGGCGGTCATCCGCGAGGGCGATGAGGTCGGCAGCTACTTCGAGTATGACGTGGCGCGGTGCCTGGACGATTTCGTACCAGGGGGTGTGGGGTGCGAGGCGACCCAGCAGGCGAACAAGTTTCTCGGCAGCCGGCATGTGAAGACGGCCCGGCTGCCCGTGGTGATGGGACCGTTGAGCTCCGGCGGATTTGTGACCAGTCCCCTCTTCGCGGCGGACGCAGAGAGCGTGCAACGCAAACGGACCTTCATGGTGGGCAAAGCGGGGGAGCGTGTTGCCAGCGAGTTGCTTACCGTGGTTGAGGACCCCTTTATCCCCGCTGGGCTTGGCTCGACTGCCTGGGATGGCGAGGGCGTGCCCAAGCAGAAGCGGGCGCTGCTCAGCAGCGGCGTGCTGACGACCTATCTGCATAACTCGTACACCGCTAACAAGGCTGGGGTGGAGAACACCGGACATGGTGCCCGCGGCGGATACGGCCCCGGTGTCGGCATCGGCCCCAGCAACCTGCTCATTACGCCCGGGGAGCGCACGGAGGCGGAGCTTATCGGTGAGATTGACGAGGGGCTCTATGTCAACGCCGCCCAGGTCCAGCCCGATCCGGCCAGTGGCGATGTCTCCGTGACGGTTGACTTTGGCTTCAAGATCGAGAACGGCGAGTTGGCTTACCCGGTCAAGAACACCATGATCGGCGGGGATATCTTCGAGCTACTCGGGCAGATTGATGCAGTCTCCAGCGACTACCGGGAAGAGCCAGGCAGTATCATCCCCAGTGTGCGTCTCCGTACGGTGCAGGTCATCGGCGCCCAGTAGGACCGCGCGTAGCTACTACTGAGGGGCAATCTCGTCCATTAGCCTTTGCTGGATATGCTCCATCTCCGCGTGGCCTTCCGGGGAGCGGTCCTCGTAACCCAGTACGTGCAGCAGGCCGTGCACAGCCAGCAAGCATAACTCCCACTCGAGGCTGTGTCCGTGCTCCTGGGCCTGGCGGGCGGCTGTTTCCACTGAGATTATGATCTCGCCACTGCGCCCCTCTTCGTCCTGTTCAGCCTCAAAGGCAATGACATCGGTCGGCCCGGAGGCGTCAAGAAGCTCGCGGGTGAGACTGCTCATCCGCAGGTCATCCACGAGCACAATACTGAGATTGTCCAAGGGTGCCGCCAGCTTGTCCGCGGCGGCGCGCACCACTTGCTCGATTTGGGCAACATTGATGGGGCTATCCTGGAGGTCGCGTATTCCTATTGTCATGATCGGGGCTGGTGGGTGGGGCTCGATGGCTAGGTCTGCTGTGTCTTACCGTAGGCCTCGGCGACCTCCGCCGCCTCGCGCTCGATTTGCTCGGGGTATTTGATGCGCTGGTGGAACATCGTGTTCAGGGAGTTGATGAAGCTGTGCTTGATCTGCTTGACGTCGGCGAAGGTCAGTGGGCACTCATCTAACTGGCCGTCTTCGATCTTCTCGTCAACGAGTCTATTGACCAGTCTTTCTACGTTAGTCGGGGTAGGTTCGTCAAGGGTCCGCGCGGCCGCCTCGACGATGTCGGCGAGCATGACGATGGCATTCTCTTTGGTCTGCGGCTTGGGGCCGGGGTAGCGGTAACTCTCCTCGAGGACTTCCTCGTCCTCTGCGGCATGCTCGCGGGCCTTCTCGTAGAAGTACTTGATGAGGTAGGTGCCGTGGCTTTGGGGAATGACGCTGGCGATGAGCGGCGGCAAGCCGATCTCCCCGGCCATCTCCAGGCCGTCTTTAACATGGGCGATTATCACCAGCGCGCTGAGATGAGGGCTGAGTCTGTCGTGGGGGTTCTCGTCTCCGAATTGATTCTCGATAAAGAAGTACGGGCGCTTTGTCTTGCCGATATCGTGATATAGCGCCGCGGTGTGGGCGAGCAGGCTGTTAGCGTGGATGACCTCGGCGGCTTGCTCGGCCAGGTTAGCGACCATGATGGACGACTGGTAGGAGGCCGGCGCTTCCCGCCGGAGCTGGCGCAGAATCGGTTCGTTGGGATTAGACAGCTCCATCAGGCGCAGGTCGGTGAGCAGTCCCAGCGGACGCTCGAGGACGACGATCGCGCCGACCGCCAGCAGTGTAGCAGCCACACCGCCGAGGGCGGTGGCGGGGATCACTTTCCAGTCCCCGGTCAAGTCGAAAGCCTCCGTAGCACATACAAGAACGAAGGCATTAGTCACAGCGACCAGGACAGCCGCCTGGGCGATGGTACGGCTCCAACTGCCCCGAATGGTGCTGACATTAGCGGCAAAGAGCCCGCAGATGATGGTGGCGGCCACCAGCCGGACGTCGGTAGAGGGGGTGACCACACCGAGCAAGAGTCCCAGTGTGAGCGAGGTGCCGGAGGCAAGCACCGGACGGGTAGCCAGGGCCAGCAACATGCAAGCCGTGGTGGCCGTGGTCAGCACTATGGCTTCGAAATAGGCAGACTGGTGGCTGACGCGGAAGACCAGTGCAGCGGCGATTATCACCACGCTGAGCAAGCCCAGTTTGCCCATATCCTGGTAAACGGCAGGTGCGAAGCGGACTGTGAAGGCCCACAGCAGGGCGACGATAACCATCAGCAGCGCCAGCAGAGCGAGGGCCTGCGTGTAGTCAATCTCTGGATTGACCAGGCCCAGGGCCTTGAACTTATCTAGGTGGTCCTGGCTGACTCGCTCGCCCTCGGAGATGATCACCTCGCCGGCCTGCACAGTTCCCGGCACATCTTCAACCGCCTCGCGTGCAGCTCTGCGCATTGCTTCAGTCGTCTCGGGATCATAGACACGGTTGGGCTTCAGGGTGACTTGGGCGATTTCGGCGGCGGCGGCTGCCGCCGCGCGAGTCAAGTCTAGGCGGTAAGCCCGTTCACCGATTCGGCGCCGGGCTTCGGCCAGATCGTCAGTGTGCTCGCGCAGTGACTTGTTCATCTCAGTGCCGGCTAGATCTTCCGCTGCGCCCTGGATCTGATCGAGCGTGGTGAGGGGTTTCTCCACGGCAATACGCAGTGTCGCATTGCTCAACTCCTTGGCCAGGCGCTGCTGGAGATCTTCCATTTTGTCAATAGTCGCCAGGTCCGGCGAGGTCTGGCGAATATCCCGGGCGTGGGCGAAAATGTCGTTGATCACGGCTAGCACTTTGTCTTTGGCATCGGCAGTGGGCCGATACTGCATGGAGACGTTCTCTTCGGCTTCAGCGCGGAGCTTTTCCGTCTGCTCGGTAGCAATATAGACAGCGGTACGTCGAGCGGAGATCGTGCGGTCGGCCGTATTCCCCACCGACCAGTCCACCCGGGCGGGCAACACCCGCGCCCATAGGCTGAAGAAAAGCAGCGCGACAGTGACGGCCGCAAGCAGAATTCGCCGTGGCTGCATGTACTCAAGGTTGGCAAGCCGGGAGAACAGCGAAGGCTGCTCTTTGTTCCGGCGTTTTACTCGTGGCATCTGTAGCGCGCTCCTCGGTTACGGGTGTGGCGTCATCCCGGCTACTGCTGATTAGCGGAGAGTCGGGTGTTGGCTTGAGCCTGATCGTAGGCTTCGACAATCTGCTGCACCAGGTCGTGGCGGACGATGTCATGGCCGGTGAGACGACACACTGTGATTCCCGGCACCGAACCCAGCACTTCAATAGCGTGGACCAAGCCCGACTGAGTTGATTGGGGCAAGTCAACCTGCGTGATGTCGCCGGTGACGATCATCCGCGAGCCCAGGCCCATTCGCGTCAGGGCCATCTTCGTCTGGCCGACGGAGGTATTCTGCGCCTCGTCGAGCACAATGACCGCATCATTTATGGTGCGACCCCGCATGTACGCAAGGGGGACAACCTCGATCGTTCCCCGGCGCAGGTGACGCTGCAGGCGGTCAGCGCCCATGACATCAATGAGCGCGTCGTACAGCGGCCGCAGGTAGGGGTCAACCTTTTCCATTAGGTCACCGGGCAAGAACCCCAGCTCCTCGCCGGCCTCCACGATCGGACGAGTGAGGACAATGCGACTGACGCTGCCCTCTTTTATGGCGCGGACCGCCATCGCCATGGCCAGGTAGGTCTTGCCGGTGCCAGCGGGCCCGATGCAGAAGACGACGTCGTTCTGGGTCATCGCCCGCACGTATTCCATCTGACCGGCAGTTTTCGGGCGGATGGGCTTGCCTCGAGGGGTAATAAGCAGCGGCTCAGCCAGCAATACGTCGGCATCCTCGGCGGCCTCGCGCTGCACCGCTTGCAAAGCGTACTTGAGGTCCTGGTCACTAAGGGTGTGCCGGTGCCGGATGATTGTCAGCAGGCGTTCGAGCAACTCGACGGTATCCTCCGCCGCCTGCTCGTCACCGAATACCTGAAGCTGATCATCGCGGGGGACGATCTGCACCCCGAGTTGTTCCTCGATCAGCTTCAAGTTCTGATCATGTGCGCCCACCAGGCTCTCCAGTTCGCGATCGCGATAGGTTAGCGACCTGGCGGGCCCGTTGCTTGCGGGGCTAATACTTTCGGCGTTCGTTTGAGATTCCTCCTTCGACCTGCCACGACTATCCCGGCGGCCACTGCATGCGTCGGCCACCCAGCAGGTGCAGATGCAGATGGTCTACTGATTGCCCGCCATCGGCGCCCACGTTGAGCAGAAGGCGGTAGCCGCTCTCGGCAATCCCCTCCGTGCGGGCTATGTCCGCGGCAACCAGGGCACAGTGTCCCAGCAGCTCGGCATCCGCGGCCGAGGTGGCGTCGAGGTTAGCGATATGTTCCCGGGGGATAATCAGCAGGTGCACGGGCGCCTGGGGATTGAGGTCCCGGAAGGCTACTACTCGGTCATCCTCGTAGATGATGTCGCTATCAATCTCGCCGGCTGCGATCTGGCAGAATATGCAGTTCATGGCTGACACTCCTTCAATCAGACCCGGACCGCGGTGAACCGCTGACCACTCAGGGAAAGGGCTTCGATATCAGAGAGCACGGCCTCCAGGCCCAGAATGGTGCAGGAGATCGGATCGGTTGCGACTGTACAGGGCAGATGCAGGGATGACCCCAGCAGTTGACTCAGCCCCTGGAGCAGAGCGGTGCCCCCGCTCAGTAGAATCCCGCCGCCGGCGACCTGCTGTTTCTGGGCGCGCGGCAACTGCTCGAGTAGCCAGCTCAACTCAGTGATCAGTGGCTGGAAGGCTTCGGTCAGGATTCGAGGTATCTGATCAACCTCGATCTCGTAGGACTCGAGGTGCTGGTCGCTATTGACCACGACCACGTCGTCTATGTGAACGGGCCCGTTGTGCAAGGCCGTGTGCACCGAGCCGGCTTCGCGCTTGAGCTGTGCGGCTGCCGGATAGCCAATGCGGATGCCGCGCTCGCGCTTGACGGCGCGAATGATGGCTTCATCTAGGTCGTCGCCCCCGAAGCGGAAAGAGCGGATGGAGGTGACCAGTCCGTTGTGGAAGATACCTGCGTCGGTGCAACCCGCGCCGATGTCAACCAGCAGGTAGCTGTTGTCGGAGTGCAGCGGCAGCCCCGAGCCTAGCCCAACGGCCAGAGCGCGCTGGACGGTTACTACGTGGCCGGCGCCGGCGGCGACCAGAGAGTCGTGCAGCGCTCGCTCTTCGACCTGTGTGGTCCTGGCCGAGGTAGCGACCACGACTAGCGGAGAGAACAATGGTCGGCGGCCGAGCGCGCGCCGGATGAAATGCCGCAGCATCGCCACCGTGGCATCGAAGTCAGCGACGCCGCCGCCGCGAATCGGCCGGATGATCTCCACATCACCCATGCCTCGTTCCCAGAGCTGGCGGGCCTCAGTACCGATGGCCACCGGCTTGGCGCGTCGCTGCTCGAAGACGACAAAGCTAGGTTCCCGCAGTACCACACCCTCACCCTTGGCCGCAATATGCACCCAGGCGCTGCCGATGTCTATGGCCAGTTGTTCCGTCCAAGGGAGTATGGGCATTGCTGGAGGCGGAGGATGCCGGTTCTGATTCGCGAAGGCCGGCTCGCTGTGCTGCTCCGCCGGGCCTATTAAGGTGCCGCAAATTGTAACACAGGGGTGGGAAAAAGGCAACAAATGCTCGAACATACGTTCGCAGGCAGATAGACGGGGCAAAGTTTGACAACTCTTGGTGCTGGCTGCTATAATTCAAGGAGTAGACCTCTGATGATAGCTTTGTTTGGACCTGGTCCAACAGCCGCCAGCCGTTCTCCTACATGCTGACCAAGGGAGTGGTGAATAGTGACGCGCGTCGAAGAAGTCGAGACCAAACTTGAACGAGTGCACGAGTTTATGGCCGATCACGAGCTCGATGCGGTGGTGTTCGACACCAAAGTCAACTTCCAGTGGCTGACGGCGGGCGGCGATAACCATGTTGTCATTGACACTGAGGCAGGCGTAGCGCCGGTGGTTGTTACCCGTGACAGTCAGCACCTCATCACCACTAACATCGAAGCGGGGCGCCTCGAAGACGAGGAGGTTGGCGACCTGCCCTTTGAGATTCATTTCATGAACTGGCACAGCGAACAGCGCGAGGCGGTGCTGGCCAGCATCGTCCGCGGCAAGATTGCCACTGATGCGACCTGGCCGGAGGGGGCTGAGCCGCTGGGCGGGCAGCTTGCCCGGCTGCGCTGGAGTCTGTTGCCGCCGGAGATTGAGCGCTACCGCGAGCTAGGCCAGGTAACTGCCCAAGCGTTGGGTGCAACGGCCAGTGAGATCGAGCCGGGTATGACCGAGCATGAGATAGGCGCTGCTCTGGCGGCCAAGCTGATCGGCCAGAATGTGATCGCATCGGTAGTGCTCATTGCGGTGGATGAGCGGGTCGCCTACTTTCGGCACCCCATTCCCACAGAGACACGGTTACAGAAGAAGGCTATGCTGGTGATCGGGGCGCGCAAGTGGGGGCTGGATATATCGGCTACGCGCCTAGTGCACTTTGGCCCACTGCCCGCTGACCTGGTGGACAAGCACCGAGCGGCTTGTCTGGTGGATGCCACCTTCCTCAGCGAAACACGGCCGGGGGCTGCTGTGGCTGATATCTTCAGGAAGGGCGTTGAGGCGTACAAGGCTGCTGGCTACCCGGAGGAGTGGAAGCTTCATCACCAGGGCGGCGCCACCGGCTACGCGCCCCGCGACTACAAGGGAACTATGGACTGCGCCGAGACGGTTGTGGAGAATCAGGCCTTTGCCTGGAACCCATCAATAACCGGGACCAAGATGGAAGATACTATCGTAGCAATGGCGGACGAGACCGAGGTGCTGAGCGTAGAGGAACAGTGGCCGATGCTAGAGGTGGAATATGCGGGCGGCAAAATCGCCCGACCGGATATTCTGGTTCGCTAAATTGCGGCAAATGAGGAAGCAACGTGCGTTTAGAGAAGCTGTTGATGCGAGGGTTCAAGACCTTCGCGGAAAAGACTGAACTTGAGTTTGGCCCGGGCATAACCGGCATCGTCGGCCCCAACGGCGTCGGCAAAAGTAACATTGCTGACGCCGTGCTGTGGGTACTGGGGGAGCAGGGCTACCGCGCCTTGCGGGTCGAGAGCGCAGAGGACGTTATCTTCGCGGGGGCGGAGGGCCGCCGGGCTTTGGGGATGGCTGAGGTCACACTCACCCTGGACAATTCCGATCGGGCCTTGGCCTGCGAGTACTCTGAGGTGGAGATCTCCCGCCGACTGTTTCGCACGGGCAAGAGCCAGTACCTGCTGAATCGTAACGCGGTGCGGCTGCGCGATATTCGCGACCTGCTGGTGGACAGCGGGCTGGGCTCGGACTCGTATGCTTTGATCGGCCAGGGCGAGGTTGAAGCCATTCTTAGTGCCCAGCCGGAGGACCGGCGGGAGCTGCTCGAGGAGGTCGCGGGGGTGCGCAAGTACCGCCTGCAGCGTACCGAGGCGGAACGCAAGCTGGGCCGGACTGAGGAGAACCTTGTCCGTATACGCGATATCGTTTTCGAACTGCGCAGCCAGCGCGAGCCACTCGAGCAGCAGGCCGAGGTCGCACGTGACTACCGGGAACTTGCCGGGCGGCTGCACGACTTGCAGCGTGACCTGCTTGCCGCGGAATACGCAAGCCGCCACACTCAGCGTGGTGCGGTGCTCAATGATATTGCCATTGCCCAGGCCGACTTGGAGGCTACACGGAGCCAGCTCGGCGCGCTGGAGGCGGAATACGAACAGGCCTCAACCCAAGTTGCGCAACTAGCTGACCAGCTTGATGAGTTGCGCCAGCAGGCGGCCGAGGCTGAGCGGGAGCTTGACCGGCGGCGCAGCGCTGAGGCGGTAGCCGAGGAGAAACTGCGCAGCGTCGGTGAACAGCGCGGCCAACTCAGCCAGGCCCTGAAGCAGAGCGAGCTGCGGCTCCGCGAACTGACCAAGAGCCTCAACCAGGTCAGGAAGACCCAAGCTCGCCACCAGGCAAGCCTGGTGGCTGAGAAGCGCAAGGTCGAACAGTTGCACGCCTCCCACCAGGAGCAAGAGGCTGAGTACCGCCGCGCTATGGCCAGCCGCGAGGCCCTGCAGGAGCAGCGTGGCGAGCTCTCAGGCGAACTGGCCAAAGTTGAGAATGAGGTCGCGGTGCTGGGGGGATTGCAGGCGGAATTGAACGAGCGTATTGAGCGGCTCGCCCAGCAGCAAGAACAACTCAACCAGCAGCGCGAAGAGTGCGAGCAGCAGCTTGCCGAGTTGCGCGAAGAGAATAGCACTCTCCGAGAGCAGGAGACAGAACTGCGCAACCGGCTGCGCGAGACACGGGAGCAGCACGGTGTGTTGATTGGAACGTTGCGCGAGCACCGGCGCAAGCGTGACCAGTTGGGAGAGGCGGTGGCAGCGGGTGAATCGCGTCAAGGATTGCTTGAGGAATTGGAACAGGTCCACGAAGGATACGCCGAGGGCCCCCGGGCGCTGCTCGAGGCGGCTCGTGCCGGGGAGTTGACGGGAGTGGAGGGGGTGCTGGCTGACATGCTGGATGTACCGCGCCGACTGGAGACGGCGGTCGAGGCGGGATTAAGCGATCAGCTCCAGTGGGTACTGGTCGCCTCTGAAGAAGAGGCCGGCCAGTGCATAGATTATCTCCGCGACAATCAACTGGGCCGGGCTACGGTCATTGCTACCACTGTCTCACCTGCCAGCTTCGGTGGCGCGGCGGCTGCCGGTGTGAGCCGTTCGGCGGAGGGGGTGTTGGGCACGCTGGATTCGCTGGTGAAATACCCACGCCGGTTGAACCACGTGGTTGGCAGACTCCTCGGGAACGTGCTGGTCATTGAGGACCTAGAGGTGGTGGCTCGCATTCGGCATATGCTGAGTGGTCCAGTGCAGTTGGTAACGCTGAGCGGCGAAGTGATAGGTCCGCTGGGCGAGATCACCGGGGGCAGCCTGGGCGAGGGTGTGCGGCGATCGTTTGATCGCAAACGCGAGTTGGCGGACCTCGAGGAGAACTTGCAGGGGCTGCGCCACTATCTGGCCGAGATGTGGGAGGCCGAAGAAAGTCTGGAAAGGCAGGATCAGGAGCTGGCTACGCGCGCGCGCGATCTGGAGCAGCAAGCAAGCGAGACAGGCAAACAGGTCATGAGCCTCGAGAGTGAACTGGGGCATACTGCTGACCGTTTCCGGGCGGCGAAGGCAGCTTATGGGGAGGCTGCCGAGGAGATTGGTGTATTGCGCGAGCGGCGGCAGGGGGCTGATACTCGCTCAGCCGAGGTCGAACGCCAACAGATGGGTCTGGCGCACGAGTTGAATGAGATTGGCGGCCAACTGGGCGGCCTACCCGGTGAGCAGGTTACTGCACAGCGCCTGGAAAAGCAGCGCGAAAAGCTTACTGCGGCGCGGGTGAAGATAGCCGAACTGGAGGAAAGACTTCGCTCGGCGCAACTTCTCGCCGACCAGCAGGAGCAGGAGCAGGGCCGGGTCGAGCAGGAAGTCGAGAACTACCGGACGCAATTGGCGCAGCTTGACCAGGTCGAACAGGAAGCCCGGGAAGGCCGGGCGTTGGGTGAGAGCGACACCACTGACCTTGAAGAGCAGGCCAACACGCAGCGTGAACTGGCCGAAAGCCGTCGAGCAGAGGTATCCCGGCTGCGCCATGCTATCGGCGAGCTTGAAGTCGCCCGCCACAAACTCGTTGACCTGCGTGAGCAGCAGAGCGGCCAATTGCATCGCCTGGAGCTGCGGCAGGCCCGGCACGATGCGGAACTGGTACATATTGTCGAAGAGCTTGAGGAGGCTTATGAGCTGGCGCCCGAGCAGGCGCTGGCGCAGGCGGCGGAGGACTTCAATCTCCGCGCGGCACGACGCGAGGCCAAGGAACTCAAACAGAAGATTCGTGCCTTGGGCTACGTGAATGTGAGCGCAATTGAGGAGTGCGAACGCCTGCGGGACAGGGAGGACTATCTGAGCGGGCAACTGGAGGACCTCAAACTAGCGCGGGACGACCTCGAGCAGCTCATTGCCCAAATTGACCAGACCGCCAAGGAGGTCTTCCTGGATAGCTTCGCACAGGTAGCGGAGGCTTTTGATGGTCTGTTCAAGCAGCTATTCGAAGGTGGCAGTACCCGGCTGGAGCTGACCAATGTAGAGGACCCCTTAGACGGCGGCGTGGAAGTAATTGTCCAACAGCCGGGGCGGCGGTTCCAGAATCTAATAGCGCTGTCGGGCGGGGAGAAGGCGATGACCGGCCTGGCATTGTTGTTTGCGATGATTCAGGTCAAGCCGGCGCCATTCTGCTTTCTCGACGAGATTGATGCCGCGCTTGACTCAGCCAACTCGCAACGCTTTGCACAGATTCTTAAGACTTTTGCCGAAGACTCGCAGTTCATAATCATCACCCACAACCCGGAGACGATGGAGGCAGCCGATGTGCTCCATGGGGTGACCATGGCCCAGCCTGGTGTTTCCAAGTTGATATCAGTGGAGTTGGCCCAGGCGCAGCGGGAAGCCGAGCAGTGGGCGGCAAGTGAGGCTGACCAAGACACGTCGCGGGTTGCTGATGCCCAGTCCGCGTCAGTGACGTAGAAGCGAGTTGGGTGCACATTCCACACGCACAAGAGAAGAATGAATAGCATGTCAGGTGCCAAGGGTGAATTGGCCATATTCGGCGGTCCGAAGGCCGTCGAGAGTGACGCGAAGGATATGTTCACCGGGCCGATCATTGGCGAAGAGGGCGCCGCTACGCTGCTGTGACGGCACGACGTACGTCTCGGCCGTCGGCAGCCAGCATTATGTTGTAGGAGCGGCATCCCTGCCGCGATGGGGTATCGGGCCAAGGGTGCCTCTCGTACAACAGCTTTGCAGTCGCAGATCAGAAAGGAACCACACACTTGCTCAAGGGACTGTTTCGCCGCGTCGGCGCGGTGCTTACGGCGCGCTCTGTCATTGATGACGTACTGCTGGAAGAGCTTGAGGCGGCTCTGATCCAGGCGGATGTCAGCGTTCCGGTGGCTGGGGATATGGTCGAGCAGCTCCGGGAAGAGGCCGAGTCACGGCACATCACCGAGCCCACTGACCTGCTGGGGCTGCTGGCCGAACAAGCCGAGGAGATGCTCACCCCCTACGAGGCACCCCTTAATACCGGCTGCTCCGCGCCTACGGTTTTCCTGATGCTGGGCGTGAACGGCGTGGGGAAGACGACGTGCATCGCGAAGCTCGCTCACTGGTACCAATCAGCCGGGAACAAGGTGCTGCTGGTGGCCGGTGACACCTTCCGGGCGGCGGCCATCGAGCAGCTTGAGGTCTGGGCGGGTCGCGTGGGCTGCGATATCGTGCGCCAGCAGTCCGGCTCGGACCCGGCGGCGGTAGTCTACGATGGTCTGGAGGCTGCGCGGGCGCGCGGGCATGACCTGGTCATTGTGGATACGGCCGGTCGGCTGCATACCAAGCGCAACCTGATGGAAGAGCTGTGCAAGATGGACCGGGTGATCGAGGGGCAACTGGGGCGGCCCACCGATGAACGGTTGCTGGTCATTGACGCGACCACTGGCCAGAACGCCATCAATCAAGCCCGGGAGTTCAACGAAGTGATCGGCGTCACCGGTCTGCTGGTGGCCAAGCTCGACGGCACCGCCAAAGGCGGGGTAATGCTGAGCGTCACGCAGGAACTGGAGCTGCCGATCAAGCTGATCGGAATAGGGGAGAAGCTGGAGGACCTGCGCCTGTTCTCCGCGCACGACTTCGCGGCCCAGATTTTCACAGCGGATGGCGGCAGCCAGTAGCCGTCTCCAGGACCCCCCCGCGCATAGGTCGTACTAGGGACCATTTTCAGAGTCTGAGGCACAGAGAGCCGGCTTCCGCACCCAGATTTCGCAATCGTCGTACTTTGGCTCGCGCACGATTGTGCAGAAGCGGAACAGTTCCGTCAGGCAACTCACAGAGGGGTGGCCCTTGAAGCGCGGGGGG
>SDBS01002791.1_pt1 | contig 17298 bp, 12 predicted proteins | sample 2277091 | NCBI WGS metagenome assembly SDBS01 (sample SAMN10404972, study PRJNA504765) | marine sediment metagenome | isolation source: marine sediment core GS10_PC15, 163 cmbsf | place: Arctic Ocean: Southern Knipovich Ridge | collected 2010 | reverse complement strand
TCGAAATCCTCAGACGCTAAACTTTCAGATGCTATTCCAAGCTACTGTTTTGGGTCTACCTGGATAAGCGTATACATGGTATTGTTCCCTTCCAGGCCCAAAAACAAGTCCATCTTCTACACTATCTGTTGGTGCATGAACTGCAAATACAATTTTCTTATTCATTGGTTTCCTCCTGAGCATCTCCATTCGCAATTGGGGCAGCAATCTCTTCAATGTGCATCGGCATTATGATATGCAAGAATTCATCATCGCCAACTGCCTTAAACGTGCCTGGATCTACCGGTTCTTTTCCTTCAAATAGAACAAAATCGGTCTTTACCGCTGACATTAAATCAAGCAAGAAGTTTGCATTGAAGGCGATTGTGAGCGATTTTCCTTCAATTAGTGTTTCGGGAATCTCGTTGCTTACATCCCCGGTTTCTTCTGATTGGCCAACAATGGTTAATCGTTGTTCTGTTGTTTCTTCCGTTGTTTCATTCTGGAATACCAGCCTGACAATGTTGTTCATTGAGTCGCGGCTGAAGATATGAGCCTGTTTCAGCGCTTTTCTAAAACTGTTTGAATTTATGGTGACACTTGTTGTTTTGTTTTTGGGAATAATTTGCTCAAAGTCGGGGAAATTACCTTCAACAAGCTGCGTGACTAAAACCCTATGACCACATTGACAGATAAATCTATTGCCTGTCTTTGATGGACCAATAAATACTGTGTCCTCATCAAGATCCACAGCCTTATTAGCATCGACAAGAGATGTGGCCGGAACAATAACATTGAACTTTTTGCCGTTGATATTCTCCGACAGTCGAAGTTTTGAGACAGATAGTCGGAATCCATCTGCGGCAGCCATCACTAATTCATTGTCGCCATTTGTGCTGATATTTACTCCTTCTAAAACAGGTCTCGAGTCATCATTCGAGGCTGCAAACACAACTTGATTGACCATGATTTTGAAATCAAGAATATCCACACCAATGCTTTCATAATCTAAAGCTGGAATTGGGGGAAAATCCTCAGGGTCCAATCCTTTTATCCTGGAGCGATGGCCTGGCGCTGTAATGGTCATGTTCCTGGTCTCATCTTTCAAGCTAAACTTGATATCGCCCTCAGGCAGTGTGCCTACAATATCGGCCAAAGTACCGGCAGGAAGCGCTACAGCGCCATCGCTTTTTGCATTAACAGGGACCTCGCTCACAATTCCAACCTCGAGATCTGTGCTTGCCAATGTCAGTTTATTGTCTTCTACCTTTATATAGATGCAGCCTAAAATTGGTAAGGTCGCTTTAGGTGCAACCACACCCCTTACAATTTGTAATTCTGTGTCCAGCAGTTTTTGATCGATGCTGAATTTCATTCAGATCTCCTTTTCCTATCCTGTTTCAACACTAAACCCATTTGCTACTGCAAATTCTCTTACTTTTTCCCATTCCGGTGAGGGGGCCCAACCGTAAACTTTTACAAATATGCGCTTTGCCCGGGCTAAATCCATAAAACTTATTGTCCTGGCTTGGACTCTTGTAAAGGGCAATCCTTCCTCAGACAAAAAACCTATTAAGAGTATTCTGGCTTTTCTTGCTGTTATTTCCATAGGTCTCCATTTCCCAAACAAAATAGCTGCTTTACTTTTGCCGAATTTTCTTTTATTGATTATTCCTATCTAAGCGCTGGTCGTAATTGGTTCACCTTCTTTCACAAAATCAGGACCAAGCCTTTTGGCGAGATCGTCTGGTTCAATTTCAAAATCTTCACCATAAGCCATATTCCAGCTAGCTGAGCCATCTGTGTCAATAACCGAAGATCTCAGGTGAAAACCCTTACCCCCCACCAACCCTCTGAGCTTATCTGCTAAGTGCTTTGCAGTAACATAGGGATCAAGATAAACATTTGTGCCCATTCTTCCTATCCCGACTTTGCCTTTTTTCTCAATCTTGTACTCGCTTATTCTGGCGCAGAACAAGACTTCCTCTGGTGGTCTCATCACGCTTTGTTCCATCCAGGCTTCAATGCAGCGTGTGTCATCTATTTTCCACTTAGCATAGACTTCACCAGAGACAGCAGGGCCACCCTTATTTGAATGTACATCTAATAAAGGGTGCTCAGATGGATGCTCACTGACTGCTTGCAAGAACTTTCTGGTTTCTTTATGAAAAATTTTCTTGCGATCAGGATCATCATAGACTCCACCCACTTTATGTTTCCATGTATAAAGCATTTGATCTCCTTTCTAATTATTTGAGGGGTGTGCATAAATCATCAACTGATTGCGGTCAGGATGTTCGAAATTTACCTGGGCAGAGGTTCAAATCCTGCTGGGTCAGTTAGGTTGTGATACCCAGTTTTATTGAATCCCATTTCCATCATTTAGGCAAAAACACGCGCTTGGGGTATAATCTCGTTGAAGAAAAACACTCATCGCTGATATCATTGAAGGCGGAATCTCGAGTAAGCTTCACGCGAATAAACAGCAAGTTACTTAAAAACCGCTGCCTACATGTCAGCGGCTTTTTGTATAGGGTAATATCAGCTTTCTGTGTGAAAAATGAGCAAATGTTTCTGAATTGGAAAAAGGAATAGAAAACAAAAAGGAGGATTACAGTGGAAAATATCAAAGAGATGCCATATAGTGAAAAGTACGCCATAATGCTAGATAATATAGACTTTGCCGAAACGCTCACCCTTGGTTTTGTTAAGGAACATCTGGGTGATCAAACCGGTACCGAGCTACAAATGACCTACCAGAAAGGGATTAAACCCGTTCCCCAGGAAGCCTCATTTGAGGAGAAGTACGAGATAGCCTATGGCAATTGGATCTGGATAGCTAAAAGTGATTTCAACTTCATTCGTATGCATATGGGTGAAGAGGGTATAGCGCAGTTCGAGCGCGCTGAAGTCGAGGCATTGAAGCGTAAGAACACTAGTCCAAAACTGTATTTTTTAAGTTTCATCAGAGCAATATCACCCCGAACTGCCTTCCAAATGACGGCTAAGGAATTCGCATATCAACTACAGTGGATAACGCCCTTTTCTGTATCAGAGATCACTCAGCATAAGGCAGTGTTCAACATACCCCGCTGCAAAATCCTAGACTACCCAGAACCCGATGATCTTTGTCATATCGGTTGCCAGAGTATCTATCCAAAGTGGGTGGCTGAGCAGTTTAAGGCGAGAATGAAATTCGATCCTCAGGGGAACAGTTGCACATGCACTTTGACTCCCTTGAATTAGCTAAGATCCTTCGGAATGTGTAAAGGTAGTACACAGTCGGTATTTAGGGCTATCAAAGGGACTTTATTTTCACTTTATACCGGTTCGCACGCTTGTTCATTGAGCTATGCGGAAACCTGGATAGGGTATATCATTTTCACCTAATGGATTGCGCACACCCCTCGATTATTTTGGTGACAGCAAATATCGACTGGTTAAGTTAAAAATCCTGTCACCAATTTACCGGCATTGGCTCATCAGTCATTAGAAATTCGTCGACGGGAAATTAGGGCAGCTAAATCACAGGCAAGATTTGCTCAGTTAGAGTTATTGCCCCTGGAGCATGCGTGCAAATCATTCCACGTTCATTATCGAATTCATTAACTTGGTTTCAAAACTCTATCAATGTTTTATGTGAAAAAAAGCCCCCCAGATTCCCCGGATCCGGCTTTACTTATTCTGCTTTTGCCAAGAACAATGTAAAACACTCAAATAACCAGGCGTTGAAAAAGGGTCCAAAATGAAACGATTTCTGTGAAAGAGTGTGCTAGAAAATGGTATTTTGGAGTGGATGGTTCATGTCTTTGTATAATCTCTTATCCAGTATTTTTGAAAGATAATATCGTATAAGCTGAACTGTCCGAATTATTGGCGCTGATAAGGCCCCTATAACGGATTTTATCCTAATCGGGCTCGATATTTAAATGTATAATGTGGCAAATTGGAGAATATGCATAAAGAATTTTCTTTATCAACCCGTTTGGCTGTTGTCTTAGGTCTATTAGAATAGAGAAGATATGAATAGTATTAGATGCTTTATCGCAATGGCCTTTGGCAGAAGCGACACCGATAATATTTACGATAAATATATTCAACCTGCAATAAAAGATGCTGGCTTGATTCCAATTCGCGTTGATCGGATAAATCACAATGATCGTATTGACGAGAGAATTAGGAAAGAGATAAAGAAATCTCAAGTTCTCGTCGCTGACTTGACATATGCACGCCCTTCTGTTTATTGGGAGGCAGGATTTGCTGAACGGGAAGTGCCCGTTATTTACACCTGCCGCGAAGATCATCTCGATCAATCTAACCCTGATAAGTATGGCAATTTCATAGTTCATTTTGATCTTCGCAACGCAAATATAATAACGTGGGATGAGGGTAATAATTCGAAATTCAGAAAGGAATTAACTAAACGATTGAGATTTGTTACAAAAGGATTGAAAGTTGATATTGAGAAACGAAAACGTGTAGATGATGAAAGGCGTGAATTCAGTAATCTCTCTAGGGTAGAACGTCGTCGTCTCGTAACAAAAGAGACGTTACAAGCAATACATGATAGTGGATACAATGAGATCAAGCTAGAAGAAGAAACACGAATAATCGTCGGGTTGGAGAAAATATATCGGGAGAAATCACCACTTTATTGGAAGAAACGAGGCGGAACAGCTTTAATTCTAATGATATACCCTTGCTATCTTTCAGTGACAAAACAAAATCTTGGTTTCTTAGAGGGAATTCCTTTATTTGGGTCTTCCGGTCAGGGAGAATTTCTTGATTGGCAATCGTTACCCGATGTAATACAAAAACTCACTCGAAGAAGTATCAGACGGGTTAGGAGAATAAAAATTGTACCAATCCTTAACAACCTCACACGGCCCCGGATTGAAGATATATTTAATATGTGGAGAAAATCAGAAATAGATGGTTGGTATTACAGAGCATCCTTTTATAATTCAGAACATGGACCTCGTGCTATGGCGATGCCGTCGAGTACTGAAATATTCTTCGCCAGTAATATTCAATCATTACAAGAATATAAAACTCACCTATTGAACTCAATAAATGTAATTGAAGGCCAAGAGCACCATATTCATACACCAAAAACGGCCTAACCCAACGTGAAACCGACTTGGGTACACGGTGCGAAAATGTGGACATAGGCAGAGATGTAATTTTTCAGAAGCGGTGCGAAGGGTAAAGTCCCCAAGCGGCTTACGCGATTCGTTAGGCCGCCTTCCAATCGCGATACAGGGTTTTGTTTGCCAGACAAGGATTGAGATTATGCCTTTCTATCCCAAGATCAAGGAAGAAGCACTAGTAAGGTCGAGACGTTGTTGTTGTGTCTGCCAGGAGTTTACCGGATTGTATACCAATGTTCACCATATCATCCAAGAAGTTGATGGTGGCCCTGATACCTTGGAAAACGCTATCGTCCTTTGTCTACGATGTCACGGAGAAGTAGGGCACTATAATCTCAGGCATAGAATTGGCAATAAGTACTCTCCGAGAGAACTTCTCCGGCACCGAGATGAGTGGTGGGAATGGTGTCAAAACAACCCCGCAATCCCCTTACCCAAGTTCCCTATCACTGTCTCACCAGGCATAGTCAACCTTGGCTCTGACCAGTGGCGAGGAAGGTCAACAATCAAGTTGCATAACAAGACGGATAGGGTTTACTACCAGGTCTGGGTCAAAATAGGTTTTGAACAGAAAGATGTTCCTACAAATCAAATCAAGATTATTCCATCTGAGTCGAGCTTGGTTAGTGACCTGGAGCTGAGAATTGCTCAGGCGTCGGTCAATCCTGATGTAATTCGCATTGACTGTGAAGATCAAACCGGCAGTAATGCAGTGTTCCTCCAGTTATACAGCCTGAATCCTGGATCTACTTTCACCTTCGTCGTTACGAACGAATCACCAGATATTGAAAGAGAACAAGAGAGAATCAGAGCATTCGTCACGATCTGCGGTTTTGAGGAAGAGCCCGGGACGGTACTACAGTCGAAGGGAAAGGCCGCGGTTTCATTCAAGCCGCCGGAGTCAATCAAGGCTAGGAGTGTTAGTCTCTTGGTGAAGAAGGCGACCTAACACTTCGCGAGACTGTGTGAAAACTCTACCAACACTCTTTAAAAACTTACTAAGTACCATCGCGCCGATTAGCATCAATTAATAAACAGTTACCATGGTTTACCTCGGACTCCGTTTACAAGATACTGTAGTTGATCAGCAGTAATCTTGCCCTTGTTCAGCAAATCATCTATTTTGCCTCCTAAGAACATTGATGTCCCATTCAGCTTGTTGGAAAGCTCCCTGGCAGCCTTTCTGACACCCTCATTGTCTCCATCAAACAAGATGATATGATGTTTGTAACGTTTCTTGAGCCAGGGAATCCATTCCTTCTTCCACGACCATACTCCCCATAAACCTATAGCAGAGAAACCGCGGGCATATAGATTGAGTGCTTTCTTCTCCCCCTCAGTGATAATGATGTAATCCTGGTTTGGGACCTCAGCGATCAAGAACGCAATCCCTAAGCCAGTCCAGATAGGACGATACTTGCCAGTCACCAGCGGTTTCTCTGAGAGAATCCTGCACCGGATATTGACGCATCGATCATTCCTGAATATTGGGAATGTAAACGCTGGCGAAATAAACCGCTCACGCTTGCCCTTTGTATTCTCATCATAATAACCAAAGCCAGGGTGATAGCCGATTTGGAACTCCTTAATTATCTTTAATGAAATCCCATCAGCCTCTAATTCTTTGATCCTGTCCGGAGCTTTCAATAGATTGGTATGAAATTTTTTCCACAGCTCAGATTTATTTAGATCAGTGATCTTCTTGCTGCGGATCTCTTTCATGCATTCTTCATCAGCAAGCATCTTTTTGTGAATGCTTTGGCGTTCCTCAGAGGTTAAACTAACTTTCCCCTTAGCTAAATTGGCTAAAACGCCACCTTTATTACATGCTCTACAAAAATATTGTCCGTTGCTCACTAAAAATCTGTCTAATCCGCCACAGAACGGACAGGGACCATGCCATTCTTTGCCCCCTATTTTGTCTCTAGCAGCATACTTTACAAATCTACTCGAATCTAGTCCATATGTGGTAAGTTCAGTACATGTTGCTATTGGTATAAGGTCAGTAGCCATATTTTTTTCTTCCTTTTTTGCTATAAGTGAGGAAAGGGACATTAACAATGTCAAACGTCACAACAACTCAAGCAGCACAACGTATTTCACAAGCCAGACAGGTACTTGATTTTGTTGTCATGAATCATTGGAAAACTTTACACCAGCAGATATTTATTTCGGGAAACTAGAGGAGGCGTTGGCCAGAAGAGAGGAAATCAAGCGGAAGACAATGCGGCAAATGTGCAGACAAAAATTGCAGCCTGTCCATGGATAATAGTTTAAAGTAAAGGCTGGATAGACTCTCTTAGCTAAATGCAAGTTATGTCCCAAATGCTTCGACTACATAAAGTCTCAATGTCCGGTGGTCACATGGTTAAATATGATGTTGGCTAACATAAAAAGTGAACATGGGTGCATCCACGACTAATTATCCAATTAGTGATAAAGGCTGCACACTTGGGCGTGCAGTCCAATATAAAGGCGAATTAGAAATTGCACGAAAGTGCCAACAATTGATAAATTTTGATACTTGACTTGTTAAGATAGAAATGCCTCCATTGATTTGGTTAATCAAATTTCATGGACATAACCAATGCATTCAAATATAGACCACTGACAGAGTCTCAAAAATAATGCACAAAAAGCTTGAATAAATGATAATTTATGATAAGATTATTTTAATGTTTTGGTCATCAGCTTTAGGAGCAGAGTGCGTTTATCTAAACCCAATTATTTTTGCACTGGGTATAGAAACTGCATTTCCTTAACAACCCAAATTTTTGATACTTTCTATACAAAATAATCGATTATTTCCATTCTCAGGTGTAGGCAGAAAGAAAAGAGGAGAATGAAATGAAAAACAAAAGCATCCAAACCACCCTTGGACTTGTGTTACTCATCGCGCTTGTTTCAGGTCTAACCCAACCTGCTGGAGCACATTTTAAAATCAGCCAGCTCGCCAGTCCTACGGATAATGACCGAATTGATTCCCCCATTTCAAGCATACCTCCCACAATTCCTGCAGAGGAGTTGAGTGATGTTGTAGAGCCATTGAATACATATGAACAGGTGATACAAAATGGGGAATACCCGGCTCAGCTGGCTGGGCACACCGGGAATATTGTTCCCAGTCGTTACGGACCGCAGCGCAATGACCCTGCTGAGGGCATTCCCAAGCATGCCTATTCACCCTTTGATGAAAGGAACAACCGTGAACATCCCTGTCCGCCAGGAGGGTGTGATTTTACCCCTGGACAAGTGAACGTTAAACTGGCACCTTTTATAACAGTTACAAAAACCGGCCCGTTAGGTCCTAAAACTGATTCTGGTGGCTTAAACCAAACCCTTCAAAACCAGAATGTCCTTCGCTTGGAGCCGCTATTTCCAAAAGCTCAAGCTCCTGCATTTCGAGAAATGGTTGATGGACCACAGGGCGAACAGATGCCTAAACCCGACCTGACTCGCTGGTACCGGGCGGTTTTGGTCGAAAGTGCCAATGTATTAGCGACTGTAAAATCCCTGAACCAGGACCCAGATGTGCTCTACGCTGAACCCGATTTCCTGAGGAAACCAACAGGAGATTTCTCGTTCAGCGATATTGTCAAGATGTCAGTTAGTATCGATAGGATTCCCTCAGCATCCAAATTAAATTCCCCGTCACAATTACCGGGACCGGGATCTGATCCGCTTTACAACCAGCAATGGCACCTGGACGCGACCAATGTACCTCAAGCCTGGGCTTACCTGGAAAGTCAAGGGCTACCTCCGGGAGGAAACCGCGATATCGTGGTCGCCGTGATTGACACAGGCGTGGACTACAACCACCCCGATCTGGCTGCCAATATGTGGATAAATGCTCCCGAGTTCGTTGGCACAACCGGAGTAGATGACGATGGCAACGGCTACGTAGACGACATTTACGGGGCGGACATGGTTTATCCGGACGGAGATCCAATTGATGATCACGGTCATGGTACCCATGTTGCCGGTATCATCGCTGCTCAAGCCAACAACGGCATTGGCGGCGTAGGTTTGGCTTACAACGCCCAAATCATGGCGCTCAAGGCCGCACAATATTCGGGCGTGCTTTCGACGTCCGATATTGCAGAGGCGATTTATTACGCGATTGAAAAAGGCGCGGATGTGATCAACATGTCTTTTGGAAGTTATGCGCATTCCCAGCTAGAAGAAGATGCATTGACGATAGCCTTTGGGCAGGCTGTGTTGGTGGCTGCAGCTGGAAATGATGGGATAAGCAATGATCATCGGCGGGCGTGTTTCTGGGGTTATCCATTATATCCAGCCAGTAATCCCTGGGTACTTGGGGTAATGGCTTCAACACCAGGCAACGGTTTCGCATTTTTTTCAAACTGGGATTGTTATCCGAAAGATACTTGGGAATATGAACTCATGGCTCCGGGTGTGGATGTATGGAGTACATTGCCAATGGAACAATATGCTGCTTGGGATGGCACCTCTATGTCAACCTCAGTTGTCTCTGGAATCGCTGCTCTTGCACGCACCAAATGGAATGATAAAAACGTTTACTCTTCAAGATTTATCATGGGGCAGATCGCTTCTAATTTATCTGGAGGTATTGATGGTGTTGCAGATGCATACTCAGCCTTAACGATTCCACCAAAACCCGAATTATCTTATTTAGAGCATTGGGTATTTGATACTACTGACCAAGATGGAAACAATGATAACGACGGGATTGTGGACTCAGGCGAAACCATTGATCTGGCAATAACTATTCGTAATTATTGGGGAAAGGCGGATCCAGTAACGGTTACACTAGAAGCGTGGGCTGAAGGTGCGGTATTTCCCGATCCCTATGTGACAATGATAACCGACACTGTATCCTATGGTGCAATAGGCTCCTTCAATCAAGATGATAACGGGTTAATTTATGATGATGATGGACTAGTAATCGGTATTCGTCATCCTTTCAGGTTTTTCGTTGATCCTAGTACTCCCAACGATCATATAATTCCTTTTCATCTACATATGATAGCCGAGAATGGTTATGATTCAGATGATCCAAATTCACCATATACATTCGACTCGTATTTTTATGTTTTTGTACAAAAAGGGTTTCATTTACCGTCAATTATCTCATCCGACATGATTTTAAATAATGAAAATTATTGGATACTGCCTGGATCTGTTCTTATTGAATCGGGGGTAACAGTTACGGTTACAGAAGGAACCCAACTACAATTCTGGAGTATAGCTGATTATTCAAGTGCATTATTTTTACAGGTCGAAGGAAACTTGATTGTCCTAGGCTCAGAAAACGATCCAGTTGAAATGTATCCGGATCCTTTATTACCTGGATACCCTATCGAAATATATCAGGATTCCTCTCCCTCTAATACAGCCAATGTTGAGCTCCATTATACAAAAATTATGAATCCTCGCCTTCAAGCTACTGATGGCGCTTCGGCACCCTCTGGATTGACCTTAATTGATCATTGTTATTTCAGTCAAATATTAAAAGGTTGTATTTACAATAACGGGGAACCAACTTATGGTGGGGAGATGTGTAGCGGATCAAATCCTGTTGTTCGATCCAATTTAATAACTGAAACAATTTTTGACGATATAGGCTGGTACTATATGGGAACAAACGAAAGAGTCCTTTATCTCCAAACAGAGGATCAAATTCAAAACAGCCTGTTTGATTCTACTCTTGTTCGGACACCAGAAAATTGGCAAAATGGACAAAATAATGTATTTCTCAAAGGTTACAGAATAATAAATCAGGTTACCTATAGAACAACATTGGGGGATTTTAATAACACAGATGGGAGTATTGGATTTGGATGTTTGGGATGTGAAGCTGAATATGGCCGGGCAAATAATCAACTTCGCAATAACAGCTTCCTAAGTGTATGGTGGAATCCAGATTACTGGATTCAGGTTAAAGCGCCAAGTGGACAAGATTGGTCATACTATATAACTGATAACTATTGGGGGACTGAAAGCAGCTCATTAATCGAAGAAGCAATTCACGATTATAGTGATGATTTTAATCTGGCTCGCTATATTTATTCTCCTGTTACAACCACTCCATTAGAGGACACTTATCCATTTGTCTTGGATGTAAATATATCCACATCAAGTGACACTGATGCAACCATAGTTGGCGCTGAAACGATAACCTTTACAGTTACATTCAATCGCGACATGGATATAAACCTAAATCCAAGTGTAACTTTCGGTCCAGCTGTACCTTTCACAGATTACTCTCTCACTGGCGACTGGGTAAATTCACAAGTTTGGACCGGAGAGTTTCAAATTACACCTGTTACTGGAGATGGATACCAATTAATTCGGATTGCAAATGCTAGGGCGGCTAACGATCCTTGGTTAATAATTGGTGATGATTCTGAACGTTTTAGGTTTGAAATCATCACATCAGGTACCGAGGCGATGAATTTACAAGCGACCGGTGGTGAGGGATTTATTGACTTGATGTGGTCACAGGATGATTTTGATCTATTAGCAGGCTATAACCTCTACCGCTCAACCAGTCAGGGTGGAACATATACCAGGTTAAACCCAACCATTATCCCACCTGATGTTCACACCTGGAGAGACACAGATGTTGTCCCAGGCCAGCCTTACTATTACTACTTTACGATTGTAGAAACTGACATGAGCGAGTCGGATCCATCCAATATTGCCACAGCTACCCCAATAGACACAATCCCTCCAGTAATTGATCACACCCCAGTCACCGACGCACCGCCGGGGCTATCTGTTACCCTGGTTGCTGATGTAACCGATAATGTTGGCGTTCAGAGTGTCAACTTGTTTTACCGACAGATTGGGGACACCCTGTACAGCTCAATCTCCATGGTTCATACAACTGGCGACCGTTTCTCGGCCACGATAGAAGGTTCGTTGATAACTTCTCCAGGCATTGAATACTACATTGAAGCCAGCGATGGTATCAGCTCTGTACGCTCTGGACGTCCAGAATTCCCCCATCAGGTGTCCGTAATTGATAAACCTGTAGTTACCTTAATCTCACCGAACCACGGGCCAGCCAATGGCGGCACCGCTGTCACAATATCGGGAAGCAATTTTAAGGAAGGGGCTTCGGTCACATTTGGCGGCGCAGTCGCGTCAGATGTTTCTATTCTCAGCAGCACTCAGATCACCTGCACTACGCCGGCCCATTTTCCCGAGGTCGTTGACGTAACGGTCACGAACCCGGATAGTCAGAGCGACACACTCTTGAGGAGCTTCACCTATGAAAGTGACACAGCTTCCATGAGCGTACCGGATACCGGTGGAGGTCAGCATGCGATCGTCCAAGTGCCCGTCAATTTGTCTGTTCAAGGGCTGGCTGCTGCCAGTTATACAGTAAGTTTCGATGACAGCGTGTTAAATGCTTTGGGAGCCAGCAACGGCAATTTGACCCCCGGGTGGAGTATGGCAACCAACACCTCCACACCAGGTCAAATTCGCGTTTCAATGGCCAGCCCAGGGGGGACTGTGACTAGCTCAGGTGTACTGGCTTATATTGAATTCGACGTTGTTGGCTCACCTGGGGAAAATTCTGCCCTAAGCCTTTCGGATGTACTGCTAAATGATGGGGCTATTCCTGTCCAAACCGCGGACGGCTCTTTCAGCGTGGACTTGGTGTATGAAGTCTCCGGGACAATCAACTTCTGGAACGGGGGTGTTGTTTCCGACACACTGATGATTCTGCAAGGAGATCGCATCTACATCGGGATGAGCGGAAGTGACGGCAGTTATTCTGTTGGTGGTGCGGCTGCCGGTGACTATACCCTTTATCCTTCCAAGAGTAACGATAGTAATGGTATCAGTGCCTACGATGCCTCATTGGCTCTACAGCATGATGCCGGATTGATCACTCTTACCGGACATGCAGCCATAGCGGCTGACGTAAATAAAAGCGGCGCTATCAACTCCATGGATGCATTTTATATTCTGCAGAAGGCAGTTGATCTCATAGTGCTCCCATTCCCGGGCGCCGGAGTTGTATGGGACTTTGCACCCTCCTCACGTACCTATACCGATTTGAGCAGCGACCTGACAGGGCAGGATTTTTCAGCCGTTTTACTTGGCGATTCATCTGGAAACTGGATGCCTGGAAGTCAGGCAGGAGAGAGTTTTAGTTTAAATGCTCCACAAGAGTACAGCGCCACACTCTCTTTGCCTGAGTTAGATGTCCTGCCAGGGGATGTAATTACTATTCCACTGGAGTTGGAATTGATTCAGGGGCTAGTCTATGCAGCAGATATAAATATTACCTATGATCCCACAGTAGTCACACCAACCCAAGTACTTGCAGGCGATCTGACCAGTGGTTGGAGCATTGCCAGCAACCTTAACACTCCTGGTTTAATACGGGTAGCTATGGCGGGGTCTACACCTTTAACGGTAAATGGTGAATTAGTACGCTTAAATTTCGTGGCTGCGGATAATGCCGGATTAGAAACGGATTTGTCCTTGATTAGAGGTGAGTTAAATGAAGGTGCGATCCCTGCGGATTTGCAGTCAGGTCATGTCTACATTGCATACCCAGTGCATTCGGATTTCTCCGCAACACCAACTTCTGGACCAGCACCGCTTTTTGTCACCTTTACCAATTTATCGACAGGTGACTACACTAATATCTTATGGGAATTTGGGGATGGAATCACCAGCACATTATCCAGCCCCTCCTATACATACTCTACACCTGGCTTATATTCTGTTAGTTTGACAGTCAGTGGCTCTGGTGGTAGCCAGACACTCAATCGAACAGAATACATCGATGTTAATACATTAAGTATCAAAGGAAAAGTAAAATTCTGGGTAGACAACGTAGGTGTTCCTAATGTAAACCTGCCCTTAAGCGGTTCACAAGTTTATAACTCTACAAGCGATTTGACTGGTATATATACAATAACTGGTATTCTTGCAGGAGATTACATACTGGTGCCAGAAAAATTGGACGACACAAATGGGATAACTGCTTACGACGCTTCACTTGTTCTGCAGCATAGTGCCGGTTTGATCACTCTTTCTGGCCATCAAGCTACAGCTGCAGATGTAAATAAAAATGGCTCTATCGCTTCCATGGATGCCTCTTATATCCTGCAAAATGCAGTAAATCTAATTCCATTACCTTTCCCTGGCGCTGATAAGGTTTGGGAATTTGATCCATCTCAATATTTATATGATGATCTGGATATTGATTTGCTCGATCAGGATTTTACTGCTATCCTACTAGGGGATCCTTCCGGAAGTTGGACCTATAGTAGCCCTACCATGCCAAGTTCTGATATCGCATACTTTCCAAACATTAGTGCAACACTTTCACTTCCACAATTAACCGTACAACCAAGCGAAATTTTTACAGTTCCTATGGAACTGGACCTCACACAGGGAGATATCTATGCAGCAGATATAGTTCTTAGTTATGACTCAATAGTGGTAAATCCAACCCAAGTATCATTGGGTTCGCTTTTAAACAGCTGGAATATTGCTAGCAATTTAAGTACTCCAGGGTTAATTCGCGTGGCCATTGCGGGCTCGACGCCACTAATAACCAGCGGTGAGATATTACAGTTCTCATTCAAAGCCTCCGAGGTTTCGGGACTGGAAACAGACCTGCTATTATCACTTGGAGATTTAAACGAAGGGACTATTCCTGCCGAATTAAAGTCGGGGCATCTTTCTATTACGGGTACGTACACTTCCACATTATTTTTTCCAGTAATATATAAAAACTAATATATAGATTGCATGGGATGTAATTTCGGCACAAGGCTTATTTCAACAAAGATCCGTTCCGCTTTTTGGGGGCAAAAATTTTGTTCCCACTCTTGTGATCTGCCCCCCTTATTTGTGCCACTCATAATGTTAGTCCAACCTGCTGAATTTGGGAAGGTTGAGCCATAAATATTACCGGAGCTGGTGGCCGGTAGTTGAGTGAGCTATGTGGTCTGACCATGTTGTAGTGATCCCTCCATATTTCAATTAGAAATTGCGACTCCTTTAGTGAATAGAAGATTTCTCTATCTAAGAGCTCATCTCTCATCTTGCCATTGAACGATACAATATAGCCATTCTCTCAGGGGCGGCCAGGCTCGATAAATACAGGACTGGCAGACAACTTGGATAAGAACTTACGTTAAAAGTTTTTCTTATTCGTAGCAGGGTTTATGGTCTTGTTCATCGGCACCTGATATACACAAACAAATACCAAATCACGTTGACGGTATAATCCATATTATCTGAACCACAACTTTTTAGGATTGAGTTGACGCTGTAGATAATTGGCAAGTAATTGACCGAAGCCTAAGGAGAGATTTAGATAGTGACCAAAGATAAGATATCCAAAATGGATTCGATACTGTATTTACCATCAATATTCAGGTAGAGGCAATTGTTAGGTTGTCATCTAACCAGCCTATTCATTTCTATTCCACCCTTGCTTTACCTTTGAGAGGAAACCCAAATGAAAATCAGGGCATTTCTACTACAAACTGCTGGCTTGATGCTATTAGCAATTTTATTGGTCGGTTGTAATCAAAGTAAAGCAGAACTAACAGCTACATACACACGCGTTCAACCAACCTTAACTTCAACACTCTTGCCACCAACTTCTACTGTTACACCAATTCCACCTACATCAACTGATACTCAAGTTCCACCAACTCCCACGTACACACCAATTACACCCACGGAAACCCATACTTCGACGCCTACACCCATAATAATTCCGAAGGCAGGTGCTTGGAAGGGTAAAGGTGAAGTTGGAATCCCGTATTTCACTTTTGAAATTTTTTTAGAAAATGGGGATGTTGCGATCACTAACTTCCGTGCAACTTGGGACTACAACTGCCACGGAAAAAATAATCGGGTGTTTATGGATTATCAGAGCGATGTTATTCCAGTCGAAAATGGGGTTTTTGGGGTAAAAAATCCCTCAAGTGAATTTGGTGGAACCTTTATCTCATCAAGCGAAATGGAAGGATATTTTCACTTTTTCTCTCCGAAACTTTGCGAATTAGAAACAGACTGGACCGCATCGCCCACGGGTACTGAGTAGAATAATTGCCAATTCCTGGCAATGCAATCTCCCAATACGAAATGCATGGTCGTACAATTGTTCAAGTACTATCTTAGCAGACAACCTCCTAAGAACATAATGTTATGAGTTTCTTGTTCGTATCGGGTTTTTTGGTCTTGTCCACAAACGTGGCCCACCAGTGTTGGGATCAGCATTGAGCCTTCTAACTACAAGAACATTGCTTCCTTTGTGTAAGTATTCATTACAAGCCTCAGCTTGCTTTATCCAAACAGAGACCCGGACATAAATTGTTTCTTTTACTTGCTCACCATCAGAGCCCTTATATGTTCGATTTGTGGCAACGGAAAGATTCATAACCGCATCCCCTGTTTGGGTATAGCGCATCTCAGGGTTGCGACCCAAATTGCCTGCGAGTGTAATTTGGTGAAACATAAAATTCCCTTTTTATCTAATTTGTAACAATAACCATTTATTAGAACTCTAACGTTAGAGGTTGGGGTTTTTTATACTTTTTTGTACTGTTTTTGAGAAAACGGACTCCGTCTGACGGAGTTCAGTTGCACTAGACATCTAGTATCCCCCTATAACAAGCTCAGAAAACACAAGACTTGTTATTTGGTGAAAGTTACCAAGAACCCAAAATGACGTTGATACCCCAAGTTGGAAATCTTTAAAAACATATTCATAGAATTTCTAAATACTAAACAAAAGCATCTATCATACCCACCTGAGCCATCCCATGGGTACAACAATCCCCAAATATCCAACATTTATCATTTGGTATTGCGCTCTATAGAACCAGAACGGTCCAGATACATTTACAAATAGCGACTAATGACTGACGACTAATGATTATTTACATACGGACTAATCGTCTAGCCCAAAGCAATTTAAACTTAAATCCCCCAAAATCCAGATTCTGTTCTAAAATATAACAAGGCGCTGTTCCTTGCATTGGGCTGCAGATCACAGACATGACTAAACCGTTTCTAGGTAGATTGGCTGTAGAATCTTTTTACGAGTGCTTTTTCAAAATTTATTCAAGGTTGTCACATTGAGCGATTCTTCGCCTCCACTTCGCTCCAACTCATAATAACATTGCGACTTATCCAA
>SDBS01002790.1_pt1 | contig 17298 bp, 15 predicted proteins | sample 2277091 | NCBI WGS metagenome assembly SDBS01 (sample SAMN10404972, study PRJNA504765) | marine sediment metagenome | isolation source: marine sediment core GS10_PC15, 163 cmbsf | place: Arctic Ocean: Southern Knipovich Ridge | collected 2010 | reverse complement strand
ATCGCTGTAGTTTAAATTCTCTAGGTTCAAAAACCTTTTAAAAACTAAACAACAGAGTAGAAAGATGGAAAAAATACAAATTTTAATAAATTTATTAATTCAAAGGTAAGGGAAAATCCACAGCTTTTTGAAATAGGCACCACCGTTGCTGAAAGAAATGCTGTTGCGGAATAATTTGGTAATAGTGCTGCTTTTACAGTTGCTCCTGGAGGTGAAGTTGAAGCTGCAGTAACTGAAGCTTTTACTGGTGAAGGAGCTGAAGAGCCTGAAGAGACTAGAACTTTTGAAAATGTCCCTGATAATATTTCAGACTTATTGGCTGATTTAGCTAACGACCTTTTATGGACTTTTGCTGGTATAAATCCTGAAACTCGTACGGCCTCATTCATTGATACGCAAGGTAAAGAACGTACTATTACTTGGAATGAAAATGGTACTTTCTCCGGTTTAGTCGAGGGTACTAGTCTTGACTTAACAGATGCTGCTAGAGCTAATTTGCTCAATATGCAGGCTCATCAGATACAACTGTTAATGAATCCTGAGCTTATACCACTTGACGATCAAGGTCTATCTGGCAGAGCTTTCATTAAAGGTACAGACACTATTGTTGACCTTCGTAAAGGTGGTCAGTTCGCGGCCGTTGAGGGTATAGAAGATGTTTTCTATGACCCGGTTAGTGGTCAGTTCATTGACAGAGCCGGAGATAGACTTGCTCAAGATAAATTTGAGTTTGAAAAGCTCATGGAAACTGAAGAGGCTCGACTCCTTGGTATAACTACAGAACAATCAGGTATAGCTGCAGCAGGTACTTTACAGACTGGTTTACAGGGACTTCTCGATGAGCGAGCAATTTCTGGTATTGAGCAACCTCGATTAGGTCAAGAAGCTGGTGGTACATTAGCTGGTAAGCTTCTCGAAATTCTTGACAGACGAGGTGAAGTTACCGCAATCGCTCAAGCAGACCCGGGTAGGTTTGTTGAAGCTGAGTTTCTCCGGAGAGGTTTACAAGCTCCTGAGGCTCGAGAAGTACCTTTATTTGGTGATACTCAATTACTTGAAGGTATCATTCAGCAACTTACTAGTACACAAGCTCCAGAGTTTGGTGATACTAGCAAGCTTGAAGGACTTATTAACGATTTAATCATCACTTCTCAAGAAGCTAAAACTGAAACACCAGTTACAACAGCAGCACCTGTAGCTGCTCCTAGTAAACCAACTGTAGATACTAGGACTCTTGCAGATTTCCGGAGAGAACAAGGCACGCCTGAATTTGCTATTACTGAATTAGACTTATCATCTCCTTATCCCACACTGGCTCATGGTGGAACTACTGAAGAAAATGTAATGATAGTAGGTGACCCACAGCAGCCCGGAGTTCCTAATCCGGAGATAGTTATAGACCATCCTGACGGTAGTATTGAAGTAATACCACTTAATCAATTAGTCGGTTTTAGGCATGGTACGGGTACTGTAACAGCTAAAGAAGGTAAACGAAGAGGTCTTCCTCATTATGCTCACGGTACTGAATTCACTTCTGAGACTGGTAATACGTTTAGCAGTTTCACTGAAGACCAAACAAGTACTGCTCTGCTTGAGCAATTACAACGAGAAGGACGTTTATCAGGACGTGGACTTTTCACTTTACAGTCTCGACAAGAAGAAGCTGAGGCAGCAGCTGTAGAACAAACTCGTCTAGCTAAAGAAGAGTCTGATAGATTAGCGGAGTCAACTCTTGTTAGAGCTACAAGTGCTCCACATATTGAACCAACCCCTCCGGCGCCTACTCCTAAACCAGATTTAAGTACTCCTGCAACAATAACACCTCAGGTTATACCTCAAGCTGTTCCTACAGTACCTATACAAACTGATGAGACCTTCCAGAATCTCCCGGTACTACAGTTCCTCAAAGGTATGATTTCTCGGGCTGCGTTTAACAAGCTTCCCACAGGAAACTTTGAAGGAGCCTTCGGAACGCAATTACCAGAAGCCGGACAACTAAACTTCAACCGTTTACAGGATATTTTAAATGACCCAATTACTGTTAAGCTATTAGAATCTCTATTCCGAAGTGGCAGTAGAGATTTTGGTTCTGAAGTGGAACGAGTTAAAGCTCGGGCTCCTATAGGTCAGGCACGAGCTACATCAGGAATCCGCAGTGGTTAACCTAACCACCACAGATAGAGATACTCGATTTGGTCCTAAGGCTGATACTGATTTAGCTATCCGAAGACGTTTACGACGGAGACCTCCTCGTACTCCTGCTGGTGCTCCTCCTGCAGTACCTCCTAGCACCAGACCCTCAACTCGTGATGTTACTAACAATAGTCCTATCACCGGATTAGGTGGACTATTAAAGGGTCTCGGTGGTGGGGCTAAGTCTCTCGCTGGAGATATTCTTGGTAGTGGTTTAGCTCGTGGTATTGGCCGTGTAGCTTCAGAGGTTGACCGACCTATCAGTGAGCGGTTAGGAATCAATCTTCCCGGACCTGTTGAAGAAGAATTAACTCGTCCAACTAACTTATTATTCGCTCTTGGTGGGGCACCCGGTTTAGCTGGTAAGATTCCTGCAATATTTCGACCTGTAGTAGCTAAAGGTGGTATTGCCGGAGCCTTTGCAGGTGAGGCTGCATTGAGTGCTGCTGCACGTACTGGTGCGGATATAGGTGCACAAACAGGCCTTCCCGGAGCAGGGTTAGTTGGTGGGCTTGCTGGTGGTTTAGCCATCGGTGGAGTTCTTGGTGGACTTCGGAGTTTTGATACTGCTGGTGAAGAGGCCTTGTTTGGCCGTCAGCAGGCTGGTGACTTCTTTGAGGATGAGTTTAGAATTCTCAATGGTGGTAGTGATGATATTCTAGTTACTGACGGGAGATTAGTTCCCGTCAGTGTTACTAAAATCACTGACGGTCTTGAAGATGCAAGACAAGATACAGCAGTTCATTTTGATACAAGTGACCTTGCAGATGACAGACTTACTAATGAGGCGAGAATAGCTTTAAATGAGTGGGTCCAAGGCAATACCACTAGAATTCGTAATGTATCTGAAACGGGTCAGCAGACACTTCCTTCTGCATTTGTAAAGGTAACTATACCTATTCTCCGTAGACTTTATGAAATGGGTGAACCTTTCAGAAAAGCAGCTAAAGCACTTTCTGACGTTAACCCTGATGGTACTATCACTATGCTCCGAGGTGAAAAGGGTTACGCTGGAGAAACATTTGAATTAGTAGCTAAGATTAGTGAGCCTCAGGCTATCCAGTCATATTCTACACAGAAAACCGGAGCTGCATTCTTTGCAGTTAATGGTGATAGTTTTGGGAATATAGATACTATACCTATCATTCAGCGTAACGTTCCTATAGATGATATTATTGTAAATCCTGTAGGTATTGTTGAAGCTGAAGTTCTTGTCCTTGACCGTAATAAGATACCGGATGACTTATATTTCCAAATTACTGGTAAGCAGAAATCTGAGCTTGGTATACTTGCAGGACCAATAGATATTTCAGGTAGAGGTAAAACAACTGGAGGTTTTGGTGCTGATGCATTACCTTCTTTACGGAGACTTGTAAAAGAACTTGAATTAGAATCTACTCAATTATCTGGTTCTGAACTTAAGACAGTTCAAGATGAGATAATTAGACTTAATAAGATTATAGGAAATATAAGTGGTATACCTCCACATGAGTCTCGTACATTTGTTAAAGCTAGTGCGGAACTAGAACGCAAACTATTAGAAGATCAAATAGATACTATTGAACGAAATCTCACTGTACCATTAGATGAATTAACCTCCGCAGTCAGAGAAAACGAAGAGGGTTTAATAACTTCGGCTAAAGAAAAGTTAAAGAACATAATCAAGTTTATCAACAAGGAAGAAAGTGGCTCTATTACCGTTGGAGCTGCTACGGGACTTCCTCTTAGTCAAGTTGATGATTTAGCTCGTGGAGTTGAGAATCTCCGTTCATTAACTGAGCGAGCAAAGAAAAACGGTCTTATCTTCGTAGGCCGCGATAAGGACTTTTTACCGGAGTCCCGTCAACTACTTGATATGGCTGGAGTTACAACGGCAGTTGCTCGTAAACTAGATATTCCTACCACTCAGCCTACTGGGAGTATTAATTTAAGTACCGCAGATAAGACTAATAAGGAGCTTATAGATGAGACTTTATCCAGTTACGAGTCTTCGAGACGAGCTTCTGTTCCTGATGGAGGAACTGGAGGACGCGGTACTACAGTTGGAGATGCAGGTGCAGGCGGGGGACAACCTCCGGTCACTGCAGGCGGTACAAGAGGTACAGAACCACCTGATTCCTTTAAAGGTGCAGTTGAGAAAGAATCTAGGGGCAATAAGGACATCTTCACTCAGTTAAACACATTACTGAGAACTCTATGGGCTACTCTTGATGGTAGTTGGTGGGGTATTCAGGGACTTCTCAATGCCGTAGATGACCCAATATTAACTGCTAAGTCAATGAGACAAGCAATTGAAGCGGTTTCAGACCCTGAGGTACTTACTGATTACCTTAGAGCTGTAGACCAGTTGTTTCTTAACAAGAACATTATAGTAGACGGAGAACAGCTTACTGTTGAACTACTCGAAAAACGTGGTTTACAAATAGCTCATAACCAAGGTACAGAATTTAGTATCGCTGAAGATACGTTCCTTGGTAAGACTCCGGGTATCAAGCAGGCTAACCGTTTATTCTCAGCCAGTGGTGACTTTATGAGAATTAATAAGGTTATGGCACTAGTTGAAATGCATGGAGTTAAAGAGCTTGACGGTATCATCGGAGCTGTTAATCGCTCTACTGGTGTATCATCTGGTAGGCTTTTAGGTCAGCCAGGCAATGTGTTACTATTCGCTCCGAGATTCTTTCAGTCACAACTTGAAGTAGTCGCAAAGGCTGTATCTGACGGTACTATTGAAGGTAAGATAGCTCGCCAACAATTAGCTAAGCTAGTTGGTCTCGGTGTAATGACTACTGTTATTATGAATCACTTAAATGGTGAGGAAACGGTATTCGACCCTCGAGATAGTAACTTTATGCGAATAAGAAATATCAAGGGTGTAGATATTAGTGTCTTCGGTCCTTGGGATTCATTAGTCCGCGGAGTCATACGTACCGGACAAGGAGATTTTGCATACTTCCCACGTACAAAAGCTTCACCTATTATCTCAACGGCATGGGACTTAATCTCTGGTAGAAACTTCTTAGGTGAGGAATCTCGGAATCCGAAGACACTTGTTAAGTCTTTGGCTATGCCATTTGCGTGGCAAGACTTAGGTACTGAGCCTTTAATGGGTTCAGCACTTGGGTTCTTTGGAGTTAAATCATCCCCACTAACTCGCAATGAGTTACTTGAAAATAAGATGATAGCTGCGGGACGTGACCCCGAAGACCCACTTGACAGACGACAATACCTTATAGAACATCCTGATGATTTACCAAAGGCTCGAACTGAGGAACAAGAATCTGCGGAACTAGTCCGTAATGAGACTGATGTGCGGCAAGAACTTCTTGAAGCACAAGTCCTTAACGGCTCAATGACTTTAGCAGAATTTCGGGAAGCTCGCAAGGTTATAAGTCGTGAACAGAGAACCAAGTTAAATATCCTATTAGGTTCCTTTGACCGTGAACCTAAAAATGCTCAACAGCAATGGATTAAGACTTACTATGATTTATTCGACCAAGCTAAAGACCCCATTACTGGGGAGTTAAACGGTGAGACACTAGACCGTTTACAGGCTCAATGGATAAGTTTATTCGGTACCACAGCATTACGGTATGTTAATGAGTTTTCATTAACTGGTAAGGGTGAGGTTGACTCTCGATACTTAAATGCATTAATAGAACTAGAATCTAAAGGATTCTTCAGTATAAACAGACTTCGTGGTATGAGGTCAGACTTAACCGAAGACCAAATTGAAGACTATCGCCTTAAAGTTCAAGCGGCGAGGTTTGCTGACCCACGGTTAGCAAACGTGGATTTCCGTTTAGCTGTCAACATGGTACTAAGAGAGTTGAACTTATCAAGTCAGGAGATTAGAGATGTAATCAATTCAGGTTCAGGTGTATTTAGAAATCCTGAATATACACGATTCTTAAATGAAAATAAGGAATTAGTAGTTTGGTTTAATCCAGCGGCACGATGGTCTACATTGGAAGCTGTAACAGAACAACAATAATACTTTATGTATGCCGGTTGATGTTACACCTTGACAATTAGATACTGTTGTGTTAATATCATAGGAAGAAAGGAGAAATGTTGTGCCTGACGAAGAAAAGGACTTAGCGCTCAGCTCACCTCCTATCCCTGAATTGACTGAAGCGGGTGAAGCTTCTTTAGCAGAGGTCGCCAGTGCTGTCACTGGTACTCCTGTTGAGTCTCAAGAAACCACACCCGGAGACACTTCAGATGATACAGCGGATACAGGTGCTGAAGAGTCTAGTTCATCTGAGTCCGAAGAAACTCCTGAATTTTTAACACTTGACCCAGCTAATATTTCGCAGAGTATTTCTGCTTTGATTACTGAAAATTCTGAGTTTGCCAACATCTTCGCTTCTCGAGTTGGTCAAGCAGCCGCGACTAAGTATCAACCTCAAATTGAACAATTAACTTCCGACCTCGCTGCAGAGCGAGGACAACAGTTAGTTACTAAATATGATGGTATGACTGACGAGGATCGTGGCAAAGCCTTTACTAACGCCCCGCAGCTCGCTTCACAGTATGCTGCGGCTAAGGAAGCTATTCAGAATCCTTCTGCTGTATCAAGTATGCAGGAATTAAGAACATCTATTCTCGAACTGTCTGGCATGGCTCTGGAAAAGGGTATGCCGCAGGAAAAGTTAGATGAGTTCTTAAAGAAGGCTGATGATGGTGGCTATGACTTAGACGAGCAGGGCAATCCTTATAAGAGTTGGACTGGTCCATATCATTCTTTGCAACGAGAGGTTATGGGAGCGCTGCTAGACGCAAGGCCTTCAGTGGTCTCAGAATCTCCAGAAGTTTCAAAGGGTAAACCTGCGGATACGGCTTCCCCGGACTTGGGGCCATCCCGTCGAACTTCTAATAATGATAGTCCTGCTAAATATACAATGGCGGAAGTCAGAGCTATGAACCCCGAACAGCAATTTGAAGCTTTTGGAGACACTCCAGGAGCTGTTGAAGAAGCTATTCGTAAGGGTATCGTTACGGATGTTTCCGATGCAACTAATGCAGTGTTAGGATTAACGTAAATGGCACTTGTTACTGATACGACAGCTGCCGTTCACATTCCCGAAGTTTGGCCTCGGGATGTAATTCGGTCGCAGGAGTTTAGTCTAATAATCGCTCCTCGTGTTTTCCGTGAGTGGAAATTCGCAGGCTTTGGTGATATCTACCATGTGCCACGGATTCCCAACTTAACGGCAAATACTAAGAGTGCAGGCTCAGACTGGACTCCAGAAGCTCTCACTGACACTGAGCAAACTATCACGGTTAACGTGCATCAGGTTGCCGGTGTTCAGGTTGAGAGTTTTGCAGAGTTGCTGACCTCTACAAATATGGCTAATGAGTATAAGCGTAAAATTGGTTACGCACTCGGTCGTGCCGTAGATGTCAACCTAGCAACTCTTCCACAGAATTTCTCGCAAATTGTAGGTACGCTCGGTAGCGAGCTTGTCTATAACGATATGGTAGACGCATGGAACTTCCTTGCGGATACCGGAATTGAACTGCAAGATAACTGCACATGGTTCCTATCTCCGGGTGCTATTGGTGGACTCCTCAAGCAGGATGTCTTCATTAACTCCCAGTATGCAGGTACTAATGGTAGAGCAGTTCAGACCGCACAAGTGGGCGTCCATTTAGGCGCTCCGATTCTCATGACTAATTTAACTCGTGCGCCTTCACCCGGCCAGTCCGAGTCAATGCTTGTGTTCAAGCAAGCAATGGCACTGATTATGGCTCAGGAACCAACTATGGTTGCAGAAACAATTGCCTTGTCTCTTGCCGATGTTATTGGTGGACATCAAGTTTATGGGTTTGCAGAAGTGAACCGATACTCAGAGACTCCGGCAAACGTAACTGCAACAGACGAGTGGGCAGTGCTTCTGAGGACTGCAGCTTAATATGGGAATTCCTGACCTCAGTCATTTAGCTATCCACACCACACCTGATAAGGTTATAGGACTTACTATCTGCAATGGGCGCTTTGAAGTTCCCGAAGATTTGGCAGCTGCTTGTACTATACCTTACGTGATTTCTCGGGGTCGTGCTCCTGAATCACACGCTCAGGAACTTTTGGATAGTATAGTATACGAGGCTGGGAAACAACTCATTGAAGCTAACAAGAAGCGAGGCTGGCATTTCAGGGGAGAGTACGGCGTTAAAGTCGATTATTCTTCCCTGCAATTAGACCTTCACCCCTTTGGGAACATTAACGGTGAGCTGATACCTGCGGTTGACCAAGGACAAACCTTGCGTCAGAAAACCAACATGGTAGCTCTTATTGTTAAAATGGCTTTTACGGCTCCTACACTTCAATTTGAAGTACCAGATGATGGTCAACTTATTGAATCTGACGGATTTGTAGAATCTATATCTGAGACCGGTGATTTGGTCAAGTTAGAAGGCGAAAAGTGACATCAGATATAGCACAAACTTTTCAGGAGAATCCTCTTGGTAGTGCCGGAGAACTGGTAGCACAGTCAGTAATTCCTGATGACAGATTAGCAAATATGAGCAATCTCACCGGAGATGCTCTTATGCGTGCTGTTTTAGGAATTGAAGACCCTAAAGATAGAACCAGTCAAACTCGGCGTGAACCTAAAAAGTTAATGTACTTCAAACTTTGTGATGGGTCGGTTTGTTCGATACATCCTCAAAGTGAAGGTTGGATTACTATGGGTCCAGCCTCAGGAGTGATTACCGCTCAGGAACATGCTGAGTTTATAGAAGCTAAACATGCTACTCCTCTTATCAGATATGGTCGTCATGACCTTGGTAAGGTGAATAATCCCGCAGTTCGGTATGGCCCTCTCATTTCAGAAGGTGGTATTGCAGAACTGCCGCTTGTACAAATGCGAGCTTTTGGGTGGCATCACATTCCTTCAGTAGTTGCACTAATTCCTGAATTAGGTGAGACTATTGAATACTATTGTGAAAATGGCTGTCCAAAAACGGGTAAGAGAGGTAGGTGGTTCCTATCTGAGGACGACCTTAAGAAGCATACCGGAGCATTACATCAGGATGCAGCAGCTCCGGCAGCTGTAGGCCATCATATTGTAAAGGCTCTTAAGGATGTATCCTCGTTCCAGGCTATGGATGCGGAACGCTTAGTTAAAACCGTTGTAGCTGGAATTAAAGAATTTGAAGAGTCAAAACTTGAAGTCGCCGAACCTGAAGAGGAACAAGTTCCTGAAGTAGAGGAACCTACGAAAGAGCCTATTACTAAATCAGACGGTGAGATTCAAGAAGTCATTGATAGTTTAAACGAGTTAACAGAGTCTGAGGAAGGTAACTAATGGTAGATTTAGACGTTAGTTCCCGAGCCATTCCTTATACTGATGGAATGGAGATGTTCCACTTCTACTTGAACGGTAATGAGGTCGCCGGAGTTGTGGCAGAGTTTATCTGCCCCTTCAATGGCACTATTGTAGACGTTATGGTAGATGCAGAAACTGCTCCTGCAGGAAGTACATCTATTGTAGATGTCCACTTAAATGGCACTACAATTTTTACTACGCAGGCTAATCGTCCCACACTACCTGCGGACGATACAGGTTTCTACACTAAGGCTGGTGAACCTGAAGTAACAGCTCTCCGTGTAGGAGACAAGATTCTCTTTGAGGTTGACCAAATTGGCTCAGGAACAGCAGCGACAAGAATGACAATTCTATTGATTGCGCAAAGACATTAGAAAACGTGATTAGTTAACATCGAGAGGTGTTCTGAGGAGATTTATAACTAATGACTGAGATTGCAATTGATGTACAGCAACAGAGTGATGGAATTACTGCAGACGATAGAACTCGTACAGTATCCGGAGACCGTGAAGGCGCTCTCTTCGGTGGTACGAATGAGGAAAAGGTTCGTCAGTGGCTTCTAGCTGGTAAAGTCTTTGAGGCTCATGCTACAGGTGCTGATTTACAGGCAGAGGCTGAAATTGGCGTTAAGCTTAATTTCCCTGAACCCTATTGGCGGGCTAGTGTTCCTAGTTCTATTATAGTTGTTCCCATTAAAGTTAAGATAGAAGCTGTAGTTATTTGGGTAACAGCTGCTGAAATTGCTGTATGGACTTCAGATACTGATACCTTTAATACTGGTGGAGCAGCCTCTGATGTTACTAACCTAGCAGCAGTATCAAGTCTTGACAGTGCTTTGGGCAATACAGTTTGTACTAACATCAAGGATGGTCAAGGTGGACTTACTGAGGATGCACTTACCAACAAACGAATTCTTGATATGAAGGTTATCTCTACAGGAGATTTAGCTGCTGCTTATGAGTATAATATTCTTAAAGGTGACATACTGACTTACCTTCACGGTCCTGCAGCTTGGGGAGTTGTGGTAGCCCCCGGCAGCGGAGCTATTGAGTGTATGTACTCAATAGTGTGGGCTGAGCTAGATAAAAACGCACTCGTGAATGGTTAAGAGTAACTGATGGTTGATGTAACTAATCACTACTCCGTTGGGTCTATTCGTAGGATGGCTCTTGCAGCCACTCCTAAACATGAAGCTCCGGTTGCACCTGAAGATGGCTTTTTTGTCAAATTTAGTGTTTCTAGTGGCAAAGTGATTTTAGACACAGGTGAGATTAACTCAATTAAGTCTGCGGAGACTGAAGAGTTCTCCAAAGCTCAATTACTGAAGAAAACTAAGGCGGAGTTAGTTGAAATGCTAGTTTAGTCTTAGTTTAAGCTGTTAAGGGGTGGGCGCCTCCGTAGTGTAGCCATCCCACCCCTTTCAGCTAGCGGGCGAAATACGCTACAAATATCTCTTTATGAAGCCTAGGAGATTAGGATGTCAGAAGCTACAGATAACAGAGACTTTTCTCAGGCGATGCAACATCGCCGTATGCCCTTTCAAATTGGAGACAAAAAAGGCGCTGATGTACAGATTCAGCGCATTGCTCCCGAAGCCTATCCTCAAATAGCCGTAATCCGAGTACCACTCAGTGGTGCTAACTTCGATGCGTATACTGCCAATGATACAGTTGGTGCAGTTATGCGTATACCCGGAGCTGCCCGAAGGCCTGGTGGTGGTGGCACAATTCTTAGTGTCTCTCTTATGGACGATGATGAAGAGAGTCTTACCACTGAATTAGCCATATTCACTGGTCCTCCAAAATCTCCTGCAGCAGATGATGCTGCATGGGCATTGGCTTCTGCAGATAAAGATGTGTTCCTTGACTTCATCAGCATAGTCACTTATGCTGACTATTCCGGTGTAGATATCGGTCATGCTAATAATGTTAACCTTCCGTTTGCTTGTGAAATGAGTGAACAAGACTTATTCTTCCAAGTGATTACTCGTGGGGCGTTAGACTTAGTGGCTGATAGTGATTACCACTTTGTCTTCACCATTGAGCAACTGTAATGGTATTTGCTCCTCCCTATAGACGGAGAATCTGGACTCCGCGTACTCGTATAGATAAGATGACTCTTAGTGGTAATGAGATAACTGATGTTACCCGTAAAGCTTCTCTTGCTGGTGATGGACTGAGTAAACCTAGTGGTATAGGTATTTGGGAAGCTAGTGAAAATTTAGTTGATAATGGTGGATTTGAGACTAACACTACTGGTTGGACTACAGGTGGTACTAATACTATAGCTAGTAGTACTGACCAGGCTAAATTTGGTTCTAGTTCTTGTAAAGCAACCTTTCAAGATAATACTACTTTAGTTAGTTTTGCTATAACGTTAACTGCCGCTGAGCACACTCTTTCAGCTTTGATATATATTCCTACTGCTTATGATGGAGTTACTGTTCGTATTGAGAGATCTGGTTTTACGAGTGCTACTGGTGATGTTACAGCTAATTGTAATATGAGTTTAAAAGACCAGTGGCAGAAAATTAGTTTAACTTTTACTGTTGATGTAGGAGATTTAACGGGATTATTTATTGTTTCAAACTCTGGTGGAGACCCTATTTCTGGTAGATTTCTTTACGTAGATGGAGCTCAGTGTGAGCTTCAGCCCACAGCTACTCCATATATAGAGACTGACGGTGCCACAGCATCTCGTACAGCCGCACGGGTTCAGTTACCCTGGGTTAACCTATTCACTCCTACTCAGGGATATATTGTCACCCGTATGCGTGTAGGTTGGGCATCCGCAGCTCCTCCGGGTGGTACTAATAGAATATGGCAGCTTTCTGATGGTGGTGCTAGCGTAGAGATGCAAGGCACTATGGACAGTGCTTCTCCTACAGTTATTGAAACTTTCAGAGATAATTTTGAAGCTGCTACTCAAGAAAACGCTACTCTAGCTATTTCAGAAGGTGATGAAATAACTATACTGAATGCTTGGACTGCGGCTGAAGTTCAATTAGGTATTAATGGTGGAACTGTTACTGTACAAGCTAATACTGCTATACCAGCATTCACTACAACTACTATAGACATAGGTAGACGTTCTAATGCTGCTGCTAGTTGGTTTGATTCAAATATCCTGTGGATGATTTTCGGCACAGGTCTTATTGATAGTAATGCTAACGCTATGTTCCACAAGATTGCTAGTTCCGCAAAACTTCGTATAGCTGATTTCCAGCACTTAGGATGCACAGCTGTACTGAATGCTCGTGATGAGCACTTTGAACGGATAGCAACCTAATGGGTTGTACTATCTGCGGACACCTAATTACTGAGCATTACAAGTGGGCTCAGTATGGTCCTCCTTATATAGGTGGAGAGGCTTGTAGTGCTTGTCCGGCAGACTCTACAGAGCGAGAGCACGGTTATGATGCTCCTGACGGATATGTAGCTTCACATGATGGTATTAAGCCAGTGGTATTAACTGTTAAAGAGTTTGATAAACGTAAGGCTTTAGAAGTATGAGTATCTTAATACCAATAACTCATACCACTCCTCAAATTGAGGGTGTACTTCGTAACGATTTATTAAAACGGTTCTTACGAGAAACAGGTTTGGGAACTTATGGTACAGCTACAGGCGGCGGTACTACTACCATTGTGGATACTGGGTCTTTACAGTCTACTCAATTTAATGATCGAGAACATGTAGGGGGTTGGGGTAGGATAGGTAAGGATGCAGGAGGTGCTCAAGCTGCTCCTGAGGACGAACAATCTCCGATTACTATATACGCACCAAGTACCGGTACTATCACTGTAAATCCGGCTGTTACAGCCGTAGCGTCTGGTGATGAGTATCAGCTCTGGCATGGTATTGACCCTACCTTTGTTAAGGATATACTAGACCAAATTTTGGTTGAGAGTATATACCTACCATATTGGGCAATACTTAGTGAGGTTCCTGATTATGATATGGAAGCTGCTAACACTACCGATTGGTCAGACACCAATGCTACTGGAAGTAAGGTCACTGACGAGCCACGGCTCGGTGGAGTGCGTAATTTGGAAGTCGTGTCTTCCGCCGCTAATGGCTACAGTACTCCTCCCACCTTTAATGTAGAACCGGGTAAGCCTTATCAGGTAAATGCCTTATGTTCTCCTCAGGGAGCGTTCACTGGCCGTTTACAAGCTTATGATGTAACTAACTCCGCTGCGATTGATTCAAAGGACGTAACTGGCCGTATTGTGGCAAGAGTTCACTTCACCTTCACCGCTCCGGCTACTTGTGAACAAGTAAGTATCCGGTTAATAGGAGTTGAAAATCCTAGTACTATCCGGTGGAATGATGTAGTATTATATCCTGAGAGTGCTCGTGATATAGCACTTCCTTGGTGGGTTAAGAATAAGTCTCAAGTTAAAAAGGTATTCCGTTTAGCTCCCAATGAATTCGCTAGTAATCAGTGGGAAGATACTCTCCGTGGTGAACCTGTAGGTAATTGGGATATCCATGACTCAGCCTTTGGTAGAGGTCAGTTACGGCTAGTTGCCCGCAGAGGAAACATGAGTATGCCACTCTTTATCTTTGGTGCGAGGAATGAAACTGCTTATGCTAATGATACCGCAGATAGTAAATTCGTAGACGAGAACCTTTTAATGGCCGGGTTAGCTTTTAAGGTTTACGAATACCTTGTCAACAAAGGTGCTGCAAACTTAGAAGATAACCGGAGTCGTTTATCTCATTGGCAAGCTCGTTGGGAAAGACTCTTACAGCAGCAAGCGGAGAGAATGGAAGAAGTACTTACCAGTTTCACTCCGGATAGTGCTTTCCTTGATTCTGATTTCCAGTTTGGGAGATACTAAATGGCAGAAACTAGAACTCCGTTTGTAGATGGTACAATAGATGATGACCCGTTAACTTCGGGCGCTACTACACTTACTGCAACAGAGCTTGCAGATCTAGCAGCCGTTGCTAGTCCCGATATAGCTAAGATTATCCTTGACCCCTCAGGTTCCGCGGGTGCTCCTGAGGTTGTTTATGTTACAGCTCATACGGGTTCAGCTACTACAGCTACTATTGTTAGAGCACGTGAAGGTTCTACGGGTAGGCAGCACGCTAAAGATATAGCTTGGGTTCATGGTCCCACTAACTTAGATTACGGTGCTTGGGAACAGGTAGCTCGCCGTAGAAGTGCTGAACAGATGACTTCTGCAACGGCCGCGGACTTAGCTTCTTTCTCCGGCCTTTCTATTGATAAAGAAGACTGGATACTAATTGTAATTAATTACCGTAAGACTGCAGCGGCCTTTACTCCTTCAATAGGACTTAAACTGAATTCAACTATAATCATTGAGGCAGTTTACGGCAATGATTGTATCGGTAGTTTTGCAGCTACTAACGAAGCTCAAGATGGTATTAGTTATGTATTAATTGGGCCTCGTAGTGATGCTTTATTCTCTGTAGGAAGTGTTAGTGGATTCTACAGAACTGGTGGAGCTACTGCGGGTGAAGGAAACCCGATTAATACTGTTTTGGATAACGCTCAACCACAGGCTACCGTTACTGATGTTATCATTCGAGGAGACTCGGATGGTACTAACATACTTCAGACTTTTGAAACGGCTATTTACAGAGCGAAACAACTGGTGTAGTATGATGTACATGCGGTATAGATTACCTAACGGTGAGTGGACAGATGCACTCTTTGTTAAAGAAGAGGGTGAGTGGTCTCCGGAGACTATTGCTAGTCATATTGAAGGTTTAGAAGTCTCTTATGATGTTAGTGGTATAGAGCCAGTTTTCAGTCCTGATGCTGACCCTAGTGATGACCCTTTAAGTATACCCCCATCAGTTAGTGCAGATAGTAAACCAAAGGACAAACACCGTAAGACTATAGAAGCTATTAAAGCTGCTCACAGTGTTAAAGAACTTAAAACAGCTATGTTAGAGTATTTTGAGTAATTATGGCTGCTGACCGTAGAGCCCTACAGGTTACCGTTGGCAGTATCGACCACGACTTTGAGATTCTTCAAACTGAGCAAGGTCGCTGGTTTAGTATTCAACCTCGTCCGTGGGAAGAAGGAGACCCAAAAAGAGCTTGGCGGGTACCTTTACACGGCTGGGAAGATGGTATAAGTCAAGACCGTTTTAAAGGTCAGAAGACTTACTCTACTGCGGATATGGATTTAAGTAATCCCGGACTTGCAGTTCCCGGACCCGCACAAGGTCGTTTAGTTGAAGAAGACCACAGACTGTATAGTTACACAGCCGGTCAGCTACAATATGGTCAGACTTTAGGCTATGGTAAGCTTCCATACATGGGAGCTAAGGCTGACCAAACTCTTATTGACTCCGTTGAGTTTCAAGGTAAGACCTATCAAGCGCGTGGACAGTTTTTAAGTTACTTAGCTGAGAGTAATACATATACAGCTTTCTTAAAGGACTTCGGTATAGGTAATCCTATTACCAGTATTGAGGTCTTTGAAGATACCCTAATCATAGCCTTTGGAACTGCTCTCAAAGTACACACTTATGATGGGACTACCTTTACAGAAGCAACAGATGCGGTGTTCGCACAAAACTTACTTCGTATAGGTGATAAGCTGTGGCGTTCCCATGATACTAATCAGGTATCAAACTGTATCACCGCTCCGTTAACTCTTACAAGTTATGTTCCTGCAGACCCTAATGAGTATGTAGTAGGAGATACTTCATATGCCATTAAGGGTTTGATTGAATATGACGGTGATTTGTGGGTTGAGAAGTCCGACGGTCTATACGCACCGGATAGTAAGTCTGAGTTCCATAACCAGACCCCTCAAATGGCTAATACTCCTGACCGTACAATAACTAGAAATTTCCAAACAGCATTTCAGGCTTGGGGTTTCCTATTCTTCCCAACTCCTCAGGGACTTTTGCGGATACGTCTTGGTGAGTCTATCGGTGTAGGACCGGAACTTACAAGTACCATTGCCTACCGTTGGCACATCACAGGTGGTGTTCAGGTAAACGATGAGGTATACCTATTAGCGTTTGACGCTCAGGGTAGCAGTGTAGCCTTCATTCTCAAAATGCTTATTGATAATCATGATGCTAGTGAACCTAAAGATAAGTACATCTTCCATTTAATTAAGAATACCGCTCTCACCGTAGACTCTTTTCACATTTTGGCTACCAGTGTGGCACTGTCTTTTGGTACCTTAATATTCTACGGTATAGGTGGCGGAGTATACCACTTCCGTTTAGGTCGCGGTGGTGGCAGACATATTGAAGATAGTATCTACTTATACGATACTGTGTTCTCATTTGAAACCGGATTCTTCAGACCTACTGAGGATATGACACTTATTAATATGTTAGTAGGTGTGGACGCAGTACTTGATGCGGATAGTAGTGAGACCTTCACACTATCTTATGGTATCAACGGAGCTACTCCTAGTACTAGTCTGCTTGATGAACAGGAAAGTGGTAGTGGAACTGCTTCTATAACTAATACCTCAGGATATGCAAAAGTACGACGGTTTGCAGCTATTGATGCTGTTGGACAATTCTTTGAAATAAGAGTCTCCGGTACTTGTGATGTAGGCTCCGCAGGTATTGACAGGCCAGAACTGAGAGAGTTATGGGCCTTTGGATACTCACATCCAACTCATACTGACCTTATAGAGATAAATATCTATGGTAGTGCTGAGGCAGAAACTGGTGGTATAGCCACAGGTAAGTCTGCAGGTGAGATTGAGCGTATATGGAGAGACTGGATTAATGAGGGTAGTATACTACTATTAGAG
>SDBS01002789.1_pt1 | contig 17299 bp, 11 predicted proteins | sample 2277091 | NCBI WGS metagenome assembly SDBS01 (sample SAMN10404972, study PRJNA504765) | marine sediment metagenome | isolation source: marine sediment core GS10_PC15, 163 cmbsf | place: Arctic Ocean: Southern Knipovich Ridge | collected 2010 | reverse complement strand
CATATTCACTTCACTAGTAAGAGATTTAATCTCCTGCCGAAGGAAGTTGCTCTCTTCTTGCACTCCACTAAGCTCATTTCTCAATTTCCTCTTCAGTCGAATTAGATTTTCAGTAGTGTTAAGGTCATCACTGATACTTAACCCATCAATCAGTTCAGATGTGGAGGGAGCAGCGTCAGTCATGGTGAAGGGAACGGTGTCATCATCATATTCATTACATAGTATCATTATCTCCATAGATATACCTTTCTGATTGATAATCTTCACATCTCGCAATGCTCTTAATCTGTCAGGATCAGGATCACATTTATATTTATCAAGAGTAGGACCTAGTCTATCTCTACTTTGACACCTTAATAATAGATCACTGTAATAAGCCATCTTACTCTCGTTCTCTTTCAAATTACCCTCACTAGACAATTGAACTTTCTTGAGTAGAGACATAAGCTTATCCTGATTCGATCGCAATGTTAACGACTCTCTTAGCTCCCTTATCACTTTCCCTGTTCTGAAAGCCTTATCAGCATCTTTAATTACATATTGAGATTCCAATACGTTAACTCTCTTAGCAGGCATCACCTTAAGATTCTTCACCTCATTCATCTTCCTGAGCTTCTCCCTTTCTAAACTCAAATCACTTCCGTGTATTATCTTATGAACGATGTATAACCTACTATCTTTCACTGTTAGAACTAGATCACAGTTAGGACAGCTCATCTTACTATCCGCATCCGGAACAATTCTATCTCTCAATCTATCTTGAATCTCTAACTCTAGGACGCGCCTCTTTTGAGCGGGATCAAATACTATTCCATCTATCAATCTGGTTAACTGTTCATGAACAATCCAATTATACTCTTCTTCAGTCTCGATTAACTCTGGTGATATAGTTCTAATCGATATGATCTTCCTCCAAGTCTCAATCTCATTCTCTATTAATGTTACATCAGGTATGAATCCATACTCACTTAGAATGGTCTCCCTCATCTTGATGGAATCAATAAGAGTTCTTACCTCCATAAGATTAGAATACACATCTTGAGTAGACTCTAGAAACTCGAACTCTTGTTGATATTGATACAGCTGAGCATACTCCAAGAGTTCTATTTCTGTATGAATATCGTCAGAATGTAGATTGAGATCCTCAAGTTGATGATTCATTCTCTCATAGTTAATATAATATGAGAATAGTTTTGTCATTTCGTGTTGAGTGAATTTCCTACCTATGAGCTCTTGAGGTACTAATCTACGAATGATCTCCCTTTCCACACTCTTAAGCACTTCCATATTATGTAACGGCAACTTGTATCTTCTCTCGATGAGAACATCTAGCTTCTTCTTGAAAGCTTCCAAGGTAACCTCAGTATCCCTATTTTTCCTACTGATTATCTTGAGCTTCTCAACTGCCATTTTGAGATTAGACATCTCATGGGAACAGTATCCTTCAATGTTATCATCAGTACAATAGATACATTCATTAGTCCTAGCATACATAGTACACTCTGTATTCTTATTTGCAATGATGTACTCATTGGTGTAATGTCTATCTATGGTTCTCTTCGAATCAGTCAATCTATTCAGAGCTATCTTATAATCAATCTTGCAAGATTTCTTAACATTGATAATACTATTAATGATCTTATTTGGGTTCTCTTTGAAAGTCAGATAGTTAAACACTTCCATTATGTTCTTATCGATAATGGATGTAGTTCCGGGTATCAATCTGTTTCGAGTGTTCTGACACACGTAGGATGTACCCTGAAATACAAGTCTATTACCGAAAATGTTGGTAATAGTGATATCATCTGTGGAAGGTCCATTAGCTGTTCTCTTGATAACTATCGAATCAAATTTGAGAGTGACTTTTGCACGGCTAGATAAGAACCTCTTGATTATGGATTTCTTGAAGAGGCACCATTCTATGGCGTGAAGTATAGTACTTTTTCCTGATCCAGATACTCCTGATATCAGATTGATACCTATTATGAAGTTAAATACAACTGGATCTTTGTAGCATTTGAAGTTGGAGATGGATAGTTCCATCAGAGTAAGGAAAGTGAGTGTATGTTTAAGTGTATCAATCTTTTCCCCTCTCTAGATCCGATCAATTTTAAAAAGACTCACTTTCGTATATACATGCACTCTCATATACACTCTCACTCTCTCACTCTCTCACTCTCTCATTCACACATACACTTGAATTTTTATGTGTGTATACGTGTGAGAAGAGGGAAGAGTATGTGTATTCGGGCGTAACTTCATGATTCCGTTACCGATTCGAAATCGGCTGGATACATGAATTTTTCTTCCACTATATTACATCTAATCTCCGCAGCTATCTTCGATTTAGAGAGTATATTACTTAGTATTTTGGTCTCCTGTGGATAATTCTTAGAATAGATATATCGAATATATCCAGTACCTATTGTACTACTCCTAACTATGCGACCCTGAGCCTGTACCAAGTCAGAGAAGTAGTAGGTTGGAATCAGGAACATCCATCTAGGTCTATCTCCTATTCTATCATCAAGTGATATACCAACTCCTCCAACCTTCGGCTGAGCTATTATCAGTCTAAACTCATCATCATCAGCTTGAAACATCTCTTGAATAATCAATCTATCTGCAGGTTTAACCTTACCATTCAACTTCATAGGAGAATAGCTATCTAGGTCATTCATGGCCTTATCGATACTATTCATGAACCAAAAGTATAGAATGACCTGTGCTTGGGAATCCTTGTCGAGAATGGATTTTGCTAATCGGATAGCTGTAGGATATTTACCTGCTTCTATAGTCATAAGGGCAGATGTGAGATGTGTGACTCCTATAGGACCCTCTCTCCCTTTAGCTACGAATATCTTACTCAACTTTTCCGCTCCCTGTCTTATCAGATTAACATCACTAGCTTTCATATTGTAATATCCATTCTTGGCATCCATCTTATCTTCGTCACTCACTTCAATTATCGATGAACAGTACACGAATTTGAATAGTTTAACCCATAAATCATAACAAATATTAATTATCCCAGGCTTATCGTACTTCCTATTCATAACAATATCTCTAGTTACTTGTGAGTTCAGAGCAGTTCCAACCCTGATTACATCGAGTATTCCATAAGCATCATATGTTTTGTCTCTCTTATCGTAGGATGCAAATATGTCCTGAGTAGTTATTCCAAGTAGCTTAACCATAGATAATACATGCTCTTTTTTCTCGCCAGGTAATGCCGATAGCAGGGCAACTTTAGATCTTGTCCCTTTAGTGTTTGCCACTGCTCTAACTATTGCGTGAGACGCATGTAGTTGAGCAGAATCATTCTTAAGATTTTGCTCCTCGTCGAATATGAATAGGGTACCATCGTTGATTATCTCTATGAGGCTAGGAGTAGCATCGAAGTATTTCTTGTCTCTTCTGACTAGATATGGATGAGACAATGCTCTAACTTGTGTCCCTCTCAGAGTTTGATATGACATGGCATCTATGAGAGGAATTCTGTACTGCCTAGATATCGCTTCCCACACTGGTATGACTGAGAGAGGACATACTACAAACAGTGATATGTTTCTATCGATAGATACTTTGCTGGCTATATATGATTTACCTAAACCAGTATGAGATGAATCGAAGTAGGCAATGTGATTTCTGATGATCCTAGTTATATTCTTATAGTGCTCTATCTGAAAATCTCGTAGGACTAATCTGGGAACCAAATTGGCTTTTGATTTTGTGTAGATACTTAACTTGACTTGCATCATCAATTCATCATCTTTCTCTTCTGCCTCTAGGTAAGCTTGATACTTCTCCTCTATCTCATCTTCTTTAAGTGCTAGATAGATTTGATACTTCTCAGCTGTGATAGCTTCATTACCGATAGCTCTCGCTTCTAAGAAGATACGAAGTGCCTCTTCTATCTCATCTGAATCTCTTTCTATTAATTCTTTAGAGGCCAATTTAGCTTTAGACGTTAATCTAGTCACCCGTCGTTTGGATGTTGCTTTTGGAGGCAGTCGAGATTTTGATCTTAGTGGAGGCAGTCGAGATTTTGATCTTAGTGGAGGCAGTCGGGATTTTGATCTTAGTGGTTTAGTAGACAGCCTAGATCTTAGAGGTTTAGTAGGCATAACAGATAGACGGGGTTTTGATCTTGGTAGCCTAGATTTGATGGAAGTAGCCACTCTAGGAATTTCCTTCTTCTCTTCTTCCACCATAAAAATAGGTGATTCATCCCCTTCAAATTCCTCCGCCTCTAAGACTGAAAATTCATCTTCCGAGGTTGTATAGATAGGTGTTTCCTCTTCCTCTTCCTCTTCCTCTTCCTCTTCCTCTTCTTCATCTAATTCTTCATCTGAAAATACTATCGGTGTTGGAGTCTTTCTTTTTCTTATTCTCTTCGTAGGCATCTTAGCAGCCAAGATTCTCCGAGTAGTGACTTTAGGAGGTGTAGTCATCCGAGGCTTAGATACCAGCTTCGATTTAATAGGCATCCTAGCAGCCAAGATTCTCTGAGTAGTGACTTTAGGAGGTGTAGTCATCCGAGGCTTGGATACCAGCTTCGATTTAATAGGTGTGGTGATTCTTAATTTAGGAGGTGTAATGACTCTTGATCTAGATACCAGCTTCGATCTGAGAGGTTTAATGACTCTTGATCTAGACACCAGCTTCGATCTAAGAGGTGTAGTAACTCTAATAGGTGTGGTGACTTTAGGAGGTGTAGTCATTCGAGGTTTGGATACCACTTTCATCTTAGCTACCTTAGATCTTGATACTAGTCTCGATTTAGGGGGTGTAGTAACTCTCGATCTTGATACTAGTCTCGATTTAGGAGGTGTAGTAACTCTCGTTCTGAGTCTCGATCTAGGAATCTTCGAAGATAGTCTGGCTTCCGTCGGTACTAACATGGGACGCTCTTTGACTACCTTTGGCTTTGACAATATCTTCTTAGGAGGTGTAACAGCTCCTTTACGTGGAGATTTTCTAGGGTACATTATACTTGTCTTAGGAGATATTGTAACTTTCTTAGATGGAACCCTCTTAGGTGGTAAACGAGATATCGGAACCCTCTTAACTGTTCTTGGTGGTGTCTTCTGAACTTTCTTAGCGGTAGCTGAAGGTAAGATTTTTGATTTAGAGACAACGATAAGCTTAGACTTCTTAACTCTTCTCCTCGCAGCAACTCTTTTGATGGGAACAGGGCTAGTTCTTTTGATGGGGGAGATACGACTAATTCTGGGTGAAACGACTTTACCAGGAGTAATCGTCTTGATAGGTTGACTATCAACAACCTTAGGTTTGGATATAATCCGCATTACATCACGCTTCCTATGTCGAATGGGGCGAGTAGTCTCGATAGATCGAGGATTAATCATACTCGTATCAAACGATTTCTCTTCCTGTAAGACAGCTTGCCTAGTTCTCCCAAACATTCTTCCCTGCTGTAATGTCATTTTACTAACAAAGAAGATATTCTTGTGTTTCACATTATTCTGATTGACAAGTTCATCAATTCTTCCCTTTAAGATATATTCAATTATACGCATACATGTATATTTTTTTAAATGGGCTTGTCATCAAGTCTATTCCTGAGCTTACTCATCATGGGAATAAGCTCATGTAGTATAGATTGGTACTTAGGATAGTCAAGACACTCTTCATCGTTAACATCTCTCAATCTTCTAAGTGGATCTTTATCACCAACAGCTAATCTACCAAGTACCCATCCGAAGAACTTGAAGATAAATCCTGGTACTCTACTACATGGATCGTAAGGTTTGTTAGTTATTAGGAATATGACTAGATCATAGATCAGTGCGTAGATTATGAAAGCTAATATGTTCCAATTAAACACTGCGAATATGAACGCAAATAGGAAGTCATAGCACCATAGCACGTAGAGATGTGATTTCTTAGTTCCGAATGCATTCCAGTACTTAGTCATTGTTTATTGTCATTATTCATCATTATCAGAACTTAGTCACTCTCATTAGTGTACATCCTTAGTCATTTGTTAGAGAATTATATTTCAATCATGTTTTAATATGTGTCTCGGTTAGGGAGTGTGTCAGTGAAAGCAAGTGAGATCTCCAGATAGTGAGAGAGAGTTGGTAAGGGTAAAGCTGAACATCAGACCATCAGAACCTTTCTCGAATACAGATATGTACTTACGATTTATGAACTTTAACTTAGCCTTATAAGTGATATCAAAGAATACGTCCGAGTGCTTGGGGGAGAATAGAACAGAGAAATGGGCTGATGCATCTTTATAATTATTGATCATCTCATCTGCTAAGCTTAATGCTATTGACCATTTTATCATTTTCTTAAGCACTTTTTCATAATCGATCGAGAATAGTCCTTCTAATAGTTCATCGTTCTTACTAAGGATCACATTTGCTAGTTCAATAATAGCATTATCGACATCATTCTTCTCACACCATGATCTGAACAAGTCATTCTTAGTCTCAACAAGTCTGTTGCTGTACTTAGTATCTATTCTTTCTGCACCTTTCATAAATTCATGTTGAAAGATATCTGACATGCTGTATCTCTTAGCAGGATCCTTTTCGAGCATATGATTGATAAGATCAATAAATATAGTATCATTACATTCATTGATCAGATAATCGAGATTGGTTGCAGCATCAGCTTCAGTTAGATAATTACCGAACTTATCCATATACTTATCATTATCGATGGACATATAGAGTAGGGATATTGCTAGAGACCAGATGTCATGTTTATCTGTATACTTAGTGTGATTGAACTCGGGACATAGATACTCGTCTGGTGTTCTCTCTAAGTCATACTTCTTATATAGACATCCATTCTTGATCTCTCCCCTGACTGATAGTGAAAAATCAGAGACTTTCATCGATAAAGATTCTACTGCTGTTTCATTAGCTGCTACTCTAACTGTCTTTTTGGTTGATGCCTGTCCACCATCAATCATTGTCATTTCATTCTCCTCCTCTTCATTATCCTTTTGTCGATATATCAAGAAATTGCCAGGCTTGAGATCGAGATGAAGAATATGACACTTATGTAGGTAATCGACAGCGATGATGGCCTCTCTAAATAGTTTAGCTCTACTACTTAAAGGTATATTATTCATGGTTAACCATATTCCATCACCCTCTGCAAGATCCAAGACTATTCCAATCTTATCATCTACATACACTAGGCTTCTACCTTTGATAATGTAAGGACACGATAATGCTAGGCATTCCATTTCGAGTACATAAGGACAATACCTATATTCTTCCTTGAAAATCTTAATAGCATACTTCTTGCCGTCGATTGAGGCTTCCATCAGAAGAGCATATTTTCCCTCATCTGTGATATCGCTTATGAACTTGAAATCCATCACGATTGCATTCAATTTCTCATTTAATCTAATGGTTCTAGATTTTAACTCGAATGAGATTTTTGAAGTTAATCAAAATTGAGTTATCATTGCACCTCCATGGAATACATGTGTGTATGTAGAGTAATCTAGTGTGATCAAGCATAATACATATACAGAGCAACATACAAATAATGTCATTGAGTGAAGTCATACGAGCAGTGGGTGAGAGCGTTATATGCACTGGAGCATCAGGTTTAGACGATTGGACTGATGCCTGGAATAGTAACACATGCTCAAACTTCTATCATAATCTAATCCTAGTTAAGAATGATGGTTCTCCGGGCTATAATCCAGGTAATCTAGAATCATCCCAGCAGGACTTCTCGGAAGCATTCGACTTTCTGCTAGATAATCAAGATGGCGATTTACAGGATCCACCTACCAATGTTCAATCTGACATGTTATCTGCATGCATATTCACTCCAGGATTATGTGATCAAGCCCTAGATTCATACTGTTCTACTAAGACTAGGGAAGAGATAGTAGCAAGTCAACAGCTACTAGCTTTCTGTGGTTGTCATGCTCCTACCGATCCCATACTTAAAGACATCGATCCACAATGTGATCCCCTTTGCAACAGAACAGGCACGATACCATTGCAGGATCCTATGAATGGGCTCGCCCTCGAGTGTAACGCTACAGTATGTGTTATCAACGATGTAACTATCGGATCAATCTCTCAGCTATGCTCAGGCTGTACAGATTCTCAACCCTGCAAGTGTATCATATCTAATGTTCCTGAAGGATTAGATACATCTATGTGTGGAACAGACTCTATCTGCCTTGAGCCTAATAGCGATGGTGTACTGGAGCCTGTACCTTGCGGTCCTATGGTAACATCACAGACCACATTCGCCATCAGCTTGAGCCTAATAGCGATAGCAAGTCTAATAGTAATCACCATGATTCTCTTTATCATACTATATCCCATCTTCAAACAGAAAAAGAAGAAGGCTGGTGATGGTAGTAAGAAGAATGGTAATGGTGTTAAGATATGATACTATCTCTTACATGATCGAAATATGTGTGATCAAAGTCACAATTTGAACATAGCTGATGTACATGTGATAGAAAGAGATAAGATCAACTTGTGTTATGACTTAAAAATTTAAATTCCTAGCTATGTTAAATGGGGGAAGGTCGAAGAAACTCATGCTTCTCTGACGATAGCGATTGTAGTAATCGCAGTCGATGCTCCTTCAAGGACGACAAGTGCAAGAAAAAGAAAAGACGGAGTCGATCATGTTCATCAGAGCGCTCCTTCAAGGACGATAAATGCAAGAAGAGAAGAAGTCGTTCATGTTCATCCGAACGCTCCTTCAAGGACGATAAATGCAAGAAGAAAAGAAGCCGTTCATGTTCATCCGAACGCTCTTGCTGCCCACCCCCTAAGCCATGTCGTGGAGATAAGGGAAAGAGAGGTCCTCCTGGGTGTGATGGTTCTACAGGTCCCTGTGGACCCAGAGGAAGGCCGGGTAAAGATGGAAAATGTGGGAAACATGGAGATTGTGGCAAAAAGGGAAAATGTGGTCCACATGGCGATTGTGGCCCGAGAGGTCCTATGGGTAAGCGTGGCTGCGACGGGTCGAGAGGTGAACGAGGTAGGACTGGATGTGAAGGTCCAGTGGGTCCGACCGGTTGCCAGGGTAAGCGTGGCTGCGAGGGAGAGCAGGGAGAACGTGGATGCATAGGTCCTAGGGGCAAAGCTGGTTGCGATGGTCGTCATGGCAAGCACGGTAAACATGGTCGTCATGGCCGTGATGCATGTTCTAATATCCGAGTAGTTTGTTCAGGAAGATGTATCTCCCTAACCAAGAAGGATTGTGTTGTAGTAGTTACTTCAGACTGCTCAGTTGATATCATTCTACCTTTCAAAGACTGTAATGATGATTGTTGTGATGAACCCACGAAGACGCAAGTCATTAAGGTGAAAAATGCTGGTAGTTGTCCAGTATTCGTTAAGCCTGCTCGAGGGAATAATATCCATGGTGATTGCGATGACAAAATCGTACTTCGATGTGGAGAAAACACGGAAGTAGCTAACTGCGGGTCGACCTGGTATGTCATTGACGGACGAGATTAAAGACTGAAAATATACTGTATACGAAACTAGTTTTATAAAAGTCATGCAAAGAATGATAACGACAGCTCTTAGTACATGTCTTAACCGGGAAAGATTAAAAGCGCGTGATAGTAGTTTTATAAAACTATTATAGTGTAAACATTATCTAGAGGGAACGCTAAAGTCATCACTTCTTCTGTCATTAGTATTAATCTTCACTCTGACCAAAATTAAAAAAATTTCCATCTCATAAACTAAACACCATTACTGATGTATTCATTCCAAGGTACGTACACTTCTAACGAGGGTGAGACTAGAGGGTTCGAACTCGATCTACCTCTCGAGCTGGAGACTATCGTCAGAGTAGATGCTGTCTTCGATGGGCTAGAGAAAATAATGGTGGGCACTTACAACAAGAAATCGAAGATATTAATGCTGAAATCCGAGAGTGGTTATATATCGTCTCTATATACCATACCATTGACTATTATTGGTAATGTCATGACCAAGAAAGTGGTAGGAACATTCAATTATGGCATGACGGGATCTTTCGAACTAACCTATCATTCTAAGAAAGATATCGAGAAGAGAAACAAAGATGATGAGATTGAGAAGATCAAGAGTGCCATTAAAGATAAAGATGGGAAGATGAATGAGATTATGGAAGATATGAATAATCTAACGTCTCAATTAGCTAATCTTGAATTCAAGGGTGACAAGAAGAGGAAGATTCGCAGCGAGGTCCTAGTGGTCGAACGTATGTGACTGTTTGGAATAGGTTTTTGGGTTGTATGATGACTGCAATGAATGTGTGTGACTGTTTGGAATAGGTTTTGATCATGTGAGATGAGCGCGTGTGTACCAAGAGATTGTGCCACTGTTTAAAACATATACATGTGTCAAGATTATACATTATCTGTAGATTATATAAACAATACTCTTGACATGTATAAATGAATCGTCGACTAATCTATCCGACTACATGTGCTAATAGAGAGACAGACCTTCTATGGTTGTCACCTATAGGATACTCAAACAGCTTCAACTATGTATCTAAGCTCATTCTGCAAAACCTAGCCAAGAAGGATCCTGATCTTAAGATCAAAGTAATGTGCCTTGGACATACATACACACCTGAAGAGTCGAAAGCTTTTGGACTGAACAGTTTCACTCTACCTGCATCAACCAAGAACTCACTAGGATTCACAGATGTCGATAAGAGATGGTTTCAAAACTTCTTGGTAGGTCAGTTCACTATATATGATCTCATCAATTATCTGAATCCAAAAGTAGTGATATCCCTCTATGATGGGGGACCCTTAATCAAACAGTTGAAAGCCATCAGAGGTTTGTGTGTCAAATTTATCCCATATCTCCCCATCGATTCTGAGATGTCGATCATTGATAAGTCTTTATTAAGATGTGATTCTATTCTTACCATGTCTGAGCACAGTAAGAAGATGATGATAAATCAGGGGGCTAAAAATGTTACTGTCCTCCCTCATATTATCATGTCTGAAGATATCACTCAGACAGAGAAGGCAAGGTCACAGGAAGAGATTAGTCATATAGAAAGGATCAGTTTTGCAAGGATGCGAGGTCTCGAGAGCGAGATGAAGAGTAGTAATGAGATGAATAGAATAATAGTTGGGACTGTTAATGCAAACCACAGCAGAAAGAGACTTAATCTAGTAGTAGAGGCCTTCATTAATCTGTACAATCAAGGTAAGAAAGTGGGACTACTAATCAAGACAACTCCAGCCTCTAACGAGAAATTCTCTACTCATTGGGATAAGTCCTATGATTTGGATCTGTTGAAGGAGTATATCAAGATGAAGTGCAAAGCTATAGACATGTCTACTGTAAGGTTCATAACAGATGTACTATCCGATGAAGGGTTAAAGTCGATCTATCAAGAGATCGACATATTTATTCATGCATCGTCTGGAGAGGGGTTCGGATTGACCCCTCTAGAAGCAGTACTCGTGGGAGATTGCCTACCCATAATAGCCAACAATACTTCAATGCCCTATCTCTTCGGGGAGAGCTACTTTGGATTGGTTAAGTGTAGACTATATCCATATTATCATGATAAGGTTAAAGCCTCATACAAATGTATCTTAAAGTGCTACGCATCTATCGAGTTCTCACTTGAGCATAGATCTCTTAATATCTCTAATCTTAATACTATTATAGCTATCGACCCAGAAGGATACACATTAAAGGAAATTATGAATAGTATCAAGCCTCCAAAGATCAAATTTGACAACTATAACCCTACGGAGATAATCCATCTGAAGAACCTCAAGGATGTTTTGGATAATATAGAGTTGTTCACTAGGAGGTATCCATTTTTCCAAATATTGATACTAGATACTCAGAAGTTCATGTCAGAGCAGCTGGAGATGAAAGTGTTAGGTGATGAAACTAAGGCTAGGTCTATTTGGAAAATAAGAAAAGATCTCAAAGTAGCTATCCATATGTGCTCATTCGAAGACCTCACAAGCAAAATAACATCTCGCAATGGAATATGTTCTATTCCCATCATGAAAGACATCATGAACAAGATCGATGTGCTATTCAACATGAATAATAAAGATGATATTCTTAGGAAGTTGAAAGGTAGGATATCTTCCATATGTAATGCAGATATGATCACAGAGAGATTGAGTATCTTCGTCAGATCCAGAATGGAGATATATTAAAAGTTACCATTACTCTATATTATCATATAGAGTATATGAGAGTGAGAGATCATTATCGAAATTGACTTAACTTGATCTTAATACATGAACGATACTCAAATCTATAAACATGCCTATCATGTTCATTCTGACTGTCATATCAGGCATCTACAGACAACTCATCAACTATGTAACTAATCTCTTCACCACAAGAAAGTCGCAAGATATATATAGCCCTGTTAGAATAGGCCAATATCAACTCATCTACTATATGTTGAATAACAACCTATACTCAATCATAGCCGAATATGATCAGAGTAACGTTCCCGACACATTAGGAGGAGCCAGAAGAGTATATGTACATGATCATAACAAAATCATCGAAATCACCAATCAACCTGGCATACTCTACGGCAGAATAGTCCCCTCTGAAATAGGAACTCACATTAAGATGGTCAGTCTGGCTGATAATTTTACAGTTACCTTCTATGGAGATAATGATATTTCACTCTATCTCAATGGAAAACTCATTCCCTACGATGGCAAATATAATGACATAACTTTTGGTGATTATAATGCTCAGTAATATTATTGAATGTATCCTTTCCATCCTTCATCTGGTGTACGTGTGAGATCCTTGAAGGGTTCCTTTAAAACCATATCCATATTCATTTGCTTATGAAGATGCAAGTCCAATTACATTTATCAATCGATGTAAGCATCTCTACTAACACACGATTACATCAGCCAAATCTTGATTCATCCCTACTCACAAGAACATAATTACATAGACCAATCTAAATCAGTCTCAATATATAGCGACTTCAAAAATGATTTATCACTCTCGATACAAAAGCTTAAAATGGAGGAATGGAGATCATACTTTGTACTATCAGACATCAAAACACACCAACTGGGGTCAGATGACTCCTACAGACTACTACCCGACAACAACAAAAAGAGCTTCTGGCATCACTACTTAGAAAATGATACTCACTCATTGAACATTAAAGAGATATTCGATGATGTAGTACCCCTCATCACCAACTTCGAATTCGTCTTCGTCAATCAAAACCACGAAAAGCCTTACAATGATAACTTCGTAGAGACGTTGTTCACAGCTCATCAGAACGTCATAATAAATCACTTGGAGTTCTCAACTCACATATCCCAAAGGCTTTTCGGATGCACATTTGAAGAAGATAGAGAGAAATTGGGGGAAGGAATATCCAGGCTCAAGCTACCCTGTCACTACCCCTATCTCAGGATAGAGAGACATCTAGTCACCAAGTTCTTCATACCTCGTCTGATCAAAGATCTCAGCAATAAAGATGTTATGGATAGTATGAATAAGAACCCTTGCGAACCTTGGATCAACATCATCAAAAGCAGATACGAACCATTAGCTCTTCACAAATCATCTAACCGTGTATTAACAGGATGTTATGACAGAGAAGAAGACAAGTGCATTAGGATCCCACTTATCAATCTAATTAACTACACCAAAGTACAGTATCATTCCGACCTGCAATATATGGATCTAGACAGATTGCAAGACCTAAGCATAGAAGGATTATTCTATCTTCCATTCATATTATCTTCCAACTTTAATCCTCCTGGGAATGCTAATCCAGTTGATAGAGATGAGGAGGATCCCATCAACTACAATTACTTCCCCACTACTCTAGAAATGGCCAAGGTATTTCTCAATATGCTCAGTAAGCATAGAGTCACTAATTTTGCATATTGGATGTCGATAGGAAGATGTCTCTATTCAATTACTAAAGGTACAAACATAGGCATATCACTGTGGAAACAGTTCACTCAGAAACACTCCGGGGAGGGAGATGAGAAAGACTTTGATGAATCGAAGTACTACAGTAAGTTCGAAGGCAATCCTCTCACAGAAAAGACTCTAGCCTGGTACGCTTCTAAGGATGATCCAAGAAGATACTTCATATGGAAGCAGAACTGGTTCGGATCTGAGCTGAATAGAATTCTGAATGATGGTGAGATAAGACAGACTGATATAGCAGAGCTAATCTACAAGTGCTTCTGGTTGAAGTATCTATGTTCTAGTTACGAACACAGAGAATGGTACTGTTTCGAGTTCGGAACTTGGTTCAAGACAGATGGTTATGCTGCCATCAAGAAAGACATACGCAAAGAGCTAATTGTAAAGCTCGAAGATGAAAAGAAACTTCTTAAGTATCAGATTAGGGATCCTAATCTGCTGCAAGATAAGGAGCTTGTTGATACTATAACGGAAAAGATATGCACTATATCTAAACTACTAGACTATAAACATTTGGGTTCACCAGGATGGACAAACACAGTTATCCGAGAAGCGTCGATGCACTTCCACAGGAGAGATGTAGATGGATTAATGAACGATAACATATGTCTCATGGGACTATCTAACGGCATCATTGAAGCATACGAGACTGGGGCCTTCTTCAGAGAGGGAACACCTGAGGATTTCGTGTCGAAGAGGGTTAATCTTGTGTGGATAGATCAGACCATGCAAAGTAGTTCAGTGATTAAACTCCTGAAATATCTATCAGAGGTGTTCCCCGATGAAGAGCTAAGGATGTATATGAGGAAAATAGCTGCAGGTTGGCTCAAATCAGGCAACCCATACAAGAAGTTTATCATCTTCACGGGAGAGACTGACGCTTCGAAGAGTATGTACAAGAAACTCATAGAACATGCCTACGGCTTGGAAGTATATGTATTTAATGTACCTATTACCCTGTTCACTCAGAAGAGGAAAGCTGGTCCTAGCCCTGAGATGTCTCAAGGGAAGTGTGCTAAACTACTCATATGTCAGGAGCCTGACAATGATGATACTATGAAGGGTGGAGTGGTTAAAGAAGTATCAGGTGGTGATTCTCAATATACGAGACAGCTCTATTCTAATGGAGGATCAATGAAAGCTACATTTCAAGTGATAATGATCAGCAACAAGCCACCTGAATTCATAGATGCTGATCAGGCTATCAAAGAAAGACTCCAATTCATCCTCTTCTTAGCTCTATTCAAGAGAGCTAATCGTATCTTGACTGATGAGGAAAAGGAGAGGTACGGAGATAACATATTTGACGTGGATCCATTTTTTGATGCAAAGATCCCGGAGCTTGCTAGAGCTTACATCTGGCTATGTGTTCATGATTTTCCAAGATACATAAGTGAGAAGATTGACATGCCACCTAAGATAGTCAAAGAGTATACTGAGAACTATTGGAATACCACCAACATATATAACATGTTCCTAGTAGAGAATGTTGAGAGAAATTTGGCTGATGATGACATATACTCAGCTAGAGATATGTACAAGGAGTTCATCAAGTGGTACAGAGAATGTTTCCCTAATACAAGTAGAATCTCCAGAAGCGAGTTCATGAAGAATATGATTCAGAGGATTGGGGAGTGTGATGAGGGGGTTTGGCATAATATGCGAAGTCGCAATGTCAGGTCAGTATTTGATTCTCATCATTAATCCTACTACTAACATTATGATCGTATGTTGATAGTTTTAAAATTGTCAACATATTACCTTCTCATAAGAACCCATATTAGTATAAATACCCATGCTGCTACAGCTATCCATATGATCATAACTTATGTTTATATTAAAATCATATATTAAAGAATATGACATTTTATGACACCACTTCATCTGACATGGATAATAATATGCATTGTAATATCTATAGCATTTGTAGTAGTACTATATCTTTGGATCAGAGCTATCTCTACTCGTATGGATACAACAGAGTGCCTATCATTAGGAGCAGACTTCGCAGTAATCACCGATCGAGATGCTACCTCAACTCAAGAGATTCCAGTTAACGACCTCAATGATGCATTCGACAAGTGTAATCAAGATGTCTGTGAAAGATTCATATACTCAGGTTCGCAGAAGCTAATGAAGATATTAAGTTCTAACACAGAAACAATATCATCAAATATATCAAATCTATTCATCAGACAGGCTAATACTCTATCCAATTAGATTTTTAAAAGAGAAGATCTTTCCATCACTCTATTTTTACATTCTATGTATGTTTTATCATATCAAAAGATTCTTTACTCTCGAGATTTGACAAAATCATCCTGTGATTTAACGAAGAACGATTTTATCTTGTATATCAGAATGAACTAGGTAAGTACGGCTTCAAATGATGCATATGCTATGATGATCAAAATTGATATCTTTTGTTATATTCACCACATGACAAAACAATATGGGATGTTTTGGATTTTTTGATGATGAAACCGATAATGTACGCAATGGGTTCCAGGAATGGTATGAGAATGCCGTAGTCAAAATAACATTCCACAAGGATGAATTCGATTGTGGAGTGTTATTTTCAAAGAATAAACAGTTTGGTTCTTCTCTGTTTGAGTGGGTAATCGAATCCATCCATTCAGATCCAGATATGTGGCTCGCTGATAGTCCAGGTGCACGTGCAAGCGACAACGTTGGATTAATCCTCTTGTTTTACAAAGCAATGACAAAGTTACCTTATGATGTCTTAGCAGGAGAGTGTAAATCAATCGATGATATCCTTCCTTCCAATTTTCCTGAAAGTTTGAGATTAATTGCCAGCGGACTTGTTCCTCTTCTTAATGTTCTCGAATATAGCAAACTCAGTGATTTTAAATTTCGACTTAATGCAATACAACAAACCAGAATATTGTTTTCGAAACCAGGAAAAGACGAGATTCCAGCTACCGCGACACAAAAAGAAGCCATTGATAAAGCATTGCTCTCTTGCATCAAAGTTGAAACTAAGGTTTATGAATCGAAATCTAATCAACCAAAGAATTACTTTTAAAATTGATCTAATTATATTATATGGTTAAATTGAATCAAAAATGGCCATGTACAGAATAGTAACATCAAGCACGAAGAGATGTTCTAAATGCAGAGAAAGTAAAGATGTCTCTGAATTTGGTCGACATAAAGGACAGCAAGATGGATTACAAAGCCATTGTAAAGAGTGTTTGAAAAAGAATAACTTCAAACGAAGAAAATACAAAAGGGTAGTATCAGGTACAAATCAATGCTCTAAATGCAAAGAAAGTAAAGATGTCTCTGAATTTAGTCCAGATAGAGGAAATCGAAATGGTTTACAGAGT
>SDBS01002788.1_pt1 | contig 17302 bp, 12 predicted proteins | sample 2277091 | NCBI WGS metagenome assembly SDBS01 (sample SAMN10404972, study PRJNA504765) | marine sediment metagenome | isolation source: marine sediment core GS10_PC15, 163 cmbsf | place: Arctic Ocean: Southern Knipovich Ridge | collected 2010 | reverse complement strand
GTAAAACATATAATATAGGACGTACAATTTAACAAACTATATGACTACTACTATTACTTTTATATATAAATAGCTACAACATAAAGGCCAGTTCTGATTGTTAACAACTGCCGAACTTACGCTCGAGTTAGAGCGTAGTAAGGCTTTATTGGCACGGATGCTTAGAGTTTGGTAAGAAACAATTGTTTACTAAAGCTATGTTCTTTATTTGACGATACTTATGTTATCACAAACTTAATCTTATTTCATAAAATACTTCCGAAGTTACTTGTGTCAAGGAAGTAACGTGGTGGGTGTACTTTCATTTTAAAGCTACCCACAAGGACGGAGTCTGGGCTAATTTACACAAAATGAGCTAGAAAGAACAAGATGAAAGCGCTTATCACCGGTGGTGCTGGTTTTATAGGATCACATTTAGCAGAAACCCTTTTAGAGGGTGGCAATGAGGTTGTTATTCTTGATAACCTGAGCACAGGGTGCAAAAGCAATATAGAACCATTAAAACAACAAAAAGCATTCGAATTTATAGAAGGGGATGTCTGTAATAGCCAAACAATGAACAAGTTGGCAGAATCTTGCGATGAGATATTTCATTTAGCGGCTGCTGTGGGGGTCCAACTGATAGCAGATAGGCCGGTTCATACGATAGAAACCAATATTGGTGGGACACAAGCAGTATTAGAGGCAGCAAATAAATTCCATAGAAAAGTTATAATTGCTTCTACCAGCGAAGTTTATGGTAAAAGTGAAAAAATTCCATTTTATGAAGATGACGATATAGTACTTGGCAACACGACTTTATCGCGATGGTCCTATGCATGCAGTAAGGCAATAGACGAATTTCTTGGAGTGGCATTCCATCAACAATTTGGCCTTGACGTAGTGATCGGGAGATTCTTTAATACGATCGGGCCAAAACAAACGGGGAAATATGGGATGGTGGTGCCTCGTTTTATCGAAAAGGCACTGAAGAATGAGCCAGTATTAATATATGGGGATGGCCAGCAAAAACGGTGCTTTTGTTATGTTGGGGATGTTGTAGAGGCCATTATTAAGCTGATGGAATCAAAAGAAGCTAAGGGGCGAGTGTATAATATCGGTTCAACAGAAGAGATTACCATTGAGCACCTTGCGGATAAGATCATTGAATTAACTGGCAGCGAAAGCGAAAAAAAGTTTATTTCCTACGAAGAAGCATATGGAAAACCTATAGATGATATGATGCGGCGCGTGCCGGATTTAAGGCGAATAAAAGAGGTAATTGGCTGGGAAGCTAAAACAAGCCTGGATGAAACGTTGCAGCGGACGATTCAAAGCGTTTCTATATAAAGTTGAGGGAAGACGGAAAATGATAAAAATTATTTGTGTATGTGGGGCTAGGCCAAACTTCATGAAAATCGCTCCTTTAATGAAAGCTTTCGGTCAAAGCGGCAGGTTTAAAACTCTTCTTGTTCATACGGGTCAGCATTATGACCAAAAGATGAGCCATCTTTTCTTTGATGAACTAAATATTCCAAAACCGGATATAAATCTTGAAGTCGGCAGCGGAAGCCACGCTGTTCAGACTGCCGAGATCATGAAACGTTTTGAGCCGGTTGTGTTGGATTTTAAGCCTGATTATGTACTTGTTGTCGGTGATGTTAACAGCACTATCGCATGTGGTATTGTTGCTGTGAAGCTTGGTGTTAAACTTATTCATGTAGAGGCAGGACTTAGAAGTTTCGATAGGGCTATGCCGGAAGAGATTAACAGAATGCTTACAGATTCTATAAGTGACCTGTTATTTGTGACAGAACAATCGGGAATTGATAATCTTAAAAACGAGGGTGTGAATTCTGATAAAGTTCATTTAGTTGGGAATGTCATGATAGACACGTTACTTGCCAATAAAGAAAAGTCTGAAAGATCTGATATACTTAAAAAGTGCAATTTACAGAAAAAGGGGTATTCTGTAATAACATTGCACAGGCCAAGTAATGTTGATTGTTTGGCAAACTTTGAAAAAATTATCTCTGCTTTTGAAATTATAGTAAGTGACTTAAAACTGGTATTTCCGATACACCCTCGTACACGAAATAGCATTAAAGGCACTGAGCTTGGCAACCGCGTTAAGGCGATGAAAAATCTTATATTACTTGAACCAGTCGGTTATCTGGATTTTATGTGTTTAGTTAGCAATTCTGCTTTGGTAATAACCGATTCAGGCGGAATCCAAGAGGAGACGACGATTTTACAGATTCCATGTATGACGTTAAGAGAAAATACAGAACGTCCCATTACAATAACCGAAGGTACAAACCGTCTTGTGCATATCGAGACGGAGGACATTTTACGAAATTACAATGAGATAAAGTCGGGTGGTTTTTCAGCGATGGGTAAGACCCCTAAGTTCTGGGATGGCAAGGCAGCAGAAAGGATTGCGGAGAAAATTGCCAATATTAGTTGTGTGGACTAGAAAACTAGAAACCCAAAAAAGCAGACATAGCTTAAATAGGAGTCTAATTTTATAATACAATAACTTTTCAATATGAGGAGGATGTGAAGTGGATTATCTATTAACCATCAAAAGCTACAGAAGATTCACAATTGCCATCGTTTTACTAATAGTTTTTTTTACCGATGCATACCTTTACGGAGCAAGTTTATATGTATTACCTTCGGCGCCTGATGATATTGGCGTAACAAATGGTGATCCATGTGTTCCTGATCACTGCTGGCAGAAGATTGAAACTGCGTACAGTAGTTGTTCAGATGGAGATACAATTTATCTTTTAGACGGCATTTATGATGATTCAACACAGGGAGCGGGATGGAATATTAGATTGTATAGGGCTATTGATATAAGTTTCGAATCTTATTCACAAGAAAATAATGTCACATTATTTCCTCAAGGTACTTTTCCAATACTTGTTGATTTTAACAATGGTAGCAAAACAGTTCTTTTTAAGTCAGTGGATATAATAAATAATACAGGCACCGTAATCACTTTTTTCAATGAAAGAGCTTGCACAATTATTTTTGAAGATAGCATTCTTACGCAGAGTACTAATAGCAGAATAGTAAGTTCAGGGGTCAGTTCTCAAAAAAAAGAGATTATATTTGAAAACTGTGAATTAAATTGTGGTTACGCTAGGCCTATCGAAACGTATGATATGTCATTGATCCGGCTCTCAAACTGTGTCATCAATGATACTGGCACTTCATATGCGACTTTGTATCCTAAAGGCAAGATAGGTAAGATTCTGATTGAAAACTGTATTTTCAATGTTCCACATGGAATTATTAGAGTTGATTCCAATGCAGAAAAGTTTGAAGAAATAATTATTAGAAATAACGCCATCAATGTTAAACCTGGAATAGCAACGGCGAGCGAGATTATTAGCATCCGCGACACAAAATGTGGGATGATTTCTATTGAAGATAATTATTTGGACAAGGATCCAGGTGCTAATTCAATTTATGCTATACGGCTGGGCGAGAGAACTGTTGCGCCGGGTTCGTGGAGTGAGCCGATTATAAAAGGTGTTAATATAATAAATAATAAATTTAATTTTCCCTCTAATGATACAGGGTCATTGGCGATATTAGCAGGCAGTGGTACTTTTGGTCTTAAAATCCTCAATAATATTGTTTTGAACGGTAGCATCTCATTTAAGATAAGAAGTTGTTTAAGTACAATCAGTGGGAATATTATATCATCTCGAAATCCGTTATTTTGTGAGGGTGATTACAATGTAATAACTAATAACACATTCATATCAAAAGGAGCTGGAGATACACGAGCTATATTAATGAATAGAGTTACTTGGCTTGGAGATGATTTCATGACTGGTTCTGGACGAAGCAGTACGGTTTTCTCGTCCAATAGTGTTGCGAACGACGGAAGTGTTTCATGGCCATTAGGTGATGTTGTCAAGGTACTGGATGACGGAACTAGGAAACTCATAGCATTAGTGGAAGACTCGGATAATATCAATAACCGGTTCTGGGGTTTTGTGTCCAATATTGATGATCAAAATGACATTATAACAGTTGATTACTGGCGGAATGAGGGTGTACCAGGAACTGGTTTGCCGGAAAACGGAGATGAACTGTGGGTAGCAAGTTGGCCTGTAGGAAATATAGTAGATAATAATTTTATTGATGGAAGTCGGGCCTCTTATTGTGTTACTTTTGATTTTAATCCGTGGCATAGTTGGGATTATTTTAATTACAACTGTTATTTGGCGGGTAGCGGCGCATTGTCAAATCTAGGGTCGAAAAGTTATGGTAGTACTGCAGACCTTTTGCAGCAGCAAACAAGATGGTCTATTTGGTCTGATAACTATCCTTTGAATGACGCAAATAGCATAGAAGTAGATCCGTTATATATTGATTTTACGGGTGATGATTTTCATTTACGACAAGGTTCGCCTTGCCTGAATACAGGCAAACCTGGGGCCTCAGGAGGATATACGACAATTGGGGCATGGAACAGTTATAGTGATAGCGATATCATAGATTTGAATTGTTTCGAAAAGCCACAAATGGATTTTAATAATGACTGTAAGGTTGATTTTTGGGATTTTGGTATATTTGCAGAAAGCTGGCTGAAAAACAATCTCCAGTAAATTATTTATTTAAGATATTAGTGATAAAACAGCCCTATATTTTGTTTTTATTAATTTCGCTCTGTTTCTCATTAGCTTACGCAGATTCCAATCTTGCTCTGCATAAAAGTTATATGATTTTATCGAAGCCTAGCTATAAACATTGTACGGATAAAGGAGATATATTTCAGCTTACCGATGGAGTTCGTGATGGAAGTAAGTGGATGAGAAAAAGCACAGTAGGCTGGGAAAAGCTGAAACCAGCTGTTGAGGTTGTTATAGATCTTGAAAAAAGTGAAGTTATTAGGCAAGTGATAATATACACAGTTGGTGGAGGTTTCGCCGGAGTTGAGTTTCCAGAGTTAGTGGCGGTTTTAGTAAGTGAAGATGGACAGAATTTTTATTTTGTTGGAAAAGCTGACAATAAGGGCTATTCAGGTATTAGAAGTGTCGGAACAAGTAGTGTTGCTCGCACTATGATTATTGATGATATTCAGGCCAGAGGCAGATATGTTAAGGTTGTATTGAAACCCTATGGTAGGTATTTATTTTTAGATGAGATCGAGATTTTTGGCCGTGAAAAGAGTTCTGACAGGAAAGTAAGTAGACAATTTATAAAAAACACAAACGAGCTTCTAACTGTGCTACAAGGGACGGTGAAGATTAAGGAAAGTGTTTTGGGATTAAAGAAAGAGTTTGTTGAACAGAGAAGTAAGTTTAAGAATGAATTCAGGGATAGGCTTTTAGTTCAAATCGATGAGCTTGTCAATAAGGTTACATTTAAACAGAAGAATCGATTGACCAAAGATAAAGGTGCAGAGAGGAAGCTTGGAAAAATCAGGGCGAAGATATTCCGTGAATTTTACACAAGTGATTTTGTTTGTACTGTAGCTAACCCAATGGAAGTGTTGCATAAAAATCAATTATATCTTCAGGATCCTGTGAACAATTTTGAAATTTTTCTATGGCAAAATGAATATGAAAGCGCTGCGTTTAATATAATAAATTGTACGGATACGGAGCTTGAATTGGCTGTAAGTATTTCTCCTGTGACAGCAGAAAATGGTAAAAGTTTTTTAAGTAAGGATATTGTAACAGTAAGAAGGTCTGCTTATATAAATGCAAGTATGGTGGGGGAAATTGCAGATCCATTGATAAGGTTGGAAGAAAAACCTTTCAAGCTAAAAGCAGGAGAGGTCGGTCAGGTGTGGCTTACTGTTCATGATCCAAAACTTAAACCAGGAAATTATCAGTTGCAAGCGGCGATTTTAGCGAAGGGTTCTGACGGGATAGATTATGGTATTAGGGTACTCGATATAAAAATTGAGGTGAGTGAGAATTTATTTCCAGATGAGGTTTCACTTAATACATATAACTGGTCTTATTATACAAGCGGCAGTATTAATGAGACGGCTAGTGATTTAAAGCAACATTATATAAATATAGCAGTGATTGATTCAATCAACATTCCTTTTTATCGTAGAACTTCCGATAAGCCCGGAGTCTGGCGTAAGCTTGATTTCGGTAGGATCGACAAATTTCTTTCGCGTCATCGCTATGGGGACAAGTATCTACTTTACCTGAATTTTAATAAAAGCAACCGTGACTGGGGACGATTTGGTAAGTGGATGAGTGCTGAATGGAAGATAAAGTTTTCGAAATGGCTGGATGAATTGTCGCGATATCTTTTACAGAAGGGGATAGATAGCGATCATTGGTTTTTATATCCCTTTGATGAGACTTTATGTGAGGAGTTTTATCAGGTTGCAAGTTTTATCAAGCAATCAAATCCTAAAGTAAAACTGTTTGCCAATTCTTTTGGTAAAGGGCCGCGAGATATTAAGCGTTTTTCAAGGTTGATAGATATCTGGTGTCCGCCTGACCTTCAGAGCCAGAGGCATCCAGATTGGCTTGAGTTGATAAAGAGTTTTGGAAAGAACGTGTGGACCTATGAAGCGCAAGGGCCCGGTAGGGGAAAGGATCCCTATGATTATTACCGTCTTATGTGCTGGCGGGCGTTTGCAAGAGGTCAGAGTGGTGCTGGATTTTGGGTGTATCATGATGGTGTTAAGTGGAAAGATGGGCCTACGCCGTGGGATGATACATTAAATCCCAGAGGTTATTATGGAGTTATTTATTCTGGACAGAGCAGTCCCTTTGGTAGGCTTCAAGAGAATATTGTACCGTCAAGAAGATGGGAAGCGTGGCGTGAAGGAGTGGAGGATTATGAATATCTTTATCAGATAAAGAAAAAGATCGACCAGCTTTCCATGGTAGACAAAACAAGGGCCAAGCAGTGTGGAAAAGAACTTGAGCAACAGGTTAGAATCGTTCTTGATAACAAGAATGACCGAAGTCAGGTTTATAAGGTTAGAAGGAAATTGAGTGAGTTAATGAAAGAGTTAAGAGAGAGTCCTTAATGGAAGTGAGAAATTATTTTATTTGGCATATTTTCAAAATACTTATAAATGTTTAGGAACCAAGCCAATAAGGTTTTTTAGGTGTATGAGTTTAAAAAAACGAATAATTATAAATGCAGGTTCAAACTGGGCTAGCATGATAGTGACGATAGTGGTTGGCCTTGTCCTTGTTCCAATCATAATAGCTCGTGTTGGTATGGATGGTTATGGAGTGTGGGCTCTGCTTGCCCGTGGGCTTGGTTATGTAACAATTCTTGACCGTGCGCTGGTTCTGGCGACGAGCCGATTTGTTGCGTACTACCATGATGATCCGCGGAGCATAAACAGGTTTGTGTCTTCATCTTTTGTAATTTTACTAGGCATGGCGCTGATAACAATAGCTGGGTCAGTTCTATTTTCCTTAGTAATTACATATTTATTTAATGCCATACCAAAGGATATGGCTGGTGAGGCGCGGATAACTTGTATATTAGTGGGCTGTACTCTTTCATGTAAGATGCTTGAAGCTAATTTTAGCGGTACACTCTGGGGACTTCAATCTTATGTGCGGTATAATGTTGTGGTTATTCTTTCTAATATAATAAGAGTGGTTCTTACCATTGTTTTTTTGCTTTCTTGGAAGAGTATTGTTGCAATCCAGTCAGCATTTTTAATTTCAGCGCTGATTTCTATGGTATTGATGGGAGTAGTTACTTTTCGATATGTTTCCGGGCTCAGGATAGGTCTTAAATATGTAGACAGAAATACTTTTGGGGAACTAATTAGGTATATGGGCCACTCGATAGTGCGTTCGGGAAGTGCGATAGTGATGTTCAATACGATGACATTGTTAGTTGGGTGGAAAGGAACGGCAACGGATGTTGCGATTTATGATATAGGTTCGCGTATTCCAGGATTTTTGCGGGGCATGCTGGCCAGTACGCAGAATGTATTTTTGCCAGTTATCTCGGGATTAAGTGCAAAAAATCAAATTGAGAGTATAAAAGCGGTAGTTAAAAAGGCGACCCATCTGCTTGCGGTGTTGACTTTTATGTCTGTCATGCTGCTTTTCGTTTTTTCTGAAGACATACTGAGTTTCTGGCTTCGTGAACCTGCACCAGTTGACGCGGTTTTGGTAATGCGAATATTTTTGTTATCGGTGATACCTGGTGGGATATTCGAGATATGGCTTCCAACGTTGGTAGGTGTCGGATACCTAAGGGCATTATCCATCTCTTCATTGATAATGGTGTTTGGAGCGGTTATTATTGCGTTTGCGTTAATCCATTATGAAATTGGAGCGATAGCAATAGCACCTGCAATTGCTTTAAATATTGGAATGTGGTCACGAGGTGTATGGATGCCTATTTACGGTAGTATGAAGTTTAAGTTTGTGAGTTTAACTTATTTTCGTGACTCTCTTGCAACATCTTTGATTGCTACGATGATATCAGTCATGGGTATTTTATTTCTTGACAATATCTGCCCTGATGAGTTGAACTGGTTTATTAAGTTAGCTCTCGCAGGTATATTAACAGGCTTAATTTTTACAGTTTTATGTTTGCGTGACGAGGTAAAGGTAGTCTTGGCAACAGTAAAGAATAAAATATTCAATAAAGGTAAATGAATAATGAAAGTTTTGGTCATCAATCAATGTTCACATAATAAAGGTGATAGAGCATTATTATACTTTGTTCTGAGGGAATTGGATAGAAATAATATCAAAGATATAACTGTTTCAGCCAGTCACCCGGCTGATTGGCGGAAGTACCCTGATTTTCCCGAAGGTGTTAATCCCGAGATCATACCTTATGGATGGAATGTAGCTAGGAGTACCACTCCAGGGTTTTTCGAAAAGGCAATAACCAGAATAAAACGAGATTGTCACAGGAAGCTCTTTTTTCCTCTGATGAGAGAAGCTTTTTTGAAAGGAGTTAAACCATGGTATGTTGATTTCTTGTGTAACAGGAGTTTTGTCAGAGCTCTTAAGAATGCAGATCTTGTTTTGAGTACTGGTGGACATCATGTGACCACAATGTTCGCCAAAGATGGCCACAGTCCGCAGATGTTTGATATGGCAGCTTCGCTTGTTTATGGAAAGCCCTTAATATTGTGGTCTCAGACAATAGGGACTTTCGAATTTAGTGAGCAAAGAAGTAAAGAGATGATAAGAAAAATATTACGTGATGTTCAACAGCTTATAGTTCGAGACAAGAATTCGTTGCAAGAATTGAAAGATATGGATGTGTCGCGGGAACATGTTTATGAGACGAGCGAGTCTGTATTTGGTCTTTGCGATCTCGTGAGCAAAAGAATTGCTCCGAGTGAGCGTGAAAAGATAATGGGGCTTTCAGTGTATACCGCGAACAAAGGGGGGGATTATATAGATTACGCTAAATGTCTCAGTAAGCTGGTTAATCATGCGATAAATTCAGGATATCGAATAAAGATATTTCCTATGCAACTGGATGGAGCAGATATGGGGTGTATACAGGCGATTGTCAATATGGCTAGCAATAAGGATAAATGTGAGGTAATGGGATTTCCGCCAATATCAGAGCATTTAGATATTATATCACGATGCCGTTTGTTTGTTGGACATAAAACTCATTCTATAGTTTTTTCGCTTACGGTGGGGACGCCATTGATAGCGATAGCGTATCATAAAAAGACTAGCGATTTCATGGAACAGTTCGGAATAGGGGAATATGCTTTACCTGATGAATATCTAACTAGCGATAAACTTAAGGAACTGTTTTCGAAGATCGAACAAAATCTTGACGAAATAAGTCATAAGCAGCAGATAGGATTTCAAATAGGGGAGCAGGCTAGACAGGATTTTGCTGCAATGATCGAAAGATTTAAAAAGTCAAGATGATGACTATCTGAGTATTATTGGTTAAATATATTTTTGGGATTTTTAATTTATGGCTACAACAATAGCTGCTATTTGTCTTTTTGCGGTGGTACTTTGTATTCCGCTGGTATTGCTAAAACCCGCAGCAGTTTTTTATATTTTTATATTTTTTAAGGTTTTTGAGAATCTTTTTGCAGGTTATATTTATGCTGCCGGAAATCTTGGTTTGCCAAGAACATGGACACCGGGTGACTTTTTATTTTGGCTAACTCTTTTTGCAGCAGTTTTTATCAATAACCCAAAAATTTTCGAGAAGGACCGCATCGAAAAATCCCTTTATGTTCTTCTTCTGCTTTGTTCAATCGCGATGGCACAGGGGCTTTTTCTTTATGCCCATTCGGCATTTACTTTTTCAAGGATTTTTCACTTTTTTGCAGCATTTCTTTTCGGTATCAAGTATTTCACTGATTACAGTAAGGCTAAGAGATTTCTTATTTATACGGTATTTCTGGTGACGTTGATGTTGGTTGTACAGGTATTTATAAGGTTTGGAGTACTTACACCTCCAACAGCTGATCTTGGTATTCATACAACCCTTTTGGGGGAAAGAGGAACTAATACACTTGTTCCCCTTCTTTATATACCAATGGTGGCGATAGGGATGGGAATGCTAATCAATAAGAAGGGTTATATCAAGTCAGGTTTTGTTCTACTTGTTGCTGGAGCTGGTTTGCTACTTTCGGAAACCAGAAGTACATACGGAGCAGTAGCGGTGTTGCTTCTTTGTGCGCTGCTTTTCGGTAAGAATAGGATCAGGAATCTTATTTTTGGAGTGCTGGGAGCCATGTTGTTGGTGATGTTGGCAAATATGATAGGGTTTGATTTTCTTGAAAGATTTAAGGGTGATGGCATACCAATTCCACTTTCAGAGCAGGTGGTAGGTGTCTTCAAGGGGACGATGGGTAGGGCGGAAGAGTATCTAAGAGTAGTGCAGATTTACAAGGAAAACCCTGTATTTGTTTTGTTTGGCCGGGGTTTTGGTGCCTTACATAATTCTGTGATTTTCGAAGATAAGATGGTTGCTTACTGGCATTCGGAATATTTGGGATGGATTGACAGGTGCGGACTGATAGGGATCGCAATAGTATTGTACTTATATATTGCATGTCTTTATCGTAGTCTTATTAGTGTGCGTAGCCGTATACCAGAGTTAAGTTTTTTGGGAATGATAACATTTTTGCTAACGATATCATTAGTAGCAGAAGGTGTATTCCATCCGATATTGGCCAACCAGGGAGGTAGTGTGGTAATAGTATGCTTTTTCGCTATTATGGGTAATTGGCAGTATTTTACCGATAATCCTTCTGGACAGGACTGCCTGTATGTGAATGAGGACTATGAAAATCAGCATGATTTGCTTTTGCCGCAGGGTCATGAACAGAATGAGGATTTGATTCATTATTAAAAAATGTCTATGCGAATATTAATGGCTGGTTTTGGTGGCAAAGGTGGCTTGTATGCATACACAGATATGGTGTGTACTGGCCTTGTTCAAAACGGTGCAGACGTTACTGTTCTTGCGACGGCAGAGAGTCCTAATTATGAACGTGGTTTTAATGTAGAACGAAATCTGCTTGCAATAGAGTCAAGTGGAAATCATTGGTCCAAGCTTCGCTGGGCCACAGACAGATTTTTTAAAAGTTTTTACAATTGTATGTCACGTAATAGCTTTGCTGTTAAGGGTAATTTTGATATTGTCCATGTTCAGGTAGGCTCTCCATTAATCGATCAATTTCTGATCAAGCATCTTACCGGAAAAATTCCGGCGGTACTTACGGTTCATGATGTTAAGCAGCATAGCGAGAAATTTGGCACAAGCCCCTCTTTTTTAAGAAGATATTACCATACATTCGATCGTTTGATAGTGCATTACGAGGATGGAAAGAGGCAGATGGAGGAAATATGGGGTGTGTCGCCTGAAAAAGTTGATGTTATAGCTCACGGTATAATGCCTCTAGCAAGAGAGTATGATATGATGGCATCAAGGGTCAAGCTAGGCTTGGAGCAAAACAGAAAGATCATATTGTTTTTTGGCGGTATTCGAGCAAATAAAGGACTTAATGTCCTTCTGGAGGCTATGGATATAATAAAAACGAATGACGATTCAGTGCTGTTGGTGATTGCGGGTGGCTTGCCAAGGGGTGAAAGCTTTGAGTCTTATCAGCAAACAATACAAAAGTATAACCTCGAGAACCATGTAAGGAAGTTCGTTTATTTCATAGACGATTCGCAAGTAGATGAGTTCTTTGCAGCCAGTGATGTTGTGGTTATACCCTACTTGAATTTTGAAGCTCAAAGTGGTGTGCTGCTTCGTGCATATGCCCACAAAAGAATAGTAGTAGTAAGCGATGTTGGAGCGATGGGAGAATTGATCAGAAAGGACAAGGTTGGGATTGCGGTTGAGCCTGGAAATAAGGAACTTCTGGCTGATGCAGTGAATAAAGTTCTTGGTGATACAAATTCATTCTATGCTTGCTATACTCAGAAGCTAATAGAAAAATACAGTTTAAAGAATATAGGATGTCAAAGCCTGGAAAGTTATAAAAAGGCTTTAAAATACCGATAAGGATTAAGAGTAGAGACAATGCTGAAACCTGTTAGTTTTTATAGAGTAGCTAATTTTCTGTATCGCAAAAGGATTCCAATTCTTCCGAAGTTGATAGATTACTTTATTCGCTTGGTATTTGCATGTTGGGTGCCTCATGCGACAAAGATAGGAAGAGGGCTTATTTTAGGATACGGGGGGCTCGGAATTGTAATACACAGCAACGCTCAGATTGGAGATAACGTACATATCGATCAGTGTGTAACGATAGGTGGTAATACGAGGGAGTTAGGTGTCCCTAAAATAGGCAATTGTGTTTATATTGGAGCAGGAGCCAGGATACTTGGACCAATAGGGGTAGGTAACGGTTGTGTAATAGCTGCCAATGCAGTTGTTGTTAAGGATGTACCAGATAATTGTGTGGTTGCAGGTGTTCCGGCGAGAATAATCCATAAGGATATAGAAATAAATAAATATTTATATCACTTACGCAAAAAATGAATTGAGGCAGCTTCAATGTCTAGAGGTCTTAAGTTACTACTTATAGGACCGTTACCGCCACCAATTGGTGGGGTTACGGTGCTTTTTGAATATCTTGTGGAGGATCTCAAGAAAAGACAAGATGTTTCGGTTGCTGTGATAAATACCCTGGGTGTTCGTGGAAAAGGTCTTCGGGGAATATTTCATTTTTTCGGAATTGTGTTAGATTTATTAAAATGTATTCCTAAAGCTGATGTTGTGAGCCTTCATGCAGCTACATGCGGATTGCCGATAATTGGTCCGGTGGTTTATTTTTTTGTACGAATGTTTAAAAAGCCATTTATTGTTCGAAAATTTGGTGGTACGGATTTCAGAGATTATGGATTTATCCGAAGGTGTGTAATTCGGTGGATTTTACGAGGGTCGGATTTGTATCTTGCAGAAACCAAGATGCTTGTTGATGCTTGGGAACAGGAGGGGAAAGGAAAGGTTTTATGGTATCCAAACAGCAGGCCTTTAGCTGCGAAGAATATAGCAAAAAAGCGGCGTAAAGGTAGATGCAGATCATTTGTTTATCTTGGTCATGTGCGGCCAGTAAAAGGTGTCAGAGAGCTTATTAGTGCAGCGGAAAGATTTGAAGAAGGAGTAAGTGTTGATGTGTATGGGCCTTTTTATGAAGGTATTTCCGACAAGGATTTTGAAGGATTAAAACGTGTAAAGTATTGCGGTATTATTACGTCTGACAAGGTGATTGATGTTCTTAGTGAATATGATGCGTTTGTTCTGCCTACATATCATCCAGGTGAGGGATATCCCGGAGTTGTACTGGAAGCTTATCTTGCCGGAATACCTGTGATATGTACCAGGTGGCGAGCTTTGCCGGAGATAGTGGATGACAGTTGCGGTATTTTGGTTGAGCCAAGAAACAGTGAAAATCTATATTCAGCAATGAAAAAATTAGTGGATGACGAACAACTTTTTGAAGAGTTGCGTAAAGGCGTAAAAAAACAACTAAATAAATTTTCTGCCGAATTCTGGAACAATCGTTTCGTCGAATACTGCCAAGAGCTTTGTTTTAAAAAATACCATTAAGGATGCATACAGGAAGTATGAATACATTAGAAAAAATTTATCTCAAATCCCCGATAGCAGTTCAAAATTTATTTTGCACTCTGCATGGCCTTCGCGAGTATCCTATTCGGTATAAAGGGAAATTTGAGATAATACTTAAATGGCTAAAAGAATCACAATGGTGGTCAGAGGATCAGTTGATTGAATATCAGAAAAATAAATTACATAATATACTAAAAATAGCTTATGATCAGATACCTTTTTACAAAAAACGTTTTTCAGATGCAGGTCTCAAACCGGAAGATATAAAGAGTATTGAAGATTTCAAAAAATTTCCATTGTTAACTAAAGAAGATGTCTTTGCTGCTGGCGAATCCATAATAAACCCTAAATATAAAAAACCTAAACTTGTAGCGGGTCACACAAGCGGAACAACGGGTAGTGCGTTGCATTTGTTTTATACAAAAGAATGTGTCCAGTTCCAGTGGGCTGTATGGTTGCGCCATCGAGCTAGATTCGGAATCAAACTTGGAGATCGACGAGCTTCATTTGGGGGAAGGCTCATTGCGCCGTTTCAACAGGAAATCCCTCCGTTTTGGCGTGAGAATCGAGTGTTTAATCAAACTGTTTTTTCTCAGTATCACATGAAACCTGAATTAATTGGCACGTATATTGATAGGTTAAACCAGGAGCCTTACGATTATTATGATGCTTATCCTTCTACAATATATTTATTAGCCAGTTTTTTAGAGGACTCTGGTCGCCAGTTGAAATACAGACCCAGAGCGGTTTTTACCAGTTCAGAAACATTGTTAGAGCATCAAAAGAGACTTATTACAAAACATATTGGTAAACCAAGCGAGGTGTATGGTTGTGGAGAATATTGTGGTGCTGCATCTCAATGTGAAGAGGGGTATTATCATGTGGATGCAGAGTTTGGTTTGATTGAAATTATTCCGCTTCAAGATGTGGAGCAAAAGGAAGGTGAGGTTGTTGGGAAAGTCGTCATGACGGGGTTTGCAAATCCGGCAATGCCTTTTATACGCTACGATGTGGGTGACGTGGTAACTTATTTGCCAAATTTCAAGTGTTCTTGCGGACGTGCATCTATTGTTTTGAAGCATGTGGACGGACGATTAGAGTCGTATCTTATTACCGGAGATGGCAGAAAAATCGGCCGACTGGATCATATTTTTAAAGATATGCTTTGGGTAAAAGAGTCGCAGTTTATCCAAAATAGACACGGAGAAGTTGTAATTAAACTAATCCCAAGAAGAGAATATTCGCAAAAAGATATAGCCTTTTTATTAAGCGAGTGTGAGGTTAGAATGGGAAAAGAAATGAAAATTAATCTGGAGTTTGTCGAGTCAATCCCTAGAAGTTCAAGTGGTAAATTCAGAGCTGTGATTTCAAATATTTGAGGGACTAATTAAGGCTCCAGCATTAAATAGACAATAATGAAAAATCTTATAACAGCAATTGAAGTTGTCCGTCATCACGGCATGAAGTTTTGTGCATTTCGTGCGAAATATGCTCTGTATAAAAAAATTGGTTTTCTAAAATACAAATTTCCTTCTCGCCACTGGCATGAAATAACCCTTGCTGATTTTATAAAACCATCGCTAAATTTACAATCTGAAGTTTTTTTAAAGAAACATAAAATCAACAGTAGAAACTTTTTTTTTGAAAGTAATAAATTACCGCAGATAGATGAAAGTAGCAGAAAGAAAACTATATTTGAGGCCGAAGAGGTTCTACAGAACAAATTCAGATATTTTTTTCATAAAAGTTATTTTCTCGGAGAAGAGCCTGAATGGTTTCTTAACCCTGCAACCAGCGGACGTGTGAATCCAAATTGTCACTGGTCCGAAATCAAAACATTTGGTTCTGACGTTGGCGATATAAAATTTATCTGGGAGCCATCACGTTTTGCATGGGTCTATACATTGGTACGAGCTTTTGCAGCGACAGGAAATCATAAATACCCTGAGAAGTTCTGGGAACTCTTTGATTTATGGCTTCAGGCTAACCAACCTAATATGGGGCCTAATTTTGCTTGTGGTCAGGAATGTGCTATACGGCTTATGGCTATGTGCTTTGCGCTCTACGGATTTGGAGATACCGAGCCAAGCACAGCCAAAAGAAAGATTAAGCTAATTACGGCTATAGCAGTTCATGCAGAGAGGATAGAAAAAAATATAGATTTTGCAATTTCTACTCACACCAATCATTCGTTAACCGAGGCGGTAGGTCTCTACACGGTGGGAATGCTTTTTCCTGAATTTAAACGTGCAGATAGATGGTTAAAACTTGGCAAAAAGGTTTTGACCAAGGAAGGCTTAAAGCAAATTTATGAAGATGGTTCTTATATACAACATTCCATGAATTACCATCGACTGATGCTGCAGGATTTTCTCTGGGCATTGAGGCTGGCTGAATTAAATAATGATTCATTTTACGGTGAATTGGTTTCGCGAGTGACTAAGGCGGTAGACTTTCTTTATCAAATGCAGGACCAAAATAACGGTAGAGTGTCTAATTACGGTGCGAATGACGGCGCTTTAATAATGCCTTTGAACAGTTGCGATTATCTTGACTATCGGCCTGTAATTCAAAGTTGTTGGTATTTGTTAAAAAAAGAAAAATTGTATAATTCAGGTCCTTGGGATGAGGATATGGTTTGGTTTTTTGGGGCTGATTCGATTAAGACAAATACCACAACCGTAGAAAGAAAGTCGACAGAATTTGCAGTGGGTGGTTATTATACTATTCGAAATAATGATAGCTGGGCGATGGTTCGCTGTCATGACTATTGCAATCGTGTTGGACACGTTGATATGTTGCATATGGATCTCTGGGCGGATGGAACAAACCTTCTACGTGACTGCGGAAGTTATAAATACTATGCCCCCAACGAGCCAGAAATGGAAAAATACTTTAAATCTATTTTTGCGCATAATATAGTTGTTGTAGATAATTCTTCACCGTTAAAGTTGGCTGGCCGTTTTATGTGGATGCCATGGCCCAAAGCTAAAACTGTAAAGTACGAAACGAAAAATTCTTATATCCAATGGCAGGGCGAGCACTATGCTTATAGTTGCCCTCCATTGTGGATAAAACATTCTCGAGAGGTTGTAGCTCGTGAGAACAGTTAAGAAATTCTCGACTATGTCGAATCAACTGGTGAACAGATAGCTGAAATTAGATGCCATTTTCATTCTGATACACAAATGATTTACAATCACAATCATTATTTTGATATTCATTTGCAAGGACAATGTAATCTAGAAATAAGTGACGA
>SDBS01002787.1_pt1 | contig 17314 bp, 18 predicted proteins | sample 2277091 | NCBI WGS metagenome assembly SDBS01 (sample SAMN10404972, study PRJNA504765) | marine sediment metagenome | isolation source: marine sediment core GS10_PC15, 163 cmbsf | place: Arctic Ocean: Southern Knipovich Ridge | collected 2010 | reverse complement strand
TATAGGGTACTAAATATATTCTGTTTTGCGTTGGAGAATAAACACCACCTTGATAACCAGCATTAACTGGTGTATTCCCACCTAAACCATGAGCATAAGTAACTACTGATCCGTCAGAACAATCTATATAATGCCAATTAACTACATCTGATTGACTATGGGGTACTAAATATATTCTGTTTTGCGTTGGAGAATAAACACCACCACGATAACCAGCATTAACTGGTGTATTCCCACCTAAACCATGAGCATAAGTAACTACTGATCCGTCAGAACAATCTATATAATGCCATTTGGTTTCATCTGCTTGACCATCAGGTACTAAATATATTCTGTTTTGTGTTGGAGAATAGACACCACCACGATAACCATAAATAACTGGTGTATCCCCACCTAAACCATGAGCATAAGTAACTACTGATCCGTCAGAACAATCTATATAATGCCAATTAGCCACATTTGATTGACCGTGGGGTGTTGAATATATTCTATCCTGTGCTGGAGAATAGACACCACCAAAATAAGCACCATTAACTGCCGTTACACCATGAGCATAAGTAACTACTCCAAAACCTATATTTACATTTTTAGCATGTATTCTACCTAAATAACCAATAAAATTAGCATGATTATAATCATCCATTCTTACAGATGGTAATACATAATCAGTACTACTAAAATTACTATCAGGATAGTTTACCCAATTACTACCATCCCAACGGAGTAAATCTCCGGTAGTCAAACTTGTCCCTGTTATAATAGGTAATTTACGAGGGGCCATTATTATATCTCAAATTCAATTGCTCCGTATGCAGCTATGTAAGAACCCACATCCTGTTTAAGTGCATCTAAACTACTAATTGCTGAATCAACCATTGAGTTAATACTGTCCGTCATGTCTGAGGTAACAGATAACATTCGAGTTTCAACAGAATCAACTCTGTCATCAACGGTACTGATGGCTGTAGCCAAACTTGCTGTAGCAACATCAGCAATACTACCTATGTCTGATATAGCTGATGCCAGATCACTTAAATATGATGACTTAACAACCGATGTTTCATTACTCAATGCTGATTCATAGGCATGGAGACTTGAATATAATTTATTAATGCTGTCTTGATTACTCTCCGCCAAGTTAGATAATGCTGATACGTTAATAGCAGCTACAACATTGGATACTGCTGACAGACTATTACTAATATTTGATATAAGATTACTATTAGTTGCGAAGTCTACTGCTGCTGATGCTTTAACTGCTGATGTCTCATTACTCAATGCTGATTCATAAGAATGGAGACTTGAATATAACTTGTTAATGCTGTCTTGATTACTTTCTGCCAGATTAGATATAGCACTAATGTCAACAATTAATGATGCAATACTTAAAGCATTGTTCTGAGCTAAATTGGATACTGCCGATGCGACATTACTAATGTTTGATATAAGATTACTATTAGTTGCGAAGTCTACTGCTGCTGATGCTTTAACTGCTGATGTCTCATTACTCAATGCTGATTCATAAGAATGGAGACTTGCTATAATAGATGTAATAGAATCCTGCATTGCGTCTACATCATCTTTATCCCATGCTGCACCTGTATAATGATAATAACAATCTTCATCTAAAACCCAAACTGTCCAACCTTCTGTCGGTGTATCATCTAACCAAGCTGCACCGTCATAAGTAACAATATGGTTTTCAAGCCCTGTCCATGCACCACCAGCACCAGCAGCTACTATATAACGATCACCCTTAGATTCACCACCTGGGGGAGTATTAAGATCCTTATCTATTATAGGTGGTTGCCAAGAAAAATCTTTTAATACCGGAACTCTATAAGTTGCCATTATGCTTTCTCCAATAATAATGCTTTATAATCTGCGTCATAATCACCAGTAAAAACTGCATTAGATAAAATTGACAGTCCATCACTAATGACATCAATATTACTATTTAAATCTGAAACTGCACTATCTAATCCTGATTGTACATCTGATGTAGCACCGGACAACACCGATGCTGTTGAAGTTATAGCACTATCAATAATAGATTCAAAATTAGAATGTACAGGTCCGGCTAATTTCTGAATAGCCCTACGAGCATCATCCAAAGTTTTTATAGGTGGAACTTTTGCCATATTATTTTTCTATCCTAATAATGAGCAGTCAAACTTGTTTGAACCTGAGTTCGACCACCTGCCCCCACAAGCGTAGTATATTCAGGTTCTTCTTCTAACCATTGTTGAGCCATTTCTGCTAATTGACCAAGACGACCAGCCGGACGTTCTTGACCGCCTTCTCTAAATGTTATACCACCAGGGGCAAAGCCTCCACCACCTGCATCATAGCCAGCACCCATACCACCATAACCAGCACCATAGCCGCCAGCTACTCCACCAGTTACTCCACCAGCTACTCCACCAGTACGAGCAGTAGGAGCAGTAGGTTGAACAGTACCACTACTGGTAGCTTTAGCTCTCAATCTATCTGATGCTGCTAAATATTCTTGAATACTAATTTGTTTATTTCGGAATTTTTCTTCCAGTTCCATCTGTTCCCTGGCTAAAGCAAGTTGTTCTTCACGTGTAGTTACTCGTTCTATATAACCAGCCTTAGCTCCCATAGCCTGAGTCAATCGCTCTGTCCGTATATCTTCAAGCCTCAGTCTGGATGGCATACCTATTTCTTCTTCCCATTTTCTACCAGCACCTACACCAGCCGTAGTACCAGCTAAACCAGCAGACACTAAACCCTGAGCCGTAGATGCTAATGATTTTGTTTTTGCTCGTTCAAGTAATGCTAATTCGGCCTTACCAAATTCACCACCAGGTTTATAACGTGCAATTATCTTATCAAGCAATTCTGTTATTTCTTCAGTTCCTACTGGCATTATTTTAGTCTCCCACTTTGTTTAAGATCAATTAATAACTGTTCAAAGGCCCACGTTTCAGTGGCTGTATCGTTCTGTAATTTTATACCCATATAAACATTCTTAATCTTTTTACGTATATCTCCACCTCGCCGTCTACCAGGAGCAGTTATAGTACCTGCTATATTCGGACTGGTATCAGCAAGTAATTTTTTAATAATGTTTGCTGCTGATTTATCAACCCATACGTTATATGTTATATCATCTGAATCACTACTGCCGGATGTTCTACCAGCAGTAACACAATTTAATCCAGTTAATTTTCCAGTGAATTTTGGATCCCTGCTCATCTGAATAGGACCAAAGGTTACATAAGCATCAATCTCTGGTTCCCCGGATGCACCTGCATCATCATCTTCTTCATCTTCATCAAAATGTCTGATATAACCATCGGAACAACCCAGGATCAATTCTCGATAATCAACATCTGTAGCTTCATAGTAAATTGCTGAATAAACCCCACACTCATTAGGATATGTTTCCGGGAAAAATCCCTCAGTTCTTAAATCGTAGAAATAATTAGAGTTAGATCCATTTGACAATAGGGTTATAAAAATTAATATCCCCGCCCGTCTACGATCATAAGCCAGTACAATTCGATGAGTGGACGGATTAACAGCTTCATCTTTAACCAATTTAGGTAAACTAATTTCTGATATACAAACTGGTTTTTCAGGAATAATTACCTTATAAATTCCATTAGTTCCCCAAAACCATAAATTTTCTTTATCATCAAAACACCAACTTTTAGGTCCGTACATACCTGTTGTTAAACTAAGTTCAAGAATAGACCCACCTTCTTTTGCATCTCCCGCTAAATACCACATTGTATTAGCACAACCATAAATAAGATAATCATCTTTGTAAGGGATTAATGCAACTACACTATCTCCTATTTCACCAGCATCAGAACTTCCACCTCTAACTGCTGCTTGTGCGTCTATTGAATCATATGCAAAGTCCCAGGGATTTGCCTGTCGTGGCTGGAACCACTGATAAGGAAGTTCTGGATTACCCGATAAAGTAACCCGACCTCTATAATTACAAACCAATGTTGCTTGATTTGGTATATCACCATAATCTAATATAATTCCTTCTGCATTTTTACAATCAGGATAAGCTGTCCATGTATACCAATGCGGGGGATCTGCAACAGCAGTTACTAAAAACGTAGCCGGATCCATAGTAGCAATTGTATTAGCACTTGCAACCGTATTTGTAAGATCAAATTCCGCTGCATCGCCACCATAATAAGCATGTCCGTAAATAAATTTATTTGTTGTATCAACAAAATCTACAACCATAAAAGCATAATTATCACTTGTTTGATCCTGTGTAAGAATATCACCATGTGCAGGGGGATCAGTCAATGCATCATAAGTCAATTTCACATTTATAAAATCTGCTACTCTAAGTTTATCCTTATTTGCAACAAAGACCTTTCCATAAGCCTCCGCTGTAGTTAATGATTTACTACAGTCTATACCATTTATTGAATCTGTTAATACATCCATGTCTCCAGGAGATGCCCCATACCACAATTGATTACTGCCCACAGCTACAAGTTTTTTAGAATGTGATTTATCTGATGGAGTAACAGTAGTTCTATCTATTTCACCATATTCTTTGAACATTAAATCTGTAGTACTGCCAATATCACTCCAACTGGTTCCACTATTAGTTGTAAAAGTACCTTTTCCATCAGCATATGGATTACTTTCTACACCAGCTATAGTATAAGAATCAGGAGGACTTGATCCAAGACCCTTTAAAACTATGGAATAGGTTATACCCGCTATTACTATCGCTGTCGAGGATAAAATACAAGTTTCCCAGGCATAGCCTGTTCCTATATCTCCTACAGCAATAATACCCACTGCTATTTCAATATTATTTGGTCTACCATTACCATCTACACCCTGTATACTAACTGTCAAATTACCCGGTGAATTAACTTTTTTAATTTGGACATCAACTTGATCAATAATATGTGTTACAGCCGGTGTAAAACTTTGTGCAAACCATTTTACATCATTCATAATGGTTTGATCAACAATAGTGCCTGTACTAAGGGATTGTCTTAAAGGAGATGCCATTAATCCACCACCGTAACTGTACAAATAGCCACTATAGGTGCATTTTCACCACCTATTCGATCACTGTATCTCTTACGTGAAGCTGGACGCTGACCACCACGTGCTCGATTGTCCAGAGTATCATATGGACGCATGTTCTTCATATCAGGTGAAGTCTGTCTTGGTTGCTCAGACGTAGTACGCCCTTTGTCTATTCCGTTTAGAGGAAAAGGTATACGCATTATATCTCCCTATGTGTTGTAACCGGGGGCCTGTAACCCCCGATTACAACTATATATAAACCGCCGGACGGGGGATCATTAATAACTAATAAAACTATGAACTCGATAACCGATTATAACTGTTATCGGGCTATCCCCGGTAGTAGGAACTCCATCAGAACAGTATAATTCTAATGCCTCATTAATATCCAGGCCAATACCAGTAGATACTGGAATCATAACTGCAACTTTATCAGCAGTAGCCTCTAAAAGCTCATTGGCATTTAAAGTTCCAGATAAAACTGAATCATTAGTAGCTGTCCGAACAACTAAATCACCATTAGCGGCATAAGCTGCTGAACCATAGTCAAGATGTAACACAGCCGTTACAAATTCAATAGCTCTACCTGCTCCTGGTGCGGGTACGAGTTCTTTAAAAACACTATTGAGAAGTAAAATCTCTGCTGCTGTTATTTTTATTGTTCTGTACCTAATTGGTGCGGTTGATCGCCAATCTTTACGCCATTTTCTATTATATCCATTTCCACCCATTATGGTGTCTCCTTTAATGTGGCATCCTGCCCTGTTTAATTATATGTAACCTCATCACGATAACGAAGTCTTTGTTCACGCCTTCGTGTATTCATTGATCCCAATTTTCGTGGAGCACTTCTTGCATCTATCTGATGTGCTACCATTAGATCCTTTTTTTCATATTTACTAATAAAATTACCAGCCATATCTTCAATTTTTAGTTCTGCTTGTGCTAAACAAGCCGCTAAAACAGCCTGATCAAATCTGAAACCTGCCGGATGGAGATTGGCTACTGGTTCTACTTTATATACACTATCAAGACCAGGATTAGTTCCACCTGCTGTTCCGACTGCTGTCAACCAATCGTCCACATTAAACGTACCCGAAGCACCGACATAACTGGTTACAATAGCATTACTGCCTTTACCTGTACCAGAAACTATGGTACATTTCCAACCCTTAAAATAGTCATCACCCTCAGTTCTTTCTCCATCAAGCATAGTGGTATTACTACCCGAATCACCAAGACCAGTTTCTAATCTTAGTTGATCAAAGAAAAGTGTATATGGGAATTCTATTGTGCTCGTATCCATCGGCCAAGAATCAACGACCAATTCCCATCTTCGAGTAGCTGATAAAGCATTTCCTGTAGGTTCATATGGTCTTATAGCTACACGGCTCGGATGACCATTATTAACTGAGACTGCTCGTATTGCTCGAATTTGAGATTCACTACGCCATTCAATAGGAGTAGCATGACCAGAACCTGCTGCATAATGAACTGGACCATCTTCCCCTCCACCAAAATTTTCATCGAGTAAGTAACGAGATGTATCCCCACCTGTTGCCGCTGATGGTATAATACAGAATGTATCATCTGTTACAGGATCGGTCCCACCAGCATTACCATCTTCATCAAGCCAATCAGCTATAGTACAACTTCCAGTATCCTCATCATAAGCTATAATTTGAGCGTAGCTACCTGCTCCTGTTCCAGTAAGAATATATGCATACCAATCTACAAGAGCGTCCTCTGTTGTATAAGTATTCGTAAGAGTAAGGTCAACTAAATGAGTAGCATCAGTATCAGCATCAGCCACACCTGTAATACGGGGACCAATGAATGTAACTTCCATGATCCTACGCATCCATCGCCAACCAGTTCGAGGGGCATCTGCAATAAACATCCTAATACCATCATTTACAATTTCTTTGCACAATTCAAAATCATGAACATCTATAGGTGGCATAGCCTTTCCTTCAGCATCTGCACCATAATATGCAAGTCCAGCTTCTCTGGCTATTCTGGTAAGTAAATCATAGAAACTTAACGCTGATGTCGGTTCAGCCATTATTCAACACTCCTTCAAATATCTTTTTCATTGCCTGTCCAACTTGATCAAAATTAAATTCTCGTTCAGCCGTTTTACGAGCATCGTTACGAATACGTTGTTTGTCATCTTTTATAGCCTTGTAACAATTATCTATTTGATCTACAAAACTATCTATGCTACGTGGATCAGCCTGATAAGGTGTGTAAGGATTACCGGTCCCGGCCACGATTGGACACCCAGATGCTAATGCTTCTCTGACTGTACGAGAGGCTACGACATGTGGAGTAACCATCATATCTGCTGCTCTATATATCTCATTCAAATTGGGGACTATACGAAAACAGCTACTCACACAATTGGCCTTCTGTAAGGCCAACAGCGTTCTGTTCATTGGTCCATCGTTCTTAGGATATTTTGGATCATCACCTGGAACGCCAAATACATGAATCCTGGCCTGTGGGTGTTTTGTTTTAACCCATTTAGCTGCTGCCATTAATGCAGAAAATGGAGTTACATATTCTTTACGCCACACATTTGTTACCACGATATTAAAATCACCTGGCTTTTGAAATTTATAATTCTTTTCTTTTTCTTTCTTTTTCGGATTAAAAAACTCTAAATCAACAAATGCTGGAACACAATGCATCTTTTTACCAGGTAGCCATATCTGCCAGGGAAACACATTCTCCTTCCAGAATGTAACAAATGCTTTATAATCTGGATTCTCGGCTGAAACAATAATCTCTTTCAATACTCTTGTTTTACCTGTATGCTCCAACAGGAAAGTATATTCTGGTGTTCCATGCAATACCATTATAATGGGTTTATGGGTATCAAGTACCCTCTGTGGTACAGCCGAATGTCGTACTATTACATCAGCTTTATCCACAGCCCATTCTGGGCTAATAGTCTCTATGTCCCCATCCTTACACCACACCCGACTATGGCGTTGTGGTGCATTTTGACCATTACCATAATCAATGGCCTGAGCATCTATGCCAGCTTTCCGTTCAGCCAAGATCATCTCTTTGGCTGTCTCATAAATTCCCGCCGCATGTGGGGCGAAGTTTAAAAAATGTGCTACTTTCATAATTTCGTTCCTTTCTTCGGATACAGGATTAAACCATCCCTGGCCCCACACCTGTATCCGAACAGGATGGGGCCGAGGAATGGACACATACATATTACGGACTAATCATAAGCATAACAAACGGGGGATTATCCCAAGCACCACCAGTTGTTTTTTCTATGATGAATCCAGCAACTTGACGCTGAACAACCGTTGCACCTTCTGCCATCTGATCAATACCGCCACCTTCTGCAAAAACAACTGTACGATCATAAGCACCAGAACCAACACCAGCACTATTGACATTAATCCAGGTTGGTCCCCATGTCTGAACCCAACAATAAGAACCAGAAGCAATATATACAACTGGTATACCCATTACTGAAACATGAGTACCACCACCATTAACCAGATAACCATATGGATTTGGTAATATTTCATACCAACTGGTTATTGCTAAATCCTGATCAAGCGGAGCATCGAGTTTAAGTTCAACTACAGCACCTGTGGTAGTCGAATAATCGTGGGCGATAATACGCCTAAATACACAATGAGTACCATGTGGTACACTAAAATAAGCACCAACCATTTTATCTTTAGTACCAAAATAATCCGTACCTGCCAGAGTAGCATCAAGGGTAATATGAACAGAAGTATCACCTGCTTCTGCTGCATATTTAGTACCACCACCATCAATGGATAACTGTCCAACATTATTCTGAGCACCAAATTGAGGATTCAATGCACCTGCGGCCTTAGCATAACGAAATACACGACCGTCAGGTGTTACAACTCTATCACCAACATTCCATTTTTCACTCTTAACTATAGTTGTCTTATAAAGAAAGCCATAGTCGGGTGCTGTTGCATGACCTACAAGACCTTGAATACCCAGTAAAGTTGATTTTCCTTTTCCTTTTGCCATTTTAACTTTTCTCCAAAAAGGGGCCAAAAGGCCAAACTGCCCGGCCCCTTGAATAAAATTTTATATTACGCACTTGCCTTGTGGCAAACGAAACCACAGGTGCGTCTATTCAAACACAAATTATTATGAGCACCATCAAGATAGACTGTAAAGGTCGTGTGCTGACCACGAGTAGTCATAGGTGCTTTTTCCTTCATCCAGTAGCCGTCATGCACCACCGGGATGAATTTTGCGAAATCTATACAATAGATGGGCGAATAATCTGCATCAGTTAATTCCTGAATCGGAATTACAGGAAGTCTGTTAATATAAACCAGGCCACCATCATCCACTTTCAGATTACTTAAAACATCTTTTCCGCTATGGCGATCATCCTTCTGATCAGCCAGATCCATAAGATCAGCTACCGTATCATCATCCGTATAAACACGCTTTTGAGCATTTCGTGTACTCTTTGGATCATTGATGAATAACGGGGCTTTAAATCTGGTACGCATAAATGCCAAACGAAAGGCTCTCAGCAATGCGTTATCTATTGCCGTATAAATCGCCGTATAATTTCGCCATTTGGCTTCAGTAGCTGCATCTATATTAGCACAGGATGTATCTTCTGAAGCATCCTGATAAATAATAGTCGCACCATTGAATCCATAATCAGTATTAACATTACCATCTGCATCTTTGATGTTTAGATAATAAGGAACACCATAAGGATACAAATCATCGGTCTTACTCGTAGGAGTTTTCCAGGCTTTTTCTTCAATGAGTTGTGCCAAAGCCCATAAACCATCAATTCGGCGAACCTTCATTAAATTAACAAAACCTTTTGCTGAGTTCTTATTCTGAAGAATTTCAAACTCATCCCACGAATAATTAGTACCAATTAACGTCCAGGGAACCTTGATTGTTTTCATAACATCGCTGACACCTGGTTCATCGGTATCATACATCCTACGATACCGGGCATTGCCTGAATGATCAAGCATCACTTTTCTTTCGATTTGAGTACCACCATCTACTTCCATTCTTTCACTTTGATAAATCCGACAGAATTCATAGTCCGGGTTGTCCCATGCAACTTCAAATTCTTGCTTCGGAAGATCATTAAGAGTGAGGGCAATCAAATCTTCTAATGACAAAGCTGCAACACTCATTTAAATTCTCCTCTTACCATTTTACTGCGTTAAGTCGTTCTCTGGTAATAGCCACCAATTCTCCCAGATTTCCGGGTTTCGTACTCTCAGGCTTTTTACCACCAGCAGGTTTTAACGACAAACCTTTACCACGCTTAACTACGTTAGCTTTAATTTTATCCCGAATGACTTTTTCACGCATCGGTTCACTAACACTAAGATGAGCCAAAGTTAGGGCCTCATCTATACCCATATCTCGTCCTTGACTTGTAGCACCAATTAACATATCATCAGCCATTTGAAGAACCTGATAACGCTTTAGCTGTTGATCTTGTGTAAGTGATTTCCAATCTTTAGCATCTTTTGGAAGTTCTCCATAGAATTCACCATACATTTTTACATCACTACCAGCAAAAAAGACTGTGATCTGTTGTTCTAATGCGGCTTCTTCCTGTATGCTTGCTCTTATTGTTGCTTCATCTCTTACTGGTTGATCAGGTTCTTTTGTTAATTTCTGAACTTGATCAAATAAAGCCTTACTCTGCTCTTGTTGTTGGGCCATCATTTCAACAAGTGGATCATTATCATATTCTTTACGAAGTTTAACAATGTCCACTTCTTTGAATTCTAATTTCTTCTCAGATGGCTCTACAACTGTTGCTGCTGATACAGTACCTTTTCTGGCTAATTCTTGTTTAGCTCGACCAATCGCTGCAAATTCTCGTGAAAATTTATTGGTGTCATCATACAATTTAGCAAACGTCCTGTTTGCTACTTCAGGATTAGCTTTAAGAAGATCTTTAATTTCTTCAGGCTTCCAACCCTGATGGACTGCTGCCCGATAATAGGCTTCAGATAGTTTAACTTCATCTGCCGCCTTAACAGTACTTACAGCAGATTCAACTGCTGATTCAGTTACTAAACTAACTGCCGATTCAGTTACTGAACTCAGGGTGGAATCCTCTACTGATTCAACTGCTGCTGACGGGGTAGACTCATCAAACGCCTTAGCAAGTCTTGCCTCTGTAGCGGAAATAATCTTATCCTCACTAACTACACTATCAGTGATAGCTGACACCGCTACGCTACTAATTACACTACTGTCCATTATACTCTCCTTCTATATTAAGCCGCTCACAACAAGTGAGGGTGGGTTAATTTTAAAGGTCATACTCCCAATCTTACTCGATAAATTTCTTTTCTTCCCAGTCTTTTAAGTTTCTGTGGTATTTTTCTAAATCCAGTTTTTTTAAGATATTCATCATGTTGTTTATATGATGTAAACCTAATTCGTCCATCAGGTAAAACATCAACACCCGGAAACTGTTGGTGGTGTTCCCCTGTCTGTGAAGGAGAAATCGCCAATGATTCAGAAATATGTTCGTAACTGCCTGCCATTATTTTTTCTTTCCAAATGTTTGTTTCAATCGTACTTTTGCTTTAGCTTCTATTACTGCTTCCTGTGCTGCTTTAGCCTGTTTGATTAACTCCTTTTTAACAGTCTCATAGAATTTAGGACGCTTTTCTATCGCTTGTGCCTCAATCAAAGTACGTGCCCCATCTTCAACTTCCCACTTATCAAAAACCATTTATCTTTTCTTCTGCCATTTTAGTTGATTCTCCCACCATTAATAAGTTCCCTGTCCCGCACTTTGTGATTCTGCTGCTCCACTTTGTGCAAATTGATTAAATTCCTGTCCAGGCGTTGCAATAGGTCGTGCCATTGGAGGACCTTGATTCTGCATAATCCCTGCTGGTGATGTACCAGCCACACCACCGCCTGCCTTTCCAGCATTTTGTGGTCCTATTGCCATATACAATTCTAATTTCTGTTGAAATTCAGGATCATCAAACATATCCTGCATCCAATCCCCAATACCTAATTCTTCAGCTAATCGTGTTAAATAACGTTGAAGATTAAAGGGCATACCTATCTGCATCATTTGCATTGCTGCCATTACCGCTGCTGGTAAAATATTTGTCCCAAAATCTAAAATACGTTTAGATCTAATCGTTGGATCCAATCGAGACATAGATCGCTGAATAATTTTAAATGTATATTTTAAGAAATCTCCCTGTCGCTGTTCAGGTGTTAGAACTCTTTGAACTTCTTCCCCGCCAGTTGTTCTTTTAGTCAGTGGTATTTCAATCAATGGATCATGATGTAAATACCAGGCGATTCTCCTACTTATCTCTGCTGTCTGATCATATAAAATACCACGTGCATCTTCCATACTTATATTTGCATTTGACTGTAAAATCTGACTTCGAGTAGCTGTTTCCTTTGTACCCTTTGTTCCAGGTGTCATATTGCCAGCCATTTGATCAGGATTACCAGAAACATAATTATACCATACTTGCAATTGTGCCAGCATTTGTTCATTATTACGATTCTGCCCACCATAAGAATAAACTTGTGCATCCTTTGGATTCATTGAAGCTATTGCGTCTCCATCCTTTGCATCAACTATACTTTGAGCATCATCTGCTGCGGCTGGCATATAAAGTAAAAGATCTTTTTGTCTATCAGCTTGGTCCATTATTTTTGTAAATACTCTATTTGCCATTCGATGCAAATCATACCAAAGACTTACAGGAGCCACTGGAAATGGGTTCCCGATTACAGGTGGAGTAAATGATAAAAATACATATGGACCTTCTTTTGGACCATAATAATCTGCAATTTTAAGATAATCATTAAAAGTGGCCTGTTCGGGATCAGGTATTGTTACAATAGCATCAGCTTCAGGAATCCACAACTCACACACATCTACAAAATCCATCAAACTTTGCATTTCCAAAGTACCCATATGTTTTTGGGTGAGTTGTGAAACTGTATCATTTTTTCTAATCATAGCCGAGGTTGGTAATCTTCTCACCAAATCATGATTATAACTATTGTCATCCAATAGCATCTGTCGTGGAACCATAGTTTTATGACCAAGCATAGATGCTTCGTAGATATTTGTACATATGGGATCAAGTATAAAATTATCCAAATCTACTAACTCAGCATATACCTGACCAGGGTCCACATTAACATCACCAAATTTGATCATCTCACCTGTTGCATTTAAACCGATCTTCATAATACCCCAACCAAACAAGGCCGACACAATCCAGGCTCGGAGAGTTTGTTTCAGTTTAATATCTTCTTCTACAGAGTTTAATGCCAAACTTAATAGTTCAGCATATTGTTTGTAAGCTGTAAATTTGGTAGTTACTTCATTAACCGGACTTTGCATAACAAGATTCGGAACCATTGCTCGAATAGTATTGAAAATTAAGTTAATAGGTTCCCCTCCTGTTAGACCCTTACTCTGCCTGTAGTAATAACCTGCATATTCTTTAACAAACATAGCAGTAGCCCTACGGTAATCTTTCGTCCGCTCAAACCCCGCTTTAGCTACCTGTTGAATTTTTGCTGGCGTAATTTCTTCAGGCATTACTTTTTATCCTTCCAACTGATACACTTTTTTCTAAAAATATCTTCATCCTTTACATCTTTATGTCGTAGCATAAGTAATATGGGACAATCTTCATGATGAACACATTTTTTACATTGGGCTATAGTTGCCATTATACATTCTTTGCATAATCAAACGGCTTTCGCCATGATTTCATCTGCATCTTTGTTCTTTTTTTCATTCTTCGCACTTGTTGTAAACGATATCCAGATGAATTATGGGGAATTACCTCTTTAGGATAACGAATTTTTGGAAGTTCTTTGTCATCCAGAGTCAAAGCATCTGCCATAACAATATCACCGTGTGTCTTTTTCTCTGCTGAACTTCTCTCCACTAAACAAGCAGGACCAATTCCACCATCTGTATAGTAGATATACTCCATCGCTTCTTCTAATCCCTCTCTTGAATGATTTATATAACCACCATGAGCTAATATTCTATCATACAATGACAATAATTCTTGTTTGCTTTCCCTACTTGTATGAAATCCATAATTTTTAGTTTTTTTATCCATCGTCTGACCTGGTTTCATTGCTTTATGATAATACGGATACAGGTAATCTTTAACAACAATCTTACCAAAGTCCAAACCAGGACCATTCTTTTCCCATTTCAAGAACGGTAATTTATGCGGCTGACAACCACCACACCAAATTGCCAATGCCACCACAATACCAGCCATTTCATAAGGTGGAGTACTTGCATCTCTCCATTCTGCTATTTTTTCGCCTGTTTGTTTACATTTAATTGAAACTACAGAAGGACTTGCCCCCTGTCCCTTACCTATGTCAATACCAAAAATATAACTCATAGATTGATCAGGACGACCCATTATTAAATTTGTCCACACTCTCAACGGACCATTTTTACCTCGTTGCTGCTGTATAGCGGATAAATTTCTACTACGAAGTACGTTTTTAATATCCGCTTTTGCTATATGTTTTTTAATATCAATATGCCAACGAGTTTTAGGATCTCTTGCAAAAAGAGCTATATGCTTTTCAATATTGGAAATGGTAAAGAAAACAGCCCCGGACTCAATATCCTTCCTATCAATCTCTCGTGCCATTTCCTGTGGTGAACGAACTTTTTCTTCTTCATCATACCAGGGAGATCGAATTTCATATCCACCTATTTCAGTTTCTTTTATATATCGGCCTTTACCCTTATCTGGATGTTCATGAAATGATAAAACAAACACTTTAATTTTTCCAGATTTTTTCCATCGACTATATTCTGTACCTGCTCCGGCTGGTGTAGAATTTATAATACGTATATAAGCCGCATCTCTTGTAGCTGATCGCATCAATGCACCTTTTTCTACTTTAGCGAATTCATCAAGTAAAGCTACTAATCGTCTATCACCAGATGCTGCATGTTCAGTCGTAGATTCACCATCTATCACACTACCATTCCACTCATTTCCCATGTGCATTTTAGTACGACTTTTACCACCAGGTAAAGCACTTAACGAATGCATCCAATCTGGAAGCCATTGATTAATGTAATCATGTTTCTGGAAAAGAGCTTTCATATTACCTGTTTTATCAACATAATCTTCTGTACGTGATAATTCCAAAAGTTGACTATCAGGTCTAAATAACCAAAGCCAATGTAAAAAGTCTACACAACACCAACTTGCCCCCATATCTCTTGATTTATCAATAAGAATATCTTCACCATTTTTAAGACAATATTCAAATTGATTAAAAAGTTTATCTTGAATTGTCCATGTAATAAACGGTACATGTGGATTTAATGCATCTATTCTCCTACCCATAGGATCTACATCAAACTGATGATATGTCCACGCAAAACCATTTATCCAGAATAACAAGGATTCTTTACAAGCTGCCATTAAATCATTTTGTAAAAGCGGATCATTTTCTGCTTTTCGTAAAAGATTTTCTCGCCATTCTATATTCTCTCGTTCAAATTTAGGAATCATAATTCCCGTTTTTGGATCTTTCCAATATCTCGAAATATCAGGAAACGGTTCTGAAAGAGTGGGCTTTAAATTTTGTTTAATCTGTAACATTTACCCCGCCAGCATCTTTAATTCGTTTTGCCCCCTGTTCACTCACTTTATCAGCCACTGATCGTTTCTTTTTACCCATATCTGTACTCACTGGTGCTCTACCTTCAATTCGATCAAAAATCATACCCATCATAGTTCTATCTGGTGCATAGTGTGTTTTTGTAGTTGTACCATCATCATTTTTTTCTTCCGTTGTATAACCGAGTGCCTTTTTCCATATCAATCTGGCAATAGCCTCAGCCTTAGTAACCATTCGATCTTCGCCATTACTATCCTCACCTTTAGTAAATTCTGTTTTTTCTTCAGAAATTTGTCGAAGCCACTTACTCAAAAGCTGACCAGCTTTAGTTCTATGTGCTTTATCAGGTTTCTTCGATTCATTCATGATTTATACAGTTTCTTTCCTGCTTTCTGTAATTTTGTTGTTGCTATAGCATATGGATTAACACCATCAGCTTTTCCTGCTACCTTAATTCCGGCCACGATTTTGTGGAAAGCTGCTGTATGATGCTTACCTTTACCTTTACCCTTTGGCATTTTTTAACAACTCCTGACAAATATTACTTGGAATAATTACACCGAGTCCATCGGCTCCATGTTTTGAACCAACCAAAATACCAATCACTTTTCCTTCTATATTGAAAACTGGTCCACCAGAATTTCCTGGATTTGCGGCTGCATCGCTGGTTATTAATCCGCAAGTTCCAAAATAGCGAATATTTCGATCAAGACCAGATATAATTCCAAATGTTGCTGTATTAAATAATTGTTTACCATAAGGAGATCCCATAGTAAAAACTGATTGACCAATCTGTAATTCATCAGAATTAGCAAATGTAACTATATTTGTAAATTCCATTCTGGAATCAAAAAATATTAACCCACAATCATTTTCTTTATCCTCTATCCAACTGATAGCTTTATATACATTACCATCAACAGTTTCTATCTCTAAATTTTCTGCATCTCGAACTATATGTCTTGCTGTGAGAACTATGGATGAACCTACTATAATACCTGACCCGGACCAATATGGTGCTTTAACATATACAACAGATGGTGCGACTTTCTTAATCAGGGCTGGCAAATTAGACATTAGAACTATCTCTTGCTGTCGTTGAAGCTCAGATATTCGATCGTGAACGGCATCTTGATCTTCTTGATACCTGAAAATCCCGAACACTATCAACACTCCGAGAACTATACCAATTACAACACTTCTAATCAATCGTTTCCACATATTACTCATTCATCCAGTCATAATCTGACAAGGTTCCTAATTTAGTCTCTATTGTATCAACTATCTGCTGGTTGGTTCTTTCTGGTAGGCCGTGTTCTACACGTAGGAGATTTATTTCATCTTTAATAACCAAAACGACCGCTTCCACAAGTTTAGGACCAAACATTCTATACAGATCTTCACGAGTCATTCTAAATTATCCCCCCCCCCCCCCCCCCCTCTTTTCCTAACCCCTCTTTTTTTTCATTTTATATTATATATTTATCAATCTATTTTTTTTATTTATTTTTTTTTTTATTTTTTGTTTTATTTTTTCCACAACTTCTTTTATCTTTATCTCTTTTTT
>SDBS01002786.1_pt1 | contig 17322 bp, 5 predicted proteins | sample 2277091 | NCBI WGS metagenome assembly SDBS01 (sample SAMN10404972, study PRJNA504765) | marine sediment metagenome | isolation source: marine sediment core GS10_PC15, 163 cmbsf | place: Arctic Ocean: Southern Knipovich Ridge | collected 2010 | reverse complement strand
CTATACCAGGGCACATTGGCTGGAAATAACTGAACGGATTATTTCCGGAGTGCTCCCTTATTTCAACGAGGAAACAGGAACATTGGACGTTCCGGCAGTACCGAAGGAATTTGCATATGAGAAGTTACGGGTCAAAAATTCTACAGTATTATCCAAAAGAGCGTTAGAAAGAATCATGGTGGCGGTGATAATCTATTCAAAGGCTACTGGGAAGGATTTCATTACTGGTTATCATGGTTCCATCACCGCCCCATTCATGAATGAAATTCTAAGGGGGACAGATCCCGAAAGCCCGGGTTATTGGGGCGAACCTCAACCCTTCGATCAGGTAGGATCCATTTTCGCAATGGGCGCTTACATAAATCCTGCCCGATTTTGGGATCCGCTGACAAAACAACAAAAGAAGAACCTTCTTATTTATTGGCAAAAACAGGCCTACAATAAGACATACAATAACAATCATCACTATTTTCATATGACTCCGGTTGCGTTACTGGAACAAAATGGGATGGATGGGAACCGGGAACATCTTATTAAAATGTCCGAAAGGCTAATGGGTTGGTACCGGGGCGATGGATGGTTTATAGATGGCGGCAACCAGGGATTCGACCAGTATAACCTTTGGGGATTTCAGTTATACAATCATGTTTTATATAAATTCGATTCAACCTGGAAAGCCCGGTTTGGTGAAACGATAAGAAAGACGACAGCGAGGTTTCTGGAAACATATATCTATCTATACGGGAGGGATGGAGGGCCAATACCCTGGGGGCGGTCGTTAAGTTATCGTTTTGCCGGTAACTCAGCCGTTTCATGGGCAACTATTAATGGTCTGTGTACCTTGCCTCCGGGGCAGGCCCGTAGAATTCTATCCGGTTCGTTAAAATATTTTTGGGAGCACGGATGCCTGGGCGAGAATGGATTGTTAAATATTGGCTATTGGGGTTCGAACACCAGCATGGCAGAGAAATATCTTGCTCCCGGTGATCCCTATTGGGCTGCACATGGCCTGGCTTGTTTATTAATCCCCGAAACGGACCCGTTTTGGACTGACATAGAAATGCCCATGCCTGCAGATGGTGCAGGTGGAAGATTGACCGTCCCCGGTGCACAGTTTTCACTTAGGGTAAGCCCCATTGACGGTGAATCACGATTATTTCCGGTAGGGCAACCATTTGCACATAAGCGAAACAAATGGCAGGTTGGTGCCAAATACGACCAACATGCTTATTCAAGTTATCTGGGGTTTTGTGTCAGCGGAGCAGACAGCCTGGAAATTGGAGCAGGCCGTACAGGATATTCTTACGATGGTGAAAAGTGGTTCTACCGTGAACGCGCACAAGCTATTCAGGTGGGTTCTGAACATTTAATAAGCATCTATAAATTGCAGCCAAAAGCTGAGGAAAGAAAAGAATTCTCATCCTTTACCGCTGACGAGATAACAACACATACGCTTGTCGGAGATGATGGAGAAATCCATATCTTTTGGCATAATTACCCTGACCCAATCTATTTGCATTTAGGGGGGTACGGCATCAGCGTTCCCCCCAATGAACGTCTAAAAGAAGAAAAAAAAGCAGGTAGTTTGTTAATCGGAGGAGGAGAATATTATTCTCTTTTGCAACCGATTAAATCTCCAAATGGTAAGTCTGAATCAAACGTGCTCATTCCAGGAGAAGGTTGGAACCATACTCACCTTTTCGGAGGGAAAGGAGCTTATCCTTATTGGAGAAGCAAAACGGCAGTTCCGCCTCATGTTCCACTGATATTCTTCGTCAATGGAACGCGCACAAGGCTGATAAAACCCGTGGAAACGAATGTTCAATCACTCTCCGGAATCTTGAGGATTCAGTTTGAAGGGAAGTGGTTTACAATAAATGTACCGCATTAACAGGGTATATCATGAACCGTAGACGTTTTCTTCAATTGACTGCCGCATCGGGCCTGGTGACATATACCCTACCCGGTTTATCTTTAGGAAATTCAAACCTAAAAAGTATTGATCAACTGCCTATCGGCTTTAAGGCAATAATCGATCATATGCTTTCAAAAGACCCAGGATCTTATAACACGGATTGGGATGGGACAATGGCCATGGAGTCTCTTCTTGGCTGGAGTTTAAGGGGTGTGCCAAATACCCTTGAGTTTGCGCAAAAATGGTTGGATTTTCATATTGATAATGATCAGCAGTTGACTGATGAGCAAATATATGACACATTCCCGGGGCCCCGGTCGTCCCGGATAATACGCGGCCAATATCTGCCCTTTACCATGTACAGTGGTTTTTTTGGACTTCCTTTTCCATGCTTTGAGCTTTACAAGCAAAACAATGACAAAAGGGCCAGGCAGGTTTGCTTGGATGTTGCCAATGCTATTCTTCATCAATCAGCCCGTGACCGGCATGGATTGGTACTTCACGATGATGGGGTGCGCTCAAGAGAAGATGCAAAAACGTTTACCATACCTGATACCATATATTTTGTTACAAAAGCACTTATGATAGCGTCGTTGTTAGACAAAAGAATTGGCATTGTTTATCAGGATCAAGCACTGCATCAGATTAAAACATGTACATCTATTTTTCTTGATAAGGAGAAAAATATTGCTCGTACAATTTTGTTTCCCCATGGATTAGGAAAATCCTTTTGGTGCAGGGCATCGGGATGGCTTACCTATGCTTTGTCAGGTGTATTAAGCTTTTTACCAAAGGATCATCCGGAATTTGAAGATGTTGCAAAAAGTTTAAAGCAATTGGCTGATGGTGTTAAAAAGTATCAGGGGCCTAATGGCGGCTTGCATGCGTTGGTCGATGAGCCCGACACACCAGAGGAAACCTCATCGATAGCCATGTGTATTGCATCAATTAAACAAGCGGTAGTTAATGGCTGGATACCCAATGAATATGATGGATTTATAGAACGTGGATGGGATTTCGTAAAGAACCATGTTTCTGAAGATGGAAAGATCACAGGTATATACACCGGATGGGCATTGCCTGCTGAACAGGGACGGATCATTATGGATCAATTAACAAGGGAACGGCCATGGATTCCGGCCGTTATATTGCATGCAGCAAATGTCATGACCTCGTAGGGCAAATCCACTAAAAGCGGGTATAACAGCGGTTGTCAAACGTTCATCGAACCACTACCGGCTGATCATAAGAGTTGCGCCACCGATCTCCAGATTGAACGCAATGAAGGTTTGCTTGCCCTCAACCAGAAATCTCTCGCTGCGAAAATCACGACGCGAGTTAACCTTGAACCACAAGTAATAAAACGGGCGAGGGTTGTCATTCACTCGCAGAACTGCCTCGAGCACTGGAACCGAGGACGTATCGCCAAATCTACCCAAGGCATTCAGGGCTCCTGTGTCTCTTACCGGAGGAAGACAGATACATTTTCGCGGGAGTAATACGGGAGTATTATAAACATACGACTCAAAATATTGGATTATTTTATAGGCTGGAACAGGTTAGAAAACTGCTTAGACGCTGTTAAGGTGCCGCTATCTTCAAAACAGCAGCTTGAACTTGATTATTATGAGACGTCAACCAGATATTGCCCGAAAAATCCACTTATCAGTACTGATAACCACAAAAAAAAACTAAAAAAAACTGTTATTTTCTTGCTCTTTCGTCCAATTTCTTATATAATGGAATTTCGCGTGGTGGCTTTTGGGTACTATCAAGAGGCAATTCCCCAAAGCTCTTTGTTTTTTTTGAGTGCTTGTATGCTCTGTATTTATAGTGTTTCGCTATTTGCAGGGCAGCTTTTTATGGCTTGTTCCACACTTTGCTGTAAGTATGGATGGATAGTTTTGAATTCGTCAATTTAAGGAGATTCATTATGAGTAGTGTTAAAACAATGGCATGCTTTGTTCTTGTTTTTCTTGCGGTCTCTGTGGCTTGCTTTGCAGAGGAGGGCTCAGGGCTAAAGACCAAAGACGCCGAAAAAATTGAGCAAATGCGTGAGGATGCCGAAAGGGCCAAACGAGAAGCTTACGAAAAAGCTAACGCTCAGCTTCAGGAAGAACTTTCGGAAATTGATTTACCCGAAGACACAACCCAGCGAATGACAGCAAGGGAGATAAGCATCAGAGGTAACAGTCTGATACCAACTGCGGAATTGTTAGGGAACATGCCTCTGATTTATAACGCTTCGGCCGGACGACTGCAGCAGGCTGAGAGTGACTACCTTTACGATTTTAGGGTTTTACATGATATCATTTTAGAACCCGGACAGCCTCACGAGGTTTCCATGAGGACCGTTCAGGGCTTTACACAGTACATTGTCTCTGCCTATGGAAAAAGAAACTACGCAGGCATATACGTCTCAGTTCCGCCGGAGGCGCTTGTCGACGGCACAAAATTGCGAGATGAGATTTTACTCATAAACATTATCGAAGCACCGCTTAGCGCAATTACAACAAATTACTTTACTCCGGACAATGAGAGAGTTGAAAAAGGACATCTCAAAAGTTCTGTCCTTACCAAGTGGTCACCTGCCAAAACCGGAGAGGTGGGAAATCAGAAAAAACTGGATGATTTTGTCAACCTGCTAAACCTCAACCCGGACAGATACATTTCAGCAGTTGTCTCAAAAGGTCCGGAAGAACAAACGCTTGCCTTGGGGTACAATATCTACGAAGCAAATCCCTGGCATTATTTCTTACAGGCAGATAATGCCGGCACCGATGACAGGCAGTGGACACCAAGAGTCGGTATACTCAACACGAATCTTACGGGTATAGATGACAGGTTTACCGTTTTTTATCAAGCCCCCTGGGAAAAGGGTATAGAAGACAGGTATTCTGTGTACGGCAATTATGACTTGCCTATCATGGGACCTAAGCTCCGCCTCGAGCTTTATTCCGGTTACAGCCAGTTTGATGTAGACGGGGGCGGCGGCATCGATTTCCTTGGTCATGGTTCGTTGTATGGTGGAAAATTACGCTACAACGCCTTCCAGGATCAAGGCTGGTTCTTTGACCTTACGACTTCGTTAGGCCATGAAAAGAGTCGGGTGACCTCTTCGATATTCAATTCGATATTGGGCTCCGAGGTCTCGATGGACCTTTGGGGAATAGGTTTTGATCTCTATCGCCGGGATGACATGTCGAGCACATCTGTTACAGTTGACCGTATCCAGAGTGTGGGCGGTTCCAGCCAGAGAAAGTTTTGGGATACAGCCACACTCACGGGGGCACGAACAAATTCCGACCGTGATTTTACTATATACACTACATCAGCCAACCACAGCCGGTATCTGGACGCCGATAAGATTAACCGGCTCAGCGGCTCACTTCGCTGGTTAGTACCCAATGAAAGGTTAGTCCCTGCAAAAATGACTACATTTGGAGGAATGTACTCTGTCAGAGGCTACAAGGAAAGTAGAATCGTTGCTGATGGCGGGGTACTCGCATCGGTTCAATATGAGTATGATTTGGTCAGGCATGACCAGGCAAAGGATACTTCCAAAATCGGATTAGAGGATAAGCCCTGGCTAAACAAACTGGCTCCTTTGGCTTTCTTTGATTACGGCAGAGCCAAGGTAAAGAGCCGTGTTGTAGGCGAGCAGGGCAGTCAAGACCTATACTCGGTAGGCGTTGGTACGCTTGTCGAGATTGGCGATAATTTTAGTGGGGCCTTATATTACGGCTATCCCCTCGAATCCACAACTACAACGGACGAGGGTGATGGCAGAATCAATATCAGCGTATTGATGAGATTTTAAAAGTAAATTTTTCCTCGATGGCGTAGTCGGGGGGGAGAGGGATGATATCTAAAATGTAAAGACGGAACTAATGTAAACAAGAGTTATATTTTTGGGAAGGGAAAGGAAATGAAAAAAGTAAGAAAAATTACGAGAGAGTATTATTTAAGACAGATTGTGGCCTGCTGGCTGGTAACTTGTATGCTCTTTGCTGTACCGGCACAAGTGGCAATGGCTCTCGACACGAGACTTCCGACAGGTGAAGTTGTTTTGCCAGGCGGCGGTGGTGTCAGTGAATTCGACCGCACGTCATTTGCCAACCAACTCCACATAAGGGATGTTGCTGATCAGACAATCATCGAGTGGGATACTTTTGATATCGGGTCTAGTGCACTAACCGAATTCCACCAGCTCAGCGATGACGCTGCAGTCCTGAATAGGATAACGACTGGAGGAGCAAGCGAGATTTTCGGTATTCTGAATGCTAACGGTAGGGTTTTTATTATTAATCCCGCCGGTATCGTATTCGGTTCCGGCGCCACTGTCAATGTCGCACAGTTGGTCGCTTCAAGTCTGGATATTCTCAACGATGACTTTAGGGATGGGCTCCCCTATGCGTTTGGAACGCTCGGAATACCCGCGGTTGGAGATGTAATCAACGAAGGGCAAATCAATGCCGACAAAATCTCCCTTATCGGAAGACAGGTCATTAACAGAGGTTCCTTAGTATCTGATGTGGAAGGCGGCTATGTTATAATGGCTGCCGGGGAGACCGTGACTATCCAGGTCGACCCTGGTGTCAGCCCTGTTTCTGTTGTAGTTACGATGCCGGATCAAACCCCTGGCCCGTACGATTACGTTGTCGATCACGGCGGTTCAGAAGGCGAAGGTCCTGGCACCGTCGAGGCGGACCATGTAATTCTTGCTGCCGGCGATATCTGGTCGACTGCCATCGAAGGCGTTGAGACCTTAAGGGCCGAAGCAAAAGGAAACGTCGTCTTCACCGGCGACATACTTGCACAGGCTGAACCCGGTTCTGACAGCGTCGCTGATGTTACAATTATCTCAGGTGGCGACCTTGTTGTAGACTACGACATAGAAGTTGAGGCTATCGGTGATGGTGACTTTGATGCAACTGCGAGCATTAATCTAACTTCCACCGGTGGTAGTGTTACGGTCATATCAGAAAACGGTGAGACTACAACAGTAGAAGCTATAGCTCACGATGGCGTTACTAACTCCGCCACGGTTAGTATTACTGCGGAAGATGGTGATGCTACAATATTAGGCCCGGACAGGGTTGAAATATATGCAGAGGCTTATGAAGGTGACGCTGATTCGACTTTAAATGAGGCTACGGTTAACATTACAGGTGAAAGTGTAAAGATAGAAGCCAATGACGATGGTTCCTCCAACGAGCCTGTTGAGGTCATAGCAAACGCCCATGACGGCGAAACGAACAGGGCCACGGTAGATATTGAATCTACTTTCGGCGGTGTTGAGATCATAGGTTCAGATAAAAGAGCTTCGCGCACCTTGATACAAGCTAACGCCGAGAATGGTAATACAAACGATGCCGACGTCATCATTAAAGCCGCCTTAGGGAATGTCAGCCTGTTATCTCAAGATAGCGGAGCAATGATACAAGCTGAGGCTCACCACGGCTACGAAAGTCCTGCGGTTTTAAATCAGGCCAATATTGCGATCACAGGCGAGAATGTTTATGTAGAAGCCGAGGGGGGATCTGGTACTAACCCGGCTGTAATCGATGCCGGGGCTCACGATGGCGTTACTAACAACGCCGGTGTTACGATTATCGCCACTGGTTTTGAGGAAGGTGATAATCTTACAGAAGGTAATGTTATAGTCGAAAGCGCAGGCGCCCTTGACTCGGCTGTGATAAAAGTTAAGGCTGAGGATGGCACCACTAACACCGCCACTGTTAATATTACCGCCAATGATAGTGTTGAGGTAGTAAGTGACGGTTGGAACAGCTCAGCTTCAATAACAGCTGAGGCCGTCGATGGCAGTGTAAACTTAGCCACGATTATGATGACAGCTACTACTGGTGATGTTCAGCTCATTCATGAGGGAGGCGGTTTTCTTGATTTCGACCGGGCTTTAATACAAGCTAAAGCTGAGAATTTAGATCTTGAGCTTCCCGATGAGGATGCTTTAGCTTTGGAAGGCCTTATGAACACTGCCACTGTTACGATCACTGCAACTGAAGGTGATGTTCTGGTAACAAGCAGTGGCAATTCCGCAATAAGAGCTTTGGCTCAGAATGATATTGAGATTCTCTACGATGAATTTGATGCGGAAAATAGCTTTACTGTGGAAGGCCTTGAGAACACCGCCTCTGTTAATCTTACCGGCGCCAATGTTGAGATAGTAGGCGTATCCGGCGACGCTACAGTAGAGGCTATCGCCAGAAATGAGATTGGCGTTGACATCAGTCATTATGACGATGATGTTACTGTGAATTTAGACATTTCTGACCTCGAGAACAACGCCACTGTTATGCTTAATGCAACTGATGGTGATGTTCTGGTACAGGGCGGCGAAACTGAAATGGTAGGCGATCCACCCGAAGAGGAAACAACTCTTGGTGATGCTTTAATAGCAGCTGAGGCTTATAATGTCGTGAATATTGACCAGCATACAGGAGATTGGGTACAGGATGGACGTTGGCCTTGGCAAGGGCATTGGGAAAATATCTATGCCGGTACTTTGAATTTAACAACGAATGACCTCACGAACGACGCCCTTGTTGATATTGACGCCGCTAATAATATTAAAGTAATAGCAGACGGAAGCGGGCGGCGGTCTAAAAGAAGCGATGCCATCGTACGAGCTAAGGCTTATAATGAGCTGGTGGGTTCTGATTGTGAGGTTAAGGATGTTACTGTGAACTTATCAGCGGGTTTGATTTTAACAGACGACAACCTTTTTAGCCTTTCGAACAACGCCGATGTTCTAATGAACGCCACGAATAATAATGTTGAGCTAACAGCCTTACACGGCGGCTTTGTTTCAGTAAAAGCTGATGCTTATAACATAGTGGAAGGCGTGGAAGGTGAAATAGTAATTGGTTCCGGTGGTGGTCATGGAGGTAGTGATATCAAGGTGATTGTAGAAGCAGATAACCTTGCGAACGACGCCCTTGTTGATATTGACGCCGGTGACGATCTTCTGGTAACAGCCGATGACGGCGAAGCTGAAGTATTAGCTTATGCCTGGAATGACATACCTGGTGAGGTTACGAATGATGCGGTGAATATTACGAACAATGCCCAGATTGAAATTGACGCCACCAATGTCGATGTAAAATCTACAAATGACGGCGCGGCCCGCGTAATAGCTGAGGCTGTGGATGGCACCACTAACACCGCCGGTGTTACGATTTACGCCGATGGCAATGTTGTGGTAATGCACAACGACGATGCTGAGGCTTTAATAGAAGCTATAGCTATGTGGGGCCATAATAACAACGCCAGTATTGTGATTGACGCCTATGCCAATCTACTCGTAGATAACGGCGAAATAGGCGCCTACGCCGAGACTGGACTTGCCTCAACCGCTACGGTCACAGTTGATGCCGCTAATGTACATGTTACTGATGGCGAAATAGCGGCCGAAGCTGACGCTTATTTTGATGGCACAGGTAACGCCCTCGCCACTGTTGATATTACCACGACCGGTTTTAATGGGGTCCGTGTGGAGAACGGTAGTGCGATAGGGTCCTCCGCTCTGGCTTATGAATCAGGTAACGCTACGGCTACGACAACAGTTACTGCCGATGACGGTGACGTTATTGTTAACGACAGTGAAATAACTGCCGATGCTGAGTCTTTATTTGGCTCAGGTAACGCCAGTTCCAGCGTTGGTATTACTGCCACTACTGGAAACGTGAATATCAGCAGTAATGGAAATACGATCAGAGCCGAAGCCGAGGTTGAGAACCCCGATAGTGAATCTGACGGCGACGCTACGGCTACTGTGACGATAACCGCCACTGCTGGAGACGTGGATATCGATGACTATGTTAAGGCCGAAGCTGATGCCGAAAATAATGCCGGCGACGCTACGGCCACAGTTAATCTTATCGCCACTGAAGGAAGTGTGACTATCCACGACAAAGGCGCGGATCGGTCGAGTGGTGAATACGTGGTTAAAGCCGACGCCTGGGTCGATGAATATTCAGGCGACGCTACGGCTAATCTCAATATTACCGCCGGTGAAGATGTAGATATCTTTGATGACGTTGCCGCCGAAGCTGATACCCGCGATAATTCAGGTAACGCTGTTTCCAAGGCTGAAATTATCGCCGATGGAGACGTGGATATCTATGATGGTTTCAAAGCCAGATCTGAGGCTGTAGATTCAGGTAACGCTACTGCTGATACCCTGATTACCGGTGAAGATATCGATCTTGATGGGTGGATCGTTAACAGAGCTATCACTAAAAATAACACTGTAAATTCAGGAGACGCCGTGGGCAATATTGTAATTACCGCCCGTGGAGACGTGGATATCAGTTCGGGAGTTAAAAGCAAAGTTGCAAGTGTTAAGGCAGGTGACGCTACTTCTGATATCAAGATTTCCGGTGTAAATATCGATATCGATTCCAGGGTCCTAAGCAGAGCTATGGCTGGTTTACATCTTATTCAGGGTGGTGGCGACACTTCAGGTCACTCAGGTGACGCTACAGCAGGTGTTGATATTGCAGCCAGTGGAATTGTGACTATCGATGCCATTGTTAAATCTTACGCTGAGGCTGGGAATAACTCAGGTAGCGCAGATGCCACAACTAAGATTGTCGGTACTGACATTACCATAGAAGGTGGTGGTGGTGGTGATAACGAGAGCGTAGTGGCTAAAGCCGAGACTTATGATAACTCAGGTGACGCCACCGCCAGCGTTGATATTGATGCCACTACTGGAGACGTGATTATCGACACTGATGGATATACAGTCTTAGCCAAAGCCGATGTTGAGGATCCCGATGACGAATATGACGGCGACGCTACGGCTTCTGTTAATATTGATGCCGCTGGAAGCGTGGATATCCTCTCTACTAAGGTCCAAGCTAAAGCCAAGACTTATACTTCGCTCTACATTGATACTGATGACCTTGACGATCCCGATGATGATGTAATAGATTTAACAGTTGCAGACCATGTGGCCGAGGCCTCTGTTAATATTACCGCCATCGGTGGTAGTGTTCAGATAATAGGTGAAAATGACGATGCCGGCGTTGAAGCTAAGGCTAAAAATAAGGTCGAAATTAATATTAATGGCGGAAGTTTTGACCCCGACGAGGTTACTGTCAATTTAACGGTGGAAGACCTTACGGCCAACGCCGATGTTACTATTCTTGCTAATGAAGATGTTGTCATAGAAGCCGATGGGTACGATGCCCAAGTAAAGGCTAAGGCCAAAAATGAGTTTGAAGCCATGGGTTCTGAAGGATCATATGATGTTGATTTCAATTTAACAGTAAATACCCTTGAAGAAAATACCCTTGAGGCCAACGCTAATGCTGTTATTACCGCCACCAATGGTGATGTTGAGATAATAGGTGTAGGTGGCAGCGAAGCTGGCGTAGAGGCTAAGGCTAAAACTGTGCTTGATGATATGACTAATGGTATTGATGTGACTGAAACAGTGGATAACATTGCGAACAACGCCACTGTTAATATTACTGCCGATGGTGATGTTACTGTAGATGACGGTGAAGTTATAGCCGAAGCTGGTGCCGAAGATAGTGAGGGCGACGCGACGGCTACGGTCACAGTTAATGCCGCTAACCTAACTGTTGATCACGAAGGCACAATAGAGGCCGAAGCTGAGACTAATGATGGCAAGGCTGACGCCGATGTTGGTATTACGCTCTTGGGAAGTGATCTTTTGTTAAAAAATGGTAGCGAAATAGATGCCGAAGCTGAGACCGAACATGGCGAAGGTAACGCTACGGCCGATGTCACAATTTTGGCTGCTAACGTAACTGTTACTGATGGTAGCGAAATAGAGGCCGATGCTGAGGCCGAAAAAGGCGCAGGTGACGCCACAGCCACTGTTGATATTACACTGACCGGTAGTGATGTCCTTGTGGAATACGGCAGCGAAATTAGCGCCGACGCTGAGACCAAAAAAGGCTCAGGTGACGCTGATGCTACCGTTAATATTGTTAATGCCGATAACGTAACTGTTACTCACGACAGCGAAATAGAGGCCGAAGCTGAGACCGAATATGGCTCAGGGGACGCCACAGCCCTTGTTGACATTGACGCAGATGATGATGTTCTCGTGGAGTTCGACAGCGCAATAATGGCCTGGGCTAAAACTTACAATTACGATTCAGGTAACGCCACCGCCACTGTCGATATTCTCGCCGGTGGTAGTGTTAGTGTAATTGGCCACGAGCCCGACGAAGACGGCAGCAGTAAGATAATGGCCCACGCTATGACTATAGAGCCTAAGTATCCAGATTCCTCTGGTAGCGCCGTTGCCGATGTTGACATTAACGCCGGTGGTGCTGTTACTGCAAGCAGTGACGGCAAGATCGCCGCGGTAGCTCTGGTTCTAAGCGGGGACGGAGATTCACAAGCAACTGCTTTAGATGAGCCCGACCCCGAACCCGAAATCGAACTTGTCATAACCACGTTACCACGTGACGCCACTGCCACGGTTGATATTATCGCCGGTGCTGACGTTACTGTAGAGAAGGGCAGCGAAGTAGTTGCCAAGGCTTACATTGAAAACACGGGAATGTCCAATCATATTACTTCTTTGGACGTTCTCGAAGAAATAGTCGTGGTTCCAGGCGACGCCACCGCATCAGTTAATATTGATGCAATCAATGTTACTGTAAACAAGGGCAGCGAAGTATATGCCGAGGCTGGGATTTACAACGACGCTGAATACCCCATGCCCCGCCTGGTGGATTCTTTAATCAATGGCGATGACGGCCCTCCGGCTTTAGGTAACGCTACCGCAACTGTTGATATTGACGCAGTCGGTAATGTTACTATAGAAGAGGGCGGCGAAGTAGGAGCCTACGCCCGGATTGACAACTACGTCAGTTTCTACCCAGGGCCGCCAACTGATAATCCAATCCTTCCAATCCTTCCGGATTTAGGTGACGCCACGGCCAATGTTGGTATTCTCGCAGGTGGTGATGTTACCGTAAGCATGGGAGGCAGCGTATATGCCGATGCTGAGCTTTACAACAACAGCGGAGGCGGAAACAACACTACTGCGGTTGGTTCTTTAGAAAATGGCGGATTTGAGCTTCCAGGTTTAGGTGACGCCACCGCTAACGTTGAAATTACAACACCTGGTTCTCTTGCCGTTGACAAAGGCGGCGAAGTGTATGCTGAGGCTTCGATTGAATACGGAGGTGGAATTCAAGCTCCGTCTATAGGTGGTTTATTAAACGGAGAAGAAGTAGATGAGGACTCAGGTGACGCTACGGCCAGTGTTATTGTTGACGCCTTTAGTGGTGTTACTGTAGGCGAGCGCAGCGAAATAGCGGCAGATGCCTGGATCAACAGCTACGCATTCGAGGACGTTTCAGATTCAGCGATAGGGCCAATTCCCGATTCTGCACCTCAGGGAGACGCCTTCGCCAGCGTTGACATTCTGACCTGCGGAAACGTTATTGTCGACGGCCTCATAGTGGCCGAGGCTGATATCTACACACAGTTGATTGGTGTTGGAGATATCGATGCTTCTCCTAATGGATCTAGGCATGTCTATTCAGGTGATACCTCGGCAGATGTCTTGATTCGGGCCTATGGAGATGTTATCGTAAACAGTGAAAAAGCGGAGGAAGAAGAACTCGTTGTTGAAAGCCAAGGTCCCAGCTTCAGCGGTCTAATAGAGGCTGTCGCAACCAATGGCGAAGAGAACTCCGCCGATATTACGATTCTCGCCGTCGGTAATGTTATCGTAAACGACGGAAAAAGTGGCAGCTTCGGACAAAGAGGCCCCGGCGGCCCCTTCTCACAAAGCACAGAGGAGATAAGGGCAGCGGCAGGCGGCGGCCATACAAACGACGCTTTCATTGGAATTGCAACCCGTCCCGCATCAGGTATAGATGTTGGTGGAGATGTTATAGTGGACGGACAAATTGGTGCTCGCACCTTTAACATCGATGAAGGAGGCTCCAACACCTCTAACGTTGAAATTTCCGCCGCTCGTGATGTTATTGTAAACGGTGGATATGCTAAATATGGTAGCGTAAGAAGCGACGATCGCGAACGCGAGGCAGTGCAGCTTGAGGGCGAAGAAGGCGGCCAGATATTTGCCGGGGCACAAAGCGGTAGAAATAAACTAGAAGGCAATTACAACAACACCGCTAATGTCAAGATTTTCGCCGGTCGTGATGTTACTGTACAAGGCGCAGAAGTTGAGTTTGTAGGACCGATTCTTCCTGACGACTATGATATTCTTGCTAACGGCGGTGATGGCTTCTACGACGGCGGCCAAATAATAGCTCTTACACGCTGGAATGATGACAGCACAAACACCTCCAGTATCGGCATTTCCGCACAGCGTAATGTTACTGTAGAAGGTGCTACTATTACAGGTGACCCGATTGACTTCCCGGACACTGACCCGTTTGACGTTGACTTACCGGGCGGCGAAATACTGGCTGGGGCACATGGTGATCGCAGCACAAACGACGCCGATATTGATATCTGGGCCCTGGAAAATGTTATTGTAGACGGCGACATAGAGGCCACGGCAGGCACAGGCAGTAACGGCGAGGGGCACTTTGCCCATATTACGATTGCCGCAGGTAACCTGCTTACAGGAAGCGGCAGCATAATAGCTGATGCAGATAACGACGCTAAGGAATGCGACGCCGGTGTTACGTTCTTCATTACTGACAATGACTTTGACGGGGAAGCCTATTCTACAACAGATCACGGAGTCACAAAGATAGGCCCTGTTATTGAGGATTTTGTGGACGCGGCTATTCCTGAAAGGGACTTCGACTGGATCGACTGGCTCTGGTGTGAAGATTGTGAAGCAGTAGAAGGAGCTCCATTTGCACCTGCTGGAGCTGTAACCTCCGACATCTGGACAAGAGAGTTGGTCATGATCTTACAGGGCTGTCCTGTTGAGATAGAAGCGGCAGCTAATGAGCTTGGGATTACACCAGGCGCTATGCAGGTCTCCATAGGTAACGCTCTTGCCCTTAATCCGACCTTACAAGCTTGCGATGCTTGTGCAACACTGTTAGAGGCCGCCCTCATTTTAAGGGATGAAAACGGTTCACGAATGGCTGCTATGACCCAAATGTTCAACGACATGGCTCCGGGCGGTTCCTATACTCCGGAAATGCAGGCATTGATTGCTACGGCATTCGCAGGTGCTGCTGAAGGGTCCCAGTATGCCTCAGTGATGGAATATACTGATGCTTTCATTAAGTATTACTCCGTCCTGGAAACTAATCTGGCTTCGCCGGTAGGTGATTCTCTCGCCTTTGTCATGGACAAATATGGTGCAGGTGTATTAGGCAGTGACAACCAAAGTATCGCGACATTCCTTGCAGCAAGTTTGGAAAGTGGCGAAACTTTCGGTAATTGACAAAGCGATTTAGAATAAACGGATTATTGATTGTCTCAAATAAGCCCGTCCCTTTTAGGGGCGGGCTTATTGTTTACCTTGAGGGTTGTAATCTAACTACCTGCTGCCTTTGCGAGTGGACCGGAATTCGAGCTTTGCGAACATGGCCGGATTGCCGGCTTTTCTAACTTCCGAAGCCCGAGCTTTTTCAATCAGCTTTTCTGAGCGGACATAGTCGCCCTTTGCACGACACACTTTTGCTTTGGTCAGCCAGCTTGGTGCTACAAGGTGGTGGTCACGACCATAAATTCTCTCTTGTGTTGCTATTGTACGGTCAATCAGCTCTTCTGCTTCATCATACCTTCCCTGTAGCATATATAGTTTCGCCACACCGCCAAGGACATTTGCCGTGTAAAGGTGGTCTGGCCCATAACTGCTGTTGATTAAGGCCATTGCTTTGTTATAGTAACTTTCGGCTTCTTTGAAATCACCCTGTGCAACGAGAATGCAGGCAATATCCACCCAGAATGGCGCCAATGCCTTGTCATTTTCAGTGTGACTTTCGAGCATAATAGCCATCGCCTTGTCCATGGCGGATCTGGCTTGGCGATACTTACCCTGCCCCAGGTAGATTGACCCTGAAATTCTCAATGTGTAAGCTACGTAAGGGTGGTTTTCGTAAAGAGTTTTTTCCTGTAATTTCAGACCCAGCTCACACACCTTTTCAGCATCGGCCAGCTTGTTTTGATACTTATACAGTGTCGCCAAATCAATAAGGCACAAGGCAAGTTCAGAATCGGACTCGCCTCTTATTTTTGCCGTGATTAATGCTTTCTCCGCCAGCGGCTGTGCCTTTGCGTATTCTCCAAAGGCCATATATACTCTTGCCATTGTCCTCAGTGTCTTGGTCGAATGACTTTTTTTGTCCTGCTGTGGTTTTCCCCCGGCCATGCTCCCCATAAACAGTATTATAATTGCGAGCACAAGAAAACGACTCTTACCTCCGAGGGCTATGCAATTTGTCTCGTTTTTGTATGTCATAATACTATCTCCCTGGTTCTGCCCCATAATCTCATGGCTATTAAGGACAGCCATGGTTTTTTTAACTATTTAAAACATAATAATCGATTCTGATAACGGCAAATTACACAGACGTTTTTTATACAATAAAAATACCTGAAGGCTTCAGGCGGCCCTCTCATATCACTTGTCTAATATTTTCGGACCTTCCTTTTATCGCCCTCGTAAAATAGAACATCAACTCTTCTCTCATTTCTATAATTTAAGGCATCCGCTATATTTCCCTGATTTCAGTATAAAAAGTACTGCTTTCAGGAACGGAATATGCCGATAGCCATCTTAGGAGTTCAATATTTCAGCCAGTGTGAGGAGGTTTTTATGTCGAACCCTGACCACGATAAACACTATAGATCGTCTGCCTTCCAGCCGTGCCGAGGTCACGTCTCGGCAGGTTGCCTAATGCTGATTGTGCTCTTCGCGGTCTTGTGCGAATACACCAACGTAGTTGCCGGAAGCGCACCACCTAAGCCCCGATTTATCGGGGTTGCTCACGTTACCAGTGAGATGCCCTCAGCTGCATTAGCGATTGAATCGGTTTGCGAGGAGATCCTAAGAGGCGATTTCGTAAGTGCCCAAGAGATTGTTCGCAAATCGGCTGCTGTTAAGAGCACAGGCCTCAGACAGCTTGGGACAATTATTGATGAGTACATGGCCATAAAGGCCCGGCGCAAGGCGTCCCAAAATGATGTCTATCAGGAGCAAATAGGTGAGCTTGAAAAACTTCGACGCAAGGGTCCCGATAAATCGGGAGACAGTGATGATGTCAATAAAGTCTTGGCAACGGCATCGAAGGCTTTTGAGTATTCCAACAAAGAGCAGGAGCAAGTTTTACTCAATGATCTTCTCATCAGACAAGCCGTCCGGCAAGCCAAACGCATCGCAGCCGAATTCGAGTCAAAAGGTAAATGGCTTGATGCATACAAAATCTGCTATAGCAAGCTGGAACAGA
>SDBS01002785.1_pt1 | contig 17323 bp, 37 predicted proteins | sample 2277091 | NCBI WGS metagenome assembly SDBS01 (sample SAMN10404972, study PRJNA504765) | marine sediment metagenome | isolation source: marine sediment core GS10_PC15, 163 cmbsf | place: Arctic Ocean: Southern Knipovich Ridge | collected 2010 | reverse complement strand
TGGATAGGAAATTTTACTACTATAACCCCTTCAAATGCAGGAGATGATAGAAAATGCACAAAAGGTGAATGTGTAGATGATAGCAAAGATTGTACATGGGTTTGTACTTTAGCTTCTAGTGATGAACTGTCAAGTTTTTTTAATTTTCAGACTCTTTATTTTGTAGCAAATGACACTCTAGGAAATGCACATACTGTCTGGAACGACAGCATAGATGTTATGCTTTTGAATACCCCCCCGACTGTTCCTGTATTGACTTCACCTTTAAATAATAGTGACCATCCTGGAAGGGTAGATATTAATTACACTTCTACTGATGCTAATGGGCATCCAATAACTTATGATGTTTATATTAATGGGACATTAAACATTTCAGGTACATCTACTAATATTAGCAATTATACTAATGTCGATGGATTATATTTTGTAGAAGTAAACGCCAATGATGGATTTAATGATTCAGGAAACAGCAGTCCTATCTTTTTTAAGTTAGATACTTTGCCACCTGAATATGATAATTTTGTAAATAATGCTTCAGATAAAGCTAAAATAGATGGAGTAGTAAATTGGAGCATACATATTTTCCATCTTACCGCAATAGATGGTTATTTCTTTGCACATAACATGACTGGTACAATGACTAACGGAACATTTACACATCTGGATGAAATTGATAATTTAGTAGCTGAACTTGTAACAGTAACTAAAACAAGAGGTAATTACATCTGTGCAAAATACTGGTTTAACGATACTCAAGACCATTCTAGACAAACAACCGATAGTTGTTTTACTGTAGCAAATACTCCCCCTACAATTCCAATAATCTTAAGTCCTATTAATAATAGCAATAATTCAAAAGTAGATATTAATTACACTGCTACAGATGCAGATAATGACGTCATTACTTTTTTTACTTTTATAAATGGAACATTAAATTCTACTTCAACTAGTAATATCTCCAACTGGGCTGCTGGAAACGGAGATTATAATGCTACAGTAATTGCAGGAGATGGTTTTGACAATGCAAGTCAATCTACATTTGTTTTGTTTATGTTAGACGTAATTGAACCAGTTGTTACCTGGAGAGATCCAACCCCAGCAGATTCTGAAACAGGTGTGGCTTTAACTGTAACTCTAAATATTTCCTTTACACATGATGGGCCTATAGATACTTGCATATTAGAATTTGATGGAACAAATGAAACCTTTGCAAATTCAGATGCTGCTAACTTTTGGGAAACAAAATCTGGATTAGCATTTAATACTCAATTTACAATTAACGCTTATTGTAATGATCCAGTAGGTAACTTTGGAGAAGCAGGGGCAAGAAGTTTTACCACAGGGGCAGCTTTTTTAAAACTAAATGGATTAGACGCAAACAGGACTTATGAATACGAAACAACTGCAAATATCACGACTAATCTAAATTTTATAGATATACTGGATGATACAAATAGATACATAAATCGAATTGAGAAAAGATTATGTTATCAAGAAACTGCAAATGTTTCTACTTCTTGTGGTGGATTTGGTACAGGGGGTTATTCTAATGTGACTGGAAATATTGAGTCTCCTAGTAATATTTATGATGGCAATTTTAGTACACAAACACAAAATACAGATGGAAAAGGAGGAAATATAACTTTGAATTATACAAAACCTACTAATGTCTTAAATTCAAGTTTTTGGCTAGTCAAAGATGGAAATTCAACGAATACTTTTAAGGGGAATTTATCTTTAACTGCTAGTTGTTGGAATGCTTTTTCGGATAGACTTTATTTTAGAATACATACTAAAAATAGTGGTTCTGTGAAAGCAACTTGGAGTTGTTGGGATGGTTCTAATTGGATTGTTTTGAGAAGTAGTTCTGAACATTTTCAAATTTATGAAGAAGCAATGTGGTGGGATATAACATCCTTTCAATTTAATTACACAATCGACTTACTTAGAATAAATGAATTTAATGATACTAATACGTCTAAGAACGTAAGTTCTGGAAGTCAGGCAAGTGTTTTAATAGATAATAGAACAGATTTATATAATGCTAGTTTAAACATTACTGGAGGAATATCTTCTTCTTTTTGTTATCAAGAAAGTACTAATGATTCAACTATTATATCATCACGAAATACTTCAAATGGAGATTGTGAATTAAATTTCAATGGGAGTATTTCTAGATGTGATTCTTGTGGTTGGTCTGTATTAGGGAGTATAGTATTATTTGATGGTAATTGGTCTACTCCTGCATTTAATGCAAATCCTGGAGGAAGAAATTCTTCAATCAATTATTCTAAAGCTAATGATTCTATATCAGCCTTATGGGTTTTTAAGGCAGGAAATCCTGTTCACCCTATAACTAATCTATCTATCCCAGATTTATGTTTTAATCAAGAACCATTGCAATTGAAAATGTATTCAAATTCTTCTGTTTCTATTTTCTCCTGTTATAATGGGACTTCTTTTTTACAATTAAATTCTAGTCGTTCAACTATATATGAGGAAGCTATATGGTGGGATGTATTGGATTTAGGGGATTACCCTCAAAATATAACAATAAATTCAAGTGGACAAATAATCAATTTCCCTGGAACTTTAATAGGAAACAATCTCTTTCAAAACAAGTTTATATCTAATGATATAGTAGAAACTAAGGCTAATGTTTCTTTTACTACAGCAGGAAGCTCTACTATTTTTGTAAATTACTCAAATCAAGGAAACTTAGATAGAGTAGGTTATCTTAATTTTACAATAACTGCTTTTAATTTGGATGCAGGAAACGACTTTGATTTTACTGAAAACTTTACAGATGATATTCACGTTAATTCAACTCTTTTAAACGTTAGTGCTCCTACTTCTGTCTTTGATGATTTCGAAGATAATTTTACTTCAGAAGCAAGATGGTCAGTAGACCAGGAATGTAGTAGAACAGACAGAGTAACTACTGAGTTTAATGATAATTACTTTCTTTTCCGAAATTCAATTACAGCTACTGCCTCCAATTCTTGTACTAATAAACTAGATTACTCAGGTAACGAAGTAGACTTAGATAACATAAGTGTTTTTAATATCACCCTAATTGCTAGTTGTGATTTTAATAGATTAAACAGTCATAGTACTACTTTAAACATGGATTTAAAAATAACAGACGGAACAGATGTAGTAGATGTTTATACTATTCAATCTTGTGTAGGAAGCGGAGCAGGATTCGGTGTTAATTCTAAAACTATTAATTTAAATGGAAAAAAGAATCCAGATGGTACTTGGGATATATTTGAGAATAGTACAAGTAAAAAGGATGATTTATCTTTAGTATCCCTTTCGAATCCTAAGAATCTGAGGTTCCAATTATTCTCTTCTGGAGATGCAGGTGGGGGGGGTGGAACAGCTAATACTAATGGAGTTTTTAAAATCTTTAACTTCAACACTTCAGGAATAAGAATACACAGAGGAAACGGAACTTATGATGTAGTTAATAATGCTACTTTCGAATCACTTGATTTATTCAATGCGCAAAGCAACATAAAAAGAGTGCTGATTTCAGCAGATGTTACTATTCCAGACCAGACAGGACTGCGGGCTTTAGCAAGCAACGACAACGGAACAAGCTGGGAGAATCTAACTTTAGGAGAATTTCATACGTTTATAAGCACAGGAAAGGGACTTAAAGTAAAGTTTCTTTTAAATACATCTAATTCATCTATTACTCCAATTGTAAGAAGTTATAGGGCTCAGATTATTGCGAGTGCAATAAGAGGATTAGCTGTTGACGTTGGAAATGATAATATTGTTGATATGGAATTTAACTCAAGTGTTATTCTTAATTCAACTACTACTCCGATTAATTACTCTGGCAACGATAGTGGAATAAATAGTTATATTAATGACGTTTGTCTTTCAGACTCACATTGTTTAATTCCAATAGTTTTCTCAGTAAGTTCCGGAGGAACACTCGAAATAAGCAATTTCAACTTAAGCGAGATTATTAATCCAGTAAGGTTAAATGTAAGTGTAATCCAAGATTCAAATAATATAATTTTAAATCCAACTTATACTCTAGGAACTGTTCAGTTTGATGATGTAAGATTCGATTTCAGAGGAAGCAAGAATATTACTGTAGTAGCCCATCAAGGAGATTATTCTACTAGTTTAAACCGAACTATTTTTGTAAAGTATTCTCCGTTTAACCTAACGTTTCCAAGCGGAGCTACTGCATGGGAGATATTTCCAGGTGCTAGAAACCAGACAGATATAGAGCCCTGGGGGCAAAATAGTTCTCATGGAGTTTGGGAAATAAGAAGCGAAGCATATGACGGAAACATAAGTGTTTGGTCTAGATACAATAGAACTATAGACACTTGTGTTACAAAACAAGAGTTTAGGGGACAGAACTTTACAGTAAGCGGATTGACTAACATATCTACTTTAAATATAACAAATCTAACTGCAATCAATCAACCTCTTGTGCATAATCTAAACAGTACTTCAGTTGCAAACATCCGTTCATTTACTATGATAAACTGTTCAGCTAGTACATCTAATTTCTTTATCCCTTACTTTTGTTTTAACTCACTTTGTATTGATTGCGTAAAGACCCAGGATTTTCAAGATGATTGTGATGTGATTCAGTAATGGCTAGATTTGCAACAAAAAGAGAGAAAGGATTTATTTGGTTGCCTCGTGAAGCAATACCTGGTTCTGACCTTAAAATAAACGGAACTACTCAGTATACTCAAATCTGGAATGCAAGTTTTACCAGAGTTCTATGTCCTGAAATAGGAAGCTTTAGCATACTTTTAGATAATAACAATGAAGAATTTACTGATGTTTATTCTAAAGACCAAGAGGTTGAATTCTTCACTGATTTAACAGATGGAACAACAAGTCGTTTCAAAGGAATAATAGATACGATTAAAAACCGTCAGACCGGAGGTCAGGGGTTTACGTTAAGAATAGAAGGAGGACATATTACTTCAGACGATTTACTTTTAACAAACGTAACAGCTAGTTTTGCAAGCGGTACAGGATTTGAGACTATAATTGATTCTATTATAGATGAGTTTTTAGATGGAAGAGGGTACACTAGCAACGTAAATTCTACTGCTTCTAGTACAGACAAGCCAGTTAATTGGAACAACAAGCCATTTTGGGACTGTATTTTTGATTTAACTAAACTAGCTAGCGCTTCTGCTTACGCTAATGACTCAAAAGTCATACAATTCTTTGACAAAGGAAGTATAGAAAACAATAATGAAGCAATTGTCTGGAATGACACTTTAATCTCAACTAATGGAATAGGAACTCAAAATCTTACTAATAGAGACAAAATCCAAGCTATTGGAGATGACGGAGAAGGCTTGCCAGTTATTTCAACAAAAGGAACTGGAATAAAAGAAAAGATTATATTCGATACTAAATTAACTACATTCGATCAAGCAAGCGCTTCAGCGCAGGCAGAATTAGATTTCTTAGATACAGATATAACAGAAGGAGACGCAGAGGCTTTTATTCTCCCATCTCTTTCTCCAGGAGATAAAATCTGGGTAACTAATCCACCAATGGGCCTAAGAGAACAAGTTACAATTTATAAGTACACTCACAAGTTTCCTTTAGAAAGAACAAGTGTCTTCGTAGATACAGCCAGGAACATACCTCTTGTCTTCAAGAAGAGGATTGAGAACGAATTAGCGTTACAAACTATTATAAATCCTTTTAAGATGCTGGAATCGCTTAATTTGAAGTTTGACAGTGAAGATGAATTAGTTACAAAAGATACAAATGTCTCTCTTTCTGAAGGAAAAATCAAGTTATCTAGTGGGGTTTCAGGTGTTTTTCTTGCAGCAAAAGCATACAGTTTTATAGCTAAATCAGTTCATTTACTTGTTGTAGGGACAGAGTTAATAGGAACAAAGTACGAAGTAAGAAAGCTAGGAGAAACGAAGTTTCAGACTATCTCACCAGACATAGAGATTACATTAGACGGAAATCAACAAGGTACTAATATGGAAATAAGAGTTACTTTAAACAGTGCAACTACAGAGATACTTAGCTTAACTCTTTTAGCTAAATCATAATGGTATCAAATGAATTAAGACCGATTTTAGAAGATATTGTGCTCAAGCTTCAATCAGAAGCGGCAAAAGCTGAATTCGAAGAAGAAGTATCAAGACTTGCAATAGGTTATTCAATGAGCAGATATTTAAAGAAAAAGGAAATCTCGAAGAGATTAAAAGGATTATACGATTATGCTAAAACACTCTACGATAAAGTGGAAAAACCGTGATTTAGGAGGAAGAAAAATGCTAGATGGAAAAAAGACATATATAGTAGGAATAGCAACAATAGCTTATGCAATAGGTGGAGCTATAATAGGTAAAGTAGACTGGAATGTAGCTATACCTTTGGTTTTAGGTGCATTATCTGTATTTGGAATTAGAATTGGTATGAACAAATAGAACATTTAATCATTGCTTAAATAGTTTAATCAATTAGGCATATCTATATTCTACAGTATATAAATATTTAAATAGTTGCTTGTTTTACACAATCACATGAAAAACTTAAGACTTGTTTTTGAAGATGACGAATACAGTGAATTATTACAGAAAAAAGACTCTAAATCTTGGAGACAATTCATCCTGGATTTAGCTGATGTTGAGAAGCGAAGTTAGTTCATACCTTAGTTCATACCTTTGAGGCATGGGATGTAGTGGTTCTATGTCGTTGGTGCTTAGTGTGGTTATTTGTATACTTATTTCATTTAACTTATTTGTAGACTAAAAAATAAATACAAATAAAATACTATATTTATACAAAACCAAGCACCAACAAATAAAAAACAAAAGGTATGAACTAAGGTATGAGGATTTAAAATGAAAAATGAGGCAACCATCAAGAAGACCAACGGTGTATCTGAACACAGTTTCTTATTCAATTTACAAGCGACTTTTAATCCACAAACAATATGGTTGGCTAAGCGATTTTGTATCAAAACAAATAATAGATCACTATGCTAAGGACTTCGAAAAGAAAGTACTTACAGAGCAATTGGTTGAAACAACCAAGCAAAGAAACAAATTAGACAAGGAGATTGAGGCGTTAGCCAAAAAGATAAAATGTTTGAAGAATTAAAATCGGAAGGAGAAAATGAAGATTTTGGAGAGATAGAGATTGTAGAAAAGGAAAAAATACCAAAGACCTCAGATTATATAATGCTCAAAAGATGTGTTAATTGCAGTACTAATAACAAAAAAACAAACAATTCATGCGTTTACTGCAAGATGTTATTGGTAAAAGAACTAACTTATGAAGAATGGGTTAAGATAAATACTGCTTCAATAAAAAAAGAATGAAATTCCTAACAAAACAAGTTTGTATACTCCAGATTCGATAGATTGCATTCAGAAAATAGATGCATTAAGGTCTGACAGCTTAGGATATGCTGAGGATAAAGGGTTGTCCTCGTTGTGAACCCTCCTCGTGTAGGTTAGAATCCTGTCAATCTCGAAAGTTCTGGATCTGTAACATCAAAAAAGGTGAAAAAATGAATAAAAAAGAATTTATGAATCAAAAGATGTGTGATATGACACCAATAGAATTAGCAAAAGCAATTATTTTAAAAGAGAAAGAAAATAGTTGTCCAGGAAAACCAGAACCTGAGTTTAAAGTAGGAGATACTGTAAAGATAGTACAAGATTGGGTAAATAGGGTTCCTAGTGGCCGTACTGGTCAGATAGGTAAACTTATTGAGGTAGGATTGGGAGGAACATACCCTTATCGAGTACAGTTGAAGGATGGTGACCCTATAGTTCACAAAATAGAGTTAGTAAAGGCTATTATTTTAAAAGAAAAAGAAACTAATTCTGTACCACAACCAAAGTTTAAGGTAGGGGATAGAGTAAGGGTAGTGCAATTTTGGGAAGATGGAAGAAAAGCTAGTTGTGATGGTTTAGAAGGGGGATATATTGGAAAGGTACCAGATGATGGGGTGTATAATGGTGAAAATCGAATAACCTTGGATGATCGGGACGGAGGAGTATATACAGCATACAAAATCGAGTTAGTAAAGGCGAAGCCAAAAGAAGAATGGAAAGATATTACTAAAGAGTGTAATTATATTCTTGATTCTGATGTTGAAGGAAGATATTGGATTGGAATAATATATAAAGGAAGTAGAATCGGTTCAGCATTAGGTTGTAGATTAAAAGATAAAGACGAAAGGATTATTTCTGTAGACTTACCGTATAAAGTTGAAATTGATGAATCTAAAAACTATAATCATTTCAAAATATTAAAGAGGTGTGAATAAAATGGATGCAAATGGAAGAATAACTGGAGTAGAAGAGAAACATTTTACTAAAGACGGAGAAGATAGAGTAAGATACTCATACAAGATAGGCAACAGATTCTATAGTGGATTTAAAAAACTAGAAGAATACAACGTAAAAGTCGGAGACTATTGTATTGTTTCTTACAACGAGAAACCAAACCCACAGAGCGCAGACAAACCATTCAAAAACATAGTAAACATAACACAAGCAAAAGAACCAGAAGGTTCTGTGGGAGAGCCCACTACCCACAAGCCGGAGGCAGAACATACATTAGGAACTAAGAGGTCATATGACTACAACGAAGGAGCTTTCTTCGGCATGATATTTAACAAAACAGTAGACTGGATAATACAAGAGAGAGCAAGCAATAAATTGAGAGAAGGAAGCGAAGAGGTATTCTTTGACAAACTATTCGGACCTACATTTGACAACTTCTGGAACAAAGCGTTAGCTAAAAGAAAGGAGAAATTAGAATGAACTACACAAAAGAAGAATTCCTTGAAATGTTACGGGGTGCAATGTATGATGAATGTAGGGATGTTTTCGTAATTAAACCACCTCATAAAGTAGGAGAGAAAAAGACTTTGAGTGATAAGATTAAGCTAATTGATGGTTATGAAGCATGTAATCCAGAAGATGTCAAAGAAGCAATTAAAGAGTTGCTTGATTGGAATCCAGATATGATAATAACGGGCCAAAAATTCAATCAAGAATCATATATTTGGGGTATTCGTGACACAAAAGAAAAACTTAAATCGATAGCAGGGAAGAGGTTAGTTTAGGCAAAAGGACGAAGTCCTTAAGAGGTGATTAAAATAAATATTTATCAAAAAGCAAAAAGATTACAAAAATACATAAGATGGAACGGAACAACAGAGTTAACAGATTTCTTTGAACTAGAGTTTAAAAAAGAAGATAACGAAAAAAACATCTTAGTTCACTTAAACAAGCAACCAGGACTAGGTTTCAGTTGTACCTGTAAATGGCACAGTGTTAAAAACATACATATGGACAAACTATGCTCATTTGTATTAGCTTGTATTTACTTTAGGATGAAAAAATGAAAGTAATAAACTTTTCAGTAAAAGAAATCTTATCTAGTTTACTGGATAAGAGCAAGATACAGACTATTAGAGAAATAAAGGTAGCTATGGTCTATAAATCAAGGACAACATACGAACCACCAACACACCAAGTAGGGGATAAAGTTAAAATTGGTTGGGATTTAGAAGATACAAGACATCAAACATATTGCTCTGGTTGTGGTAAACATCAAACTCAAGAAGCAGGTGTTTGTTTCTGGGGTTGTAATAAAACAAGATGTACTTCTGTTTTCAACAAACATTTAGGAACAGTAAAGATAACAGCAGTGTTTGAGATTGAGATGGGTAAAGATAATTTTGGATGTTGGATAAAATCTAAATTATGGAGTGGAAAATATATAGATTCTGCAAAAAAAGGGTGGAGAGAAGGCATTAAAATTTATGATGATTTTGCAAAAAGAGACGGATTCAAAAACGCAGGAGAAATGTTTAAATTCTTTGACAAACAGTATGATTTGAGCTCACCTAAGAAATTCCATGTCTCCAGATGGCGTTGGGAAGCCGAAGGCAGGAAATGACAAGACTAGATGAAGAATTTTATAGTTTCGAGAAAGCAATGAAAGAGACTGAGGAGGAAGAAGAAGATGAATTTAATTGAAAAACAGAAAGTTAAGGAAGCTGTTGATAAGATAATGAGTAAGAAAAGAAAAGATAAATATAAAACTGCATTTGATGTTCATTGGGAAATATCAAAAGAGTTAGAAGAATTAAAAAAAGAGTTGGGGTTAGAAGATGTTTAACGTAGTATTATGTCCAAAATGCGGAATGCACCAAGTTACAAAGAGAACAACCAGTATGAAATGTGTATACTGTGGCAAATCAAGCAATCTAAAGATAAGAGAATTCAGCAGAATAATAAAAAAAGTAGAAAGCAGTAGGCAAGCAGGCAAAATAGCAGCCAGTTTAAACGATAAAAGAAAATGAAACTAAAAACTTTAAAAAATTTATATGATGGTACTGGAGTTGGGGAAGATGCATTAATCGATCCAGATGAATTGAAGGATGAAGTAATAAAGCACATTAAATCAAAAATGATTAGGATTGAAGAACATAGTCATAAGAAATTTGATTGGAATGAAACATATTTAGATTGTTTACAATGTCGTAATTACTTTGTTCAGATTCAATGGATTATATACTTTTTCAATGTATCAGACGAGGAACTCAAATGATAATAACAATACCAAAGAAAACACCAAGCATTAATCATCTTCATGGCCATAGAGGATATAGATGGTACTTAAAGCCTGAAGGCAAAGAACTCAAGGAATATATATCAAGATGTGTAGCAGAAACATATTGTGAAGAAGATTTAAGAGAGAAAAAATTGAGTGTATCAATAGATATTTACGAGAACTGGCTAACAAAAAAAGGACTAGTTGCAAGAAAAGACCTGAAAAATCGAGAGAAGTTCTTAATTGACTCCGTCTTCCAGGCTCTAGGATTAGATGACAAGTTTATTTATGTTCACAAGATGCAGAAAGTCCAGTCGGAGACAGAAAAGTCAATTATAAAGATAGATGTAATAGAAGATGAAGAGGAGTAAGACTATGAGAGAGAGAAAAGAAATAGAAAAAATGTTGAATTACCTTAAAGAGAATATACATAACCCAAGAATACGTTTTAGATTAATAGAAAAACCAAAACATCCTCAATGTGGCTCTGGATTTAAGTTTCAAGGTTATATGGATACTAAAACAATTATAAAAACATTAGAATGGATTTTGAAAAAAAGAAAAAGAACTTGGACACAGATATTATAAGCCGAAGGCAAAATGAAACTAAGTAAAACCCAAATACAAAACATATGGGCTAATCTTGATTACTATTGTAAACCAATGACTGAATACGGCAAGTTTAGAGTAGACAGAAGCGAATCACTTGAGCATAACCTAGAAATGGCAAAGCAATTCACAGAATTATCACATTTCGGTTTCGTTATAGCAGTAAGGCCTACTTTAAAAAACGGAAACAAACCAGATTTACTGATTTTAGATACACCAAGAGCAATGATAAAAGAAGTATTAAAGTCCGAGACGGACAAAAGATTTGAAAGTAAAGACTATATGGGAATAAAAAAGATTAAACGGAGGATAAAATGAAGAAAAGAAAAAGGATATTGGTGGCTTGTGAAAAGTCAGGTAAAGTAAGAAGGGCACTTAGACGTAGAGGTTATGATGCCCGGAGTTGTGACTTAAAACCATCAGATGATAATAGTAAGTTTCACATACAAGGAGATGTAACTGTAGTGTTGGAGTGGAAATGGGACATAATCATAGCTTTTCCACCATGCACACATTTAGCTGTATCTGGAGCTAGGTGGTTTAAAGATAAGATAAAAGATGGAAGGCAGCAGAAGGCGATAGAGTTCTTTATGATGTTTGTAAATGCTGATTGTGAAAAGATAGCTATTGAGCAGCCGATAGGAATAATGTCTACAAAATACAGGAAACCAGACCAGATCATACAACCTTGGATGTTTGGTCATGGAGAGACTAAGGCTACATGCTTGTGGCTTAAAGGATTGCCTAAATTAGTACCTACTAAGATAGTTCTTGGAAGAGAAGCAAGAGTACATAAAATGCCGCCTTCTGAAGAAAGAGGGGCATTGAGAAGTGTAACTTATGATGGAATAGCTAAGGCAATGGCAGAACAATGGAGTTAATACGTTTTACTGAAATAGCCAGTACAAAGGAGGAGATATAGATGGAAGATAAAAAGATTAGGAAAGAAGTATTAAGGAAATTATTAACAATTAATGAAGAATACTGTAAGAAACAAGCTAGGCAAATAGATTCTTTAGTAAACCAACTTAAGTTGATGATTAAAGAAAGGAATAAGTATAAAGACAAATATGATAACTGTGTTTCATTAAGAAAAGAATTAAAGAAGATAAGACAAGAAAATGTTAAATTATCTAGGGCTTTTGCAAAGAAGATAGGGGTACTAAAATGAATAAAGCACAACTAATGAAGAAATATGGAATAAAATCTATAGGTGGGGGAGAATGGGGTAAAGGATTTGTAAGCTGTCTTAAATCTTTTGATGAGAAGAACATACAAATATACAAGTTTGATTTTATGATAAAAAGAATAGAATTTGCTAAAGAAAGAGATTTGCCTTATACTTGGTTATTAAATCAATTAAAAAATGATTGGAAGAAAGGAAGAGGTTTAATACCTATTTCCCACAACAAGCGAGGTAAAGAAAATGGATGATATATCTTTAAGTTTAGTCAAAGAATTAAAAAAGAACACATTAGAAAAGATAGTTGACAAGTTTGGAACGGGAATTGGTGATTTAACTTCAATGAAATTAAGTATCTGGGATGTTAGAGATATTCTATATGATGAAGCAAAGAAAATAGCAAAAAGGGTTTTCAGTGAAGAGAAAAAGCAATTAGATAAGGAGTTTGAGAAATGGTAATACATCAAAACCACCGAACACGGATTAGAAAATGAAACATAATACTTTAACAATAAGACAAGTCCTAAGACAATTAGAAGATATGGGTGTAATATCAAATGGAGAAAGAGCAAGAATATGGCAGGACTATTGGAATATGAATAAAGCTCTTAAACCACCAAAGGAATAATACAAAATGACTAAAATACTAAAATCAAAGGAAATGAGTAATATCAAGAAAGAAGTAAAACATTTACAAAAGACAGGAATACCAAGATGTCATTATTGTAAAAAGAATTGGGTACACGATATTGATTCAATAACAAAGAAGAAAAGTAAATATAGTTGGAAACCAAATTGTAAATGTATAAAGAAACCAATTAGGATGAGTATAGGATAAAAATGAGCAATCTTAAAGAAACACCAAGAAAGTACAATGCTGATGAAGTAGACAGCGAGATGGCTATTTTAAAACAGTCCAGAGATTTTTGGAGGAAAAGAGCTAAAGAGTTAGACTCACATAAGGAGGAAAATTAGAATGGATAAAAAATGCGATAAATGCAAACACAGAAGAATGTTTTATGATAACTATCCCTGTAATGAGTGTACGAGAAATGCTCCAAACCTTACTGAATGGGTTGATTATTTTGATAAGGTTAAACCACGTAAGGAGGCTTAGATGAACGAAGAAATTAAAGATTTGAAACTAGAAGCAGATATTATGGTTAGTAAACAATTTAGGAAAAGAATTAGGGATTTATTATATAAAGAAGGGATATTAAGAAGTAGTGTTGATTTATCAAAGATAGATATAAATTTAAAAGAGTATTTTGATGAAAGAATAACGTATATCGAAAAGAAGATAAAACAACCAGACCCTTTAGATGAGATTTTTTTAACTGAGAGGGAAACTAAATTAAAAAAAGAACTTGAAGAACAGAAATCTATAAATGGACACATAAGGAGAATTTATAAAAGAGATTTAAAAAGTTCACTTTTTACAGATTCTAAGAATAAGGAGGTGAAGGAAGAATGAAAAAAGAGAAATCAAAGGCAGAGATTGTAAAGAATATTGACTATATGATTGGTAGGCATTATGACTTATCACAGAAAAAAACATTAACAGATGAAGAAGTAAGAGAATTGAGGGGTAGAGCAATAAAGATACAATTTTTAGGTATGAGTGGATTAGATGGGATGTCCCTAAAAGAATATCAATCTTTAACTGATAGAGATTGGGGAGATAAAGCACAAAAGGAAATAGCCGAAGGCAAAAAACAATATGACAATAAGAGTGAAGAGGAGCTTAATTCACAATCTAACGAATAAGAAGGAGGAGAAGAAATGAGTAATCAAAAAAGAGTAGGCAATAGAATTACAGATGTTTTAGAACTTACCAAATGGGGTTCTGTCTCTGAAGCTTTAGCTGAAGCATGGAAACGTGGTTTTGCTTATGCTAATACCAAGAATTCCAATAAGGTGAATAAGAATGACAGATGATGGAGATAGAATGTGTCCAGTTTGTTTGAATAACTATCCTAAAATAGGTCACGAATCTTGGTGTGATTGGAAGCCCAATGTACAAATTCCAACAAATAAGAACAAGGAGGATGATTAAGATGGCAAAACTGAGAGGAAAACATTATTCAATCCATGAGATTGGAGAGATAATTATTAAGAATAGAAGAGAACAAAGAAAAGAAATTCTATTTGAATTCAATTGGATGTGGAAAGCATATTTAAGAGGAGAATATACTCAACAGCAGTTTGTAAGGATGTTTAGAAAAAAGCTTAATTCACAATCTAACGAGAAGGAGAAGGAAGAATGAATATATTTAAAAGGATTTGGTATCACTTTTGGTCTAATCGTTTACATTGGCATAACGGTAAGAGTAAGATTCGTGAGGAGGGTATTCTACGTTCCAAGTGCTCTAGATGTGGGAAAGCAGTCGTGCAAGATGGTCAACTGAATTGGGGTTTATTGGAGAAGAAAGAAAATAAAATTGTTTTTATTAAGAATGATATATTTTCATTGATTGAATTGGCAAAAGAACAAAAGAAGCAAGAAGAAGCAGAAGTTAATTCACAGAATTCCGAGAAGAAGAAATGGGATTTTAACAAAAGTATGCAAGAAAGAACTAAAGAACTTAATACCAATAATACAGAATTGAAGAATGAGGACAAAGATGCTGAATAAACAAGGAGAAGGAAAGATAGATTGGTGTGACTATACTTGGAATCCTGTTTCAGGATGTAGGAATGGATGTGATTATTGTTATATGCAGAGATTAGTCAAGAGGTTTGGTTTTGATATGGCACCCAAATTTCATCCAAAAAGATTGAAAGATTTAAAGAAACTAGAGAATATGAAAGCATCTAAGATATTTGTAGGTAGTTCAGGAGATATATTTTCAGAAGGGATTAAGGATTCATGGATAGACCAAGTAATAATGGAGGTTAGAAAGTATCCACAGCACATATTCCAATTTTTAACAAAGATACCTAAAAGATACAAAGATTGGGAATTTCCAGATAATTGTTGGCTAGGGGGATGTGTAGATGGATTGACTATAACAGAAGATAACATTAAGGATATGGTATCGGTAAAGAGCAAAATCAAGTTTGTTAGTTTTGAACCTTTGATAAAATTTCCTAATTTAAATGGTTTAGAAAAGATGGATTGGATTATTATAGGGGCAAACTCCAATACTGGAGCTATAAAACCACCTAATGAATGGGTTGTTAAGATAAAAGAGAAAGCAGGAAATATCCCAATATTCATTAAAGATAACTATAAATATCCTGAAAGGATAAAGGATTTTCCAAACATTAATACCACTTCTAACGAAAATAAGAAGGAGGATAAAGATGGCAAAAAAGGATAAAAATATTTGTATTTTTGCAGATTGTAAAGAGAAAGCTACAACTGGATTTAAAAGCCAAATAAAAATAATACAACCTCAGAAATATTGTAGAAAACACGCTTATGTAGTTAAATCTAATGGAGCATTTCCAAGATGTAAAATAGTTAGTCTTTTGCAGGAAGGATTAAAGGATAAACAACCAAATGTTTTAGATAGCATTGATTTAATTCCAGAAGAAAAACAAAAAGAAGTTATGAGTGGGTTACTTGTTAATTCACGTAATTCCGAAAAGAAGTGTAAAGACAAATACTGTGATTACTATGATGTAAATTACCCTAAAAACTGTAGTACTTCACCTTGTTCCAAGAAGGAGAGCCAGCAGGCTCAAGGTAAACCACCCAGAAAACAACCTAAGAAGAAATATGGGATAGGATATAAGGTGTAATACGTCATAGAAGAGAATGGTGCCGTAGCTTAGTGTTTAGAGCGTGGGTTTTGTAAACCTAAGGTCGAGGGTTCAAATCCCTTCGGTACCTTCCTTATACATAAATGAGGTGAAGAAATGATTATTGATAATTGCGGACATTGTGGAGAAAGAAAAGAACTTAATGATTCAGGATGCTGTAACGATTGTTGGTGTCCTGAAGGTGGGAAGTGGGAACCCAGTACATGGACTAACTTAAAATAAGAAATAGAATATGAAACTAATTGCCAATAGAATTAAAATTCACAATAACCATTCGATGTAAAATGATGAAAGCGTATAGTTTGATGAGGTAATACCAACCAGATGAATGATACCTTAAGAGAGCTGATTACAGATGGTTAATTCAACAAATACGAGAAATTGTGAGTTAATAGTACGGAGGTGCTAAAAAGATGACTTACGGAAAAGAATATAGGGTATTGAACAACTTTAAAGAATTAGATGATGAAGCAATCTTTGAAGATAAACTAATGAATTTATGTAAAGAAGATAAAGCTATTTTGTTCATTAATGGAAAAGAAATAGAATTCAAGGAGGAATGATAAATATGGGAAAAATAAACGTAGAAGCAGAAGATAGTAATTTGTTGAATGAAATACTAACAAGCATAGTAGGACATTACAACGATAAACAAGACAACTTTAAAATGAATACAGAAGGATTCAAAGTGGATAGTGAATGATTAAGGGTTGCGAATGGGACAAAACCAAATAAGGATTGACGTTTCGCTTACGAAAAACTGAGCCTGACGTTGTATCAGCTGGACAAAGTCTACGCAAGAACCCTTAATACGTCAAAGCAGAAAGTTGGAGAACAAAATTGTGATATTATTCAAGAACAACAGAAGATAATCAAGAAACAGACCAAAAAGAAGCATTAAAAGATGAGTCAGGATGAAACATTCCAGATATTGAAAGATAATCCTTTTACTAGATTTAACGCTGAAAGTGTCAGACAAGAATTAAGATCAAAAGGGATAAAAATAAATATACAGACAACTTATTCGAACTTAAGAAGGCTTGCCAAGGGTAATTTAATAAAAAAAGAAAAGAGGTGTTATATATATGAACCTAAAGGACCAGACAACAATGTTGAAACAATATAGTATAGCTGTAAAACAGAACTATTTCAAGATGG
>SDBS01002784.1_pt1 | contig 17323 bp, 17 predicted proteins | sample 2277091 | NCBI WGS metagenome assembly SDBS01 (sample SAMN10404972, study PRJNA504765) | marine sediment metagenome | isolation source: marine sediment core GS10_PC15, 163 cmbsf | place: Arctic Ocean: Southern Knipovich Ridge | collected 2010 | reverse complement strand
TTCAGGGCAGCGATTAAAGGCTCAACTGCTCGTGGATCTTTTATATAACCAAGTGCTCGTGCTGCATGTGCTCGTACTCCCTCATCCTCATGCTTCAGGGCAGCGATTAAAGGCTCAACCGTTTGCGGATCTTTTATTTCGCCAAGTGCATATGCTGTAGAGTCTTGGATATCCTCATCCTTCAAGCCGGCTATAACACTGGTAATACCATAAATTTCTGTCATCATTTCAACTATTTTTGATACAACAGTACCTTGTCCATAAAGTAATTCTTCAAATGGGGCTCCAGAATGGACTCGATACTCCTCAATTGATCCTGAAATTGCATATGGCGGAGATCGTAGTGGTGGAGATTGATATGTATCAAAGGATTTTTCATAAATGGGAATGTCTGGTATTTTGAACAAAATCGAGCCTGCGAGAGATGCTCCAGTGTATAATTTGACACCCGGAGTGTAAGAACGACTAAGTGCCTCGCCTTCTGCTTCAATCTTTATATAGAGATCGTATTCCTTTACATTAGAACCTACTACTTGGAGCCCAGCATATTCTAAAAGTTTTCTTGCCGCATCCATAATAGGAAGACTCACATCCTTTGCTTCACCATAAGATTGCTCTACTACTATCTGAACTGTCTTTGCAGAACGGAAAGCCTCAAGTTGCTTCTTGCTTGGCTGAGCTATAACATATCCATTTAAAATAGCAAAGAATAGACTGAGAGAGATTAAAAAAAGAACAGGTTTGAATTTTTTCATATTATACACTCCCTTATAAGATATTCATCTTATCAATCTAAAGCCATCAATTCGATTCCAAGCAAATTATGACCCTCTAATGAGAATTTCCTCTAAGAATTAGTTCTCCATCGTATATTGATTAGAATTAATAAATGATAACTGACAGTAAATAAATAGGTAAATAGCCTTTTGAGATGAATTAAGGGGTGATTTCAGAGGATTTGGATGAATATTTCTTGTGGAAGAACGAAGTAGAGCTTTATTTTTTTAGGTTTCTGGCTTCCAATCGCCTCTAAATTTCTTTTATTCTTTGTAACAGCGGGTTATTATTCATGTTTCATTTTTTCCATATTAGGATTGTATTTCCTATAAAGATCCAATATCGTTCCATTCTCTTGAGCCTTCATAACAGGAAGAATAAGGTGATTAAATTCATCCTGGAAATCTTTCCTCTTTTGAATCTCTTCGGGTCTTTCTCTATAAAGTAAAAAAATGCCTAAGGCTCTTGCGCATTTGGGATGTGGAATGCAAGCTGTTAAATAAGTCGTCGAAAATGCAGCCCCTTGAATATCTTGGCTATTGATATTCTTTCCTTTGGTTTTCATGTATGAAAGCCAAGCCTGTGCAAGATAAAAATGGGGATCATAGCCGGGGAAATTATCTCTATGCTTATGATATGATAATTTAATGCTTTCAAGAAAATACTGACAATTATATTTTGTATTAAAAATAGATTTAATGAATTTAAATATTGACATTATGGGTTCCTCCTTTTCTAATCAAAATAATTTGATGATGAAAGCCACGATGCAACCAACCCCAGACAAAGCCAGCAGAAACCCCACTAAACCTACCGAAAATAGTAAGATAGGTCTACCGTAGAAAATCGGGGGCATGTTGTAATCTGGACAAGAACGAATATAATATTGTAAAAGAAAGAAACCTAAAACCAAGCCCAAAACTCCGAAAACTGCAAGTGCTACCATTGTTAAACCCTCCTTGCTGAGAATTTCCCTCCCCTCACTCGTCTATATTATTGAGGGGTTACTTCGCACTGCGTTATTTATACAACCGGGAAGCCAAGGCTTTAGGATCCTTGGCTTCCACTCGCCTCAATAATCTAGCAATATTATGATATTTGCTATTTCTCTGCTTCAATTTCCCCACTAATAAATTCCGAAAAATAACATTCTTACTTGATACTCTATTTTGTAAGCGATTCATAGAGCTTTTCAATTACCATAACGCCAAGTGCAAATAATAGAGCTGTTTTTATTTCCATCGAACTAGAAGGCACTGTTTTAATAAAAAAAATAAAACTGATGGCTGATAGAAAAAAAATAGCAAGAGCAGGTATAAGCTTCTTTTTGTGCCAGGCTTTTCTTGCATTGATATGTAATGGTATTAGAGTTTTATTATCCCCAAATTCCATTTCAATATTTATTCTCTTTTGCCCCTCGTCAATCTTTTCTATTAGTACATCATTTATTACTTTCCCACTATACTGCATTTTATTAATAGTCACATCTCTGCTACGGTAGCTCTCTCCTTGGTAAATCGTAAAAGGAATTGAATAGTGATTATTTATTTTAAGCTCGTTCGCTCCCCGGCGTCCTATTGCCTCATTTACTTGATTTATTTCATCTCATACAGACATAGTTGCTAAGATAGCTGTTGTTTAATATACTATTAGTCAAAAGAGATTAATCTATATATGAGGGTAAGTTATGCCGAAAATTGTAGCGCAATATTATCCTAGAATTGAGGATTCAACTAGTAAACTTTATGGATGTCTTGATGACTCAAAGTTGAAGCCACATCAATATAGAATTCCAAAAGAAAGACTACAAGAATATATAAAGCTTGCAATATCCTCTGCCAGTGTAAAAACAAGCCGTGTGATTTTAAAAATACCAGATGGGGCAACTGATGATGATATAAATAATATTTATATCAAAGAGGGAAGAAGTCTTTTTAGTTATTTTAGAAGGTATTGCAACGACCCTGCTTCTACTGCTCACGATATGTACAAAAAGGATTACAAAACAGTATGCAGAGAACAATTTCAAATCAGAACAGTTCAAAAAGAAAGGATGAATTCAGGTTGGCGATATCAATATCTAGTTTATGACTGTGCAAGGAAGTCAAGAAGGTTTAAAAGTGTTTCGGATATTGGAGCATCAGAAGCGGATTTTAATGCAGCTATTGATTTTAAAAAATCTACTAAAAAACCTTTGTCCCTCTACGTGTCAGTGAAAAATAGAACAAATACAATGGGAGGGCAGGACTGGCCGAAAGCAATTCAAGCATTAGAAGTTATTGCTAATAATGATAAGAATAGGATAGGTCCTTATTGCTGTGTTTTCGGGATTGCAATGGAGAGAGGTGAAAGGCTGATTAAATATGAACAAAAGACTAAAAGGCCTTACTCAGTTAACACAGAAGTGTGGAGAGGTGATTTCTTTTGGCCGTTTTTTTCTAACTACACTTATGAAGAAATAATGTCCTTTGTCCTTGAAACTATAATTTCAATGAACGGCTTGGGTGTAGCCAAAGAGGTTACTGTGCCGGATTTATTAATTGAGACTTTCGGCAAATGCTGTAAGAAGAGTGGTTTAATAAATGAAGAAGGGCTTTTTGATAATCCAGTTAAATTAGTTAAGTTTTTCTGTACAAAATGATGAATCAAATAACAATTCTTTGTGGAGATGCAAAAGAGGTCTTGAAAAAGTACGCTGATGGATATTTCAACTTGATTGTCACATCTCCTCCATATGCAGATGCTAGGAAAAAGCACTACAAAAGTATTAAGCCTGATGAGTATGCTGATTTTATTGAATCTTTTCACGAGCAGCTCTGGCGTGTTCTTGCTGATGACGGTTCTTTCGTTCTTAATTTGAAAGATAAAATTGTTAACGGTGTTAGAAGTAGGCATGTATGGCACTCAATCGAGCGCCTTTCTTCGAGGGGCTGGCTTTGTATAGATGATTATCTCTGGTATAAACCCAACGCCATGCCTGGTTATTGGGGTAATCGGCTGAGAGATGAGTGGGAATATTGTTTCCATATGACAAAGCAAAAACACTTTACCATGTATCAAGATTCAGTAAAAAAACCTATAGGCGATTGGGCAAAAGCACGACTGAGGAAATTGAAAGGAAAAAGCGCCATACGTCACAATAGTGAGAATCTTAGCGGATTTGGCAGAGATTTGAGAGCATGGAAAAATAAAAAGATGGTGCTACCGGGAAATGTGGTCTCGGTTCCATTGGTTGGAAAGAATATGGGGCATCCTGCTGTGTTTCCTGTTGGACTTCCAGAATTTTTTATTAAATTGTTCACTAAGAAAGGCGATAATGTGTTAGACCCCTTTGCCGGAAGTGGACAGGCTGGAATTGCTGGTGCAAAATTTAGCAGGAATATTGTACTAATTGATTTGGCGGAAGAGTATTGTAATGTTATGAATGAAAGACTACAAGATATGGGAGAAATACAACACAACCTTGAAAAGACAGGTCAACGGAAGCTAAAATAGACTTATCCCCATGTCACAGATATGTAACAAAAATTGTTGAATTGTGCTGAAATTATGGTATTAAGATTGAAAAACAAAAACAGGGTAATCGCCTTAAGACACAGGGGTAACAGGGTATGACCCGTGAAGGACTCGAACCTTCAGCCTGCGGATTAAGAGTCCGCTGCTCTAGCGCTTTAATTCGCTGTAAACAAACCATTTGAAAGCCTGCCTTGTTTTCGTGTGGACAATATGGGGACAAATTTTAGATCTTCTACTTCTATTTGAGCTAAATTTTCAACGGCCTTTCTCTTCTGCTCTGAACTGGAATGAGTATAACGCTGTGTAACCACAACGCTGTGATGACCCAATAACTCTTTAACAGTAATTAGGTCAACTCCTCTCTCTACCAACCGAGAAGCAAAAGTATGTCTTAGGTCGTGGAATCTTAGGTCCTTAATCCCGGCTCTTCTTGTAGCACCATTGAAGGCTGTTTTAATCTCTTTGATTGGCTTGCCAGTCTTAGGGTTCAAAAAGACATAATCAGATTTCCCATTTTTCTCTTTCAAGCTTATTAACTCTTTAAATAAGAAATCGCTGATCGGAATGATTCTAGTTTTACCGCTTTTGGTTTTTTCTACTCTAATAGTTCTCTTGGTTAAATCTACTTGGTCCCATTCCAAACTTAAAATCTCTCCTCTTCTCATGCCAGTATGCAAAGCAGTTAGTATAATCGGTCTTAGATGTTCTGAGCTTGCTTCCAGGAGCTTCCTCTCCTCTTCCAAGTTTAAGATTCGCTCTTTAATATTGTCCTTTTCAGAAAAAAACCTTACTTTTCTTACTGGGTTATCTCTAAGATAGCCCCAATCAATAGCTAAGTTGAACATTTTCTTTAGAAGCGCAAGATACCGATTAACTCTAGATTTTGAAATTCCCTTTTTAAGCCTCTCCATCTTGAATTTTTCAATGTCAAAAGAATTAATATCGTGGACGTAAGGATTTTCGAAAAATTGCCCGATAATTCCTATACAGTAGACATCATCTTTCCAGCTTCGCTTATTTACTTTTGCATAATTCTCAATATATTCTTCAGCAAACTTCATGAATTTGATCCTCTTCTTTTCTCTCTTGAACCCATATTTCCCCCTAAAGGCATCAGCAACCTCAATCTGTAGAACCTTCAAGGCATCGGCTCTTGACTGTGCATTTTTAACAGCTTTCCGAATCCTTTCTCCATCAACGCGGTAGTAGATATACCACCTTTCTTTTCCAGTTTTTGTTAGCCTGAAATAAACTGAGCCAAAAGGATAACTCCAAGTTTTTCCCTTCCGACTCATTCTTTCACCTCCCAGGAACAGTCTATCATACTGATCAAGAGCTAAGTCAACCTTGGAGAAGGATTCAATGAAGGAGTTAATTTTAAAAGAGCCTTGTTTAAGCCATGCTTCAATCTCATCTTTTCTAAATCTAATTCCTAAACCTTTTATTTTAATGAAAGGGATCTCACCTCTTTTAACAAGTTTATAGATAGTATTCGGGTGCGACTGCAAATACTCGGCAGCTTGGGGGGCGGTTAATAACTTATCCATTCTTTCCTACAAAAACCCATTCATATTCTCATCAAAGGTATATTTTCAACACGCCTATGTGATAAAATTTTGTTGCTATGTGATAAAATTTTCGCCTAACAGCACGTCTATGTGATAAAATTGTATTTTTCATAGCACGCCTATGTGATAACCTTTATATATATTTACCATGTATTAGATCCCCCCCGTTTTCACTTTAGAGTGTTTCCCTAAGTTGAAAACTTTATTTCTAATTTTAGAAATCTCTATTCGCTTTTTTAAACTTCCTGGTTCACGTTTTAAACTCTCTACTTTTTTTAACAATTTTTCAATCTCATATAGTTTTTCTGGATCATGCCTAAGCTCTCTCCAGCGACTACTTAATCCAAAGAGCGAGCAGTTCCTTTCAAGCCGACCAAACCTTCTGACATCTATAAACCCATATCCTATTAGCTGCCACACGGCTCTTGAAAAAAGTGTGTTTGACATTTTATTTTTGACCTCTCTATAGGTAAGTGAAAGATCATATCTATTATAACCATTGAATTTTCGATAGAATTCAATGAGAACAAAGACGGCATTTCTGGACAATTTTTCCCAGGCTGCCCCCTCGATCCCCTCAACCGTTCTGAATGGTTGTTGTGGCTGGTACGCCTTCTTTCTTTCAGCCTGGTCTCTGCTTGTTAGTTTTTTAGAATTTCCTGAATAACCCATTCTCATTTCCTTTTTCACTCTTTCGCCATACTTTTAGAATAAGTTTTTTATACTCTCCTATGATAGCTTTTGAAATCATCTCACCCGACTCTCTGTTAATCGGATGAATGCAGTTGACCTTTTTTCCGTTGGGGAGGGTTTTATCTGGGTATACTAAACGGAAGCCCTCTGTGTTCGTAAGGGATGAATGTATCGCAATATCCCCGATGTAAAGAGCCTCATTGACCACGCATGATGCAAATGCCACAAGGCTTCCCCGGGGCTTAACAGGAATAATCTGAATTTCTGAAATCAAAAGTTCACTCATTTTTCTTATTTGAAAGACAATCTTCGCAAATAAACTTTGTAACTTTAGAATCATCTATTGTTATCAACTCCTCCCATTTCCACTCGTTACAGTAATCACATTTGAGTTTGTGTTCTGAGCCTTCATCCATCTTGCCGTGCCGTTGCTTAAAGGCTTCTAAGCAGCCATCTAATTTCAATGCCCTTCTAACCGATGGATTATCTCTTCCAAATACAGCATGGATACAATCAATCACGGCGTCAGAATAATTTTGCCCATTATTTGAATCGAGCAGATTTATAAATCTAGTGAGTAGAATATCGGTTAAACTTGAATAGTATTCATTAATGTCAGTTGTATAATTCCCACAAAACGAACACTGAAGGCCTGTGTGTTTTTTTGCCACTAATCTGGTCCTTTTTTTCTTAGGTCGCTCAGCTTCTTCAATCAGTCTTTCTTCATCCATTCCTTTATCCTCTTTCCAGGGGGAACAAAAAGGGCTGAGAGTAGGGTATTTTTTGGTTAAAAACTATCTGTATCTCTTTTATTTTCAACCCTAAAAATTTACTCATTTTCACCTATCTGAACAGTTATACTTATTTAAGGATTTCTTACTTTTTTCAGAGAAATTTATGCCCTCTTTTATGAATAGAATTACGTTGTCAGGTAATGGTTTTTGGCCTTTTTCTATTTTACATAAATAACTTTTAGATATGCCTAGATAAGCAGCTAATGATTCGAGGCTAAGACCTTTGCTTTTTCTTGCCTGAATAAGGTCATTGTTAGAATACTTCTCCAAGTCTTCTTTTTTTCCTTGCTTGATCCTCCAGAAATGATATGCAATCTCATATTCTTTTTTATTACGAATTATCCCTAATGGCCCGTCTTGTCTATTCTTAGATGTTTTCCCTTTATACTTACGGAGCTCTGTCGCAGTTTCTCTTTCTAACATAGCAACAAAATTGACTCGTGCATCAGTACATCGGCTACAGATAAAATCATTCTTGCCCTTATAATTATCAGGATTCTTTCCGCAGTCTTGACACTTCCGCATTTTAAATTCCTTGAAATTCATTAGTCGTATACTTGGCTAATAGCTTATTCATATCTAAACCAAAGTAGACTCGCCAATTATTCTTATGACTTTATTTCTCTTATTTTGAGCTTTCATTCATTTGCTCTCCTTTGGGAGAAGCCAATCCTGTTCAACTCCTAAGGCCTTGGCCAGCATCTTTTTCTGCTTTTTTTAGTCTGATTTTCATTTCAAGTTCCTTTTTTATGAGCATTGATAATCAACTGTGAAAAGTTTAGAATATTTTATCTAAGAACCAAAGGACACAAATCAAAATCTCAATGGCGACTTGTGTCCGTAAATTTTATGGATAAAGAAAATGCTTAATTATAATGAAGTATATTCTATGCCTATAAAGAAGTTAGATAATTATTTAAGGAGTCAATTCGGATATTGCATTTATAATTTTGTTTACTGCTTTACTTTTATTTATTTTGGCTGGATATGGAGACACATAGATTATTATGATACGAACCAAAAAAAATGGCTAAGATATAAAAGTAAAGATTATGACAAGGAAATAAACACTTATAATAAAATCAAGAAAGACTTAATAAAGACCTTAAAGCCTTTTCATCTTAAAGATATGAGTATACCTAAAATGTTAGGCTATGTGCTTAAATATGGAAAAAGGAAAGGAATAAAATTAACTGATAAAGAAATGTTAGAATATTATAATTATTTAAGGGGAGTAGATGATAAAGCAGTAATAGATTTCTATAATCTTAATTCCTTTTTTAAAAATCTTGAGGATCGTATAAAAATAATAGAAGACTTAAAAACTGAATTACGTGAAATTGAAGCAGAATTGATAGGAGCTCCTATAAAGCCTATAAATAAAATAGCATCAGTTTATGCAACTATTATGATGGAGAAACAAAGTCCTTGTATAGAAGATATCTCCTTCGTAATTGAATGGATTAATAATAAATTTAAGAACACGCTAGCTTACATCCAATTATCTTCAGGAGATGAAATATATTCAGATACTTTAAGAAGAGAAATATCAAGAATTAAAGGAAATAGAAAAAACATACCACATATTAAGATTGCCAAAAAATCTACATTTCCCAAGAATAAGAAATTAGATCTAATGGCAGCTTTACTTCACTATGAAAAAGATTCCTTTTACATATTACCGGCCACTTCAACCGAAGGTAAAGATATTTTTGAGAATCCACATTCAGTTAACCTTATTCATTTCCCAGATGGCACTGAATATTCATTAGGTGATTATTTAGAATAATTCAAACAGGAAAATATTTAATCAATTTCTATTTTTTCGAAAGCGAAAAAAGCAGGGTCTGTTGCCTGCTGGCTTAAACATATCAATGCATCTTCTTAGTCGGTATAAAGCGTGTCATTCCTGTTATTACATTAGAAGGATATTGAGGCCAATGTGCTTGATTAAATCCCTTGGAAAGCTGAATAATCCCTGCAATATAGTGAGAACAAAGTTTTGCCATACCTTCAGATTGTGGGTTTTGCATGACATCTTTTCTCAGGACCTTTACAAACCTCTGTCCATCAGAAACTTTTTTGTGTTTGCTATAATAATTAAAGCCAAAACCCAAAATTAATAAGCAGACTCCAGCTTGCCAATAAAAGAAAAGAAGAATAACTCCAACTAGTAAAGCTATTAATGATAGCCCCTTCCAAATCTGATATTTTCTATATTCTGGAAAGTTCTTAGATAGAAATAGCATATCAGGTCGCACCATTATCCAGTCATTCGAAATTCCTTCTAAGATATCAGACCAATTTTCCCAAAAATCTTCGGCAGCTAGGTTAGATGCAGCAGTCAATGACTGTCCAAAAAGCTTTTCTAGCTGTTCCTGAAAATTTGCCAGTGAAGGTTTTTGGATGTTCATAATAGCCCTCTTTTTATTTGGATTGCTCTCACAGCAATTTGCTTTTTGCCTTCATTCTTTTCCTCTCGCTTGGAATTTCCCTTGGTGTTAACCATCTTTCCCATTGAGACGCTACTTCGCACTGCGTCTTTTCAATAATAGGGGGCCAGGGGGACCTTGCTCCATTCGCCTCAGATTAATTTGAATTATTTTTATATATTTAACAAATTTTTAAAACAGGACCCTAAGACCTACTCCCGCCTTAAACCCCCCTAAAGTTAATTTCAATCCTGGAATATCGCTGGTAGGTTCAAAATCAACACTACTAGAAAAATACTGAGCATTTACAAAAACATCAAAACCCTTAGCGATGTTATAATTAAAACTTGCTCCAGCATTAAAGCCAAAACTGTTTCTTTTCACTTCTTCAGTGCTGGCACTTATAGTTATAGTGTTATATGGATAAGAATCAGAATATTGTATTTCCTTGATCAACTCAATCTTTGAAAGAAAATATGCGGGGCCACCAAAAACATCCAAACTAAATTTACTGATAGGAATACTGTAAACAAAATTAAGATAAACAGCGTTTTCTGTCAGCTTATAACTTCCTTCTTTTTCAGCATCCCTGGGGGAATTGAAAAGCAGAGGATGAGGAATTGAAGCGCTATAATCTGAGAGAATATTCCGTGAGCAGAGATCCACTCCTAATTCAATGCCTATCGAACTGGAAAACTTATAGCCCAAGGAGGCATTAAAAGAATTCCCCTTCTTAAAGTTATTATTGATACCATAAGAAGCATCCTCAAAATAAATTTCCTCTAACCAAGAAACAGATTTAGTGTCCTCAGAAAAGCCCATTGTGTAGTGAAATTTTATAAAGATTTTATTGTCTTTCTGAACTTTTTCTCGTGATAATGAAGCTGCTTTTTTTCTTTTCTTTTTTAATACTGAAAGTGGTTTCTTCTTTTCAATTTTCTTTATTTCAGGAACTTTCACAACTTTTTCTTTCTCGGGTGGTTCTTTCTTTTCCTCTTTGATAATTTTTGGAGGTAAATCAGTTATCTCAACAAATGAAACTTGTATATATCCTGACTTACTAATTTTTTTCTCAGTAGCAAAAATAACATTGTACCAATTTCTGTTTACTCTAGTTGAACTGAAAAGAGCAAGAACAGTTCCCTTTTTTACCGTTTCAATTATAGTGCTGGTTACCTTTGGATCGAGGTGAATATTCGCTCTTTCTACTATGACTTTAATCTTCTTTCTATTAGATGATATTTGAGAAAGAACAACGTCCTTTTTACTATCATTCTCCTTTTTAACGAATCCACCATTTTCTGGCTGGAGACTCTCTATATTATCACTTGGACTTGACCCATAAATCCAGCCAATAGCTTCCATTGATCTTAGTGTTTGTGCCAATTCATTACTGCTCGACCCATAAAGATCATCGGCGGATTGGGGTAAAGCAGAGGCTGCATCCACAAATTCAGATATAGGTATCATATAGTAAGTCCAGGCACGATAAAAAATATTCGTTGCTTTATCTATCCCTATTCCGCTCACTGTTATACCTGATACTAAATTAGTACCACCATGAGCAAGCAAATAATAAGCATGCGAATATATTGTGCTATTGTAATGAACTCCTCCATCATCCACATCAAAGGGTACAAAAATCTTTTGTGTTAAATGACAAGGAGAAGGCCCATATGGAGTAAGAATTGAATTTGGGTCTTCTAAATTTCTAACCACTGTACCGAAAGAAGGAAATGCATCTTCTCCACAAATCCAATCTGCCATTAAGAAGCCATTCCCTTCTGGCTGCCAATAATGTTCTGTTGCTGTTCCCATAATATCTGAAAAGGACTCATTAAGTGCTCCTGGTTCATTTAAATAAATTAAACCTGAAGTATACTGCGTTACGCCATGTGAGTATTCATGCGCCACAATATCTAATGCTGCGGCAGGTTGTAAATTAGATAGAACTGGATCGCCAAAAACCATCTCATTTATACCCCCCCCTAACCAAGCTGCATTATCTTCAAATCCAACAACATGAATATTGGCTACTACGTCCATGTTATTATCATCAATCCCATTTCTTCCGTGAACAATGTAATAATAATCATAAGTCAATCCCAAGAAAGCATGGGCATTTACGAGCACCGCATCGTAATCCCAGTAATTATCATCATCATATCCAAAAAAATATGCACCTAAATTCCAATCAAATGTGTACTGATTAACGGGCCTAACATTATTTTCATCATACAGGTAGTAAAATCCGTCATAATAAGTCGTAGGTAATTTATATTGTCCACCATGATAACCTATCCCAAGGCCAATTGTTAATTCATCAAAGTAGATGTTTGAATATTTCAAAAGCACCCTTCCGGTCTCAGCATCTATTATCCCCGTCATGCTGTATCCGATTCCCTTTTCCATAATAATCTTATACGCAAGGCGGTAATCCCCATCCTTTACGGGATAAATAAATAACTTTGACTCCACACCTTTCTCTATCAAGCCTTCTTTATTCAAGTCGTATATAAAAAATTCAACTGCTTCATCTTTAGTTATAAAAGGAACTGTATTGATATCATAAATCTGATAATACTCCCCGTTTATTCCCGTTATTTCTCCGCTCCGATAATGCTGAATAATCTGACCGCCAAAGACTTCTAATCCTTTGTAAAACTGCGAATACCTGTGGTGTTCCATTGAAGCAATAGGATCTTTCTGAATCTTTAAAAGTCTCAGGTTGCCTTTCTGAATTTCGCTAGAAAAGAAAGCTGCAAGATTAACTGATTGAGGTTTAAAAAACTTTATTTTTTCTGCGCTGTTTCTTTGTTTAAAATAAATTTTTCCAACATGAGAGCTTTCAAGAAAAATAGTTAAAACCAGAACAAATAAAACTATAGAAATAACTTTTTTCATTTTAACCTCCTTTGCTACCTGCTAATTATTATTCCAATTAAAGAATATTGTCAATTTGTCAATATAAGGCCCAACCTGAATAAACTACATTCAAGACTAATAATCCCCTCGATATGTTGTTTTTGTACTACGAAATTTATTTTCATATTATCTTGCTTCTATGCGAAGTTATATTTCATATGGTCAAGCTTGATTTAACCTTCTGTGGTTTCTTCCCTGGATATGCTTTCCCTACTCTATATTTTATTTTATTTGAAAATGGAGATGACCCCGTTATTCTAAACCCCTGATTTCAAAGTATTTAATATGCTAAAAATCTTACTTATATTCTTTCGCTACTTATCTTCTAATAAAAGCACCCTGGGGGATATTGACTCTCTATCTGGGGCAAGGGGACACGGGAACATAGCATCTGAGAGCTGTCTAATAACCCACCTACTCACCATCGGCATTGTCTGCCTGTCATTATATACCAGCCATGTTAAGGCTCAAGATCACAGTGAAAACTGGGGTATATTGATGTTCTGGGGGATACGCCAAGCGGGATATACCCCCTCAATATTAGCCTAAAATGGGAGGTCACAGCTAGGAACTACCTCAAATAAAGCCTGTTTTGGGATAAAATCCTGAATAATATCCCATTTTGTTATTTATTGTCTCTACCCCTGTTAGCAAGTTGACATAATCCTTCTTCTGCGACACAGATTCAGCCCCCCCATTGCTTGGATAGAAGCCCGAAACAACAAGCTTGGCAAGATCAGGGGCCATACAGTTGAGGGTGATTTTCAATATGTGTTTTTATCTACGTTTACAAAGCAAGAAACAACCTTTTCAGCCTTATATATAATGTAGCACTATCATCTAAGCATCATGGAGTGTAATTGAGTGTGTAGTGTCTTAGGTGGGATATAAGCTATTGCCACGATCCTAACCCATATTAGACCAATGGGATAGGGATAAGCCCATAGAGAACTTCTTAGAGAGGAGAAGAGATACAGGAGATGGCATAGGAGAATGTTTATTACATTTGCCCCCAGATGCCCCGATTTATGGTGGTGTCTATCACGTTAGATTAATAAAGGGGGACCAGAGGACGACAATACAGTATTTAGCGAAACTGGAACGTTACTGGCTCTTCAACTCAGCCACCATGTTCCTTGCAGCATCCCTTGTGGCTAACATCGCAGTACAAATACCACTGAGGAGAAGAATTCAGTCAGTATCCTTCAGATTTGACAAGCAATTTAGAATTAAATAAAATCTAAATACCTTACAATTAGCAAAATAAAAACTGGATTCGTTTTAAAGGGAGGGTGGAATGAGGTTAATTTCAAATTGTTTAAGGATTTCTATTCTAACTTTTTTCGTACTATTCATAGCTTGCACTAACAATCAGCAAGAGCAAACAAAAAAGACTGAACAAAAAGAAGAAAAAGCCATTGACACAGTAAAATAACCAGCAAAAGCTGATAAGCCTGCTAAACAAGAAAAAATCCTTTGCGAAAAGTATGAGGTGATACAAACAATAGAAGGGGATACATTAAAACTTTCACTGGATACAGACCTTCCTGATTACACGGATCTTATGGTATCTGTTTCAAGATCTTATAAAGAGAAAGGCGATACTGAATCATCCTATTCAATAGATTATTTCCAAGAAAAGAGCACTGTTAAAAAATGGCGATCCCAACAAGAATTATCAATTAGCGATAAAGTCTTTATAAATAAACTTCAGAAACAGATGAATATGATGTCCCAGTTGGGCATGCCATTTAAAACATCCACAATTAGTAAAAAGATTGAAGTATCTTTTGTAGTTCCTGTCAATCAAAGTAATCCCATATTTGGAAAGAGAAATGAGAATCTTCAGAGCAACCTGATTAGCCCATCAGGATATAGAACTATTAGAAAAGAAAAGATAATTAACAAACCTCTCGGTTCAAGGGTTTCAAACATTAGGGCTACAAAAGTTAGTGCTAAAGATCTTCAAAAAGGAGGAGTTTACACAATTAGCAAAGAGACACCTCTAATGCCTGAATTTGAACCCGCCGATCCTATAGCCGCAATAGCAAAATTGAAAAAGCTACCCCCTGGTTCAGTAATCACCGTACTGAGCATTAGAATAAAAGTTAATTCACCATGGTATAAAGTCAAAGCCAAATCAGCAACAGGTCTAAGCATTGGTGAAGGCTGGATTAATAGCATTGCTTTAATTGGTCAAGACATTAAAAAAAATTAGCTAGTAATTCAGCCTACATCAGTGGGATTAAAAAAGATTATTGTCCTTGAAACCCAGCCAGCCTCTTCCTCGCATTCTCAAAGGAGTGGATAGGATTGACGGGAAGTCGACGGGGATCTATATTTGGTATAAGGTGACTTCCAACATACTGGAGGGACAAGATATGGAAGAACTCAAAAAACTCAAAGAGATTACTTTACCCGACAACCGCAACACTTATTTTGTGATAATTAATCAGCAAACAGGCAAGCGAAGGGAATACGGCCTTGAAGACCTTTACGGGGAAATCAAGTTAATAGAACTACATGAAGTTGTTCCTGAAGATATAAGAAGCCAGTTCAACGTGGCACGCAACTTATCCCTTTATACATGGTTCTGCTCCTCCTTTCATAATGTATCAATTCTTAAGGCGTACTCGACCGTCGAAATGGCATTACGAACAATATTGGATACACCTGAGAAAGACAAGCCTTCTCTTTGGAAAATGATGAGAGAGGCTGTCAATAAGGATCTTATTAAAGATAAATACTTTGGTCACATTATGGAACAATCTTTAGATTCGCAGTCCAAACCTTTCGTCCAGGGCTTACCAGATGCAATAGCTTATCTGCGAAACCTTGATGCACATGGCAGCACAGCACTTATGCCTTGGTCGGTAATGGTTCTTCGTATATGTGCCGACATCATAAACCAACTTTTCGATAAGACCAAAGATGGGGGCAGGTCCAGAGCCTAGGGTTCTAACTCTGGGGGTGGCGCTATGATTGGGGGCAGGTCATCGGGCCTCCTAAGCTTATACTTATACAGTAATATTAAGTAATGATAATACTAAGTAATAATTCGCAGCTCTCACTAGCACTAAACCTAGATAATCATAGATAGCACGATATGACCAAAGAGACGTTTCCCTGTTACGTCTACCGCCCTAGCGCTATGACATGGATTATATTAGGCTTAGTTTTGGCAAAGAATAGGCTATATAGGCCCTCTAAGATCATATAGACCAAGGAAACTAGATAAATGAAAGCAATGAGATCCCAACCTATAAAAAGGGGACACGTCCCTTTTGACATGAAATATTTTTTGTGATAAATAAAAATAGAAATATGGTCCGGGAACCATAAACAAAACTAAAAAGGAGGTTTCAATGAACAAAAAACTATTAGTCTCAGTGCTTTTCTGCTTTTTAGTCTTCGTTCTTGGGACATTTTTGGCTTCGGCACAAGTTAAAGATGAAGACAAAGAAAAGGAACTAGCTACGAAACTGGAATTATTTCTTGCGGAGAAGGGAAAGTTAATTGTTAGAGATTTCTATGGGTTGGGAAAGGTTCGTGGTAGCTATGGATCGTCAGTAGAACTAAGTGCTGCAGTGGTTTACGTGGCGGGGGAAGAAGATGAGAGAGTTCGAGGGCTAAGTATTGAAGTTACAGAGGGAGGAACACATCCACGAAAGGGGACATCATTTCTCGACCTTGAGGAAATTGAAGGTCTATCGAAGGCAATCGATTATATGATTAGTTTATCAAAAAAATGGAAAGCTGTACAAAAGGACTACACAGAGGTTGTGTTTTCTACTCAAGGTGATTTTAAGATAGGCTTTTATCAAAAAGGAATTAAGCAGAAAACCTTTTCATCGAGTGGTCGATTTGGAGTAGTATCGGCGCAGCTTTCGACGATGGAAAAATTGAGCTCTATAAAAGTTATGGCCGATAAGGGGCTAAATTTACTGAGTGAAAAATGACTTAAGTTGAAGGCCCTGATAAAGTAAACCTAGATGTAGAAAATAAAAATATTATTTTAAAAATACTATATTTTTCTTAAATAAAATAATGACCTTAGGATAAAAGGAGGAAGAAGGAGATTCAAATGTCTGAATTAACCCCTGAAGAAAAAAGAAAAATTTATGATGAGGAAAAAACAAGGCTGGAAGCACAAGAGAAAATAAAAAAGGAATCGGAAGCAAAGAAGACAAAAACTGGATGTCTTGGACTTATAGGACTAATAGTTTTTATAGTTGTAATGATGTGGGTTTGTGGTGTATTTACGACTGAAAAAGAGTCCACAACTCCGCCAGAGGTGAAGCCACAACCAAAATCTGAGAGCCTAGAATACAAGTTGGCCACAATAGAGAAAGGATATGTTTCAAGGGATGACATTATAATAGCCAGGTTCCGGAGCCTACTGGAGCAACTTGATGCAAAGTTCATTGAAAACAAAACGCAAATCAGCGATATGTCAGTAGGGGCTCAAAAACTACTAAGAGAAGAAGAGGGAATCAAGGAAAGTCTTTTGAACATCATGGAGGGTATGAATCAGCTATTTTCTAGTGAGTCAGCAAATCTGAAGTATTCTGAGTATGCATCGGCTTATATGGTTTTGAGAACAAAAGGTCAATCACAT
>SDBS01002782.1_pt1 | contig 17330 bp, 15 predicted proteins | sample 2277091 | NCBI WGS metagenome assembly SDBS01 (sample SAMN10404972, study PRJNA504765) | marine sediment metagenome | isolation source: marine sediment core GS10_PC15, 163 cmbsf | place: Arctic Ocean: Southern Knipovich Ridge | collected 2010 | reverse complement strand
GCTCGACAAGTACGTCCCCTTCGAGCGCGGCGAATACCAGAGCGATGACCCGATCTACAACTGGAAATCACTGACCTGGCTGCGCGTTCCGGGCCGCAAGGGTCCCGAAAAGGACCTCGTGCTCCTGCGCTTCGACGTGGCCGAACCGCTGATGCACCTGCTCAAGACCAAGGGTCGTCCGGCTCACGAATCGATCGTCGGTTGGGTCCTCGTCGAGCACAAACTGGCGTACGCCGTGCTGGTCAACCTCGATATCGACGAGGCGCCGCAGACGCCGCTCGGACTGCTGGCCAAGCAGCCCGAGTGATGGGGAGCGACGGCGGGAACTCAGCGATGTGTCGGATCGATGACTCGGAATACGTCGCTGCTTGCGCTACGGATCAACGCGCGGTCGCCATCCGTATGCGACGGTGCGAGCGTGGTCGGGCAGGACCGGCGTCGATCGCGTACACGATGGACTCGGCGCGACGGTGTTTTGGTGACCGTCCGGCACGTTCGGCTTGACTTCCGCCGAAACCCCATCCTATACATCCAGTAGGGTGGGTCCGTAGCTGGTCCAACGATCCCCATCGATTAGCAATGCCGTATCTGGAGGGATGAGCGATGCAACTTACTAACCGGATGTCTCTTACCACCTTCGTCTCCGTGGCCAGCCTCGCGGGCGTACTCTGCCAAACGCCCGCCGTTGCTGAACCCATCATGTTTGCAGCCGACACCGGTACTGATTTGCTCAACAGAATCGACGCGGCCGACGCATCCGCCACGCCAGTCGGTCCGTTCGGCGTCGACGGGTTCATGGCAGGGCTGGGGTACGATTCGCGGAACGACATCCTCTACGGCACGACAACCTACACGGATAACCTCTACTCCATCGACTGCTCAACCGGAAACGCGACGCTGATAGGGAGTCTCGGGGTCGAGCTCATTCACGCCCTGGAGTATGACGATTCAACGGCCACGCTGTTTGGCGCATGGGGAACGCAAGATGGCGACGGACTCTACGAAATCGACACTTCCACGGGGGCGGCGACGCTCATCGGCCACATCGGCTTCTTTCACCCGGATCACACCAATTCGGTGGCTGGCCTTGCAATCCATCCCGACACCGGCACGCTCTATGGTGCCATTGGCGGACCGGCATTCGACTGGGGTGCCTTGATCGAAATCGACATTGCGACCGCACAGGGAACGTTGGTTGCCGAATATACACAACACATCGCGGGATTGGCTTTTCACCCCGAGACGAACGTCTTGTACGGAATCGACAACTGGGACGGTGCGTTGTACACGATCGATGTCAACACCGGCCAAACCACGCTCGTCGGTGATACAGAGTTGGGCAACGCCCTTGGACTGGCGATCACCCCCGAACCCACCAGCTTCTCCCTCCTTGCGCTGGCCGCTGCGCTCGGCATTGGCCGACGTCGGCGATAACCGACGCTTGGCATGCTATCACGCGACGAAGTCGCGGCTGCGTGGGACTGGCGGCTTGCCCGCCAGTGATTCCAGGTGAGCAAGCACGGATAAACTAGCTGCCCGTGGCATCCGACTACCGATCTTTATGCGCATTCTTGCTGGGAGGGTGGGGCACCCACACCCGCGCTCGCACGCCGGCGCGCACGGGGAGTGAGTGCCCGGTTGTCGCCACGCGGCGCGAACCGGTGTATAGAAGACACGATGGATGGTGACCGTGATTCTGCAGGGCACGCTGGTGCCTCGTCCGTGACCGAGCTCAACACGCCGGGTGGGCTGGTGCCGACGCAACTCAGCGTGGCATCGGCCTGGATGGACATCGCGCTCGCCGGCGTCGCGATGCTGTTTCTTTACTACGTCCTGGAGCCGCTGATCTGGAGCGAGTCAGAAGAGCCGCGCGTCGTTGTCTCGGCTCTTCTTCTGGGGCGGACACTCAGCATGGTGGTCATCGCGGGGGTGGCGTCTTTCTTGGTGCTTTCCCGAGGGCTGTCGTGGCGGACGATCGGCATCCGACGCGAGGGTCTCGATTCTCAGATCATGGCGGCGGTCTGCGCGATTCCGTTGATGTACGTCGCGCTGGCCGTGTCTGCCGGCCTGGTTCTGCTCGTTGTGCTGCTGCTGTGGCCACCGGCGGGAGCATTCGTCGGTTCACGGGGCTGGATGGACCCGTTGAGAGCCGAGCAGAACATCGACGTCGCGATCGCGTTCATGGCCGCCACCGCGATCATGGAGGAGACGCTCTTCCGCGGCGTACTTCTGACGAGACTTCGCCGGGTGCTGGGGGGCTGGTGGTCGGCGGTGCTGGTGTCGGGCGTGTGCTTTGGCGCCATTCATCTGGAGGGTGGCGGGATCGGGCAGGCCCTGAGTGCCGTCTTCGTGTCGCTGGTCCTCGCGCGGGTGTTCATACGGTCACGAAGCTTGCTCACCGTGGTACTGCTCCACTTCTTGTTCAATTGCATCCAGTTGATCTGGCCGCGCGTGATCGGACTGTGAACGACGACGACGGGCAGGGTGGCACGCGCCGGCCGCGTTCGGTCAGCTTCCAACTGTCATCGATGATGCCCAGCGCGACCTGGCGTTCCAGCCGTTCCACGCGGGTCTGATTGCGGCGGTGCTCCCCGAGCGTCTTGCCGATCTTGCCGTCCAACGTTGTCGAGTTGACTGCCACCCACCACCGACGGACAGCACACTCGAGCCTTACCAACCACCCCGGCGGGAGAACGGGTTTCGGCCCGTGGTCCGGCCTTCGATTGCGCCTGCCATGTGGAGCGAACGGGCCAGTTCGATCCCCATGGCGCAGACGTCGGGGGCGTCGTCGTGGCGTGCTTTGGGGAAGTGCAGGAACTGGCTCTCGATTTCCGGGGCGAGCGTTTTGGGTAATCGGAACGTGCCGTTCTCGTAAAACGGTGACGACCCCTCAACCCGGGCGCGCTTGTTCGCGGTCGATCGGATCGGGACGATCGGCATGTAGAGCTGTCGCTTGCGGCTGTGCTCTTCGAGAATCTGCTTGAGCGCGACCTGGTAAGCGACCGTTTCGATGCCGATCTTGACCGGCTTCCAGCGTTGAAACGCCTCCACAATCCGATCAATTTGCTGAACGATGCCGATGCGTTCGAGCGTGAGCACGCGGGTGTAAATGATGCCGGTGGTCTGATCGAGACTGCCGACCCACAGCGCGAAGTAGTCGCCGCCGCTGACCCCGGTGGCGGGATCGACCGCCATCAGGTTGACCAGGTTTTGCTCGACCAGCTCGCTCTCGTCGTAGCGTTGTAGCCACTTCGGCTGGAAGACGCGGATCGAATCATCGACCGGATTGGCCTGGTACTCCTGCTCGAACGCCAACGTGCCGACGCGCTCGCGTTCCTCGTCGAGCCGCTCGACCGACCAGCGCGCCGGCCAGAGCGAGACGCGGTAATACTCGCCGTCCTCGCGCAATTCGGCCTCGAGCGCCCGAAACACCCGGTAATCCCAGCGTGGAAAGCGTTGCTTGTCGCGCAGGTTCGCGAGCAGCGAATCGTAGTGAATCAGCGACCCGAGCACGACCAGTTGCCCACCCGGAGCCAACGCCGGCATGACCACGCGTTGAAGCCAATGCTCGAGCTTGCGGCGTCCCTCGGGCGAGGCGACCAGCTCGTCTTTCTCGATGTCGTCGCAGATGATCAGATCCGGGCGTTGGGGCCCCACCTTCGTGCCGCGAAAACCCGACCCGGCCCCCTTGGCCTGAACGCTGATGCCCGACCCGGTGGTGAGCATCGTCTCGGACCATTTTCGCCGCACACGTCTGGCCTTGCTCTTCGCCGCGCCGCGTGCCTTCTTCTTCGTCGATTTGTCGCGGCGTGGCTCCCGCGCTTCATCCGCACACAGATCGCCGTACTCGTCGATGATTCGCTGGTTGGATTCCAGCTCATTGCGGATGTCCCGCACGAACTGCGTCGCCAGCGAAGACTCGTGCGTGATGATGACGATGTTTCGGCGTTTCTGCTCGCAGATGCACCAGAGCGGATACGCGAAGGCGGCACAAGTGCTCTTGGCATGCCCGCGCGGAGCGACACGGGCGATCAACCGCCTGGCCGGTTGCTCCAGATCGGCCATCAGCTCGGCGTGAAAGGGGGCCGGCTCGTCGGAGAAATAGTCCGGGAGGTACTCCAGCGCCCAGTTCAAGACTGTGGAGCGATCGGATTTCGAGGTTGTCGACAGGGCGCGGTTGTTCATCGTCTATCCGCGAGACCATACGCGCGCGATCCGGGCCGATCCAGCAACACCCGCGCGACTGTCGCCAACGACGCGATATTCACGCGGCGAAGCAGAATTTGGCGCACACCCGCCGTCGATCGCCGAACCGGCAACGCTGTACGCTCCCGCGCCACCCGGTATGATTTCCGGCATGGAACCGTCGTCCCCCGAGCAGCGCAAACCGACCAAGGAACGGCGCATGACGATCGGCGAGCACCTGGACGAGCTGCGCGCCCGCCTGGTGCGCAGCCTGCTGGTATTCGTCGCGGCCTGCATTGTGTGCATCTGGCCCGCCAAGTTTCTGCTCGAACTGATCGCCCGCCCGTACGTGCTGGCTTTGTATCAGCACGATCACCCGACCAATTTCCTCCAGACCAGCCCGGTCGAGGTGATCCTGATCTACATGAAGGTGGTGATCTTCGCCGCCCTGGTGATCTCGGGGCCATACCTCCTTTACCAGGCGTGGAGCTTCGTCGCCACCGGGCTGTACAAGTACGAGAAAAAATGGGTCTACAAGCTCGTGCCGGTCAGCATCGGGCTGTTTCTCGCGGGCGTCGTGTTCATGTACGTGTTCGTGCTCCTGCTGGCGATGAACTTCCTGGTGGGCTTCAGCAGTTGGCTGCCGCTACCCGATCCCCAGCCGACGGCATTCGAGCAAGCGCTGCTGGGCGCGGAGGACGTGGCCGAGCCGACCACTCAGCCCGCGCTCGACGGCGCCCCGAGCGTCCCCGAGTTCACGGTGGATCCGGAGGACCCGCCGGAAGGTGTGGTCTGGTTCAACCTGGGCGAGCGCAAACTGAAATATCGAGGCACCGACGAGATCTTCTCGGTGCAGATGAAACGCGACAGTCGGCGCTCGATGGTCACGCCGCATTTCAAGATCGGTGAGTACCTGTCGTTTGTGCTGGTATTGACGCTCGCGTTCGGGTTGGCGTTTCAGATGCCGCTGGTGGTCGTCTTCCTGGCCCGCACGGGAATCGTGCCGATCGAGACCTTCAAGAAGTACCGGAAGATGGTGATCCTGATCATCGTCGTTCTCGCGGGAATGATCGCGCCGGCCGACCTGATGAGCCACCTGATACTCTCGGCCGCCATGATCATGCTGTTCGAGATCGGTCTGCTCATCGCGCGTCGCAAGCCGAAGAGCGCCTCAGCGGAATGACGCTCCGCCAGGCGTGCTCAGCCCGAGTAATTCACCGCAGAGAACGCAGAGAACGCAGAGTGTTGCAGAGCAAGAAGTTGCGGCGATACTACAGCGCGTCCCGTTCTGACGGGGTGCAGAGTGCCCCTTGCGGTAAGCACTGGTATTTTCCTCTCCGCGTTCTCTGCGGTGGATTTCACGGGTCAGCGCAATATTGCGCCGCTGGCTTGACCCTGAGCGAGGTTGCGTGGAGATTCACTTCTGGGGACGGAAGACGATGCGCGCCAAGTCACTTGGGAGATTGAGCAGGAATCTGCGATCCCGGGGGTGCTGACACAAGCGTCTGGCAGTCAAGTAGCTCCTCTGGCCCAGCATGTCGGCGAACAAATCCAGGAATTCAACCGAACTCGACGGCGGCCATTTGCCGTCGGGCATGCGGCTGCGCATTTTTACGATCGCCGAGTTCATTGACGACGCTGCGTCGACCTTTGCGTCCGGGGTGGCGTTGGAATCTCGTTGCGCCGCCTCGCGTCCGCCGACGGCGGCTGCGTCCGCGGAATCGCCGTTCAGCTTGCGCAGCTCGCTTTGCCAGGTTTCGCGCATCCGCCAGCCTGACCGACCGTATCCTCTCCGCCATCCGGCAAGTCCGAAAGTGACAAACCCCGTCCAGTTCAGGCCGCCAAGCACGCAGTGCTACCCACACAAAACAGCGAGGAGCCACTTTGTTTTTGACAAACGGGAATATGGAGTTACACTTGTGACGTTCGGGTCTCACGTTCCGAAAAGTAACAAGTTATCATGGTGCTGTGGGCGCACAGTGCGCGAGAATTGGGGGGTATGTGCATCGGCTACGTCGACATAGGCGGGCCGATGTGCCGTTTGCTGTGACACGGCGGTGGGGCCGCTAGTGCCCGGACCGACGCCCGAGCAGGCGGTTGAGAGAGGTGCGGGCATCGCAAGCACCCGGCTCCTCCGTTCGTGCTGATTGAGGAGGCGGAGATGGCCTGTTCCCTCCGCTCGTTGCGAGGCGTGCAAAGGCGGGAGGGCGCCAGGGCCATGTTCCGCGCTGTCGCGAATTTGTGCGGCGGACTGATTAGGACCAAGCTGTTATGGCCAACGACGATTTCCCGCGCCCGGACGCCCAGTTCCACGCCCGGCGAAACAACTTCGTCTCAACTGGCCGAGGTCGCGGTGCCGCGGCGGCTGTGCCGGGTGATCCTCGAGCGATTGCGACGGTTCGCCGCGCTGTCGCCGAGGGCAGCGCCGCTATGACAGGTGCGACCCGCTCACCAACCCAACAAACGACGAGGGGTCTGCGATGTCAATCTGTCCCCACCCCTGCCCAAGCGGCCCGACAGGGCCTCCAGGCCGCCGCCAAAGGGGCGGGACTCGGGCTGTCACCGTCGATTCCGGTAAGAAGCAAGCGACTGGGACTTGCGTTTGCGGGGGGGCGTCACACTCGTGCTCGGAAAGCTCGCCGGTGGCGCCGGGCGAAGGTCAAATGGGAAATGTCGGATTGATGTTCTCACAAACCATCTGTTTCAGGAGCATTCGCCATGGCTACACAATTCGGATCGATCGATGCCCAATATCACCACCAGCATGGGTTAACGAGTGTCCACACGCACAGCCACGAGCATACAACCACTGTTAGACCGAACGACCGGACCATCACCGCCTGGACGGCCTTATCACGAGTAGCCGCAAATGGGACCAGTCCTGGTGGCGATGCCAGCATAACACGAGTCGTCGCCGGCGGCAGCTCGCAAGATTTCCAACCCGGCACTGTGCCCTTCATCCACAGGACCCGTTGCACGGAGATTACATTCCGAGTTGCCGCCACTCACGCTAATGTCCGGGCAATAGTAGTCATCAACTACTGGAATATATAGGAGGAAGTCTAATGAACGCTCCGAAATGTGACTATGTGTCCGCCGGTTATGTCTTCGCCTACGACGCGAAGAGCGGCGAAGTGCTTCGGACCCATGAGACCATCGTGGAGGTGATCCAGGGTTCCGACGAACGCCCTACCCGAATCACCGACGCAGAGTGCGAGCAAGTGCGGTCCGAGGTCGCCCGGGTCTTCCCAGGCCGAGAGGTCGAAGCCCTGATCGCCCCCGAAGGGTTCGCCCTTGGCGAGAACGTGCGGCTTTCGGTCGATCCGGGCAACAAGGTGGTATGCGTGGTACCGGACGAGCCGCCCAGCCTCGCCGACTGCAGTGTGTAGGGCAGAACGGGTCGCCATGGGTGCCAAGCGTTGGTCCTGGACAAGAGGCGTCCAGACAAAGGCGATGTCACCAGAACGCAGTACCAACCTGGGTAAGGGATCGTGTTCAGAAGGTGCGACCTAGTGGCAGAAAAGGTGTCAGGATGAATTGTTCGAGTCCTTGCGGCCAAGAAAACAATGCTGACAACCTTCTCATCTCCCCGATACGACAGGTGCGAACCGCTCGCCAACCCAACAAACGACGGGGGGCCTGCGATGTCAATCTGTTCCCATCCTTGCCCAAGCGGCCCGACAGGGCATCCAGGCCGCCGTCTTGCAGCAGGACTCGGCCTGTCACCGTCGATTCCGGTCAGAAGCAAGCAACTGGGATTTGGGTTTCCGGGGGGGCGTTACACTGCTGCTCGGAAAGCCCGGCGGTGGAGCCGGGCGAAAGTCAAATGGGGAAATGTCGGTTAACGGAAATGCCGACCAAGGATAATAGATATGATGAACACACACGCACGACAATCGAAGCGGATGCTGGCGGCGCTCCTCGCCGGCGTGGGCCTCTCGGTGCTGGTCTGGGTGGCCGGGCCAGGGGGCAAGCCGGCCTTCGCCGGCCAAGGCGGCGGCGGATCCTTCGCCGAGAATATCACGGGCGTTTGGCTCTCGAACCCGCCCCCCGCCCCCCCCTTCAATCCGGTGGGCTTCCAAGTACTCACCCACTTCCACGCCGATGGAACAATGTTCTGGTCTCACAACCGCGAATTCGGCGGAACCGGCTTCGGTCCGAACGGCGCAGTGTACTGCATCTGGGAGCAGACCGGCGATCTCGAGCTGACCACGACGGAATTGGGCTTTATCTACAAGGTCAGCGGTCAGCATGACGCAACGGGGCGCGTCACTACCGTCTTCACCTTCAGCGAGGACTTCCAGACCTACACGGCCGAGGGCTTCGAAGAACTCTTCCGCGCCGGCGAGATGCCGACCGACCCCGAAGTGGAGCCATATACCTCCTTCTCCTTTGACTTCGACGGGGAGCGGTTGAACATGCCGGAGTGACCTCTCGGTTCGATGATCGTCGAACCGGCGGCCTGACATCGGCCGTGCAGCAGGTTCAGATTGATAGCCTCAAAGCAGAAATGGATGAGCTTCGTAGCTGGATTGCGACAGTTGAGGTGAGGCCGCGGACAGTGCTTGAACGGAGATGATTTGATGCAGTTCGGAATAAAGGGCGTCGACGACCTGCCTACTCCCCGACGCCCTGGCCGTTGCCGGCGCGCCGACGTATTCCCTCGGGGTGCCTTTGCGATACGCTTTCTTGAACCACGGCCCATTAGGTTCTCTCTGAACACCCGAAACGCGTCCAGATTCACCAGCTCCCGCCTGACGTCGAACAAGCCCCCCGGCTGCACGACAAAACGCCCCTCATACTTGGTGGCGTAAATCCGCCGGTGTTTCGACAGAATCTGCTGCAAGATCGGGATGCCGCTTCGCCCGGTACCGCAGATGAAGATCGGAGAGTCCGTTTATCGTAGCCCTCGGGTTCAGGATTCGCGCCGCACTATATTCCTCCCGCCGGTACGCTCCCAGCCGAGCGCACACCGGGGCGCCCCCTCACGGCGCGTTACCCGGCCCGAAGCCGGCGGAGCGATCCGCCCCGCGGAAAACAATCTTCGTATTGAAACCGCCGGCCTTAGCCCGTATCTTGATGTAGTAGTGGGAATGACTCCGCCGCCCCGGGGTAGCAGGACAGCCGCCCGGGGTCGGTAAGCAGGAGCGGTACCCGATGTGGGAACGCCGTAGCGGCAGAACGGTCTCGATGCGGTTCGGAACTCACGGATCGTGGCGACCAGCGTTTTCTCTGGCGGAATTGCTCGTCGTGGTCGGCATTATCGCTCTGCTCATCGCGATCATCCTGCCGCCCCTTCAGCTCGCCCGCCAGAAAGCCATGAAGACCAAGTGCAGCGTGCAATTGCAACACGTTGGCCGCGCGCTGGAAGCCGCACACAGCGAATTCGGGTTCTACCCCTACTGGGATGATGGGGGCACGTCGATTCGATACACGTGGATTGACGTCCTGATCCAGCGACGGCTCATCGCTTCACCCGACGGGAACACCATCGCGGACGACTCACCGGCGCGCGACGCCACTCATATCGCGTACTGCCCTGGCGACCGGCTTCCGGATGCGCTCAACGCCGCCCGGCACAACGACCTGCTCTACCCGCCCACGCGCGCCCGCGGAGGTATCGACTACAGCTACGGCATCGGGGCAACGCTGTCCGCGGGTGGGTGGGCCTGGCGAGCCGGCGCGGACATCGAACGCCGCCCGCGCCATTTCCGCGATCACCAGCGCGATACCGCTAATCGGGTCCTGGCCGGGGACGCAAACGGCGCCGTGATCTACAATCTGAGCGGCTACGCCTTGAGTTCCGGCGTATGGAACGACCTGACCCAGTTCGACAACACCGTTGCGTGGCAGCGCCACTCAACGGGCTCGCCCGACGCCCCATCCGCGAATCTGCTCTTCCAGGACGGCCACGTCAGCGCACCCAGCTACGCGCGCGCCGATCCCCACCCGGTGAACACGGCGTCGACTTTTGTCTGGCATTCCGGCGAACCCCTCGATGTGGGCCCGGACGATCGCCACGACAACGACTGGTACCCCGATCAACTTCCCCCCAGCTTCCAAGGCAACCCAGCCGGCGACGTCTTTCCGCTCGAAATGACGCCGCTGTGGTACACGCGAACCCACCGCTGGACGCTGATAACACACAAGTGAAGCGCCGCAAACGTCCCAGCAGCCCGCGGGAGTCTCGTAGCGTCCGGGCTCCGTCCCGGACGTAATCGGCAGGCACGGTTTTCCCCCAAGCCGCGTCCGGGACAGAGCCCGGACTTTGTGCGGAGGCCGCGCGGCGTGAAATCGAAACGCGTATTGCTCGCGTCCGCGCAAGAAAACGGGGCACGAGTGGGTTTACCATCGTGCCCCGTTTGATCTGCCGTAAGCTCTACTATCAGGTAAAGCTACTCGTGCAGCAACGTGCTACCGATCGGATCCGCGGGGATCTGCTGTCCAATCCAACTGTCGTACATGCCGGTGAGGAAAGCGGCCGACGGGTCCAGGACGATGGCGTCCCAGTCGCTGCCGATGTCACCCTCGTTGGTGTCTCGCGCCGCTTCGATCGACGCATCGCCAACCGCCTGGTAGAACCCGAGCAGGTTCGCGTTGGAGACGCACGAAGGAGCGCCACCCAGAAAATCCCCGCCCGGAAGGCCAAGGAATCCGAACGCCGCACAGCTTGCGGTGAGCATGACCATCATTTTCTTGAGTTTGAGCATCCGTTGAGACATGTGATTGATCTCCTTATTGTACTGACGAAATTCGTCCGTGAATCGCTCTCTCTCTATACACGCTTGTTAGTTAGAACGCAACCTGCAACTGCACTCGGAAAATCAGGGCATCGTCGTTCACGTTGGCCAGGCTGGAATAGTTGCTGCTGATCGGCACCTCGGTCACCTTGGTGACGTCCGCCTGCAGCTTGACCTTGTTGCCCTCGATGTAGTAGTTCAGGCCGCCGGCGTATTCCCAGGTGCCTTCCTGATCGTTGGCTAACGTGGAGATTCCACCGACGCGGGCGACCGCTTCGATCTTCCGTTCAAGTCCCGGAATCGGCAGGAAATAGCCCGCTTGCACAAACGCGCCGTGCTGGACGGTCGTGTCGGCTTGACCGGTCAGCAACCACCACGGTGCGAACGGTCGGCTGCCCGCCTGACGCGGATCGACGATTCGCAACATGTATTCGCCAACCGCCGAGAAGCCCGCCCACTTGAAGTGCGCGTCGAGCCCGAACTGGTTGATCTGGAGACCGTTCGTGTTCGTCAGGCCAAAACCGCCCTGACCCAGCCCGCGCCGACTCAGCGGGAACGGAATCCGCGTGGTGCGCGTGTCGCCGTCATCCTCGTTGAAGGCGTAATGGAAACCGAGATCGAGCGCCGGCGAGTCGTGGAACTCCAAATCGCCCCACTGCTTGAAGTCGCTCCCGTCGCCTTCGCCCATCGCGTGCCAGACCGTCCGAAAGACCAACGCGGGGTTGTTGTCCATCTCCGCCGGATCCGGCGTGATTACGCGGTTGGTCTCGTTGTTGAGCGCGTTGAGCACTTGCAGATGCCACTCGACACGCTTGTCGAACAACCGGCCCCAAAACTCGACCCCCAGGCCACGGCCCAGGCCATAGACCGCGTCGACGGTGTTTCGGTCGATGAACTGGCCGCCCGCATCGGACAAGACCTGCGTGCGAGTGGACTGGATCCGCATGATCCCGGCTTTGAACTGGAACTCGTCACGGAAACGATAGTTCACATAGGCGTAGAACGGGCGGAACCGGTAGTTCGACGGCGAGCCCGTATCGAGAATCAACTTGTAGGTCAAATCCTCGGTGTACGCGTGTCCGCTGAACACCAGCCAGATGCGATGCATCTCGAAGCCCGCGCGGTCGTTGCGCTCCAGCCGCGGCGAGAGATAGCGGTTCCTGCCACGGGTGTTGTAGTACGTCCAGCGGATCTGCAATCGACCATTGATCTTCAGCTTGAACTTATCGTCACTACTCTTGATGAAGAACCCGTTGTCATAGCCCGTCTGCAACATCGACGGCATGAGGCTCTCGCGAAAATCCTGTTCGCCGAGGATCTTACGGACCTCGTCCCTCATCGCTTCCACTCGCGCGGCATCCTGGCCCTGTCCGCTGGCAGCCGCCAATTGCTGTTCCAGCGTATCGATACGGCGATGCTGAGCTTCCAGCAACGACTCCAATCGAGCGACCGAATCGCCCGAATCACCCTGCGTTGAAGACATCCGTTCGTCGGCATACGCCGATCCGGCGAGCACCCCGAGTGCCAGCAGCCCGGACAGGCAAACACACCATCTACATTTTGTCATGAGCATCTCCCAGAGAGAACCATCGGGACTGATCCCGCAATCCCTTGAGGAACCAGTCGTTGAAAAAGTCCGATATTTCCGGAACAGCCGTGCCAGACCGCGCGCAGACATTCCGACACACAGTTCTATACAAGATGCGTGCCAACCTCCCCGGATGGCGAGCTTGTTTGTAAGTGCTTATTGCCCAACCGCTTGCGAGCTCTCGCCAGCCGGGACCCAACCCGCCAAAACCTGGCCACAATGACGGCAACCCGTCATCGCCGTCATCGCCGATCGTGTAACATTGTTTGTAGAAAAGAGTTGCGCGCAATTCTGGAACACCATCGCCGGATTCGGACTGGCGGACAGCCGTCAATCTGGTAAGGGAGCGTTCCCAGCAAAAACGCAGTCACTTGTCGTGGGTCTGCGCGTCGCACGCCGCGTCCGCCGGTCGCGCATCGTTCCTGGAGTTCCCGCCCAGCCGCGACAGTCCGAAGGTCCCCAGGCAGCCAACCAGCACCATCACCAACGCCAACGCCGCGTCAGCAGCGCCGATCGGGCCGGCCGACGCCTGGCTCTCGATTTCCGGATCCGTTAAGTGTGCGATCAACGCATCCTTATCTGTAATCGCGTCGAATCCAGGGATCGCGTGCTGCTCCCCATATGCTCGGAGCTCGTCCAGCGAACGTCCTTCCATCGCTTTCTCCCCGACCGATTGAGTAAATGGCCACAGACCCAGCACTGAACCCAGCAGAATCCCGAGCAGTACCCCCACCGTGGCTCGCTGACAGCGGCGAAGCAGCAGCTTCAGTAAATTCGACAACGCGACTATCCCGATCACCGCTCCGATTCCGACCGGCACTACCACGGTCAGGCTCGCCTTGAGATCCGCCAGATCGCGTCGGCTGATGCCGTCCTTCAGGTCTCGAACGGCACCGACCACCCGATCGTATTGATCCATCACCAACAGCATGTACGACCCCGAGATCCCCGGCAACACCATCGTCGTGGAGCCGACCACGCCCGAGACGAAATCCATTCCCATATTGTGCGGAAACCCCCGGGCACCCTTCAGGAAGAAAACGCCCAGCATCAACGCAATCCCGACCAACGCCGCCACCACCACGTCCGCCCGCAACGGCCGAATGGATCTCAGCAGGAGCGGCGCACCGCCCAGCGTCAGCCCGATGAACAGCGCGAACATCGCGACCGTGTGGTGAAACAGGAGATAGAGGATCGCCCCGGCCAGCCCGACGATCGAGCAGGCCGCGAAGCCTCCCACGATGCCCAGGAACAGGACCCGCCGCGTGGAGATTCGCAGAGCGGACAGCTCCGCGACGCTGTCGATGAACTCTTCATACAAGCCCATCGCCAGGATCATGGTTCCGCCGGAGACGCCTGGTATCAGATTGGCGATGCCCATCAGGACGCCGGCGATACCCGCGCGCACCGCCATCAGAGGCGATAGCCGCGCGGGCAATGCTCTGCCGCCGTTCTTCCCCGTCTCGTCCGCGCGAACATGCCTATCCGGCTGGTTCCCATCATGATCAGTGTTCATGCCGGGCAAATGTATGCGCCCGACGCACCACTGTCCACGGGCACGCCAGCGGGTATACTCCTCACAGCTTGGTCCCTTGGCAGTCCGCCACGAAACACGATGTAGCGTCCGGGCTCTGTCCCGGACGTAGAGTCCCGAGGCGTGTTCGACGTACCACGTCGGCCGCAGGGGGCCGACGCTACTGTTTCGGCGGACGGTCAGTTTGCGCGACTTGCCAGTTACTCGGAGCACACCAGTAATGGCCGACGCACCCGCACCCGCCCAATCCTGGCCGGCGTTTGCTCGCCAGGTCATCGAGTCCGCCGTCCGCGGCACCGGTACCACGCTCGTGCCCACACCCGCGCTGGACGCCCCGTCGTTCGCCGGCGTATTCGTAACGCTCAAGAAATCGGGCCGACTGCGTGGCTGCATCGGCACGCTCGATGATTCCCTGGCACCGGCCGACGCAATCCGCGACGCCGCCGAGGGTGCCGCCCTGAGAGACGCGCGCTTCTCCCCGGTCGCAGCCGACGAGCTTCGCGCCATCTCGGTCGAAGTCTCGATCCTCGCCAACCCCCGGCCGATGGGCTCACTCGACAACCTCCAACTCGGCACGCACGGCATCATCGTGCAAAAGGGCGCCCAGCGCGGCATATTCCTCCCACAGGTCGCCGTCGAGCACCACTTCGACAAACCCACCTTCCTCTCGCGCTGCTGCAGCGAAAAAGCCGGCCTCCCCCCCGACGCCTGGCGGAACCCGGACACCGAAGTGTTGATCTTCACCGCCGACGTTTATAGCGAATAGGCGCGGCGACCGGGTTGAGGGTTCAGGGTTCGGGGTTCAGGGTGTAGCGTCCGCCCCCCGTGGCGGACGGCTTTTCGTAGCGTCCGGTCTCCGTGCCGGACGTAGGGTTCAGGGTTCAGGGCTCGGGATTTAGTGCGTGCCACTGCTTTCAAGCAGTGCTCTCCGTGACCTTTCGAGGTCGCACTGCTCGAGAGCAGTGGCACACTGTCAGTGCCACCCGCCTCGTACGATCAACCCGACCCCGGACGCATTCCGGAGGGCTTGAAACCCTCGGAGACGGCGAAATCAAGTGCTTCTGCAAAAGAACCATCGAATCGCAGGTCAATCGATGACGGCTCCGGATGGAGCCGTCGGGTACGATTACAGCCGTCCGAGTCGACGCCAATTGTGTATCCAGGGAATGGCAATCCGATGATTCTCACCAAGAAGCCGGGCAATCCCAGGACGATGTTATAGCTCCCGGCCTGGCAATTCTTAAGAGCCCCTTTGTCCTGATCAAGCACAAGACCGTATGACGTCTGCGTCTGCGTCCAGGTCAACGGCTGCGCACGTGGACAGTACCCGAGGTCGATGAAGACGTCCGCAGGCACGCCGCGGGCGCTAAAAAGATGAGAGTAGTGCATCGATGGTATAATCTTCCGATAGTTCGATGCCGCGTTGAGCACGAGTGCCGTCTTGAAGCTCCAGAGAGCCAAGCTGTGCACTTCCCGCTCGTCAAGCGTGTCCCTCTGCGGTTGATCCGCAAACAGCGCAAGCCAAACCGGCTTCGTTTCAGACTCAAGTTGACTCATCCAGCCGCCATTGCAGGATGCGCAGACCTTTCCAAGCAACATCGATCCGGCGCTCTGGGTGCGCGAATTAAGCGGCATGAACAGAGGGTTGGCATGTGTTCCGCGTAGCGTGGTTTTGGTCAATCCCAGCGCGGACAGCAGCCAATCGGGCCATACGTGTTCCCTGGCGCGCGAGCCGCGTCCTCCACAGAAGATGCACTTTGTCAGTGACAAGCCAGTCCTCTCGCGACATTGCCTGAGTCACGCCCCAATCGTCGCGCTGGCGGTTTCGCTCCACGAGCCCTGTTCGCCGTCCTCGCCTGCAATTCAATCCGTGCCCAAGTTGACTTCGCGCCGCAGCCAAGTTGAGTCGGGTCCGAGGTCAGGTTGACTACGGTCCCTACTTAAGTTGACCGGGGTCCGAGGTCAAGTTGACCGGTCGCCGAGGCCAAGTTGACCTCGGTGCCGAGCCCAGGCTTGGGCGCGAGTGCCGGTGCCAAGCTGGGCGCGGGACCCGAGTCCAGCTTGGAGACGGGTTTTCCAGGCCCGGAATCGACGCACAAGCCTTCTAAATTACCCAGTTTACCAGCCTAGACCGTCAGAACGGGGTCCAGGCGGCCGATTCGTAGTTCGGTGCCGCCGCCGATGCGGGCGCGGACCTCGATGTTGTAGGTGCCTACCAGCAGGCCCGCCGGGACCAGGAAGACAACCTGCGAGGGCTTGTTCTTCTGCACGGTGGGCACCTTGGTCTCGCCGCCGGCCGTGGCGACGAAGAAAACGCCCTCGTCGCCCTGGGCCGGGTCGTATTTCAAGCGGCTGCCCGAGAGCTGGCCGATGTTGCCGGGCGTGATCTGGTCGTTGGTCGTGTCGCTGCCGATATCGCGGTACTCGATCGGGTTGGGCGAGGGTTTCACCGCCTCGACCTTCTCGACCGTGGCCCCGACGCGGACCGCCTCGCGCAGCTCCGACCCCGGATTGGCCCCGATGTCGATCCGGTGACGGGCCGGGTCGAACGTGTCCGTCGCCCCGGTGAAGACGCCCTTGAGGCGCGGGAAGAACTCGACCATGCCGAAGTAGTTCACCCGCTGGCCCTGCTCGACCCGCCGCTGGCAGGCCAGCTTGAGGGCGGCGGTCACCGCCAGGATGTCGGGTTTGCCCACCGTCGAGCCCTGGTCGATGATGTCCTGGACCAGGGCGTCGCTGTCGGCGCTGCCGCTGATCTGGACCACGGCCATGTAGTCGTCCGGGTCGGCGGTGACGTTGTTCTCGAACAAGGCGTACTGGATCGGCATGCCGGTTCTCCATTCTCGGGCCAGGGCAACCTTTACCTATATGTACGACAACGGGGCTCGGGGCGCTCGGTAAAATCTGGGGTTCGCCGATTATTTCGAGCATGTCGCCGGGGCTGGGTGCCCCAGCCTTCCATGGTGGGGGCTGGAAAGCGGGAATTGGACCGCTGAAACGCTGGGGGGCGAAGAGAGGCGGCGGCTTGGGGCTGGATGGTAGGGTTCGGGGTTCAGGGTTCGGGGTCGGGTGTGGCACCGCTCTTGAGCGGTGGTAGAATGCGGTGCATGAAGCGGCTGTTGCGCAAGACGCGTCGGGCGATGTGCCGTTGCGAATGGATGATCGGTTCGCGTCAGAAAAGGCACTGCTCGAGAGCAGTGGCTCCCGGCCCGAGATGCATTGTTCACGGAGCAGCGTCATCCAGCAAGAAGGGTGGCTCCATCGGCAGTCATCTCTTGCGCAA
>SDBS01002781.1_pt1 | contig 17331 bp, 18 predicted proteins | sample 2277091 | NCBI WGS metagenome assembly SDBS01 (sample SAMN10404972, study PRJNA504765) | marine sediment metagenome | isolation source: marine sediment core GS10_PC15, 163 cmbsf | place: Arctic Ocean: Southern Knipovich Ridge | collected 2010 | reverse complement strand
TGGCGGATCACTCGAACCCTTGAATCCTTGACCCCTTGAACCCTCCGGGACTACATCACCTCACTTGAAGATTGTTCACTTGACTTGCCTTAATTTACTACAACTAATCGGGAGATGATCCAAAAATATTTTTTTATTTCCTTTGTGCCTTGTGTCTTACCTGCCCGCCCCGCCTGCCGGCGGGGTGGCTGAATAGGGCTCGCTCGCCTCCCCAACATCTATAACTTGGAAAGGTACCAGTTGCAAATGTTATTCTGAAAGACTTGCTTTATCAGAATGTGATGACCTTGTCCGCCTCCATTGTTAGTTCGTAAAGATCATCCAGCCAGCCAATAGGGCAGCTGCTTGAACCCTCCAGACCGTGGGTTTTCATGCAGACCCCTCAGACATAAAAATCGCCTTCAAACCTGTTCATCTGGCCCATGACATCAAATTCCTCGCTCCCGCTCTTTTCAAAAAGAACGCCCTTACCCAGCATGAACACGCTGACCTCATCCTCTTTTTCAACGCCCACGTTTGCCAGTCGCATTGCATTATAAATGGTTTCGCCATCTTCCGTGGAAATAATGAATAGAACTTTCATGATAAATTCTCCATATATTTTCATGTACTCTTTAAACCGAAAAACTAATTGTCAGTAGCATTTTTTTTAATATCATACTTCACTGTTGTCCAAAATAGACAATTGATGTTTATGAAACAGACTGTAAATATAGATAAAAATGGTATTTACCCAGATAGGGACCTTTAACCAATACTCCATCACTCCAGTACTCCAATTAATTCAATCAGTTCTATTATTATCGTCTTATACGCATAGCTCATTTCATAAAAATTAAATTATCTTGGGCACTAATGATCGTACATATGTTTATTTAATGAATGTCAAGAAAAACCCTTAATTTTATAAACGTGATAATATTATCTATTAATTATTGCAATTTCGGAAAATCCTATATATTGCAATATTATATACAGCTCAGAGGTTATTTGAGCCTTTTGTTAATCTGGCAAATCCCCTTTACCTCAATTCTTGTGGTTGCGATAAATTCTAATGAGGGCAAAAAGTTTAGTAAACAATGGATATTATAACAGATAAAAACGATTTCGAATCCAAAAAGATATTGCTTGTTGATGATGAACCGATCAACATCGAACTATTGGAAGATTTGCTTATTCCGCAAAAATATATCGTTGAGGGAGCTTTAAATGGAGAAGAAGCCCTGGCTAAAATCCAGGAGGAAGCCCCAGACCTGGTCCTTTTAGACGTAATGATGCCCGGAATGAATGGTTTCCAGGTTTGCAGCGAGATACGCAAAAATTCATCCCTTCCTTACATCCCGATTATTTTTATAACCGCCTACCAGATAGATCAAACCGACATAATCCACGGGCTTGATATGGGAGGAGATGATTATATACGCAAGCCTTTTGATTCATCAGAGTTATTTTCCAGGATTCGTGCGTGCCTTCGTGTTAAAAAACTTTATGACGATCTAGCCCGAACAAAGACTGAACTGTCACGATATGTATCCCTTGCAACTGTAGATATGGTCGAAAAGAAGACCTCTAAGGAAGTATTCCAAGCAGATAGAACAGCGGTTGTAACCGTTCTATTTTCTGATATCAGAGGATTTTCAAACTTTTCTGAAAACGTAGATCCAGCAAAAATTTTCAAAATGTTGAATTTTAATCTTAGCAGACAGATTAAAGTGATAGAAAAGTATAACGGCATCATTGATAAACTTAATGGGGATGAAATAATGGCCATCTTTGAAGGCCCTGATATGGCCTCAAATGCCCTGAAATGCGCACATGGTGTTGTTGAAGCGCTCTCAGTACCTCAAAACCGCAAGGTGTTAGATTGGGCAGGCGTGGGTATCGGTATAAATACAGGACAAATTTATCTGGGAAGCATTGGTTCGGAGACTTTCAAAGATTATACAATTATCGGAAATACAGTCAATGTTGCCGCCAGACTTTGTGGCCTTGCCTCAAAGTATCAAATCCTCTTTACTGAAGCTACATTGAAATTAATTAATAAAACAGAATTCAATTTCCGGCCTGTTAAAAGGGTTTCGTTGAAGGGGATAAGTTCTCCCATTAATGTTTTAGAGCTCATACAACACCAGGATTGAAGATAATACGGGTACAGGAGAACGAAGGGCATCAATAGACTTTTTTTGGAGGCAAAATCGGCTCTTGCAGCATTTAGGTTGTAAAGGAGGCAGAAATGGCATTACTTCGTAACAGAAAAACAAACGGCGAAGGAATGGGATTAAGACATAAGCTTTTGATGATTCAAACTTTAGTTATTGGTCTTCCTTTTCTCATTGTCGTCTATAATATTTATAGTTCTGGCCGTATCCAGTTGAATATTTCCCAGATGCTTATTTTTGCCTTAACTCTTATTCTTATTCTGGCAGGCCTGATGATCCTTCGTCAAATTTTTGACAAATTTTTAATAGTAACGAATATCATAAATAAAAAAGAAGGCAGTGATAAATTATTAGTCGAAATGCAAAAGGATACAACCGAACTGCATGATATATCCGTTTCATTTAGCACCTTGATGAAAAATTTTGAAGAATCGACCGAAGAACTTAAACGCAGAGTCTTTGAACTTTTTGCCATAAAAGAACTTAATGAAATCGCAAGCAAGAGCTTGGATTTTAGAAAATTGCTGAATGCATTACTGGAAAAAGCCATGGCTGTAACAAAATCGGAAATCGGATCTGTTTTTATGGTTGACTCCAAAAAAGAGCGTTTTCGTGTTGTAGCTTCAAAAGGGCTTCAATCCGGCCTCAAAGAAGGTTCTTACATAAATTTCGATAAATCCCCGGTCCGTCAGGTTGTATCCAGTAAAAAACCCCTCCTCGTTCAAAACATTGAGATTGATTCAAGAACTCTCAATCCAAACGACTCGCAATATGAACCGCCATCATTTCTGTGTATGCCGATTTTTGCCAGAAAACAATTAATAGCGGTACTGAATCTTTCAACTTGGAGAGATAAACAGGTTTCTGATTCTACCGATGAACAAATTTTATCCATAATGATAGGAGAAATAGGGTTTGCGCTGGAAAATGCCCTGCTCCATTCAAAAATCGAGCGACATGCCAAAAGGCTTCAAAATCGCACATTAGAACTTACAAATGCGAACAGTCAACTTCAACAGGAGATCACTGAAAGAAAACGGGCTGAGGAGGCTCTAAAAAAAGCTCATGACGAATTAGAAACCCGTGTGCAGGAGCGAACCGCAGAACTTGCAAAAGCAAATGAAGAAATGCAGATAGAAATTGCAGAACGCATCCGGACGGAAGAAAAGTTGAAAAAAGCAAAAGAGACAGCGGAAGCCGCTAATGCCGCCAAGAGTCAATTTCTCGCCAACATGAGCCATGAGCTTCGCACCCCGTTAAATTCCATAATCGGTTTTTCGGAAAACATGGAGAAGGGGGGATATGGGGCGCTTAACGAAAAACAAGCCAAAAAGGTTAACAACATTCTTCTCAGTGGGCGTCACCTTCTCAACTTAATAAATGAGATACTTGATATTTCAGTGGCCGAATCAGGGCATCAAAAACTTGAATTATCACAGTTTGACATTTCGAGTCTATTAGAAAACACTCTTAATATCGTTAAAACTTTTGCCGACAAAAAAGACGTTGACCTGTCTCTTGAAATTGAACAGGGACTTTCCACTATTACAGCCGATCAGGTAAAATTTAAACAGATACTTTTAAACCTCCTGAGCAATAGTATCAAGTTCTCACCTGAAGGAAAAGAGGTGAAGGTATCCGCAAGGACTGTGGATCCGAAAGATGGGGAAAAACAACCAATGATTGAAATAAGCGTAACAGATTACGGTGTAGGCATCAAACCTGAAGACCAGAAACGAATCTTCGACGCTTTTGTGCAAGCTGACTCATCATTGGGAAGACATTTCGAAGGAACCGGCCTGGGTTTGGCATTGACCAAAAATTTTGTCGAATTGCATGGTGGCCAAATCTGGGTGGAAAGTGAGGGGGAAGGTAAAGGAAGCATCTTTACTTTTACTATTCCGGCTTAAAATCCGAACTTGAAGATAAGTCTTGCAGTATCCGTTCACGGGTCATTCTATACTGGCTGTTGATAGGCTATTTTGATTTTTCTTCATCTCCCCAAAAAGAATTTTTGCCAAAACGTTCAAACCACCACTCATCTGCTGAGAGGTAATTGCTGACTTCTTCTTCGGAAAAAGAAAATTTATAATTATTACAGTAATCATAAATAATCCTGTATGCAGCAATAATCTTGGTTGTCATTTCCTTGCATTTTTCCCTGTTTGCCTTGCATCTGTCCGGATGCCATTTGCGGATAAGCGCCCTGTAATTAGACTTGATTTCTTCCATGGTTGCACGTTCGGACAATTCCAGCACAATTCTTGCCGCATTAATTTGTTGATATTTGTTCATTCCATAATCCATTCGAAAATTTACAGCATCTGTTAAAATATCTCCCTTTGTTTTATCATAAGTTAATTTTTTATCCAGATCTTGATGTCTTCCTTTTTAGGAATTTTGCCCACACTCTTGACATCGCCGTCAATAACAACTGCCGGCGTTCCGAAGATGCCATATCCTGCGATCTCCATGACATCGGTCACCTTCTCTATCCGGGCATCAACACCTTCCTCGTCAACTGCTTCACCGACAAGTTTTACGGTTTGTTCACACTTCGGGCAGCCAGGCCCCAATACTTTGATTTCCATCTTTCTCCCTCCCTATCCATTATAAATCATACAAATTCACTTAGCCATTCTTTCAATTTTCTTTTTGTTGGCACCTTGCCTGTGCACATAACTTTTCCATTAATGATCAGAACAGGCATACCCATTACACCATATTTACCGATTTCTTTGATGTCGGTTATATGTTCCAAATCAGCAGGTAAATTCATTTCGATCATTATTTCCATGAGTTCCATCTCCAGCCTGTCACACTGGGCACATCCCGGCCCCAGAACCTTTATCTCAAGCCCTTCTGAACCATCCTCATCATACGGTTTCCCGAGAAATATATTAAATTCCCGTAAAAAGGCCTTGCCATAGCTCTCGCGTGTACGGTCTGAGATGTAATTTTTCTTGGAAAGACGTTTCAAGAGTTCAGCCTGGATTTCTTCATCCAGTTTTTCGGCAAATTCTTTTGCGACTTCCTCGACAACATTTTTCAGCCCTATAATGCCTGTAGTGTGGCTACCGACCTTGATTTGCTTAACATCGTCTTCTGACATACCCGACCTACCTTATCCCGCTATCATGCCATAGCACAGGCCTGCAATAGTTGACATGACAACAATAATTGAACAAAACGTAGCAGTCTTTTTAACGCCCATGACGTTGCCGATAACCAGCATGTTCGGAAGCGACAGGGCGGGTCCTGCCAAAAGCAAAGCGAGTGCCGGCCCTTTTCCCATGCCTGCGCCGATAAGGCCCTGAAGAATCGGCACCTCGGTAAGTGTCGCAAAATACATAAGGGCGCCTGAAAGAGAGGCAAAAACATTGGCCCAAACAGAATTGCCGCCCACAAGGACCTGGATGTAATGCTCGGGGATCAGCGCAGGGTGACCCGGACGGCCCAGCAAAAAGCCGGCCACCAGCACTCCTGCGCCCAGCAGCGGAAAAATCTGCTTCATAAAACCCCAGGTCGATTGCACCCAATCTATCCGTTCATCTTTCTTAAACCAGGCCTTTAGCATCAGGACCAGGACAATCAAAAGGGCAAAGGTGATATACCATTTTGCCGCAAATATGGCCGGCCAGAGTCCTGTAGATCCTTCAGCAGGCCTTGCAAAGGCTGCAAAGACCAGTATCAGCACCATAGTCAGCATATAAAGCGTATCCTGCAAGAGGCTGCGACCTTTAGCCTCTTCATCCGGCATATAAATCTGGCCGATGGTGCGTTTGGCATCATCCTTTCGAAAGAAAAAGGCCATGAGAAGCCCGGTTATAACGGCAAAAATAATAGCACCAACGGCACGGGCCAGACCCAACTGCCATCCAAGTATTTTTGCTGTCAGCGTAATAGCCAGCACGTTGATGGCAGGCCCGGAATAGAGAAAGGCGGTTGCCGGGCCAATCCCGGCGCCGCGGGAATATATACCGGCAAACAGCGGCAAAACCGTGCAGGAGCAAACCGCAAGTATTGTTCCTGATACAGAAGCCACTGAATAAGCGAGGATCTTTTTGGCCTGAGCCCCGAAATACTTGAGCACAGCAGCTTGAGAAACAAAGACAGAAATTGCTCCTGCAATAAAAAAAGCGGGGATCAGACAGGTTAAAACATGTTCGCGTGCATATTCCTGGAGCATCATAAAGGCTTCAAGCCCGGCCTGCCGTATATTAGAACTGTCCCAGGGTATATAGTAGCAGGCAAGAAAGATAGATGCGATAATTAATAATTTTGTGCGTTCTTTCATAATCACAGTCTCCAGAATATAACACGGATTTCGAGCAGGGCAAATAGCTATATGCTTATTTAGCTATACATATATTATTTCTTGCATATATCTTCACGCCGAACATCTGGAAGTTTTTTAATGTTCTCAGTTAATCCGGGGTCATCCTCCATCCAGTGCCTGAGATTTCCCAGAATGCTGGCTACATAGGGAGAGGCCCTTCCATCCGTAAGATGATAATTGACCCATAAACCATCTTTTTTGATTCTACAAGTCCGGCATTTTCAAGTATTTTAAGGTGTTTGGAAACACTGGGCTGGGCGATTTGCAAAATGGCCTGGATTTCACAGACACAAAGTGTTTTATGCTGAAGCATTTTGACGATCCTGACCCGGTTCGGATCGGAAAGTGCTTTCATGACATCGACAAAATCTTTCAATGAAAACTCCTATATTCTTTTTATGGAATATATTGTCTTATATTTTTGTTGTCAAGTATATTCTTTGAGCTTAATTTTATAACAGTTCCCCAATTGTTTATGCAGGTTCTAGGTGCAAAATAATTGACAATGCTGGAACAAATATAATAAAAAGAAGCGATGGAAGCATTTTAATGAAAACGCATGCCGAAAGTTATTAAAAGGAATACCAATTTTTATCATCATTAAGAAAGGAGAAAAAATGAAATCTTTTCGACACATGAGAAAACCCATCGCCTGTCTGGTAATTCTGTCTCTTTTTGCTTTCACTATTATCTCTGCGCCGGCCCATGCTGTAATGATAAATACTGCTGAAATCCTCAATCAGAAACAGCAGGATTTCACACGTAACCGACTGCATATGTTGCTCGATCGTTCTGAAGTGCGCAAACACTTGGAGACCTGGGGCGTGAATCCTGGAGAAGCAAAGGCACGTGTTGACAGCCTCACTGACCAGGAAGTTGCAGAAATCGCCGCCCGGTTCGACCAGCTTCCGGCAGGTGGTAATGGTATAGGCGTTATAGTTGGTGCAGCGGTGCTGATTTTTTTGGTCTTACTGATAACAGACATTCTCGGCTTGACCGACGTATTTCCTTTCGTAAAAGCGCAAAAATAAATGCCTGTCCCCGCTTTCACTTGAGGCAAGTAGGGCATTAAACGGAAAGATCACCCGCAAGAACCGGTTCGATTATCTCCATAGCCCAATCGATGTCCTCCTTGGTAATTATCAAAGGAGGTGCAAAGCGGATGACATTTTCGTGGGTTTCTTTGCACAGCAATCCGCTCTTCATAAGGTTTTCGCAAAAGCGGCGGAATAATCACCCCTGCTTCTCCCTGAATCGGTTCAACCAGAAAGGCGACAGTGTCTGGAGTTATGGCATTCTCAAGGGCTCCGGCATCGCCAAAAGGAATGACCTTAAACCCCCCGGCGTAAATGGGCCAAATCCGTCCGTTGATCCCTCATCGGTACTGAATCCGAATATCACAAAAAACATCTTAATGGGTATCAATTTAGCCCTTTGAAAAAAATTATCGCATTCAGATAATTCCCGCCGCAGGCGGGACTAAACTCGTGCCCCACTTTAAAACCGGATCACCTGAATGCTTTTTGGCCTCGTTGTTTCATAAAGCTAAAATAATACCTTAATGGGAATTTTTTTAGCCCGAACAATGAATGAATTTGACATAATTATAGAGTATAACTATAAAACCATATAAAAAAGCAGTTTTTTGTTCCAGTTCAAGAACGACAAAGATTTAACCGGAGGATATTATGGCATTCGACCCACAAAAGGATAAAATTCTAAAGATGTGGAAATGTGAAGAAACCGGACTTGTTGTTTCAATTAATCAATATGGCGACGGCGAGCCGAAACTCCAGATCGGACCCAGGATTTTTATAAGAAAAGACGGTGGAGAATCCCAGCGCAAGGCAGGCCGTCTCACTATAGAAGACTTGATGTGGTTTTACGATATTATTGATGAAGCCAAAGATGAACTTGCGAAATTGGCAGGGCCGGTATGATTACGCAAACTGTAAGCTACTACAATCGACAACATGACATTTGATGATGCCATCACATACCCCTTGACGGGAAAAAACGCTCCCCGCTTAGGACCTTTTGCTGTAATGGTGTCTGATAAGGATGATCTTGGTTTGCTTTGTGGTTTGATGAACCTTGGTGAAGATAAAGCCAGGAACCTGTTGATGAGCAAGGTCTATATCGGAAACGGTTCATCCAAAAGGTTTGCAATCGCAGGTCCCTTGATCGGTTCGCCGTACGCCGTTATACTGCTTGAGCATTTGATTAGTTGGGGAGCACGACAATTCATATTTTTCGGGTGGTGCGGAGCAGTCTCACATGATGTTAAGATCGGAGATGTTATTGTCCCGACATCTGCTATTATTGATGAAGGGACATCGAAACATTATGCTTCAGAAGAAAACTTAATTTCAAGGCCTTCAACATCTATTGTAAAAAGGACAAAGGGGGCTTTAAGCAAACAAGATATTAGTTTTCGAGAAGGCCCTGTCTGGACTACTGACGCTATTTACAGAGAAACCCGTGAAAAGGTCGAGTATTTCCAGAAAAATGATGTGTTGGCGGTTGAGATGGAATTGTCGGCGCTCTTTACCGTGGGAAGATTCCGGAATGTTGATGTCTGCGGAATTCTCGTGGTCTCTGATGAGCTGTCAACATTTAAATGGAGGCCTGGATTCCGCAAAAAACGCTTCATAAAAAGCCGTAAGGCTGTTGTCGAGGTGATAAGCCGTTTATGCAAAAACATGTAGATCCTGCCGTAATAAAAAAAGTTGAGGGTTTAAGGCAAGCCCTTCACAGGCATAACTACCGATACTATGTTCTGGATGATCCGGAAATATCCGATTCTGAGTATGACCGGATGATGCAGGAACTGATAGAACTGGAAGCTGCCTATCCACACCTTTCAAGTCCGGATTCTCCGACCTTGCGGGTAGGGGCCCCGCCCCTCAACAAGTTCGAAAGTGTTGCACATTCTCTTCCCATGCTGAGCCTGGATAACGGATTCAGCGATACGGACATCATTGAGTTTGACCGCCGTATAAAAAAAAATCTCAATACAGACGATGAAATTATTTACACCGCAGAGCCGAAGCTGGACGGTGTTGCTGTTGAGCTTATCTATGAAAACGGCCGGCTGGTCACCGCGTCTACCCGCGGTGATGGTATTAATGGTGAGGTAATAACTTCAAACGTAAGGACTATACGGTCGGTGCCCATGCTGCTTAAAAATGGAAAGGGCAAAAGCATTCCTTCACTTATTGAAGTAAGGGGGGAGGTTTTTATAAATCTGGAAGGATTCAGGCGATTAAATGATGAGCGACTCGGTCAGAATTTACACCCGTTTGCCAATCCCAGAAATGCTGCTGCCGGGTCTTTAAGGCAACTCGATTCCAGGATTACGGCTCAACGTCCTTTGGAAATATTTTTCCATGGTGTAGGGATTGTCTCTGATCTTGTTTTGGATTCGCACTGGGAGATGTTGCAGACTTTGCGGAACCTGGGATTTAGAATTAATCCTCTTATCAAACCCAAGATCACAATCAAAGCAGCCCTTAACTATTACAGGGAGCTCGTTGAAAAACGGCATCAATTGCCCTACGACATTGACGGCATGGTAATCAAGGTCGACAGTTTTCGTATGCAGCGACACCTGGGTTCAACCTCCCGAAGCCCAAGGTGGGCCATTGCCTATAAATTCAAGGCGCTTCAGGAGACGACTCGTGTAACTAACATAGAAGTGCAGGTTGGAAGAACCGGTGCCCTAACGCCTGTTGCTCATCTCGTCCCTGTAAATATTGGTGGCGCCAAGGTCAGTCGCGCAACGCTTCATAATGAAGATGAAATCAAAAGAAAAGATGTTAGAATAGGCGATACGGTTCTTGTCCAGCGTGCCGGAGACGTGATTCCCGAAGTTGTCAAGGTCATCGGTTCAAAAAGGACAGGGGAAGAAAAAACATTCAAAATGCCACACAAATGCCCTGTTTGCAGTGCTTCGGTTGTTCGCGCTGAAGATGAGGCGGCATTAAGATGCATTAACACTGCCTGCCCTGCCCAGGTTAAGGAGCGGATTAAGCATTTCGCATCAAAGGGCGCATTTGACATAGACGGTCTGGGGGATAAACTTGTCGAGCAGCTCGTCGACAAGGGTTTGCTCTTTTCCTATGCTGATATTTTTCGACTGAATGAAGATGTGCTGGAAAACCTGGAACGGATGGGACCGAAATCTGCCGCAAATATTATTGCTGCTATTTTACAAAGTAAGCAGATCACTTTAGATCGTTTTCTTTACGCTCTCGGGATCCGGCATGTCGGAGAACATGTGGCCGTTATTCTTGCAAATACTTTTGAAAGCTTGGAAAAACTTTTTCGTACCACAACGGATGATCTTAAAGCTGTTGAAGGGATCGGCCCTGTGGTTGCAGAAAGTGTTGTAAATTTTTTAAAACAGGATGAAAACCTGAAAGCATTAAATGACATCATCGGCGGCGGCGTCCAGATCCTTTGGGAAGATAATAAAAAAGAGGGCTCACTGAAAGGAAAGGTGTTTGTCTTGACCGGCACGCTGGAAAACATGACAAGGAGCGAAGCAAAGAAAGTCATTGAAGAGGCAGGTGGCAAGGTCAGCAGTTCCGTAAGCCGGAACACGGATTATCTTATTGCCGGATCTTCACCGGGTTCCAAGCTCAAACAGGCGAAGGACCTGGGGGTTGAAATCATTGATGAGACAACCTTGAGGCAATTGAGGATTGAGGATTGATAATTGATAATTGACGATTTATAGCTATTCTCAAAATAACGTTCCAAATGGGATTGATCGGTTTCAAACATTCGCGTTTGCTGGTTTGCATCTTTTGATCGGTTCTAAGCTCGCTTCACTAAATTGCAAAAACTCGGGCTAACGCCCTCAAATCCCGCTTGCAGCGGGACAATTTGACGTTCCGTCTCGCTAAGAACCGTTAAGCAAAAGCTGCAGAAGGCTTCACGCGAATCCATGAAACCGATCTATTAACAAACGGAACATGTTTTTGAGAACAAGTATAGAGGCCAGACACTTTATGAAGAGTTGACCCTCCGCCGATGTATCGGTCAAATATCATCAAAAAAAACAATTCAGATTATAAAATTCCACTTTTCAATATTCAATTGCAGGGGGTGAGCATGGAAGAAAAAGTAAGAGCCCGTGTCGTCATCAGCGGCAGAGTTCAAGGCGTTTTTTTTAGATTGGAGACAAAACATGCGGCTGATAGATATGGTGTTTTCGGATGGGTAAAAAATCAACGCGACGGAACTGTTGCAGCCTTATTTGAAGGCTCTAAAGAGAAAGTCGATTCAATTCTTGAGTGGTGCAAAGAAGGTCCTCCCATTGCAAAAGTCCACCGTGTTGATGTGGAATGGGAAAATTACAAAGGTGAGTTTGATATATTTGAAATCACATACTAAAAAGGCGGCTTATTTGCTTAATAAACACAAAATAAACCGCCCAATCCGGAATATTTATATGGCATCTTTAAGTTTTTTGCCGGCCTTGAATTTTACAACATTTGTTGCTTTAATTTTAATCGGTTCACCTGTTTGAGGATTGCGTCCTTTCCGAGCTTTTCGACGGACTTTTGAAAAAGTACCAAACCCGACCAGCGTTACCTTACCGTCCTTTTTCTTCAAAGCCTTTGTTACACTGTCCATGAAAGAGTTAAGTGCAGCTAAAGCAGCCACTTTAGATATGCCTGCATCCTTTGCCATCTTTCCAGCCAATTCTGCCTTTGTCATGATGCGCCCCCCCCCTTTTTTTTATTGATTGATATCAATTTAACCTAGATATAAACGGGTTCATACATCATGCTATTTTTCATGTCAACATAAAACAGCATCCCGCAATACTTTTTTACAAATAAATAACGGAAACCAGCTTCATAATTGCATTCAGAAAAAGTAATTCCACAAGATCCTGTGTTTTCAGTATGTGAGGAGCGCAGTATAATTGAATAATATTTTTTTCAGACGAACGTTTTGTTAAAATAGTGCGTTTACAAATTGGATCGGATCAAATTCCTGCAGATCTTCAATTTTTTCACCAACCCCAATGTACTTTAACGGAATTTCAAGCGTACTGCAAATGCTGACAACGATCCCTCCCTTGGCTGTCCCGTCAAGCTTTGTAAGGGCAATTCCTGTGACGCCAAGCGCATCATTGAACAATTTGGCCTGGGAAAGAGCGTTTTGACCGGTTGTGGCGTCGAGAATCAAAAGAATTTCATGGGGAGCTTCTGGAAGTTTTTTCGAAATGGTGCGTTTTATTTTTTTGAGCTCTTCCATCAGGTTTTTCCTTGTATGAAGCCTCCCTGCTGTATCAACAAGAACAATATCCGCACTCCTGGCAGCCGCTGCCTCAATGCCGTCATATGCAACAGCGGCAGGATCCGACATTTCCTTATGCTTTACGATTTCAACACCTGCTCTTTGAGCCCATATCACAAGCTGATCGATTGCCGCCGCCCGAAAAGTGTCGGCGGCAGCTATGATAACCTTTTTCCCCGAATCAACGTATTTTGCAGCCAGTTTCCCTATGGTAGTGGTTTTGCCGACACCGTTTGCACCAATGACCATAATGACGTGGGGTTTGGGCGCAATTTTTTGAGGAACCGGCATTTTTACATTCAGAAATGAGAGGATTTTCTCTTTAATAGTCTCTTTGAGTTGATCAGCGCCTGATATTTTTGAAGACTTTTTTGAAATGCTCTGGATAAGATCCATGGTGGTCTGCACACCGATATCCGAAGTGATCAGAAGTTCTTCAAGTTCCTCCAGCAATTCATCATCAATTTTTCTATTGCCTGCAAAGAGCTCGTCAATGTCGGTTGAAAGAAGTTTACGGGTCTTTGACAGTCCATTCTTCAGGCGTTTAAAAATACCGGTTGAATCTGCTTGATCTGCCATAATAGATTTTAGGTATTAATTTAGCTTATTGAAAGAACGTCCCAAGAGCGTTTGACTATGTTTATCCTTCCGCACGTTGAAAGTTTACCGAAACAATCTTGGAAACTCCCTTTTTTTCCATGGTTATACCGAACAGGGTGTCGGCAAATTCCATGGTTCTTTTATTGTGTGTTACCATGATTATTTGAGATTTCTCTCCGATAACCTGCAAAAGATCATTAAAGCGAAAAAGATTGACATCATCAAGAGGGGCATCAATTTCATCCATAAGACAGAAAGATGCAGGTTTAATTAAAACGATGGAGAAGATCAAAGCTATGGCGGAAAGTGCTTTTTCTCCTCCGGAAAGAAGGCTCATTCTGGTCAGCTTTTTCCCTGGAGGATGGATCATAAACTCGACACCTGTTTCAAGGGGATTCTCCGGCTCTGTCAGGACGAGCTTTGCGGAGCCGCCTTCGAAAAGACGTGGAAACAGCTCATTCAGTTTTTCATTGACCACATCGAAAGTCTTAAGAAATCGATCCTGCGTTATCCTGTTTATCTTCTTGATAACTTTGTGAAGATCATCAACTGCTTTTACAAGGTCGTCACGTTGCTTATTTAGAAAGTCAAAGCGGTCTTTAAGCTGTTCATACTCCTTTATGGCGCCGAGATTGACATCGTCGATATTCGCAATCTTTTTTCTGAGCCTGGAAAGTTTATCCTCCGTTTCATCTACTGACAACTCCGGTCTTTTTGACATCTCGCCGAATTCTGACCTTAATGCCGCAATCGGGCTGTGATAACTTTCTCTTAGGCGGTTTGCAATATTTTCCCGTTGAATGTGACGCTGGGATTGTTCAATCTCAAGCAAGCGTATTTTCTGTAGAGTTTCTTCTCGCTTGCTTTGCATGTCTGATATGATGCTGTCGCTCTCCTTAAGCTTGGCATCAATGGCATGATAATCCGCCTCGTTGTTTTCGAGTTCCTGCTCAAAGCGCTTCATATCATCATACATGCCGGAAAGCACCTGCCCATTTTCTTCTATTTTCTGTTTCGATGCGATCCTTTTTTGTTTTTTTTGGGAAATTTCCATGGAAAGCTGTTCAAGCCGTTTTATTCCATCATTTTGGAATTCCTTGAGCCGCTTTAAAGTGTTGTCGATGTTTTCCAATCTGGCATTTGAAGCCGTCAGTTTAAGCTTGTAATCGACGATTCTCTGATTAAAATCTTCCATTTCAGAAGAAACAATGCTGATCTGTTCCAGTTTTTCCGATACCCTGTTCTGAGCCGCCTTGACATCGTTTTCGATTTCATCCACCGCTTTGTCGTATCTGGCCATTTCTTCATCGATATCACTCTCTTCACCCAGAAGCCGTTCCTGCTCTAAACGAACGATCTCAAGATGGCGGCGGGAGTGTTTGAGGTCTTCGGTTGCTTTATAAAGGGCTTTTTCTGCTTCGATTTCGTATTGCGTGGCCTTATTTTTAAGTTCTATAAGTTTTTGCAGGTTACCTTCAATGATCCGAACTTCTGATTCCAATTCTTTTTGATCATGGCGGTCTGATTCGAGTTTCTGATTTAACATTTTGATTTGATGCTCGATATCTTTGAGCTCCTGCTTTTTTGCAAGAATACCCGATAAATTGTCTTTGCTGCCGCCTATCATGATGCCCTGGTGTGAAATCATATCGCCGTCTTTGGTAACAACGGTCTGCAACACGCCGTTGCTGTTGAACACCTTGATGCCCTCTTCAATATCTTCGGTAACAACGACATGCCCTAAAAGCGCTTCTGCTATCTTTTCAAACCCTTGTTTAACAGAAACATGATTCAAAAGCCTTTTTTGGGGGCCGGGCTTTCTCATATGATCAAATTCAATGTTTTTGACAGATGTAACCGGAATAAAGCCGCTGCGCCCTGCCCCGGTTGTTTGGAGATAGTCGATGGAGTCAAGGCCTGTTTTTTGATTCTCTACAAGAATGTACTGCAAGGATTCACCAAGAACAGCTTCCACCGCAGTTTCAAAGGAAGGTTCCGGTTCGACGATATCTGCCATCAAACATAAAATACCATTGTTGCCGGGGCTTTCTAATCCGTTATCCGAGTTCTGATCTCCATAATGGGCTCTTTCTTTCATTATGGCCCTGACACCGTCTTTGTACCACTCGAAGTCGCCTTCCATTTTCTTTAATGTGGTATACGTTGATCTGGCCTGGTTTCGTTCAAGCTCCAGGGTCTGTACGTGCTTTACCTGCTTGCCGAGAGACTTGCTTTTTTCCCCGAGTTGCTCCTTAATGATGTCAATACGTTCGTTCAGATCATCTATTTCCGATTTATATGAAGCAAGTTGTTTTTCGGCCTTGGCCTCTTTGTTTCGGAGATCTGATACCTTCCGATTGGTTGCGGCTTCTTCTTTAGCTATCATTTTAAGGCGTCTTTTTAGACTTTCCTTGTTTGTCGTAGCGTTTTGACAGATATTTTTATATTGAGCCTCCCGGGCAATCAGGTCCATAAGATTTATTTTGCAAGTTTCAAGCTCTTGATTCAACACTGACAATTGATCTTCTATGTCTTGCGAGGCCGACCGCTCCTGGTCAAGAGTCGAGCTTACAGCTTTTATCTCCGCAAGAATGCTCTTATTCTGATTTTCAACCTGGGCGACTTCGGACGTTAAATTTCTGCTCTTCTCTTCATGGTCTTCTTGGGCAGATTCAAGCCCTGTCAATTCGGATGTGAGCCTTTCCACATCCTCGCGGAGGTGTGCCAGATCATTTTCCATTCGGTCTATACTGCGCTGTGTTTCGAACTTGCGGGACTTCTGGTCTGATATTTCCTGATCTTTCTGGGAGCGTTGAAACTTGATTTCTTCAACCGCGGCATCAAGCTTATTCAGCTTGGATGTATGACCAATGTCTGTATCCTTTAGATCTTCTAATAAAGCATCGGTTTCATCAATTTTGTGAGTATAATCATCATAATAATGAAGGGCCAGCCCAATATCAAGTTCCCTGATGCGCTCTTGATGTTTTTTATAGCGTTCGGCCTTTCTGGCCTGGCGTTTAAGGCCTACCATCTGCCGTTTTATTTCCGTAATTATGTCGGTAATACGCCAAAGGTTCTGGTTTGTAGTCTGAATTTTACTGAGCGCTTCTTTTTTACGGGTCTTATATCTTATAATTCCCGCAGCCTCTTCAATGAAAACCCTTCTTTCTTCCGGCCCGGCATCAGTAATTGCGCCGATTTTCCCCTGCTGAACCACGGCATAGGATTTTGCTCCCATACCGCTTCCCATAAAGATATTATGTATATCCTTTAGCCGGCAGGGTTGCTTGTTGATGAAGTAGGCACTTTCTCCGGACCTGTAAAGGCGTCTTGTTAACATGATTTCGGTAAAGTCATTTAGCTCTTCAGGAGCATTGCCGTTTTCATTCGCAAGGGTTAAGGAGACCTCTGCCATGTTCAACGGCTGTCTACCGTTTGAACCAGAAAATATCACGTCTTCCATCGATTTTCCGCGAAGCTTCTTTACACTTTGTTCCCCCATAACCCATCTAAAAGCATCAACGACATTACTTTTGCCGCAACCGTTCGGACCTACAATTGCAGAAATACCTTGAGGAAATCCAATACTGGTCTTTTCAACAAAGGATTTAAATCCGTTTATTTCCAGCTTTTTTATTTTCATGCGATCAAATCTCCTGTCGTGGTGTTCTGCCTATTTCCATAAATAACGGCTTCTAAGGATCCACCTGCCCACTAATAATCGTCAATTTGACGAAACTCGTAAAGAGTCTTTTGCAAACGCCATTGAGCAAAACAGACTCTTTACGAAACCGCTAAATTTAATAACAGAAAGTTTGCGGTTTGTAAAGGAAAAAACACAAGGCAGGGTATAATTTTAACTGTCTGAATACAAGATGTGGTGGAATATACGATTTTTTTCACCTCTTTATTAAA
>SDBS01002780.1_pt1 | contig 17331 bp, 5 predicted proteins | sample 2277091 | NCBI WGS metagenome assembly SDBS01 (sample SAMN10404972, study PRJNA504765) | marine sediment metagenome | isolation source: marine sediment core GS10_PC15, 163 cmbsf | place: Arctic Ocean: Southern Knipovich Ridge | collected 2010 | reverse complement strand
TTTAGAATTTAAAAATCCTAAAATATAATATATATCATCTAAATCATTTGGAATTACAGTAATGACAGTATCAAAAGTAATTGAGCTTTTCTCATCTATACTTGCTGTAATTTTAATATGGTCTCTAATATGGGCAACGATTCTTTGAACTACTATTTTTTTAATGGGAGGATCAATTATTCTGGCTTGTCTTTTTTTTAGTTCTGGATGGTTCTTATCGAAATACAACCAACTTCTAAGATGATATTGCTGAATGTCATTACCTCTTATTACGATTAGGTTGTCTTTATTAATCTTCTTCTCTTTAAACGCACCTTTTTTCATTAAATAATTTATACCTACTCCTCCCTGAATAATGGCCAAATCCTCAAGTTTTAAACTATTCTCTACAATTTTAGCTCGAATGTCGTGTATCATTGGATTATAATCTAAATATAATATATCTGCTCCTTTACATAAGGATTGGCTAACTTCTCCACGGATGTTTATCTCCTGATTTATTACTTTTCCAATCTTTATTAGATTACCTAAATTTTCTTTTTCTTTCTGTAAGATAATTATTACCTGTTCTAACAATACTCCTTTAAAAGCTTTACCACAGTCTATTACAAATAACACTTTAAAATTATTAAATATCTTTTCTCTTAATTTATGCCATGAATTTGCAAAAGCAACTTGTTTTGGAACAATAAATCCTAAAAGCGCTTTATCCTTTAACAATTTAAAAGAACGATTCAAAAATACTGCTGCAGCATTAACAACAGCCATTTTAATCTCTTTATACTCATCAATTTGGGTAATAGGATTTTCTCTTCTAATTTTAAAATAAGGTGGATTACCAATAACTACATCAAATCCTCCTTCTTTAAAAGTTTCAGAAAAATTAACTTCCCAATTAAACGCTTTATCTTTTGATAATTCTGGATTATCTATAAGAGAATCTCCACATTTTATATTAGCCTCTAATTTATTCAATGGTATGTTTTGTTGAGCTGTTTTAAACCATAAACTCATTTTAGTTATTTCCGTAGATTCTGGATTAATGTCAACACCAAATAGGTTATTTGTTAATATTTTTTTATCAAACTCAGTTTTATAGTCTTTTAATGCCTCGATATATTTTTTCATATCCATGTCTTTAGTTTTAATTGCTGATTTCGAATTTATAACCTCGTTATATTCTCCATATTTTAAATACAATATATCATAAGCTTGACTTAAGAAAGCACCAGAACCACACGCAGGGTCTAAAATTTTTAACTGTGGTAAAAGATCTAAATTTTCATTAAGTACCTTTATAATTGTATTCTCGATAATGAAGTGAACTATATATTTAGGAGTATAATAGATTCCCGTTTTTTTTCGAATTGATTTTGTAGATTTCTCTTCTAAAACGACATTTGAGCCTTCTCCCTTTATTTGTAAGGACAAAGCTAAATATTTTTCATAGATATGACCTAAAATATCAATTGGTATTTCTGAAAAGTCTATATATTTTCCGTCGGGATACTTGTATAATTTGTTAATTACACCCTCAATTACAGAATTATCAATTTTTATCTTTTCAAGGAGTTTATCCTCATCAAATAGTTCTCCATCATAACCAAAAATATTATCATCAACACTACCATCTCTAACATAACCAAACAAATCATTAATAAACATATACAAAGGAGTTCTTTCTTTGAGATTGCTATGTAAACCTATCCAATCGTTCAAGAATTTATTTAGGATTTTTTTAGGAAAAAGATTGTTGTCTTCAGCAAATCGAATAAAGACAAAACGGTCCAATATTTTCTGACCTACTTCCATTATTTCTTTTTCATCCAAAAAGTCTTTGTTATTTCTGAAAATGTCTGAGAAAAGTTCGCTTCTACAGTTTACTAAAATATCAAATATCTCTTCGTTAATTTTCTCCTTTAATAATTCTGTATCAGAAAAAAGTTTCTTTTGCAAACCTTTTTTAAATGAATCCTTGGAACATAGTAAATAGAATTTTTGTAATATTTCTTTCTGTTGTAGATTATCTAAGGTAAATTCTTCATAAAAGTTATATACTATTTGTCCTGAAATATATGTCTTATAAAATCTCCATTCATAACCATTAGTTATGATAAACCAATCAATTCCATTCTCGTGAGCATAAAATAGCCCTTGTTGAACATCCGACCTGTATCTATTAGATTCGTCTTTCTTAAGTTTATCTAAATTTTTTTTCCAGTATTTAACTTCTATTAAGGCGTTTGGTATTTTAAGCTCTTCCGATACTTTTAAAGTGACATCAATAGACCTTCTTTGTTTAGATACTTCATAATTTATATCCAACTGCTCATCAAAGCCTAAAAATTTAATCAGTTGAAGTACTATTTTATTTTTTACATTTTCTTCATTTCCTGATCTTTTTCCCATTGTAATTGCTTCTTCGGGAAGGTTAAATATCTTATCATTCAATACTTCTATTTTAGACTTAGAAATATCAATTTTTTTGAAATAATCGTATAATAATTTAGGATTAAAGAGTGGTCTTTGATTTTTATTCATGCCATTACATCGCTATTGTTTTTTTGTTTTTACATATTTAAGGTTTTGTTGATAAAAAAATTGACTTATTAAAATAAGAATATTCATAGATAATTAATCTCAATTACGATTTTAATTTAATTTGAAATTATATAAAAGAAAACTATTTGTAAAATTTGAGATTTTAGGATGCTGAACTATATGAAATCATACTAATTTAAACCCATTCAATGAACCTCCTTTTCAAATACCTTTAGATTTATTGGTTGAAAAAAATAGAGTGCTTCAAAAGAATCCCGCTACAAATAAGTATTTTCTTTAAAATTCCACTCATTTAAAACTCATTTTTTTTGAAATTAGGGGATTAATAATTTTAATTTTTAATCATCTTGAATAATTTTATCTCATAATAGAGCTCTTTATAATTTTTTATTTATAAAGAGATGTTAGAAGAATAATTTGTGTTAAGTAAAGCCATGAGAGATTTGGCTCATAATGTAGATTTAGATGCATCTTTTTTTAATTTAGATGAGATCCAAATTCAATTAGATTTACAGAATAATGCATTAGTGTATTTAAATAAACCTTTGGATGCCTCTCATTTAAATCAGCTAAGAAAAATTGTTGAATATAAGATCAAGACTCGAAATATAAATGATATAATATTTAAATTACCTGAAAGCAAAAGTAGGAAAAGAATAAGCTCTAAATCTATAATTCTATTTAGAAATATAATAGATTTTATAGAAAATTTTTTTGAATATGACTATCAAGAAAAACTGAAAAAGTTTATGAAATCAAATTTTAAAAAAGGGCAGAAGAGGGTACAACTTACTCTTTTTAATGATACTGTTTCAGAAGAAATCCAAACTTTGCAGTATAGAGGAAATGAAACTCAGATTATTAATTTTATAAGACCTAATTTCACGGATGGAGATGTGGTTTTAGATTTAATGGCGGGGTCCCAAAATTTAGGTTTAGCTTTGAAAAAATCTTCAAAGATCATCTCAAATGATACGCAATATTATTCGTATGTACTAGGAAAAGCCTATATAGAAAATAACCAATTTTTAGAACTCAGTGTCATCCCCAAAGATTTAATCCACTCACATCCCTCATTTAATTTGTTTCAGAAATACTATTCAGACGTGTATTTTACGCGAACTCAATGTAAGGAAATCGACAATATCAGAGCAACTCTTGAAGTTATAAAAATGCTTAATAAAAACCTATTTTTTTGTTATTTAACTTGCTTATTGCAATGCTTAGATACAGTGGTGCGTACTACAGGGTATTTTGATGGATCTCTAGATAAGACAACCTTAAAAGTAAAATCTAGAGAAAGTAAAGCGATCTATGAAGAGTTTTCTAAAAAGATTAGAAAATTTAAATCCACTAAGTCAAAATTCAAAAATCGATGTTATAATCTTTCTGCAGAAGAGCTGTTAACTAATATAACCTCTGTTGATGTTATTTATACCGATCCTCCATATAATCACCAACAATATTCACGATACTATCATATTTTGGAGACTGGTGCGAGGTATGATAAAAATATTAATTTATCTACTAAAGGTCGATATCGAAGAGACGAGTTCAAATCTGATTTTTGCTACGAGGATCGAGCAGAAGAATCCTTCAGACTCATTTTGAATCTCTCTTACAAAAAAGCTAAAAAAAAAATATTAATAAGTTATACAAACAAAGGATTACTTGATCAACTAAGATTGTTAGAAATTTGTCAGGAATTTGACTCCGATGTTAAGTTAATCGAAAAAGAGATAAAAAATACTAGGCAAAAAACTTCAAAGTCAAAAAAAATTGAATCGGAGTTGCTTTTTATTCTTACGGTTAAAGACCATGATTGGATGGCTGATTTTATACCAAATCAGAAAAAGACACTTGTAATCACTTCTTGTAGCAAAAAAAAAGACCAATCAAGAGGAAGAATGAAGAGTGCTGCAAGATATTGTGGCCAACTTTTTAATTTGACTCATAAATTTACTAGTAATAATGATTATGAACTTTTAATTATAAGTGCAAAATATGGACTGCTTAAACCAGATGATCTGATTGAAAATTATGATCTTAGACTACAAAATCAGAAGGAAGCTCTTCAACTAAAACCAAAAGTGATTCCGCAACTTAAAAAGATACTAAAAGAAGAAGATTACGAAAGAATTATAATAATCATGGGAAAACTGTATAGAAAAGTTATAGAAGATCTAGTAGATGAAAGATTTGTTTTTTTGGAATCCAAAAATGGAATATTTGATTATATGAAAAAAATGAGTCAACTCACTAAATATTTTTAAAAATTTGCAAATCTTGTTCTTTTGAACTTTTTTTACTTAAAATAAGATTTTTCTATTATTCACTTCTGAATTTATTCTATTCAAAATGAAATCTAAAAGCGATTTATATTTAATAAAATGTAAAGAATTTTCATAGTCTTCTAACGTTTCAGATTATACCATCAAAAATATGTAGCTCAACAATAATCCAAATATAAAGTTTTTACAAACCATGCAATCAGTAGATAAGGATTATGTTCATCTTATAATATGAAGGTTATAAATGTTAAATAATATAATCAAAGAACTGCTTGAAAATTGTAAATTCTGAAATCATAGGATGTGGAAATATATGCTCACAAGTTTCTATATCAAAACATAGTGGGCAAGAGTTTATACAAGTTGGCACAATTTCAGATAATTTTGCCACAATTGCACTAACATCTTGATACTTCTTATTTAAATACTCTCTGAAAAACCGGTTTGCCTTTGGATTTTTCAGTGGTTTCTTATAATCCAAAAATATCAACATATCTGCTTGGGTTGGTTTTCTTCCAAGTTGGGTTTTTAAATCATTGTAAAGTTGGGCAACCTCTTTATAAAAAGGATATTCATCAACTAACAAGACTTTTTTGTAAACTTGCAAAGAAGCCTCTAACTTTTTCATACTTAGATTAATTCCTGCATTACTAAGAACTGCAAGAGCTTGATTTAAATCGTCAATCTTTAAATAAGTAATGATTTGGATTTGCGTTGAATTTGGTAGATTTAAGATACTAATTAACATATCTTCTTGATAGCTAATATCACATAACTTAAGTTTTTGAATGTCATCAACAAAACCATTAACATCATTAGTTATCTCTCGAAAAATTGTTTCGCAAATACCACTACCTCCTTCTAGTTCATCAAAAAAGATAATTGAAGAATTCAACAAAGTATTTTGTATGTTTGGGTATCGCATTTTCGAAGGGAACATTCCACGAATTCCTCTGATCCCCAAATTACAAAAATTCTGGTATGCTCGTATAAATCCATGCTTTATTGTATGGTAAAAAGAATCTCTTAAAAATATTATAAATTCAGGATCACTAGAGAAATCATTATTATATTCTGTCAGACAGTCAATAATTTCATCTATATGTTCCCTGAAGAAAACTTGAATATAATCCGCAACAACGTCATTAATTAGAGGTGCAAGAGCTCTTTCTTTATTTGCATAGATAAAAATTTCAACAAATTTATCGTATTTGCCGCTTGCGAAAAAATCCAATAAATCGTTAGTATTAATAACTTCCATATGAGTTTGAATTGCTTTAATACTTTCACACAACGGACGTATAATATAAGGATTTCCCTCTTCGTTAATTACAATTTGGATTAATTTAGATAATACGTAATTTAACTTAAGTTCCTTCCAAAAGAGTTGCGGTTTATTAGTTATTATCTGATCAAGTACATTATCGATCAAATTAAAATCTATATCTACTTTAATACCTTGCGAATTATGGTTGAATCCTAGAAAAGTTTCAGCATTTTCCTCTGAATTTACTCTTTGAAAAACATAAGGAATTTGGGTAATCTCATCCTCAGGGTATATAACCAAATCTGTTCCAAAGAAGACCTTTTGAATATCAATATTTCTGAGAAATTCTATGTGGAATGGAGTTTGATCAAGGTGAAAAATATCAGATTCACTTGCTATATCTAAGATGGATCTAAAAAATTTTGGAGTTCCGTTTGGCTCTTTTCTTAATTTTAAACCCGTAATTTTTTGATTAACCTTTTGATTTTGGGGATTGAAATAAAACACATTCATCGTTCTATACATAGATAACGTTACAGTATTAGGTCTTTTTACAATAATATTGTTGCTATGTAATCTATTATCATTTAAAATTTCTCTAGGGATAAAATTATTATTGAAAATAATATCTTCCCCTAACTCATAATCTAAATCTGATAATAAAATCCTCCTATTCTCTAAAATATCGAGTCTTGTACCATATAGCTGATAACTCCATCTTGCTTTTATAGATCCAGGTGTATAAAGCGACAAAATAAAATCAATACTATCTCGAATATTTTCTTTTGGAAGATAAACTGTGATTTGACCCCCTCCAAGTATAGGAATAAATGTAAATGGTATCTGTATATTCCTACCAACGTATTGTAAGAAATTAGGTGAGAGTAAGTTTGGAATGTGGAAAAAGTTCTGATCTTGATTATTCCAATGATTTTCTACTTGCCTCCATATATATTTTAAATAATGATAATTGGGAGATGTAGCTTGTAAATTATTCCAGTCTATTTTGTATTTTGGTTTAAACTGTTTAGAAACATCTTTTTGCCAATTCTCTTGAGATATAAAATACCAAAAGTAGTTTTGATCAGTTGTTCCCTTAATTGTACATTGTGTGTTTAATTTTCTAATAAAATTAATAAAAAGATCTAAGTACGCTCGTAAAGTAGGTTGTGCATAGTTGAAATAGATATTTTGTATCCAGTTTAAAATATTTTTCTTAGAATTAGTTAAAATAATAAGAAACTCATTAAATTTTTTAATATGATAGATGGCTACTGGTACTTCTGAAGTATTATGATGTAAAGCAATATAGTCTAGGATTGAAGAAATAATATGTTGTACTTTTATAAAATCGGAATCTGCGATATAGAGAGGATTTTCTTCAGGGTATATTAATAAATGACTATTTTTAAAGAAGAATTGATCTGCAGGATTAGTGCTAAAAGTGAGCATAGTTATTGGCATATCCTCTGCACTTCTCCCTCCCCTACCCTTTCTTTGGATAAATTCAATTGGAGACCGTGGTGTGAGATATTGGAATACACCTATTAATTCGGGGTGATCAAATCCAACTTCTAAAGCATTCGTAGCAACCCTAATTCTCCAGTCTTCTGTCCTTGTTCTATCTGGTCGCATTTCAATAAGTTTTCTAACCCTAACATTACCTGAAGCTCTTGGTCTCGAAATTCCTGCAGTTGAACTATACGCTTGAATATCAATTGGGTCAATGGAAGAAAGAAGATACCAACATTCTCCACATTCATATGTAGAACATGGAAAAATGTGCTGATTTGGTGGCATATGACCACATGCATATATTGCTGATCCTTGAATAACATTTTTGTAAGGACAGTTGAAGTTTGGAAGTAGATTAGGATTCAATATAGGATAATGAAACGTATATTTTGCCGCGGGAAAACGAAGTAAGTATAAACGAGTTCCTGAATCTGCGTGATATAAATAACGTGAGAATTTAGCAATAGTACTAATTGAATCTATAAAAGTAAGTACTCGTTGCTTTTTATTATTTGGTTTTAAATTATGATATGTACAAAAAGTAGTTTGGATCATTGCCGATAAAGGACTTAATCCTCTCATATAAATAATTCCAGTACTCTTATCTATAGTAATTACTAATCTTGGGTTAACCGCTAATAAAAATAAAAAATATTCTCTTCCAGTTATTAGTTGTTCTGATTTAAAAGGGGTTATAATTTTAATTTTATTTGAATTAAATAGGAGTTCCCCAAAGGATTTTGGATTCTTAACGGTAGCACTTATTCCAATTTTAATAGGTTTTAGATTTGAACTATTTTCAATTAGATATGATACTCTTCTAAATAAGTTTTTAATATGTGCTCCTGTATGTTCAGTATATAAATGGATCTCATCAGACACTAAAAATAGGGGAAGATGGATTAAGTTATCAATATTAATTTGTTTGATATTATTTACATCAGAGATTAATGGGATTAGTTTAAGATTTTTACAATCCCGCTTATTACACTTTCTCATTTCTCCAGAAAAAAGTCTCTCACAATTTTGGCATTTCCAAATCCTTCCAAAAATATGTCTATAATAGCCACTCATCATGCGTAAATGTAGAGAATCAGATGTACAGATTAAAATATTAGGTAAAAACACCTTTGGATCATAGAAATTCTTCCAATCCTTCTGTCGACTGAATCTTGCGTAATCTAAACCATGTGGATTTAATTCACAACTGTTTTCCCTGCACCATGTATTATATTCGTGATTATAATAACTAATATTTAAGTATTTTATTTCTCCGCGTAATTCACAAAACGGACATTTATATGTACCCCTATCAGGATCTGCTTTAGAATGTTCAATCCCGATAGTGATAAGAGGTTCGTCTCTGTTCCGAAGATTTTCGTTTATATAATATAAATACTTACAAAATCTGAGGAATTGGTCGTCAGTTAAAGAAATACGGGGATAAAAAATTATTGCTTTAGTGCCCTTTATCTTTCTTGTAGCTATTAAATAAATAAGAATGGGGAAAATAAATGCTTCAGTTTTACCAGTTCCGGTGTCAGAGGTTATGATATAATCTTTAGATTTGAGAGGATCTGTTGATCTTAATAAGGAATTGATAGCCCTAAATTGATACTTACTCAATTTATAATTTGGGCCAAATAATAATGATATATCATTAAAAAATTGCTCAATAATATCCAAAGTGTCATTTATATAGTTAGGATCTACTGATCTTAATTTTGAGATATAAGGACTTTGTGTATTAGTTAAAATACATCTTATATTATTCAATATTGCCGAGATTTCAACCTCAAAAATTGGTCGAGTTCTGTCTAAAGCATAACCTTTATGAAGTTGAATTAGATTCGGTGCGTTTTCTTCTACAAATGGCAATTCTGTAAAACGCTGTCTAACAAGCGAGTTATATCTTAAAATTTCTATGAAATATGATCGAAATTTTAATTTATTAGAAATATTGAAAATAGTTAATGAATTAAGCAGATAAGATAAAATCATTCTCAAAACACCAAATATGACTATGTCAACATGTAGGTGGTTTGCTTGAGTAAATTTATCTATCTCTATCTTTAACGCATTATAAATCATAGATTCAAACATATTATAAAGCTCTCTAAAGGAGGTTTGAGGGGACATATTTCCACTGTTCAATTGCTTTAATTGAGTATCTTCCATGTAAGTAAGTATTCTATGACTTAAAGAGGGCTCACCCAATTTATTTATAATAAGTAATTCTTCTATCTCTGGGGTGATGAACTTAGGGAGCATTTCTAAGACCTTCCTGTCGTTTTAATTAATTCATTAAAAAAATATGATTTCGATAAAGTAGCTGCATTCCCAAAAACTATGATTCGGTTAGTAGAATGAGTAAATATTTCATAAATTTGGGAAATTTCCAGAATAAAATCATCTACATATTCTTTTTCATTAGAAACAACCATACTTAAGATTAAAACCTTAAAACTCTGATTGTATAAGTCTTGTGGCAACTCAATACAAATATCTTTAAACTCATTAATATTCCAAATTTTTTCTCGTAATTTTTCTACTTGTCGTGGAAACGGTGAAGCAATAGCTATATTACTAGGTTCTATTTGATTGATAGATAAAAAGTGCTCAATCGCATCCACTTCTTCAGGATTATAAATCCAGTTTTTACGATAATCTTCAAAGTTTTCCAATGAGAGATTAAATGATACAATTATTTCACTATTCTCTATTGTATCTTCTTCCTTCTCTAAAATCATAATATTTACATCTGAAATTGAAAAAGTCGCCAACTTATTTTTTGAAAAACATTTTTCTATTACAGAATTCATTGATGAGGAGACAATCTTCTCGTAATTATTTAACCAGATTTTAAAATTTAGTGCATATATTAGGATACTGAGTTTTTTTAATCGAGTTTGTAATGCTAATCCATATTTTGATTCAATAACTTCAATAAGGTCAGGATGCTGAAGTTTTAATTCTGAACCATCAACATTTATAAACTCCATTTGTGTTATGGCGTTTTCAATCGGAGACTTAAGATCCATATTATAATTTTGATAAAGGGTTTCTAATTCGGGTAATATAAAGGGAGCGAAATTACAACTTAGGATTAAATAATTATATTCACTTTTTGGAGTATATATTTTAAAAGAGAAATCGTTTTGAAATTTAATTTCCTTTACTAAATCAATACCTGTGTTTCTAATTATATTGAAAATAGAATCCGGAAAAATCTCATCTCTTGATTCAATATGAGAATCACCTAATATAATAAATTTTTCTGTAAGGGGGAGTAAAGCAAAATAGATTGGTTCAACAATGTTATTTCCAGACAATAGAACGATCCGTTCAAAACAAGGTTCTTCCTTCTCAAATGAGTGTAATACAAAAAAATCATCCAATCGATTTTTAGTAATTGTACGTGAATTTAAACAAAGGAAATGCACATCAACGAAAAGATCAGCTAAAACAATTATTCTTTCTAAGGTTATACCAGAAGTGAACATACTTTTAATATCAAAGTCATCTAAGACTATGATTTTTATTGAATTTTCAAGAGCTTTTTTAATTTTAATTAATAAATGGTGTTCCCATTCAGTTGAATATATGATTAAATGTATTCTTTTACTAGCATTATTTAATTCAATTATCAAATTTATAATCATTGCTTCAGAAATGCATCCCTGAGAAAAATCAAACAATATCTTTTTAAGATTGGATTCAGCAACTACAATTTGAAATATTTCTTTACACGTTAAAATAAAGTTTTGTCCCAAGTTATTACCTAATCCACGGAGTATTGGAATTTTAACTAATCCAAGGTCAAGATCATATATTTTTCGTTGGAAGAGATCAATTCCATATAAAATTGCTGCTCTTTTCTGTTCAATATCTTGGACTTTTTCTAAAATATACTCATCATTTGTATTAAAAAAGTTAAGAAACGGAGGTTTAACTACAATACCATTTTTAGTTTTTTGGATTAATTTTAATCTATTAATTTCTGCACCATCTCTAACTCTTATAATTCTTACGATATCACGAGGATTAAAGTTATAAATTTTAGAAAAAAAAGCGGAATTATTTGGTCCTAATGATACATATTTATTCTGTATAATCCTCTGAAGTTTTAATGGTTTAGTTCTTAAACCGTATATTTCATAGAAATAATTTTGATATTGTGAATTAATATTATTGAATTTCTTTGCATGCTCATAAACAGCTTGAGCTTCATACACCATCCTCCTCATATCATTAAATTTATCTATTATGAAAGGATCTATCAAATCATATTTTTTTGCTAAACAAGTGTTTAAAAATCCACATCCTTCACATACCCATCTACGTTCAGTGGCACAATAATATCTACAGCTTTCTTGAATTTGACATTCCTTGCAGTCGGGTGAATAAAAAAGGTCAAATGGTAAATAAATAGGTAAATTTCGAATCCCATAAGACACATTACGAGCGTTGAGAATCTCTAAAAAATCCTCGAAAGTTAATAAATTGTTTTCAATCTTCGCAAACCGTTCATTTTTATCCTCATCTTTCAATTGTGTATAAAAAATATAACCTACTTTTAAGAAATCATTCTCGAATTCATCTGGATCATTAGTAATACTTGCACTTTGATATATTCTTAATTGTAACATATGACGTTCTTTCTCCCTTCTGGTCGTCTTGATTTCAATAATCTCACTATTCTTAGTCGATCTTAAATCAATTTGACCATAAAGAGAAAAAATACCATCGGGAGAAACCTCACTCTCAAAATCATCCATACCAGTTAAAATACCATAAATTGGATTGGATAAATATCTTTTTACTTGTGGTAGCAAATTTGATAATTTTATATTATCAATAAACTGCTGGTTATTTAGTGCAGGTTGAAATTTTCTACGTAATATTAAATAAAATACTAAATCTAAACCTTCATCTGCAAGGTATTTATCAAAAATCTTTAAAAATTCGGGGTTCAGTTGATCTAAAGTTTTTTTGGTGTATTTTTTCAAATTAAAAAAATCTAAAAAGCTATTATGGATAACATTTCCTACTATCATTCCTTGTCTCCCCCAGATTGAGCTTTTTAAAGCATCTTCAGTAAAAATTCTATATTTTTTAGACGCTCCTTTCCTATATTTTAGCCAATAGGCTCTAGGACAATTTATAGTTGTAATTATTTCATTCGTTCCAAGAGAAAAGTCTGGGTCAATAATTATAAATTCTGTGATCTCAAATATGAAATCTGGAACTATTTGTAAATTGATAGATAATATTTTTTTAAGAGAATTTAAAGTTGGCTCTTCAATTTCTTGCTCTTCAATTTGGTTCTTATTTGATTTATTCTCATAAGTTTTTGCTTCTTCTTGTAGTTGCGGATTATTCATTTTTTCCCCCTTTATGATCGCATTTGTAAAAGGGCTGATTTCTGTTATTAAAACCTGAAAATCATATTCACTAGCAAATTTCAACATTTTACATTGTCTTCTATCCAATATACATTGAATATGTCTGAGATCTTCTATATAAAAATTAAAAACCAAAGTTGTCGGTTCCTTTTGCTCATTATACTCAATAGTTGGATAAGAGCTAATTTTACCTTTAAATAACACTATTTATCAATCTAATTATTTTTCAAATGTAAGCTAATCCAATTAATTTCATAAGTAAAGATTTAATTGTCTTAATCAATGAAATACTTTGTTTTAATTAAACCCCATTTTGACATCTCATTTAAAATTTTGGAAATATCTGATTCTCCTAATTCTTCCAATGCTTTCTTTATTTTTATAGAATTTTCAATATCGATTAGAGTAAACTCTGTTGAATTTTCTTCCTCTAAATGTTCATTTAATGCAATATAAAATTCTCCATATTTACCGCAATTTTCCAATAATAATTCTTTTAAACGATTTAGAGACTCCTTTAATAAATTCAATTGATTTTCTAAGCTTACTATTTGGTATTTTTCTTTTTTAACATACACAAATAATGTGTTTTCTTCATCTTTGGGCTTTTTTTTATATGTCCAATATGAGAAAGGATTCTCTATTCCTAAGAAATTATCAATCGGTTTTAAATTATCATTAAAGACAATAAAAATTTCTTGTACTTCAATTTTATAATTTTTCTGCTTAGAACCTTTATATTTAATATCAATAATTTTTTCTAGCATCTCTTCGAATGAAGTTTTAGTTTTTATTAATGAATTCTTCTGTTTTTCAATTTCTGATTTAATTGAATTAAAAAGCTCATCAAAAGTTTCTTCTATACTTTTTAATTCTTCAACATTTTCATTACACTTTGAAATAAATGTCTTGCTCTTTTTAGTTACTATTGATTTATTCATTTCTTCAATTTTTTTATCTAGATCCTTGAAATTCTTCTTTATATTTGCCCAATTGTTTATTTTTATGATAGATTTTGTTTTAATATAATTCTGAAAGAAATCCTCAAAAATCACTAAATCTTGACATAATTTTTCGCTCCAATAATTGAAGTCATTATTGGCTTTTTCTTCAGTTTCTATTTTCTTGATTAATTTCTTTATTTATTTTTCATTGTCATTGAAATCGTCTAATGTAAGTTCAGAAACCAGAATTAATATACCACTTCATTTTGTTCTTCTGATAATTTTATTAATTGGGAAATTTTAACTGATGTTAAATCATTAATACTTTCTTCAATATTAAGAAGACCAGGTGTAGAAGGATAATTTTTATACTTTTTATCTCTATATTTTAAGATCTGATTTTTAAGTCTAGTTTGTGTTTGGATGATTGTCTTTATTTCATCCTTTTTAACATCAAAAATCTTGATATAATTATTAATATCCGATTTAATCCGCTCAAGGGTACCAACCTCTCCGTTTATGTATATAATTTTTATTTCTTTAAACTTATTAAAATCATCTTTTGAATCATTTAATTCACTAATCAATCCTTTTATCAACTCATTATATTCCTTGTTAAATTTTTCTTTTACCCCTATTAAAATTGTATCATCTATCGTAAGATCATCATTGACCTCCTTTGATATATAATTTTTAAAATCAGAGAAACTCTTACCTAAATCCTCATCAATTAACTGTAATATACTATCAGAAAGTAAATCTATTTCATTTAATGAATCCATTACATCATTAGATTTTTTTATCTCAGATTCTATTGATTCAATATTATTCTCAATCTCAGAAATTTCAATTGATTCTACATTTTTGTGTTTTGCGACTTGAGAAGATAGAAAATCTTCAAAGCCTTTGGTAACATTTAAATGATATTCATATTCCATTTTTTTTCATTTCTCCTTCTTATTTTTGCTTACTTTATCATTAAGTTCAGTAATTGCGCTTTCAGTTTGATCGAAAATGTTTTTTAATGTATTCAATTTTTCCTCAATTTCTCCCAGTTTTTTATGAATGCTTTGACATTTGTCGTAAGAATTAGAATAAATAGTTTCTAGATTTGAAAATGCGTTTTCCATAAAGAAAAGACAACCGTTTAATACAGGAAAATTCATTAGATATGCATCAACGTTGTATTTTGAAAGCTTTAATTCTTTAGTTAAAATACCCGTGATCAATTTATCTTGGTTTAAGTTCAGAATCTCAGAATTGAAAATTTTATTAAAGAAATCAATAAACCTATTCTTAAGAAACGTATATCTGGAATTAATTCTATTAATATCACTTTTAGATTCTTTCATATATTGGACAACTTCAACACCATGGGAACATTTGCTTGATTTTATAGTATTTATATTAAGTTCTTTCTTTGCAAGAGATTCAATTCTTAATATTAAAGCTGATTCAATATCTCTCAATTTAATTAATTCAAATTCATTGGTAATAAAGTATGATAGGCGAAAATCAATTAGTTCTGTAGGGCTTAATACTTGAATAATTCCTTTATGGGCTAGTACAGAAACATATAATTTTAAAATCTTTTCTTTGTCATGACCCTCAAAGTTCAGTCTTTCAATTAATTCGGAAAATTTTATATTCTTAGTTTTAATAAGCAAATTTATAATATATTTCTCAAAAGGACTAATTAGGATTGAAAAATTGTACCCATTTTTTTTTGTTAAACCCATTCTTGCAATAAGACTTAAATTAGTAATTGTTATTGTACCATCAACATAACTAGTATTTTTTTTGTAAAAATCAATTGCATCAAACAACTCATTCTTAGAGGGTCTAAAATATTCAATTTCTTCCAAAACATTGACATTGATGATTTTTTTATCAATCGTAATCATCTGCAGCATCTCAAGACTTTTTAATAAACCAGAGATAAATTGAATTGGTTCAATTTCGAACTTTTTCAAGTAAGTACCATTTTTTTCTTGTATCGAAATCCAAGTTCTAATTTGTGTTGATAACTTCATTCTTATAGTTCGTGACAAATCTGAAATTATTTTTTCAGTAAATGTAAAATCAATTGGTTTTCCGGTGATTATTGAGTGATTTTCTTTTAATTTACTTAACCCTAGTAAAAATAGAGAAACATTTTTGTTTTTTCCGATAGGAATAAGATCTATCTTATCTTTTAATTCAATGTTATCTTTTAATATTTTTCCTTCTAATAATTCATTGATTTTATTAATATTTTGTTGTTCTTCATCTATAAATAAAAGTATTCCATTTGGGACTTTAAAGGTATCTTTATAATAATTATAGAGATCACTAACAACATCTTTATTATTAGCAATATAAGATATTAGAAATTTGGTATTATGAATATAGTCATCACTAAAATGAATTTCCAAAAAATAATAATTATTAATCTTAATTATGTTTTCACTTTTCATTTCTTTAATTCTTATATTTTCTGAAATTTTATTTAAACTTTCAAAAATTTGATATAATCCTTCAAAAGAACTTCCTAGAAATAACTCATTACCTCGATTCTTTTTATACCATTCTTTTACTTTTTCTCTATTGATAACATCAGGTATTGAATCCCATGGATTAAATCCAATAGGAGTATCGCGTTTAAAGATATTATAAATTAGGAATTCAGACATACGATATAGTTTCTTCTCAGTTATACAACCTTTTTGTTTTAAAAATTCAATTAAAGCTTTTGAATTTTTAGTATCAAATAGTTGGAAATTTTTGATTTTTGATGTGTTTATCAAATAAGATATATCATCAAAATTATTAAGAGGGATATAATAATTCCCTCCCCCCACATTAAAAATTTTTTTCATATCATCAATAGATAAACTTAGAAAACTTGACACACTTCCGCTTTTGGTCTCTTTACGAATTCGATAATTATACCATCCTCGTTCTAATGCTTTATCAAACAATTCGTTCGTTTCAATATTTTTGAAATCAATTTCAGATACTTTGTTGATGATTTGAGTTCCAGGTTTAATGATATCAGTAGTTAAATAGACAAATTCAAAATAATCATCATATTCAACATCTAAAATTCCTTGGATTTCTTCTCTAGAGAAACATTTATAGTAAGCTAAGAAAAGATTAAAAAGATCTTTTTGAAATTCTTTACTAAAAGAATTTATCATAGTATTATATAGTTCAAAATCGAATACTGGTGAATCTTTTTCATTAATTTTAATAGTATTTAAAACTTCATTATTAAGGAGCTCATCTGGTTTTATGAAATTCGATCTAATTTTGCTACTATTTTTTTCTTTAACAAATCGATAAAGAAGTGTGTAACAAATTATACA
>SDBS01002779.1_pt1 | contig 17335 bp, 33 predicted proteins | sample 2277091 | NCBI WGS metagenome assembly SDBS01 (sample SAMN10404972, study PRJNA504765) | marine sediment metagenome | isolation source: marine sediment core GS10_PC15, 163 cmbsf | place: Arctic Ocean: Southern Knipovich Ridge | collected 2010 | reverse complement strand
AATGAAGGTGCAGGTAAACTGTGCGTGTGGTATAGATAACAAAGCATACCCATTGCACCAACATCCAAAGTACCCATCAGTATAAAATAGGAAAAAGTTGGTATCAATGAAATTCTAGATAATTGTATCAAATGTTATGTGTACAAGTTGGCTTCCAGTTGCTATACTCACTCCTGTTGCACCAGCAGAAGAACCTGTACCACCATTCCACATATTATTTAGATCAGATTGTGTTAACTGATAACCATTCCAAATTGTTAAATCATCAAAGTCAAATGTATTTTGAGTAACAGAATTTCCAAATGGTGCTCCACCACCTATTGTCATATTTGTAGCAGGTGAGTTTCCACCACTTGTTACATCTTCAAATGGTGGTGACTGTGCATCAACCTGTGGATCACAAACAGCATCAATACATAAAATTACAAAGTCACCTGTTCTATTGCCTTGATTCATCATAAATGAAACCATGTGCCAATTAGAATCATCAGGTGGAACAGAACCTATTGTATTAAAGCCATGTACAGTTCCACCAAAACCACTTGCTTCAAGAAGTGTAAACCTCATAACATTTCCAGATTGAGTGCAAAGAGAAAAGGCAGGTGATAGTGAATTTGCATTGTCACAACCACCAGTGGTTATAAGTGGATATACTGGTGATCCAATTACATCTCCATTTAACCAAAAGTTTATGCTTGTAATATTACTTCCAACATTACCTGCATGAAGGAATTTCCAAGTATCAGGATTAATACCAATTATTATTTCTCCATCTGTATTGCCACTACTTGTACCGTTTTTGGTAACACCCTGACCAATTATTCCAGTAGTTGTTACAAAGTCTGAATCAATACCTGCTTCGGTATAAAATGCATTGCCTGATGATCCCAAAGTTCCTGCGTTAAGTGCTGTTGATCCACCTGCTGGTGGTGGAGGTGGTGGAGGTGCTTGTTGTGCTCCACCTCTAACACCTTGATTATCATCACCAACAAAGAAATTAACTTTCTTATCTTCAAGTGGATGAACTACTGGTGGTGGTGGAGGTGGGTCATCTTGTATAACAGCAATGTTAGATAAATTTAATTGTAAATTTGATAATGCATCTGGAAAAACCATCATGAAGCCTACTGAAATAACAAGTCCTGCTAATATGACTAATATTATGCTCACCATATCATAAAATAGAGAAATTAGTTGGCATCAATGAAACTCATCAACATGTCCTATGCTCTAAAAGTTTGATGGCTATTCAATGTATTTACCATTCTCTACCAACTAATTATAAAATAGAAGGATTGGCACTTAGCAAATGAGACCTTACGATCACATGTTGAAGATTTCATCTTTTAGCATTTTGGGCAAATGGAAGCACATACACGTAAAGTACACCTTTGCATAGAATCCCTTTCCTTCAACCCTACCAATCCAATTTTGACTACCTGAGTCATGTTTTAAAACCTCTTAACAATTTTTTTTAAGTTTTAGTTTAGAAACAACACGTACACCTTTGATACTAAACTATCCGGCTATACTGTACGGTTTGGAGAGTTTTAATAGATTAAGGTTAAAGAGACTTTCTTGAAGGCGATCATTGTATTCAATGGGAAAGAAAGAATTTGTATTCCAATTCCAGAATTAGAAATTGAGGAAGTTGATGTCAAAATTATCAAGGATATTATGAATTTCGATAAAGGAACCGTAAAAGACAGACTTTCTGTAGTCAATTCATTTTTGCGTTATCTTAGAAGAAAACAATTAAAATAAAATTAGTGTGTAAGGTTGTATTGTCATGCTCCCTTCCTTACACCTCTCTCCTGACTCCACCACAGCATGATTGTATTCATTCGTTGGTCAGGCTTCAGTTTTAATCAGACTACACTCTGAAATGCGTGTTGACTTGATCAGTATGTCTTGGAGATATTCATATTATGGAATGTTGATCGGTGATCCCACAGAAACTATTGTTCCGTCACAGCAGAGAGTCCTCCACCATGCTATTCTTCCATCTCAATGTAAAATAATAAAATTAGTTAAAAAAGTTTTAGATCACATCAATCCAAGAGCAAGTCAGTATATCTCGTCAGATTTCTGTCATGCTTGGGAATGTGACCTGTTAGTTATTCTGGTAATTTATTTAAAAAGTTTCTGGATCTGCCCGAACTTATCTTTAGGGGAAGGAGATAACCTTGCTGAATCCTGACAGATCCATGCTTTCAATGCCTCGATCTCGGTATTAATAATTATCTTGTCAAAATCTACGGTGTTAGTGGTGTGTTTTTGCCTTCTTTTCGCTTCTTTCTACACACATACACACACATAGCCACCACCCCTCTATTTAACCAACTTTGGACACATGGACAATCGACAATCCTATAGTGAAATTCATTGGAAAAAATATGTCCTAAAAAGGCATGAGAACCAAAAGAACTTGGTTGCAAAATCTGATCCCCATGCCCGAATGTACCAAACCCAACGACATTGCAGGAGGTTAGGAAAGGACATCTATCCTACACCATACTGTTAAAAAAAAGTTCTATGTGTGTGTGTTAACATTTTTTTGATTTTAAGGTAAACTTTTGATAGGTAGACCTTTGATCGGGAGTAAATCTGAACTTACAGATCTTGCAATAACCTTTTGATCTCACATAGCCTTTCTTACTGCATCTAGGACAAATTGAATACTTTGTTTTATCCTTCGTAGGTAACTTTGTTTTAGTCATGACTATCCGATTGTCTTTCTTGCCAACTACCCTTACAGTATCATTAATGTAGTCTTTTTTATTGAAAATACTCATTAGAGATCAAACCATGACCTTTTACCTTCTTTTTTGGCTTTAGGGTCTGATTTGATAATGTTTTTTCCTGTAGCAATTACCTGTTCTTCTTCTGCTAAAACTTCTTCATCCTTTACTATAGTCACTTCCTCTGGATCATTTTCAGGAGTGATTAGTTCAACATCATCCATTAGAATGACATCTGCATCTGGATCATTATCATCAGTAATCACTACTTCTTTCTCTTCTTTATTCTCCATTTTCCACCCTGCTCTTTGTATTTCTCAAAGTCTGCTAATGATGCACATTCTAGATCCAATGCCCTACTTGCTGTAATACTTGATCCATGTCCAACTACCTCCTTGACCATGTAAGCAACATCATTTGCAGTATCCTTGAAATTTAATGACTCTTCCACTGATGGGTTTCCACCTTTGCCAACAAGTTTATCCGTTAAAATTTCCTTTGCAAATTTTAGGTATAGTTCATTGGTATCAATTTCTACATTGGTTTCCTTATCCTCGTCATTGTGTGCAGTGATCTCTTCTGCATATTGATGATACTTTTCATTATCTAGTAATTTTTCTTTTGAAAGGATTTGCCAATCTGGTTTATCTTCACAAAGCCTATTGCATTCCTCATGAGCAAAAACTAGATTTTCTGGTCTGTTATCCTCAGTATTTTTATTCAAATGGTGATAAGTTCTGTTCCACTTGGAAACCTCATTTACAAACATCATTAGACAAAAGAAGCAAATGTCTCCATCTCGTTTTTTAATAATTGGGAAATATACTCTCTTTAACTTTTGAGTTAGTTTCTTAACCATTACAATACCACCTATGTGACAGATCGATTATGCATTCATCAGGAACAATCTTTACAAATTCTTCCATGTTATCTCTACCTATTTCTAATCTCTCCATTACCATTTTTGTATCAATTCTTTTCTTAAATGGGCTAATTAAGGATTGATTTGATCGCTTATGCACTTTGAAAATTGTGAACTTTATGTGAAATACCAACCAATTGATCGGTAGACAAAACTGCTCCCAATAGATTTTGAATATGAAATCTTTGATTAGTTTACTTGTATTCCTTTCCGAAGTAATCCCATTTCCTCGCATAGTCCTTTTTCTGTGGATGTTGACGAGCAAAAAGTTCTATCATCTTTTTATTTTTACCAAATTGTTTGGTAAATTCCTCTACCATTTCTCTAAATGCATCAGGCTTAACTGAATGACCCATTCTCTTATGCCTGATTAAGTTTGTTCTGTTTGAGTGGAATGCTTTTACTTTTCCTTTTACCCCGATCAAAAGAAATTCTGTTGCTGTTCGTGCCCAAAATCCCCATCCACCTGAGTCTGTTTTATCCCAAACGATCAGAGTCTTGTATTTGTATCCCCATGCATCTAGAATTCTAAAACCGTTTTCCAATAGTGGAGTTGTAATCCACAGGAAGCAAACTGAATCTTTGTGTGATATTTCTCTTATTGGTAATGCACAGATTTCGTCTAATGGCATTGTAATATATTTTGATGATACACCTGAAGCCATTCCTCCACCAGTTTTTTTATTTTTGTATTCGTGTGGTGGATCTGCATAGATTACATGATATTTCCTTTTGGTCTTTCTAATGTCAACCTTCATGAAGTTCTTCTCCTTGATTGTTCTCTAGTAAATGCTTTTTTCATTACTGATATGCTTGGAAAAAGTATATCGAAATTTGCATACTTGTTAAAGATCTCATCCCATTTTTTACCATCATTTCTTAACTCTTGTAGGGTATCGAATGTCTGCTTGTTCATAGGTACACAAAACCTTTTGATTTTCGATACTTAACTGTACTGCTTGATGATGTTGATCGGGGTCTCCTTCTTAGTTTGCAACTACAACATGGACAATGAATCCCTTCCCATTTCAAAAACAAATTACAACTTGGACAGAAACCATTCTCAGCAAATTCATATCTTGTTGTTACGTGATACTGTTCACAGATTCCTCTGCAATTAAATTTAATTGTTGAACGACCCATTACATAGGAGCAATCAATATTTTTCTATCTCCACCTTGAACGAAGTGGCAGTGATGAGTACAATTGGGATCATTACATTCATGGCAATTTTCATGACGACAATCACTTGACTTGCTCATACTCCTTACGATACTCCTTCATAATAAAAAATAGAGAAATAATAAAGAAGAAAACTGATGCACTAATTGTCATCCATATTAATTCGGATTCTTGTGCCCAAAATGCTGAACCAAATAAAAATAGAAATCCAAATGAAAGATAGATAATTGATAATTTTGTATTAGTAAAAAAGAAATTGATGGGAGTCATTTCTTATTAGAAACCATGACTTTCCCTGAACCTGCATCCACTTTCATCTCTGAAACTGTTCCACACTTACTGCACTTATGTTCTTGTTGAATGTTAGTAATCATTCTTAGTTGTTGTTGTAGATCTTCCATCACATTTACTTTCTTTGTGTTATCTTCTCTGAGTCCAATAATCTCTTTTTGAAGTTGAAAGTTTTCTGATTCTAGTTTTACTTTTGTGGCTTCCATCAGTTGATATTTTTCTCCTGCAACTTTCTTTAGTTTCTTTATTTCTTTTGTATCAACTCCTTTTAATTCGAAAGTCTTTCCAAGTTTTCTGTTTCTCATTTCCATATCTTTGAACTGATCCTCACATGCATCTGTGATAGAATCCTTGTTTGATATTCCCTGTTCTTTTGCTAAACTTACAATCCATTTACAACAGTCTGTTTTTGAAATTCCTTTTTTCATTCCAAGTTCACACATGTTTCTTGTCCATACAACTCGTTCACCTTTCGTTGCTTTTTTCTGCATGTCGAAGTGTCCTTTTGCAAGATTGTATTCAACTGCTGGTGCTGTAATATCATCTGGATTTACAAACCCACTAAAGTCATAATACTCTCTTCTCCATAATGGGTCTGCCTTGTAACGATGTCTACCGTTGATAATTCTTCTATGAACTCTCAGTGTAGAGTTTTGACTTTTCTTGTTTGGGTCATCAAACCATATTGCAACTTCAATTGCTCTTAACTGACCAACGGTTTCACTTGACAATTTTAGGTCGTGACCTGAACCGGAAAGAATTTCTTGGTCATAAGTTTCGTCAGTTTCGTTTGGTGCAATATACAATACTTGTTCTTTATTCTTCAGCGATTCTTCTTCTTCCTTTTTGATCAACTCTAGAATTTTTGGATCTGTTATGAGAACGTATTTTGATTTCAGTGGTGATTGTAGGCTTTGATCGTTTGACATTGAACAATCCCTATTACTAAAACTCTTAAAGGAATTAGGACAAACAAAATTTACCTATTGGCTTGATAAGTTATCTTATCTTGAGGGAGTTTTGTGCTATACATTATAACATCCATAACCATCTATTCCTTCTTGATCAACTGATGATCAGTTAGAAAGAAAATATATTATTTATTTTTTGCACACGCAGGTGCGATCGGATAAATAAGTCTGGATCATTAATAGGGTTCCCCTTTTCCGACTTTTTGTATATTGGACAATGGACAAACGACACAAACTGGTGTAAGTATAATGTGATCCTGTCCATTGTCGATGTCGAGGGATCTCTTCTGTCGGTCAAAAAAAATGGACAGATGGACACGCCTGATGGACATGTTTTCGAAGGGGAAATGTCGTATCGACTATGACACGTACACGTTTCGAAACAACATTCCTAAACAGTTAGATCAGATCATGATCAGATCAACAACATAACTGATCAATTTTCTTGTACATAACCACCAAATTTTCTTTGAAGAGTTTGTTTTGGTGGGAAGTTTTAGTGAGTTGGGTGGGTCTTTTGTTATTTTTTTGGTATCCGTTTTTTCTTTTGTCGTTGAAACCATTTTTGGTAGCCAGTAAATGACCAATCATCAGGAGCAAGACCCATTGCAACAACCTGATCAAAAACTTCTTTCTGTTTCATCTTTGGCTTGCTTGGGTCTGTTGGGTTCATCATTGATACAGTTAAATCAAATATCTTATCCATGTTTGATACCTTCATCTTCTTGTCCTCGTTAAGTTGGTCTTGTGCTGAGTCAATCATCTCACCATCCTTCTTCTTGTCAATGAATCTCCATGTTGCAATTGCTTTGTTTTTTCCTGTCTCCTTGATTAATGGTGAATCTTCTTCAAAATCATCGTCTGCTGAATGGTGATGGAAATGTGGCATACGTACATGAAATAGTTTGAATATGTTTCCCTTTTCATTCTTCTTTGGATATAGAACATACATTTCGTCTGGTCTTAGATCCTCAAAGTTTGGATACATCTTTTGTGCGTAACCGATTCCAACTTTCTCTGTAACCTTATCCCTGAATTCTTTTATCATTACACGTAACCAATTGTAATCTTCAGGTACAATGTCGATGTTAGATTGCTTCCAGATGAAGAAGTCCCTTTGATCTCTAACATTTTTCAGGACATCTCCACCCCTCTGCATATCTCCGACAAGTGAAACATGGAAATGCCTACATACTTTTACCAGTGCGAACACTGCTTTTTTTACAATAACTTGGTTACGTTCTTCTGTCAACATTGATGCAACGAGTGAACCGAATTCCCTAATCAGAAGTGTAACCCTATGACTGTTCTTTTCCTGAACAGTCCATTTACTAAACGGTACTGGTTTTTCAACTCCACGTTTTTTCGCAATAGATGTAGGTGTGTTTGTCTTAAAGTTTGAACGAATAATTTCTGGTAATTCTCTTAATGTTTTCTCAAGAATGAGCAACTTATGATTTACTTCTCTAAAGAATATTGGGTTGTAAGTAATTATTCTCCTTTCATTCTTACCCATTAACATGATCTCAGTGAGATCAGCGACAAATAATTCTCTGTTCTTGTATCCTTTGTTTGGAACATGTACCTTTCTTACCTTAATCCACTCTACATAATCAGGTTTGACTGGTTTTTCCTTTACTTTTTCTCCATTTGAATTAGTGACTAATGTTCCATATTCGAAGTGACCAAGTTCTGCCCACTCCTTCTTTGTGTAAAACTTGCCATTGAATTCATCGATTGCAATCTGATCTATTTCTACATAATCTGGAACAACTAATACTATTTTGTATCTTGAATCACAGTTACAATGTGGTTTTTCAATCTGTCTTTCCTTTTCAGGTTTTTTGTCGTTTTCAATTCTCCACCTTTCCCAAAATTTTTTACAATTTTTATTAATTACCCAATAAAGTGACTCGTAATTTCCTGCACTGTGTAGATCTAAAATTGTGTGACCTGCCTTGAAGTTTTCCTCAGCAATTACTTCATCAAGAGAACTTTTGCCGGAGCCTCTATTGCCCATGATAAAATAAATGAATGCCTTGAATGGATTGATGAATGCGTTTGGATTCTTTGGTGTTTGTTCTATCTGTCTAAGATGTACAAACTCATCGTGTTCTTTTGAGATCTTTTCTTCTTCTGTAGTCATTTTTTAATCACTGTTTATCCATAGTCAACAACGTATGATTCATCTCCGGTTTGACTCTGTAATTCCATCAAGTTGTTAACTAATGAATACGTACTAAGACACTCTTCAATATCTGCTGTAAGTTCGTAATACATTGGTAGTATTTCCATTACTAATATCCTGATTAATTTGTGAAAAACTTCTCTTGAAACTTCCATTACAAGTGCATCTGATGTCATTACCTCTGCATCTGTGTTGAACATGTAGACCTCTCCATCTGCATACTTGTACTGAAAACCGAATACCTGTCCTAATTGGTCTGGATCATATCCATCATAGGCTACATCAAAACGAATTGCTTCTTGAAGTAACACTCTTGGGTCTGTATCATCCTTAGTCTTTGATCTTGGGTTCATGTGCATGAGTGCAGGCATTTCTCCCCTACCATTTATGTCAAGTATTTCTTCTCCTACCTTCAATTCTTTGTGACTGTATATGATTCGCTGATCTAAAATCTCTGAACGTCTGCCTCTTAGTTGTGACAGAAAGACATTTCCATACCAAATTTGTTTTATTTTTTCTACATATTCCTTGTTTAATTCAGGTGGGATTTTGTAATGTGTTCTTGGATTAGGTGGTAAATTTCTCTTGTAAACTCTTCTTAGCCACACGTTAAAGTGACCAATGGTATTGATGAAGTTGTTCATCATTAGGAAAAAGTGATCATAATCCTCGTTAAAGTCTGTGACTCCCATTTTGATTTGGTATTTCAATACAGGGTCTAAGTGATGCATTATTACAGACTTTGGTTGCTTTGCATCACCATCTTCAACACTCATGCTTTTTCCTCCAATCCTACCTTTGCCCAATAAAGTAATGTTTTTGCAGTCACATAACTATCAGATGCCATCTTTGGATGATCAAATGTCTGTTGATATTTACTCATCTTTATGAAAAATTCAGATAATTTTATCATTTCTGTAGTATTTTGTATTTTATCTTTAACACTCATTGGACATTCTTCTCCACATCATACATTTTCATTGGTTTGTTGGTAAGATCTTCACCACATTCTGGACAACTACCAAACATGTTTGGGTTCAAAAATGATAACCCACCAGTTTTAGGACAACTATGTAACACACCTGTAACTCTCAATTCTTCCAAACCTCGTTGAATGCTTCAATACTAATTTTTAACCTACGATCATACAACTCATCTATTTTTTTACCTAGAGTTGCATTTACAATTTTATCAAAATGTTCACAAAACGTTCCATACTCTTCTGAATCACAATCGCAATGCTTATTTTTTATCCACCACTCAGTTATTCTATCAAAGTCTTTATCAAGTAAGTCATGTTCATGTTCCCATCTTTGAAGCCTGTAACCTAGACTCATCACTCAAAACTTCCTTTGAGATGACCACTTACATTGTTTGAATGATGATCAGCAACAAATGTTATTCTTCCTTTTCCTGATTTTATTTCATACTCTCCTTCTGAATTAGTTACTTCAAAAGTTCCTATGACATAAGAAAACAATCCAAAGCGACAGTTTTTTCCAGTGTAATCTAAATTAATTTTTGTTTCTTGGTTTTCTAAGACTAAATCGGCAATAATTTTTTGACAGTTTGGATTGAACCTATCTATACCATCGTTTTCAAACGTTCCAACTAAAACAAATGTGTTTGTGTCTCCACTTATTGTATATTCTCCTACTGTGTTGATTGATTTAAGATCAAACTTTCCTTCAAATTCCCCAACAACTGATACAGCATGTGGTAATGCATTTGCTTCACTTACTACAAACAGTATTGAAAATAAAAAAACTGGTAAAAATAACATTGGAGATATTGAAAATATGAATCCTTTATTCGATAATCCAATAACTGTTGATGTCATTTTAATTTCGTTACAATTCTTCGTTTGGGTACTGCGTATTCTTCTTCTTTTACTATCTGCATTACAGAGTTTACAATTTCCTGAGCAGAATAAAAATCATCTTTGAGTGCTTTAGAAATTTTTTCTTTGAACCAGTTTACTTGACATCTTCCATTTTTACGTACACAAAATTGATCCAAGTCATAATCTTCAAAATTACAAAGTGCATCTACTTTAAGATCAATAGTGTTGATGAATTCCTTGTAGCCTGTAATCCTGAACAGGTCTCTTTCTTCCATGAATTTTTTTCTTGCCTTTCTTCCTGTAGGAATGTCTGGATCTAAATACTTTGTAAGTAATTTTTCGAATCTTATTACATCTTCACGAAGTTTTTGTATTAAGATTGATTGTTCTTCATCATCATCGTCTGCACCAAAATTAAATCCCTGAGTCTGTTCTGATTCATCTTTTCTACCACGAATAAATGCAATTTTTTCTTCATCTTCTGCATAAGATGGTTTTTTCCTTAATGGGTTCTTAATATCCTCTAGGCTTTTAGGAAATACTACTGCATCCTTGTTGATAATTTCTTGTGGATTGTTAGCGTAAGAGATTGCTGGTATCATTTTTTTGTCAATTGATTTGAACTCCTGTTTTGGGAACCAGTGAAGTACATCTGGAATTCCATCCTTGATGTGATGAATCTTTACCTTTCTTGGTTGCTCAATGACTAATGCCATACTTCACCACAGAATCCACATGAATGTTGAGTTGCACTACAATGACAATGACCCCTTGCCTCATCATCTGGAAATTTAGGACATGGAGTATCAGGTCTTACATTAATTACATTAGGGTTAGGAATATTGGCTTGTAACACACGTAAAGTCCCCTTGTCTCCCTTTTAATTCTCAAAGGTAAACTTTATTTCACGTTTGAATTAGATTTTAGATCTCTTTTTTCCTCATAAAAACTCTATTGTACATTAATTCATCAGGTGGAATCTTGACTAGAATCTTACTTCTGTGCAGTTTGAATCCTTTTGGAATAGTAAAATCCCTTCTTTTCCACTGTGCCAAACTCATTGTTGCTAATTCAACTATGTTAAAATCTGTATATCCAATCTCCTGATACCTGTACATTAGTTTCTTAGTCCTCAAAAATTTTTGGTCACTAAGTCGTATTATCCCAATAGGAGGGAATTCTTCTTTAATGAAATCACCTTCGTATTTCAATTGTCTCAACTTTATTCCAATATTTTAGTGCCCTCTTTTCTCGTGCTCGCTTTCCCCTTGAATTCGTCTTTAGTTGTAATTTACAGCATGGACAGATCTTTCTATCGTTTTTAGTTATCACCCAATCTTTTCTATGAATTATAATATCACATGTTGAACACCTTCTCAGGTCAATATCCTCATCCCAATCACGCATTGCAATTCCTAACACTGCGTAATTATGGCAGATTCCCCTACAAGCCATTCTACAAAGGTTTGCAATTTTTTCTTACGTAATTGTTTTAGTATTAACTATTGTTGACCTTTTGCCTATTTGGAGTAATCAATAATCTACATGGTTTGTTCAGTCCCAAAGCCTTATTCATTGTCCAGCATCCAGCAGTTTTCTCATGATCCTGTGGTGGATCATGATGGTAACATTTCTTATCATGAACCGGAATTGATATGCAAAATAATTTATCACATTCTTTTGCTATCTCCAAATTTCGTGCCAAATTTGCCTTTGTTCCAAATCCAATTGGGAATATTGGTTTGTATGCAAAATGATTTAACAATGCAACATTTCCTGCAATTGTATCAACTCCCTGTGCTCCACCAGTTACTATTGTTGTTTGTGTTGGATCAAAGTCCTTTAGAATCGTTGCACAAAACTGCCTAATATCCCTCTCTTCACTCTCAGTCATAGCATGACTTGTCCCGACTATAGCGATTTTCATTGTTCGATCATCACCACTTTACCAATGAATGTGACTTCTTTCTTGTATTCTGGTTCCCACCTTGTATCCAAGTAATTATACGATCTTTTCATAAACTTACTGAAATTTTCCCTGATAACTAATTCTTGATATGTCATCTTCCAATCAGATTGCCTCTAATTTTGCAATAACTAAAAGTCTTAAAGTTATTCCTAGTTCTAGTGCCTCTAATTTTAAATTAAAATGAAGCCAATCTGGAATATCTACAATTAGTTTACTCAAGCCAACACTCCTTTACTATCCATAATGAATTAAGATATTCTCTTTCACCTTCTCCCCATTTTCCTGTAGGTTCTAACATGAATTCTATAGTTTCGCAATCCCAATTCTCTCTAAAAAATGCTCTCTGGTCATAAAACTCTCTTTCTCTTTCAAGTTCTCCTATAATGAACATACTAATTGTAAATCCGATTGAAAAAATAAAGAATAATAATAATTTGTGATCCTTTACTGTTTGAATTATTTTAGATTCTAACATTATGTTAGCCTCGCTTGTTGTTCACTAACTGCATGTTTCGCTATATCATTTGCATGTTCCAATGTGTAACCTTTCTTGTCCATATAATATCTAACAATTGATTCGTATGCCTTATCTGCATCAAATTTTTTCTTTACAATCTTTTTTGTTGGTGGTTCTGTTAATTTTTGATATGTAATCTCAAAAGCCTTTACCTTTCCTAGTTCCATATTACCACGATCAAAGTCCTTGTTATCTTCAAATTGTTTTGCTTTACTAACTGACTCGTCTAATTGTGATTTTAGCCAGTCTTTAGTTATCACCATCATTCTAGTTACCTATTTTTTTCTTTGTTCTTTGATACCATTTTTGATATGCTACGAATGTCCAATCATTAGGTATTAATGCTAAATCTTTCAAATGTTCAAAAATATCCTTCTGTTTCAATTTTGGTGTTAACCTGCCTTCTGGATTCATCAACCTTTCTGTAATCTCAAATATTTTTTGCATGTTTGTTTTTTCTAAAGTTTTTATTATTAATTGATCTTGATATTTTTCCATGAAATTACTACATCTTTCTATCATTGCATCGGCTTTGAGTATTGATGAATAGCAATACAATTCTTTTTCAGGATCGGCTTTATTATTTAGTTCATTAACTTCTCTTCTTGCTATTCTAACTAGGTCTACTGATCTTGTTAAATTATCTGCAAAAAACATTTTTTGTTTTGGTGAAAGTTTTCTATTATCATCCATTCTTTTCATCCTCATTGTCTTGTTGCTGATCAATTTCGTTTCGCCTCTTGATTGAATCAAAAATAGTTGTATCAATTGGCTCACCAAATTCAATATCTCCGATCTTTTCAAGTTCTTTGAGCAGTGCTTTTGCCTCATCTCTTGAGATATTATCTATTCCCATTTTACCTTCTCAACCAATGTTTGATACAATAAATATTATCATTCCTGCAATTCCAACAATTCCTAAATAGATTGGCACAAATACTCTGTCATTATTTTTCCAGTCCAATTTTTTATTTTTTTCTTTTTCAGACATTAACCAATCTTCCTTAGTTCATTTTTTAATTTCTGCAATTTATCAAATGTTTCACAATATTCACACTGGCAAGTTATGTATGGCATTATCTAATCACCATTAGGTTATTTTACACCCACAGTTTCGACAAGTATATACATTATTTTTTTTGGATTTGAAAGTTCCTACAGGTAAAAAATGGTCGTCAACTAAATGCTCACATTTCTCACATTTTTCAGTCATAAGTTTGGTAGCATCTTCTTTTGACATACCAACAAAAACTTTGTTAACTTCGTTTGATTTTAATGTCAAATTGCAATCTCTCTTTGTGCTTTGATAGGTGCATCATCAAAAGTGAATTTACCTATTGATCTAAATTTTTGACATTGACAACGTTGAACCTTACATGCAGTATAATGACCAATCATAAAACCTTCATGATATGCATCAAAATGCTCACATTCACATACTTTACTTCTTGTGTCATTAAACCATTCAATTATTCTTTTGACTAATTTCATCAGTAACTAATTCCTTTTAGTTGGAGTTTTTAGTTTCTTAATCATGTAACTCCAATCATCATTATCTACACGAATAATTCCGTTTTCCATAACATGACCTCGTTTTATTGCATCTTTGATGTATTCTTCTAGTTTGTCTATCATCAACTAATCACCATTAGTTCCATCATTCTCAATTTAATTTTCTGTGCCTTGTAACAATTCTGTTTATGTTGTCTTTTTTCTCGCAGTAGTCTTTTCATTCGTTGTTTAACACCAAAATTACGCATTTTTTGTGTAGTTTCTATTGAGGGATAATGTATCATTAACTAACTCCTATTTGATCCATGTTTGATTTTACATTCGTTTGGATATAGACAATAAAGGGTTTTTTTACCGTCTTTATCTTCGTAGATAATATGATTTGTATCTTCGGCTATAGAATTGTTCAATCTAAATCAACCCAATGTTGAGATAAATCAGTATCATGACAGATTTCAGGTTGCTCGCATTGACTGTGTGTACCATATCCACAATAATCACATTCTCTCATACAGTATGGATGTTCTTCTGAAAATCTATCTATAATTTGTTGTAATTTAAAATCATAATCTTTTCCAGTAAAATTAACAGTTAATCCAATTGATACTAATTTAGTATCCTCTAGATAGCCAACCATTTTTTTTATTGTTGGCATAAATTCTTCATCAAATGTTTTTTCCATCGTCAATTCAGATAACACTCCGTACAGACAATTTTCCCATCCAATGAATGCCATTCTACAACAGATTTATCACACTTTACACATTTCTTTACTGCACTACTATACATCATTGCGAGAATGTTAATTGCATCTGGAATTTCTTTTACATATTCCTGTGGTGATTTTGCAGAAAAGATCTCATCAATTTCCCCTTTTAGTCTTTTTTCCCACCAACTTATGGGAGTGAATGTGTCTTTCCATGTATTTTTATAATCTGGAAACTTTTCTTCTATTTTTTTTCTACATACTTGTTCTATTTCTTTAAAATCTGGATATTCAATCCCGAATTCTGAATCAAGACTCATGACCGTAACAACTTCCCTCTAAAATCAACGCCTTGTTAGTATTAGTTGATTGTGATTCAACCTCTAATCCGTTAATGTAAACTTCAACCGAAAGATCATTATCAACAACATTCCTGAATGTTCCAAAGTACGTACTTGTTCCTTGAAAATCATCTGTATAACATCTGAAATTTACCTTCATACTTCCAGATTTTTCTATCTTGCTTGGAATTTTTCTAATATCAACAAAGTCCCCATACCAATCATCATCAGTTGTTACCATGTAATACCCAATTGGATCTTTAGTTTTTTCTACCTCAACTTTGTCTGATGCACTTGAGACATCCTTGAACGGTTCATCTTTTGGTTTTTCTGGTTTGTTTCCATCAACTACCCTTACATCATCTGAATCCTCAATTGGTTTCATATTGTCAAACATGTTATCAGGTATGTTGATAATTCCAGATGCGTAAACTATTGCTAATATTACTCCTATGATTAAAACTGCACCAATTATTCCTGCTTTTTTTCTGGATGGTTGTGGGGTTTCTTTTTTATCAGGGATTTCCCAATCGTCATCTAAACTATCTTTTTTTGGTTCATCATCTCTTGGTGGTGGAGTAAATTCAGATTGTTCACCAATATCATCAGCAATAGTTTGATCATCCTGACCTTTTACGTCTGTATCAGGTTTTTTATCAAAACTATCGGTAAAAACATCTTCTTCCTTCTCTCCCATTAGTGACCTCCTACACTATTTCTTTAAAAGAATTTCTATGATCGCCTGTCTCAATGTAGACACGTACACACTTGATTCAAAAATTAAAATTTATACTTCTATTTTTTGGTGTTTCCATAAAATCCAATCTTTTTTACATTTGTAACAATGGTGGAATATGAATTTACTATTACCGTTATCATGATCTGTACATGTTCCACTTCCCCATACATTTTCAATTGGATGTCTACAAAAAAACTGTCTTATCTTTATTATAATTGAGTCTTTCATTCGTTTTTCGCATCCCCTATAATCATCAGTCCACTTTCTGAATAATGAATTCCATAATGATTTAGTCCTGTATCTATACAATAATGTTCAGATCCATCTTCGCTATTTGTAACATGTCTTACTACATCAGAATTTGTATGCCCGAAAATTTGTTTTGTGTCTGGTATATCTACAAACTCTTCATGATCACACCAAACTATTCCACCAAATGCATTCTGTCCTCCACGAGATGGACTAACATCATATAGTCTTGGTTTTAATTCTGGATCAGCACAGTAAGTTTCTAGAAGATCATTAACATTTTGTCCACTTCCTGCATACGCTTTGTAAAATTCATAGGATAATCCTGAATGAGTACAAAGCCAGTCATCTATCCAGTGATACATTTCTAGTTTTGATAAATCAACTCCTGAATTTTTTATCACCATTAATTTATTTTCTGAAAAACCAGAACAGATGTGTTCTTTATCTAGATATGCAAGATCATGGTTTCCAAGTAAATGTATTCTATTTTTTTCCTTCATTGAGTTTTTAAGCCATTCTGCAACTTGCTGTGTTTGTCCTAATGTATCATAAAATGCATCAAAATAATCACCAATGAATACTATTTTATCAGGATTCTCATCTCTTATTATTGCCTCTGCCTTATCAAATCTTGTATGCATGTCTGGAATTATTACTGTTTTCAATTTGCTACCTCAATTTTTTTAATTATCTTTTTAGGGTTCCAGTGGTAATCAAATTTGTCCCAATTTTCTAGAATGTTATACATTCTCATTACTGGTTTTGCATGATCTTTGTTTAATGATTCATAATCGTTAATTCCAATTTCTAACATGTCTCTAATACATTCATTGATGTTTCCTTCACAATAACAACATCCAAACTCATTCACGCAACAACCTTCACATATACATGAACTATGCCTTCCAAATTCTCCATATTCGTTTCTATGATCATCGCAATCTTCAATCATACATGCTTTTAGTCCCTTAGTCGTTCCACAACTATGACATATTTTCATGATGACCTCCTGAAAGAATTGGTATTCTTTGTTTTATACAACAGTCTTTACAGATAAAACCCATGATCGTTATCTCTAATTTCTGATCAGTTCTTAGACATCCTATACATTGATTCTCTGGTCTATGTTTCATGCATTGATATTTCATCTCTGGTACACAG
>SDBS01002778.1_pt1 | contig 17339 bp, 19 predicted proteins | sample 2277091 | NCBI WGS metagenome assembly SDBS01 (sample SAMN10404972, study PRJNA504765) | marine sediment metagenome | isolation source: marine sediment core GS10_PC15, 163 cmbsf | place: Arctic Ocean: Southern Knipovich Ridge | collected 2010 | reverse complement strand
GTTTCTCAGCTGCCTCCAGAGTTCGGTCAAAGGCGGCTAGGTATTGGGGGTTATCCCACTTCGGGGGCACGCCGAAGCCCAGGCTACATGATAGGTCATAGGGTCCGATGTAACAGGCATCTATCCCCGGCACGGATAGAATCTCATCCAGATTCCTAAGTGCCGTCTCAGTCTCTATCTGAACGGCGATGAGAATCTCTTCAGCCAGGATCGGTCTCGGTAACTACTTCCGATTCTACAGCACTGGGCGTCCCCACCAGACCCATAGTTACCGGACACCGGCTTTGGTGTATACATCAACCCCGGTAGAATCAACCAGCAGAGGTATGGTAGAATCCTTAACATCAGACCCCTTAAGGATAGCGGGACCCAATCTTAATATCGCCCCTATCCTGTCCTAACAATGGGGTCCAGCTCAGTGTGTTGACTAACTGAGCTAACAAAACTAAACTAGTGTATCAACAATAGATAAGCATTAAAAAAATGTCCGAGGTTCACGGTTGGATATAGACAAGATTATAGTCAGGCTTAAACAATTGAGACAAGAGGGCTATGAGAAATATATAACCCTTAATGGAGCAAGAATTCGCTACACTGTCATCGGCGCTGGACCAGTAGTTGTTCTACTGCATGGTTTGGGTGGGTTTCTGGAGACATGGGGACTTAACATGGTTCCCTTGAGCAATCATTACAAGGTATATGCTTTAGACCTTCCTGGTCACGGATTATCTGATAAGCTCGACGGATGCTATATACCAGAGTGTGCAACTGGTTTTCTTGTAAACATTATGGACAGACTGGGAATAGAAAGAGCCACCTTGATAGGTCATTCTTTGGGTGGGGCAATTAGTATAAATACTGCGGCGAACTTTCCTAATAAGGTTGATAAGCTTATCCTTGTTTCTTCCGCTGGTTTATCTAAAAATGTTCCCATGTTCTACAGGCTTTTCTCGGTACCATTGCTGGGCAAATTAACGATAATGCTAACAGGCAAGTACCTCTTAAATCGTGGCATGAAGAATCTATTCTACAAATTCGATTATATCTCGGCTGAGATACGTAGTTTGGTTATAGCTAGTCCGTACAAACCCTTAACGGCAGAAGAGTTGCTCGGTATAGCACGCCACAATGTAGACATTGGTGGATTACGCCAACATTCGCTAATGATTGAAAAACTTCCTTCTATCAGAATGCAAACCCTGTTTATTCATGGTGCTCAGGATAAGGTTTTTCCACTTAAACACGTCAATAAATCTTTTGGCCTAATATCTAACGCGATGGTGAAATTATTCAACGACTGCGGTCACTTGCCACATATTGAAAGACCAATACAATTTAACGAGGCAGTGCTCTCATTCCTTGAAACACAAAGCCACTAAATAGCTAAACTCCTACCCCTCCCCATTTTTAATTGACCTTCGCCTTAGCGGCATATATTTGTGATTTTTATATGGGTGAGATTTGACCACTACCTTCCGTAAGGCACAATCAATTTTGGTGTCAATTGTATAATCCTGCAAACTATTGTGAAATGTAACTGAGCGGGTATATCTCTGTATCATTTCTAAGCTCGCCCACCTACCCAAATCTTTAATCGTCATAGCATCAACCCCTGCCTTCCTAAGTAGACAGGCAAAGGTCCGGCGGAAGGTGTGGGGTATTACACATCGGGCTTTTGTTTGAGTCGGCTCTGGTATGCTAAACTAGAGTAATTTATGCTACGGCACTTCTTGCATATCTTAACTCTAATTACTCCGTGAGTTCTCCCTTAGTCATATACTTACTAGAAGCCAGTAATGAAACAAGACAATAGTTATCATATGCCTCGAAGGATTTTGTTGAGCACATTTCTCGTTGGCTTCGCCGCTACGGCTCCAACGTTTTGTGTTCCCCCAATGGAGCATATCCTGAAGGAGCAGCTATTTCTAACCCATACACAAACCAGTCTGCTATTCGTTGCGCCAATCTTGATGCTGGCAGCAGTAGCTATTCCTGCTGGGCTCGTCGCTGACAGGATAGGTATTAAGAAGGCAACTGGTATTGGTCTTATCGTAATGGCTATAGGGGCAATTATGAGAGGCACGGCTACAGATTTCCAAAGTCTGTTGGTTTTTACTTTTATTTATGGAGTCGGAGCGGGCTGGATATTACCCAACCTGCCAAAGATAGTCAGCACCTTTGTACGCAGGGACAAGGCAATTGTGGCTACGGGTGTAATAAGTTTGGGGATACCTATAGGTATGGCGTTGGGGTTAGCTATCACCATGCCGGTAATTTGGCCGGTAACAAATTCGTACCAAGGTGTTTTTTTCATATGGAGTATACCTATCGTAATAGTCACTGTGCTATGGTGGGCTCTTATTAAAGAACCTCGTAAAAGCTTTACAAATTCTCAAGGGTTAGAAACACAAACCACCTCATTCAGAACAGTCTTATCACATAAACCTCTTCTATTGTTGTCAGCCTTAATGTTTCTACACAATTTCTTCACATTGACTTGGATGGGATGGTCTCCAGCACTAATGATGATGAAAGGGGCATCACCAAGTTCCGCTGGACTAATAACATCGACCGCCTTATGGTCATATATCCCCGCTTATCTTCTTATGCCGAGGCTCTCTTACAAACTAGGCGTGAGGAAACCGTTTCTATGGATACCTTCCGTTGTCCTTACAATTGCTGCTTGGGGAGCCACGCAGGTTAGCGTAACCGCAAGTTGGTTTCTTATGGCCTTGGTCGGTATTGCAAACGGTACCAGATTCATAACACTATTAGCACTTCCAGTAGAGATGATGGACCAAAAAGAGGTTGGAACAGCAAGTGGGATAGTGATATCTATAGGTTTTGCTGGTGGAGTTATTGGCCCATTGATAGGGGGAAATATTCTAGATAATACTCAAAGCCTTGACTTATCATTCATGGTTCTAATGGGAGTCTCTTTGGTCACTGCTTTTCTGGTCACGAGACTCCCAGAAACTGGGCCAAGACGTAGAACATGAACTCAAAAAAACAACGGCGCCTTATAAAACTTCAAGTAGGACTACCAGTTTTGGTGTCAATTGTATAATCCTACAGACTATCGTGAAAGGTAAATGACCCAGTGTATCTTAGTATACCGATTCTTCTGAGGACGACTTAACTAAACCTAGAACCACATTGTGCCGTCGGCATCAAGTACTAGGTCGTTCAGTGTGGCTGCTCCTACTACCTTGGCTTCAGGAATAAAATCGCCCCTATCAACGTTGAGTAGCTGAGTACTCTGTTCACATATCATCAATTTGACCCCAGCAGCAATGGCTTGGTCCATTACCTCTTTTACCGTGGGAAAGTCCCCCTCTTTAACCGTCTCTGCCATGCCCTTCTTTACTACCGTAATGCCTAGACCCAAGAAATAGATTGTGGCCTCAATGTCCATAGCCTGTGCCGTCATCCCCAACACAAATGGAGAATACAAACGTTTTGGAGTATCAATGCCACTTGTTTGAACATAAAGGAGTTTTTTCTTCTCTACCATTGGATAGTCACCTCCTCATTTATTTCCGGTATAAAGCTTGCAAGATTTGTAATCAAAGAATCATGACACTACTTACTAAATTCTAACACAGCGTTTGAGGCAAGTATATATAGCCTATTAGAACGTGATTGCTATATATGCTCATCATGTGACATTTGGGCGTGAACTGGCGTCATACACAGGAATTTCATATGCGTGCGCTGCGGGTCAGCCCATACCCTCTCACCAATCTGTTTTCAAAAGGAACCCTTCGTATTTAGGGTATTCACTGCCTGTATGGAATTCTAAGCTTTTTCTAAGCAAATCCTAAGGCTAGTTTAATCTTCTGGAAGAACCAATCTGCTAGCATTAATGTACTTCATTCCTCTTTCTTCTTTCTTCTTTTCAGAACTAACCCGAGGTAATAGGCTATACAACCTCGGGTTAGTTCGTTAAGACAAAAGGGCCTTATAAAACTTCAAGCTGTCGTGAAATGTAACTGACCTTGTATATCTATAATCTTAAGCTCTTTCTAAGCAAATCCTAAGGCTAGTTTAATCCTTTGAACGAAGGAATAGACTAATATTAAACATCGGCAGATTTTCATCGACCTGCCTCCTTGGAATTAACCCGAGGTAGTAAATAATACCGTAATACTGCCTCGGGTTAATTCTTAACGAGATCTTCATATTTAAGTGCTATTGTACAAGGTGACTGGCCTTGCTAACTTTTGTAAATCTGTACTTGGTTACTAATAGGTGACTGGAAGGGAGAGACGGTTGTGTGCCCTGAAGCCAAAACAATAATTGATAAAAAGGATTCCTTAGAGACGCTGGAAATTAATGACTGCTTGCGTAATGGGCCTAAGATTGGTAACAAGGCTAACGCCCGATGCAAAAAGCCATTCCATGTAAAGCCGAGGCCCTCCCATGTTGTTGGATTTGTGGACTTATAGATGGTGAGATTGATTCCAGATAGCTTCAATATATATATTACTCTTGAATTTGGGAAGAGGATGTGAAAAAAAGGCTCGTATTAGAGAGAATACGCCTGTCTAAGCCTCCGTCTATATGCCCTAAGCCTCACTGTGGGGGAACTTACTTCATACCTCATGAGGATGGCTTGCAATGCTGGAATTGTATGAAAATCATTTACAGAGACCAACCGCTATCGCATATTGCTAATAATCATCCGGAGAGAGTGGGGCCTTATAAAACCTCAGACTATCATGTAAAGTAACTGAACTTATATTATTCCGCCAAAGATTTTTTTGAGAGCGGTCTATGGAATTCTCCTAGTCTCTCCGTGAGGGAGCTCCCCACCAGTGTACCCCCTGTTTATTCGATGATATTTCTATGAGGAATTAATTCCACGAACAAAATACCTATTTCTACCGCCATTTATTCTACATAAATAGTGCAAAAGGCACTTCGTATTTGGGGGTATTGACAAGCAGATACGGCGGAGGTATTTTTGTGGTTTTTGTGCAAGTGGGATTTGACCGCTGCTACCCGTGAGGAACTATCAGTTTTGGTGTCAATTGTATAATCCTGCAAGCTATCGTGGAATGTAACTGAGCGCGTATATCTCTGCACCATCTCAAGTGATTCCCATCTGCCTAAATCCTTAATGGTCATAGTGTCAACTGCTATCTTCTATTTTCACACAATATATTGCTGAAATTGAATTCAAATGATAAAATTAACTCAGCGGCTGTTTGGGAATTTATAAGAAAAATGTGTAAGGAAAAGAGAATTAGATTGGCTAAAAGCATGCTATGGGTAATTCCCTTATTCGCGCTTGCAATACTAACGCCTCTATTATTTGAAGTAGAAGCCGTGGAAGCTGGCTGAGGCGACGTATCTTGGCTAGCCGTGTATGTTAGCCCGAGCCGTGGTGGTCATGTCAATCAAGACGGGATTCGACCGTCTTCTTATCCTTACGTACAATACTTCCCCCCTGGTATAGAGGTCTCGCTTGAAGCAATTCCGTCTCTAGGTTATCGCTTCGATAATTGGAGCGGGGATGTAAACCTTAATGACAGAATAATTCATATAACATTAGACAGTGATAAAAGACTAACCGCCAATTTTTCTCCCATCGTACCTAACTGGCTAATCGCTATTATTAGTGTTTCAATCACTATCCCCCTCTTATTTATGTGGCGAAGACGGCGCTTGAAATACCTCACACAGACAAACCCTCAGGACAGTGGTGCCTTATAAAACTTCAGGCTATCATGATAAGGTAGCTGTGACCTGCCCCCCCAAAAATCATCCTCTCTTTAATTACAGGAATTCCGTAAGGAGCTTTTCTATTCGTCTGGGCGCTATCTTTTGCTTTACTAACGGGCCTTTAGCTAAAGCTGGTAGTTGCTCTTCGAAAGTGGCTCGTTCTTTCCGGTAGATAACGCCGATAGGTATGCGATCTCCCCACTCCTGGGCTTTGGCAAAGGCCGCCAACTGGTTGCTTGACTCATAGTCAGTCTCCTCCAGTCTATAAACTCGCTCCTGATACCATTTATGGGTGTTCTTATGATCATAAATGACGCAGGGTTGGAGAACGTCGATAAAGGAAAGGCCTTTGTGGTTAATTCCCAGCTTGATTAGGTTGGCGAGGTGTTCAACGTCTCCGCTAAACCCCCGGCTGGCAAAGCTGGCGCCAGCGGCTATCGCCAACGCTATCGGGTTTATCGGCATTCTGGCTCCTTCCAGCGTGGTCTTGGTAATAAAACTAAGATCGTTGGTCGGAGAGGCCTGTCCTTTAGTGAGGCCGTAGACTTTGTTATCGTGTACCAAATAGGTTATATCGTGGTTGCGGCACAGGGCATGGATAAAGTGATTACCTCCCTCCGCATAGCCATCGCCGTCACCGCCCACGGCGATGACCACAAGCTCGGGGTTGGCTATCTTGGCTGCGGCCGCCGCTGGCAGAGTCCGGCCGTGGAGCATGTTGAGTACGTTACATCGGGTATAGTGGGGTAGTTTTCCCGCCTGCCCGATACCAGAGACCATCAGTACCCGGTGAGGCTTAATATTAAGCTCGACCAGCGCCTTGTTAACCGCCCTCAAAATACCGAAGTTACCGCAGCCCGGACACCAGGCCGTTTTGCCCCCGGCATAATCAGCCATCGTTACCATGATTAACAACCCTCCTTTTTCACTTCGCGGGCAATGTATGCCGGCGTAAAGGGGCGGCCGTCGTATTTGAGGATTTTGCCGTTGGTTTCTTTACCGGTCTCGGCACGGATGAGATGAGCCAGTTGTCCGGTGGCATTATTCTCAATTACGTAGCTTCGCTGGGCACTGTCTAAAGCGTCAGCTACTGCCTCGGCTGGGAAGGGCCAGAGCTCGGTCAAATGGAGCAGGTTGACGCTGATGCCTTCATTACGTAGGATGTCTATAGCTTCGCTCAGGGCACCATAGGTACTGCCCCAGCCGACGAGTGTGGTCTCGGCTTTCTTGGGGCCATGTAGCTGGGGTGGGCTTATCTCCTGTTTCAGGCCAAATAGCTTTCGCATCCGCTTCTGTACCTGAGCCGTCCTAGTTTCGGCATCTTCAATTAAGTGGCCAGCTTCATTATGTTCATCGGCGTCAGTAACCACTAGAGCCCCTTTTTGTCCCGGAAAAGCCCGAGGCGAAATGCCGGACTTGGTCACTTTGTGCCGTCTATATTCCTCTCGCTCACCGGATGCCCCCTCTGTGAAGAGGAGGCCCCGGTCAATGGTTACCTTAGAGAGGTCAAATTCGCTAACAATGGAATATGAGGTAGCTAAATAGTGGTCTGTTAGCAGGATGACTGGTAGTTGGTACTTCTCGGCCAGGTTGAAGGCCTTGATCGTCAGCCAGAAGGCGTCTTCGGCTGTAGCCGGAGCCAGAATAGCTCGGGGGAACTCTCCGTGGGAAGCGTGAAGGACAAATTCCAGATCGCTCTGCTCTGTCCTGGTGGGCAACCCGGTGGCCGGACCGGGACGCTGTCCGTCTATTACCACTATCGGCGTCTCGGTAATTCCAGCTAGACCCAAGCCCTCTACCATGAGGCAGAAGCCACTTCCGGAGGTAGCGGTCATCGCTCTAATGCCAGTATAGCCCGCCCCGATTATCATATTCACTGCCGCTATCTCATCTTCAGACTGCACCACTACTAAGTCAAAGTCTCTAGCTTTAGCTGCCATGTACTCCAGAATAGGAGTAGCTGGGGTCATCGGGTACCCGGCCATGAACTTGCAGCCGGCAGCGATTGCCCCCAGAGATATCGCCTCACTGCCGTTGATTAGCATTCCTTTTGAGCCGCTGATGGCACTGAGACTGTGGCTGAATTTCTGAAAATGCTCCTGTGCGTACTCATAGCCAGCCTTGGCGGCTTTCACGTTACCCTCGCCAACCTCACCCTCTCTAAAATGTTCTCGTAGAACCTTCCCCAATACTTCAAAATCATACCCCACCAGCCCCAGGGCTGCTCCTAGGGCCGTGGTATTGGCCATAACCTTATTTCCCGCCTTCTCCTCGGCAAGCTTGGTTAGCGGTACCCTAAACAGGCTGCCGTTACTGTCTATATCCTTTATTCTGTCTCCATCAAATAAGATTACTCCACCTTGAGCTAATTCTCCCTGATGCAGGTTTATGCTTTCCTCATTGAGGGCGAGCAGTATATCTATCGGTTCGGCGATAGCGCCTACCCTGGAATCCTTTGCTCTGACTCTAAAAAAGTTATGCCCACCCCTTATCCTGGATTCGTAGTCCTGGTCAGCGAAGACGTAATACCCACCTCGAGCTAAAGACTTAGCTAGTATAGAGCCTACAAACTGCACTCCCTGGCCTGCTTCCCCACCGATCATAAAGTTAAAATCTATTGACATGGCTCCCCCTATTTACTCTCCTAGTTAGTGTTGGTCAGTCTTCTTCAAAAAGCAACATATCGTCGTAGAGTGTTTCTAATTTCAGCTTATGTTTGAGTTCCTCATGAACCAGTCTTTCGCAAAGATGCTTGGCTGTCTCAGCTCTCATTATGCCCATCATTTTTGAATAGAACTCGATAGCTTGCTGCTCGCGCTTCATGGCAAAAAGAAGCGTATCCTGTACATTGGCATCTTCTAGCGTATCACCGCCAGTTAGATACTCACTAATCATCAGGTTGGGCACCCTCTCTTGATGCCAGTCCTGTTTCTCTAGCCCCTTTTCTTTTAGGTCCTTTAGCCACTGGGAGTGTTTTAGTTCTTCTGCAGCCAGTTCCTTCATCAGTGCCTTGGCTCCTGGGTTCTGAGTCCTTTTTTGTCCGGCGACGTAGAAAGCCTGCGAGGCAATTTCTTTATATATCGCTGTATCCAGTAGCTCAGCCAGTTCATCTAGCATACCTAAATCTCCTGTGTCACATGATGAGGCGCTCGCATCAATAGCTCTCAAGGCTGGTCTTCGTTTTTGGGCTGGTGAGTTTTTCAACCCGAAGCTTCGGAATCCAACTTCATCTCAATCTCCTCTTCTTCTTGAGCCTCGTTTTGCCCGAATCTGGTCCATTCATGTAGCTTCATCATATTGCCCAACAGGGTTAGCTCTTCCAAGAGAGCTTCCTCTTTCTTTTCCTTTTCCTCTTGCGTCTCCATTTTATCCTCCAGCAATTGGTTTCTGATAGTTGGTAGTTGGAAGGCGGTGCCTGATTCAGTTAGGCACTCGTGTCATCTCCTGTCATCCCGGTTCTACCGTCGCCTGTTTTAGCATTTCGAGGAGAATCTCTTCCCTCTCAGCGTGCTCTTCGATTTGGTCGCTGAGACTACCAATCGCGTGCTGTAAGTAGGAATCTCGGGACATCAATTCCTCTTGGCTCAATCCTTCCAGATTAGCATCGGTTATCAGTGATTTAGCGTCCTCAAGTAGCTTTCTTATCTTCTGGTGTGCAAGGAGAAGCGACCGCATAAGAAACTCGCCTAAAAATGGCGGCAGGGCATCTTCCTCTAGGGCAAAGTGATTTTTCAGGCCTTCACCAAGGAAGTTTAGCGACTGTTGCAGCCTTTTTTGCTTCTCGGAGAGAATCTCCAGACGGCCGGGAACCCAATCCGAGCGGGCACTTTTTAGGGCGAGCAGGGCTTCTTGGTCAGCCACTGATTCACCAACAAGCTTTATGTGTCCTCTTATGACGCGATGCTCTTCTATAATCCTATTGATTATGGCCAGATTATCTATTATACTTCCCCCTTTCTAAGCTAAGAGCTAGATTTCCATCAGTTTTCATATCTTCAAATTATCCTGTAGGCAGTAGGCCCCTTGAGTTAGTCCGTAAGGTTACTGGTATTGAGAAATGCTCAATAGCTGAGATTATTATATGCTTACCTTTACTTTGTTGTGCCAGCGCCAGCCCCTTAATGGCGAAATTATTACTCTCAGTACCACTTCCGGTGAAGATTATCTCGTCGGTATTAGCTCCGATAAGTTGGGCCACCTGATTTCGGGCGTTTTCCATGCCTTCGCGGGCGACATCGCCCCACCTAAGCCTCCTTATCTCCTCTGGCAGTATCATAGTACGAGTGGGGCAGTAGCCAGGCCAGAGTATCATCCGTTTACTGGTCTTGGTTGAGATGTAGTGACCCAAGCATTGGTCAGGTACGAAGTGGACTCCACAGAATACAACTACCTCAGCATCCGTCCCCGCGGCCTTTTGGCTCAGATCAAGCGAGTCACCGATGAAATCGGCCATGTCCTGTACCTCGCTTGGTTGATAATTGTGAGCCAGGACGACCGCCTCTCTTCTTTTCCTAAGCTCCATGATTCTTTCGGTTATCTCAATACGCCTATCTAACATAAACATCCCTTTTGCGCGAATATTCCCATCATCTGCTTCAAGGTCTCCTCAAGCGCAATAGAATCAGACATCGGGTCAAGCGGACAGCCTTTGTGGGGTTCATCCTCATTCGTTGATTCCTTGTTCTAGGCCAGCCGGGTAAGGAGGCTTACCTCTTCGCCCTCCTGAACCTGAAGCATTAAGTGAAGGAGATGGAGCACCTTAATGGCACTTGCTGGCTCGAAAAGGGTATAGGCACCACCAGAAGCCAGGACCAGCCCATCCCTCTCATTTAGTCGTTTCAGAAAAACACCAAATTCTCCGTCGGAATTTTCCCTAAGAATCTCCTTAATACGAATAGTTAGTTCGTTCTTGGGAGCGGCAATGTCAGTATCAGGGGTTTGGGGTCCTGGCCCGGGATGCCTAGGAAACCCGGAATGCAGGAAGTCGTCATCACGGCTAGTAATAGGGGTAAACCTATCACTAGCCTACGTCTTATTACCCTAAGCAAGATTATACTCTTAAGATAGCTAATCACCGGTATCCTCCGCTACCTTTGTCTCGAAAGGTCTAAATTCAGTCCTGTTATGGTTATTAGTAATTATAGAAGTCCCGTTATCAAAAAGTCATAACATGCGGGGTGAAAAAGTAAAAAAATTATGACATTTTTGAAATCTCGAGATGTCTTAGAACAATCTTGTAGCGGAACCAGCGCTTGTTGAAGAATAGAGACTGGCATCCGCAAACTCAAGAAGTGAGAATTGGGGATATTCCAGTCTATATGGGGAAGCTTAAGCTTCAGATAGAGGAGGAGAACGAGAGGGAAATAGCTGTCATCGGCGTAGAGGAGTTAAACTTGAAACTGCTCACGCTTCCGAGTCAGACTCCAAAGGCAAGGTGAAGAAGAAGGTAGAACCCCGACCGGGTTCTGACTCCACCCAAATGCGGCCACCATGAGCCTCCACCAATCTCCGACAAACTAGGAGTCCTAGTCCAACCCCTTTAACCTTCTCGAACTCGGACTGCTCTAACTTCCCGAAGGGTTGAAAGAGTTTAGACTGGTCTCGCTTTGATATACCGACACCCTGATCACTGACGCCGATAACCAAATTATCCGCCTCTGGCCTGGCGAAGATGCGTATCTCACTATGTCGAGGCGAATACTTAACTCCATTCTCTAAGAGATTATACAGGATACGCTCGAGTCTCAACGAGTCAGCATGAATGGAGGGAAGCCCCTTGGCTATGTAAATTACGAACTGGTGGGCTGTAGCTTGGCGCTTTATATTAGCAATTACTTTCTTCACCATTTTCCCTTCTCACCAGAAATGGCCAATGTAATAACCCTCCCGGCTTCTATAGTTAGCCCATACTCTTTTGTGTCTACAGACGATATTGTGGTATCGATCAGTAAATTAGTCAATGAGTGATTCATGTTTATGACTGTAGTTGACACCGCCTGCATTTGCGGATACTATCTAGATCGTTAAGTACTTTGTTCAGGATGACATAGTGAAGCGGTTTAGCATATTGCTGGTCGATGATGAGGAGCGGATCCTCAATTTTCTGAGGTCCAAGTTGAAAGCCTCAGGATATGAGGTATTCACTGCCCAAAACGGCGTTGAAGCTCTTGAGCAGGCCCAAACACAAGACCTGGACTTGATCGTGCTCGACCTGATCATGCCTAGAATGGATGGCTTTGAAGTGCTAAAACAGTTACGTAGCTTCTCCGCTGTGCTAGTTATCATCCTCAGTGCCAAAGGAGCTGATGTGGACAAAATCAAGGGTCTGGCACTGGGTGCTGATGACTACCTGCCGAAGCCATTCAACCCCGATGAACTGGTGGCTAGGATTGAGGCAGTCAGGCGCCGCTTGAAACCTGCCGAAAGCCGGAAAACTTGGGCACCACTTTTGCTTGAGGATGTAATTATCGATTTCGAAAGGCATATTGTTGTGGTCAGGGGCAAAGAGCAATATTTAACTCGAATCGAATGGCTTTTGCTTACCGAACTGGCCCACAATTGTGGCCACCTCATGACTTATGGCGAACTCCTCACAAGAGTATGGGGGCCTGAATATCGTGATGATGTTCAGCTATTGAGAACTTGGATTAGCCGCCTGAGACATAAGTTAGAGATAGACCATAATAATCCGAAGCTAATCCGCACCATCCCCAAAACGGGCTATATTATCGACCAGCCATCTGCCTGAACATTTGAGTAACTCTCCATGCCCAAGACCATCCGTTCCTAAAGCCTGGTTTAAGTCTATCAACTAAAATGTCATAGTTTTGCAACATTTCCTCCTTTTTTAATAACTTTTTAATGGGAGACCTGTTATCTTGGGGAAAAGATAACCTAATGTGGATGTGCTGTGAGGTTTTTACTCAAGATATCAATTCCTGGGGAGAAAGGCAACGTAATGATTAAGGACGGCAGTTTGCAAAACATCACCTGAAAGATCATGGATTAACAGAAGCCTGAGGTAGCATACTTTGCCGAGGACGATGGTCTAAGAATGGCATTACTTGTGGTGAGCTTTGACCACCCCTCAAGAATCCGTCTCTGGCTGAGCCCTGGTTCCTAGCCTTCGATGCCACTGTTGAGTTTTATCCAGCCTATTGGAAGAAGTTGAGGTACCCAGCAAGGGTATTAAAATCGGGAATGGTGTTGCCAACATAGGCGAGTTGAAAGCAGCCTGGTTTAAGGATTCCGAGGGCAATATTTTGTCCGTAAGTAATATGTAAATGGATTCAGGTTAGCCCTGAGATACGCGGGTATCCAGCTAAGCCGGGCAATCGACTAGTCTTGTGGCAGATTGGATTCCAATCAAAGCCAAGCCCAGAGTTCACGTGTATTAAAAGGGGGAAAAGGAAGGTTCATACCGTAAGTTGGGATGAAGCTTTTAGGGGTCTTATCCATTATAGAGTTAGTTAGAATAGATTGTGGTCAGGAAGGAAGGGATTAGTACATGCTCAGTGGGAAACGTATTGCTATTCTTGCTGAGGAAGGATTTGAAGACACCGAACTCATTGAACCAATGAGGGCGATGGCCGATGCGAATGCCCGGGTAGTGATCGTCGGCAGTGGTTCGAAAAGAACCTACAAGGGTAAGAGGGGAAACGCTAAAGCGACAGTCGACACCACTGCCGACAAGGTTAAGGCCGAGGATTTTGATGCCATTATTGTGCCCGGTGGCTATGCTCCAGATCGGATGCGACTGCATCAACCAATGATCGACCTGGTAAGGAAGGCGCATGAAGCAGGCAAGGTAATCGCGGCGATTTGCCACGGACCGCAACTGCTGATCTCGTCAGATATAGTTCGGGGACGTCGGCTTACTTCCTGGTCCTCGATAGCAGTCGACCTCAAGAATGCCGGTGCCAATTGGGTTGACGAGCCGGTAGTCAAAGATGGGAACCTCATTACATCACGAAAACCTGCTGACATACCAAGATTCAATAAGACAATAATTGAGACATTGAGGAGCACGCAAGCGAGATTATGAGTTTTTTACTTCATCACAATATGGTTATCGGGGGAATGTCCTATCGGGTAGTGACAATCATGGCCGCTGATGCAATACTATTCAGGCGGGTTGAAAGGGCAAACACCACGGCAAACCATTAGGGCTGACATCACTAAGATGTCACAAATATGTAATATTTCCCATCACTTATTTATGACAATTTTATTCATTCCAGCTCATTATTAAAGCACTGAAGCTCATTGGATATGCGTCGGTAAACTAATGAGTCTACAGAGACTAAGATAGCTTATATATGTATACCAAGGAAAACCCGGCGATAAAAAGCCTCGACATTGACAAAGGGCATTACTAAAAAGCAAAGTCAGGAGGAACAATATGAAAAAGCGTCTAATGGTGATGGTAGCTGCAATAGTTTTACTATCTCTGATAGCCGGTTGTACTGTCGAAGGTGGAGTAAGCATTCCAACCTATACCAATCCTGTTGAGGACATTGTGGTTAGCGCCGGTGAAAAGTTCGCCATTAAGCTTAGCTATAACCCAGACGCCGGGTATTTGTGGTATGAGGAATATGATAGCTCCAAACTGGAATTGTTACAGAGCACCTGTGTCTTGTGTCTAGAAGGTGAAGAGGAATTCTTAGCGCGGTCAGGCTATACGTACGATTTCTGGTTAGATGATGGGATTTCAGCTCAATTTTCTGAATTTAAGGCACTAAAAGCAGGGGAAACAAAAATAACCATGTCATATAAGACCTCCGCAACAACTGAGGCTGTAGAAGAACAGATATTTACCGTCATCATAAAATAGCACCTTACGAGGTTCAGGCTTTTTACACGGGTGTTATTGGATATTGGATTGGATGAAGCAGAGGTTCTATTAATAAGCAATGGATGAGGTATTCTAAAATGAAAGAAGGTGTTTTTAAATCCCCACCAACTCTGGTCTCAACCGACAGACTAGATTTCTACAATGTGGTTAATGGGGTGGGTGAGGACATGGGGCAGACACGACTTTTCTTGTCGACCTCTGCGACTGGAAGGTTCCTTTTGTGATCGCTTCTTTCGGGGGTATCGAGGGCCTGACGGATAAGTGGTATGTCATATGTTTGAGTATGAATTTATGATTTGGGGCTAAAATGAGTAACCCAGCAGAATCAGGGATAAGTAAGTAGGGAGGGCGGCAATGAATAGAAAAAACAGCGTTTTTGCATCCTTATTACTGGCGATCCTATCATTTGCTTTCATCTTTATGCCGGCTAAACCAGCTTTTGCCGCATCGATGACGGTATCGCCAGATGATGGTGAGGTGGATACATTAATTCATGTCAGTGGAACCGGATTTACGCCCGACACTACCTACCGGACCTACTTCGCTTATAATACTTCCCATGAGAGAGTGAGAACTGGCGTAGTTGCCAATGATGGAACCATTTCTCGTTTCCTTACCGTTCCTGAGGTACCAGGAGGCTCGTATACGGTTCGCGTTGCCACCTCATTTGAGTCTGACAGCGATATTTTCACTGTTGAACCACAAATGGAACTAAATAAGACTTCGGCCCTAGTGGGTGAGCAGGTGGCTGTTTATGGCACCGGTTTCAGGGCCAGTCGCCGAGTCACGATTAAGTTTGATAACCAGACTGTCGAGACTACCTCTACCAACTCCAGAGGTAGCTTTAGCGAAACCTTCCGTGTACCTGAGGGCGATCGCGGTAGTCATGAGGTTACCGCTGATGATAATATCAACGAACTCTCAACCAGGTTATCGATTGAGCAGTCAATCACCATAGCACCCGATTCTGGCCCGACAGATACCAGAGTAACCGTCACCGGAACCGGATTCAGGGACGAGCGGTCAATAACCATCACCTTCGATGGCGACGAGGTTGATACCACTCCGTCATCGATAACAACCGATGACGATGGAAGCTTTACCGCTTCGTTCCAGGTGCCTACCTGCCTAAATCGAACTCCGGAAGTACTGGCCGGTGACGGCAGATACACGGACACTGCCGAATTTACCATACTCGCCAGCATAAGTCTTGACCTGAGCTCAGCGAATGTCGGGGATAGGGTGAGTATTACCGGGAATGGATTTCGCTCTAATCGATTGATAACACTGACCTTTGATGAGGAGGAAGTTAACACCAAACCAATGTCCATTCGCTCGGATAGTACGGGCTGCTTTGATGCCGAATTTGACCTTCCAGCTAGCCCTGGTGGCGCCCACATTGTTAGAGCATCAGATGGTATCGAGACCGCGGATGCCAGTTTAACCACTTTGTCAGCGATTAGCCTCAGCCCGGCTAGCGGCCCAATCAACGCCAAGGTTTCAATTAAAGGAACCGGATTTGGTAGCGGTAATGTAGTAACCATAAGATTCACAGAAGATCACGTGAGAACTACGGCTACCGATGACAAAGGGAGTTTCACTGACCAGTTCGTTGTTCCGCAGAGCGGTAGCGGCAACTACAACGTAATTGCCAGTGACGGTGTAACCACTGCCAGTGCTGTTTTTACTGTTACTACCAGTATTGAACTCACACCGATTACCGGCCATGTTGGTACAGCCATTACAGTAACGGGAACCGGATTTACCGGCGCAGTAACCATCCGATATGATGATGTAATCGTTGCTACCACTACGGCCGATGCTAACGGGGCGTTTTCTATCTCTTTTGGTGCCCCAGAGAGTATCCATGGTCATCATACTGTCACCGTCAGTGATGCTATCAACACTATTCAAACTACGTTTACTATGGAATCAGACGCACCGCCAGTACCGGCACTTTTGCTGCCGGAAAACGGCGCACGCCAAAATTCACAACCGTCGTTTAGCTGGGGATCAGTAATTGATCCCAGTGGTGCCACCTATACCCTGCAGATTGCTACTGACGATAGCTTCAACACTTTGCTGTTGGAGAAAGTGGGGTTAACTCAGGCTCAGTACAAGCTTACCCGCGAAGAAGGTCTCCACTCAACTGACAGCGACGCCCCCTATTACTGGCGGGTAAGAGCAGTTGACGGTGCTTCAAACGAAAGTGTCTGGTCAACACCGCGTGCATTCTATGTCAGCTTTCTCCCCCAATGGGCAATATACATCATTATAGCTAGTATTAGCGTGCTTATCAGCGTATTGATAAGCAGAATGGTCTGGCGCAAGCGAAGTTAAGCAAGAATCTGATAATTTCGTAGTTTAGGTTAGAACAAACTAGCTGAAGGGGGTGAAAATGATAACGGTCACAGACCGCGTTAAGTCTCTCTTGCGAGGTGCATTGCCAGCCTACACCTGCGACCCGGGAATTGGTTTTAGACTTATCCTAAAGCCAGAGGGAGGTGTCGGCTTGAGGCTGGATCGAGAGCAAATAGATGATCGAGTTATTGCTCAAGGAGGGTTAAAGATACTACTAGTGGGACACGTAGTGGCACTTATACTGGATGGGCTAACTTTTGATACCCTTAACACCGGTGATGGATCAAGATTATCCCTCACTACGGTACCAGAGGTGGTCGCGTGAAGCGAACCACAATTACCTAGTGGTTAGTGATTTGGTAAGAATGATAAGCGTAAGCAGGTGTAGATATGACTA
>SDBS01002776.1_pt1 | contig 17351 bp, 16 predicted proteins | sample 2277091 | NCBI WGS metagenome assembly SDBS01 (sample SAMN10404972, study PRJNA504765) | marine sediment metagenome | isolation source: marine sediment core GS10_PC15, 163 cmbsf | place: Arctic Ocean: Southern Knipovich Ridge | collected 2010 | reverse complement strand
GAGCGTGACGGCTCGCTCCAGCATGTTTTCCAGTTCGCGGACATTACCCGGGAACGGATACTGCATGAGTGCGGATTTCGCGCTTTCCCCGAGCTTTGCATCGGCCGATCCCAGTCGCTCGAGAATGTGGCTGGCGAGCGCCAGGATATCGGTGCCCCGCTCCCTCAGGGCCGGCACATGCAGCTCGATGACGTTGATGCGGTAGTAGAGATCCTCGCGAAAGTCGCCGTTGGCCACCATATCGGCAAGGGTCCTGTGTGTCGCCGAGAGAATTCGGGCATCGACGGGCTCCTCCTTCGACGAACCGACAGGCCGGACAGTCTTCTCCTGAATGACCCGTAACAGCTTGACCTGCATCGCGAGCGGCAAATCGGCAATTTCATCGAGGAACAGGGTGCCGCTCTTGGCGGTTTCAACCAGGCCGAGTGGGAAGAGAAAGTCATGTCAATGGCAGCGACCGGTGAATACGAGCTGATACTAACCTCGAACGGCGCCATGCCCTGGGTTTGCATACCTGTAGCCGAAGCTTTTCCCGATCAGAAATTTCTTATCGTGGACGCGATTTTACCCGATCATCCCCAGATGGCGACCGTGCTTTACAACCAGGTCGAGCAGGCTTTTTTCGTGGGTTATCTCGGGGGCCTGATCACCAGGAGCAACATGTCCGGTGCTACACCCGACCTAAAAGTGGGTATGATAGTTGGTCAGCAGTATCCGGCAATGGACCGGATGATCGTTCCCGGTTTTGAAAAGGGGGCAAAAGCGGCGGATGCTGCTGTAACCAACGATTTCCGTGTGCTTGGAAACTGGTACGACGCAAACAAGGCAGCCGAGCTGGCAAACAGCATGATGGACGCGGGGGTCGATGTGATCTTGACCGTGGCAGGAGGGGCCAACCAGGGTGTGATCAAAGCCGTGCAGGAGCGGGGAAGGTATGTATTATACTTAGATGACGACAACTATGCTCTGGCCCCGGGCACTATTGTCGGGTGCGCTGTTCTTAAGCAGGAACGCGTGGTGTATGAAAAGGTAAAGGAAGCTGTGGAGGGAACGCTCACGTGGGGTGAAGCCGTTATCCTCAACACCCGGGACGGATATGTAGATTTTGTAGATTCTAATCCCCTATATGAACAGGCCGTGTCCGAAGATGTCCGTGCAGAAATGGCCGTGATGCTCGAGGACATGCGAGGCGGCAGGATCTCCTTCGATGTTCCAAAGTTCTGGTAACAGCAGCCGGAATTATTACCTGATTTACGGAGCGCGGGCAGATGCCTTTGCTCCGGTTTCCTTTTCAATCGGTGAGCGGGATGCCTTATTTGCAGATGAAAGGAATAACCAAACTCTACCCCGAAAACAGGGTGCTTGCCAACGACAGTGTTGATCTGGCTGTAGAAAAAAGCGAGATCCACGCGATCGTCGGCGAGAACGGGGCCGGGAAGACCACTTTAATGAAGATCCTCTACGGGCTGGAGCACAAAGACGGCGGCGAGATCTTTTTACGGGGCAGGAAAGTCGCCATACACAATCCCCTTGATGCGAATCGTCTTGGTATAGGGATGGTCCATCAGCACTTCCAGCTTATACCTGAATTCACAATTGCTGAAAACGTGGTTCTGGGAATAGAACCGCGAAAACGCGGGGTCTTCCTTGACCGGGTGAAAGCGGTCAAGAGTGTTCAGGATGTGTTTGAAGAATACGGCTTCAGCCTTGATCCCGCATTAAAGGTGTCACAGCTTACGGTGGGGCAGATGCAGCTGGTGGAGATCATCAAGATTCTCTACCGAAGGGCGGATCTGCTCATTCTCGATGAGCCAACTTCGGTGCTCACGGAGCAGCAGATCAAGAAGCTGTTTGATACATTGCGGAACCTGTCCGGCCTCGGGAAAACGGTTGTTATAATAACTCACAAGCTTGGCGAGGTAAAAGCGATCTCCGGGCGGGTAACAGTCATGCGCAAAGGGCGAGTCATGGTGGTGAAGGAGACATCGGATGTGGACGAGAACGAGCTGGCAAGGCTTATGGTCGGGAAAAGTATCAGTTTCCGGTTTTCAAGGAACCCCGTTTCCAGAGGAAAGGTGGTTATGGAGTTAATAGATATCTGCCTTAATGAGAAGGGCCGGGAGCGGCCTCTTTTGGACAGGGTAAACCTTAAAGTACACGAGGGTGAGATCGTCGGGGTGACAGGTGTCGGGGGGAACGGGCTGAGTGAGCTCGAGGACACCGTTTGCGGTCTGGGTCCGGTGTCAGCAGGCCGAATTTTTCATGATGGTCGTGATGTAACGGATTTTTCGGCTTCCTCGCTGCGTAAGCGAGGTCTTGCCTATGTGCCGGCGGACCGTCTTTTTAGGGGGTCGAGCCATCATTCGACCGTTCAGGAAAACATGATCGTTTCAACTCATCATGATTTTCTGAAAGTCGGCGTACTGAGGCAGAACAAGATCCGGCATTTTGCCAGAAAGCTCACCGAAAACTTTGCTATTGACGGGGACCCGCGGGTTTCCATCGGCACCCTGTCAGGGGGTAACATCCAGAAGGTGATCCTGGCCCGGGAGCTGGCTTTATGTTCCGGTTTTATCGTGTTTTCCGAGCCTACCTGGGGCCTCGATGTGGCCTCCATCGAGTTTATATATAAAAAAATATTGGAAATTCGAAAAGAAGGTGTGGCAATTCTCCTAATTTCCTCGAACATTGACGAAATACTCGGGCTGGCGGACACCCTGGTTGTGATGTACCGGGGCCGCATAGTCTGCTCTTTCCCCGATAAGGAGGAATTGAGCAAGGAGCTCATAGGTGAATACATGATGGGTTTGAGGGATGATTTCAAGGTTTAAAGCGTTAAAACCTAAATCGACGATTTGAAAGTTTAACGAAGGGGCCATTTTCATGCTTGGTAGACGTAAACTGAACAACCTTCTGGCCGGCAGCTTCGGGCTGGCTGCAACTCTCGCCATCGCCTTTGTGATAGCAGTCATTCTTGTGTTCCTTTTGAGCGATGAGCCGGGTAAAACCATCTACTACTTCTTTGTCGGGCCCTTTACCAATAAATTCTACCTCGGGAACATGCTGAACGCGGCGATCCCAATCGTGTTCACCGGGCTGGGTGTTTCTGTGGCTTTCAAGTCATCGATCTTCAACCTCGGCGGGGAAGGGCAGGTGTATTCAAGCGCTCTTGTCGCAACTGTCGTGAGCCTCATGCTGCCGGAGTTCAACGGCTATCTGGGCGGCTTTCTTGCGCTGACAGCCGGAATGGCTGCCGGTGCAGTCCTGGGCGGGCTCTCCGGTTTTTTCAAGATGAAGTGGGGCACCAATGAGATGATATCTTCCTTTCTGATCTCCGGGGCCCTTATCCTGATAGTAAACTACTTTATCACCGGGCCCCTAAACGATCCTACAAACAGTCTTATGGCAACCCGGAAAATCCCCGAGCAATATCATATGATTAAAATTTTTATGCCTTCCAAACTGGACATCAGCGTTGTGATCGCTGTCATGACCGCCGCCGGGGTCTTTTTTCTCATGTACCACACACATTGGGGTTACGAGATGCGCATGTGCGGAATGAACCGCGAGTTTTCCGGGTACGGCGGTATAAATGTTTCCGCCTACCTGGTCCTGCCCATGGTACTCAGCGGAGCGCTTCACGGCCTTGGCGGGGGCGTGTCGATACTGGGCACCCATCACATGGCAATCAAGGAGTTTTCATTCGGTTTCGGCTGGAACGGTATCGCCGTAGCTTTGATCGCGAAAAACCACCCTCTGGGAGTTCTTCCCGCGGCCCTATTTTTCGCCTATCTCGACGCAGGCGCCAAGGCAGCGATGCTCCACTCGGATGTCACCTTTGAGATCGCAGCAGTAATACAATCGATCATATTCTACCTGGTCACTGCGCAGGGATTGTACGGTTTTATCAGCTATCACCGGAGGCCTGCCGCATGAGTGAAAATACCTATACTATCCCGCTCATTCACAACTCTATCAGCATAATGACCCCGTTTCTTCTTGCAGCAATCGGCGGTTTATTCACCGAGCTGACAGGCATGCTGAACATAGCGCTTGAAGGACTTATGCTGATAGGCGCCTTTTTCAGCGTAATATTTGCTGCTTTTACAGGAAGTCTTCTTCTTGGAATTCTTTTGGGAATTCTTGCGTCCATGCTTGTAGCACTGGTATTCGGAGTTATCAGCCTGTACCTCAAGGCCAACATATTCATTTCCGGTCTTGCGACCAACCTCCTGGCTTCAGGGCTGACCATAGTTCTTTCTTTCCGGATTTTCGGCAGCAAAGGGGTGATCCGTTTTGATAACATACCTCAGCTTCCAGTTCTTTCTTTACCGGTCCTGCAGCGGGTACCGGTGCTCGGGGACATATTTATCGGCCACAACGTCCTTGTTTATATGAGCTGGCTTTGCGTGGTCGCCGCGGCAGTTGTCATTTATAGAACGCCTTTCGGCCTGCGCACGCGTGCTACAGGTCTTGACCCGTCCACCGTTGCATCCCTGGGTTTGAACCCCACCGGGTACCAGTTGAAAGCTATTCTTATATCAGGCTTTACATGCGGTCTGGCGGGGGCGGTGCTGACCCTGAAAATCGGGGCGTTCGTTCCGAACATTACCGCCGGCAGGGGCTGGATAGCCCTGGTAGCGATCTATCTTGGGAACAAGACCCCTCATGGCGTCGTTGCAGCGTCCTTTGGTTTCGGATGGGCAGAGGCCTTCTCCAACTACGCCCAGGGGGTGCTCAACATACCGGCGGATTTTGTTCTCGCCTTTCCTTATATCATAACCGTATTTGCCATGATCGTGTATTCCATATGGAGGCACCACAGGACCGGGTCAAAGAACATCGTTTGAAATCAACAGTATCGTAGATATTAATGATATTAAAATCTATAATTGGCTTCTGGCAGAACGGCGAGAGGATAGCCAATCCTTTGCATCGTAGTAATCCGGATCAACGCGCCCAGCACGAGTAACGCCTACCGTGGTCGCAGAGCGCCACATAGTTTCTATAGGCCATCTACTGCCCTTTGCCTTTTGCTCCCGGGTTGGAATATGGACAATATACAGTCGCCTGCTGCTTTTTACAAAGCACAACTTGTCAAAGATCCTGATGAGGTTTAGTCATAATGAGCAAAGATCATCATGATCCTTGTCTTTAATCATGATAACCAACCAATTAATTTTCCGTACTCAACGATATTAGTGGGTCAGAACCTGGCTCAGGAACAACTTTGTTCGCTCTTCACGCGGGTTTTGGAAGAACTCTTCCGGCGTGTTCTGCTCGATAATATGCCCATCATCGAAGAAGATAAGGCGATTCGCTACCTCTTTGGCAAATCCCATCTCATGGGTAATGCCGATCATGGTCATCCCGGAACGGGCCAGTCCAACCATCACGTCGAGTACCTCTTTGATCATCTCTGGATCCAATGCCGAGGTAGGTTCGTCGAAAAGCATGATCTTGGGTTGCATTGCCAGGGCACGTGCGATGGCAAGCCGCTGCTGCTGACCACCGGATAACTGGCCCGGGTACTTGTCAGCCTGCTCCGGGATTCCTACTCGTTCCAGAAGTTCCATGGCCACCCGCACTGCTTTCTCTTTCGACCACTTGCGCACCCAAATTGGAGCCAGCGTAATATTGTCAATGACCTTTAGATGTGGAAACAAGTTGAACTGCTGAAACACCATCCCGATCTCGCGCTGAACAGGGTCATACCAGCAAGCGCGCGTACAACTGTACTAAGCCTGAGCTCCGGTGGGAGAAAGAGCGGCAGCATCAACTGGCTCATAAAGAGCACGCTTATGAGCGGAATACCCCGGATCATTTCGATGTATATGGTGCAAAGCAACTTAACGGCCGGTAGCTCGCTCCTGCGGCCCAGGGCCAGCAATATACCCAGTGGGAACGATGCCACTATACCTACCACGGCCAATACGAGAGTCAATAACAACCCGCTCCACACATCCACCGGTACTCGAGGTAGTAACGAGCTTTCCTCCGAGAATCCCCGCAGCATGAAACCGGTCAGAGGGAAAGACAAAAACCAGCCGATCATCAACCAACGCCTTATTACGCTGTCCTTCTTCTTCCGGAATACCCATGTGAGCATTGCTAGAAAAACAACAATGCCCAGGCTGGCTAAAACTCGCCATGCCTCCCCAGAGGGATAACGACCGATCATGAAAACCTTAAGATTCATCGTAACTACTTTCCAGCGCGCATCCCGTATAGCCCAGGTGATGATAACCCGCAGCAAAATAAAGATAAATGTCAATGAAAAGATGGTGAGCAGCACGTTGTACCACGTGCTGAACAAGTTCTCTTTCAGCCAGGTCAAGGGATCAGCTTTGGTGCGGGGCGGCCTAATTTCGGGATGTAAATCCACGTTCATCTCTCCACAATCTGAGTGTGTTTGTTAACGACGTTCATAATCAGCGAAATGGTCAAGCTCATGGTCAAATAACTGGCCATGATCAGTAAAAAGACCTCAACAACGCGACCGGATTGGTTGAGCATTGTCTGGGAGACGGCGTATAGATCCAGGAATGCTATTCCAATGGCCAGGCTTGAGTTCTTTGTGAGGTTCAAATACTGACTTATTAATGGCGGAATTATCACCCGCAAGGCCTGCGGAAGGATAATAAGGCGCAGGATCTGTCCTTTGGTGAATCCCTGTGCCCTGGCAGCTTCTGTCTGCCCCAGTGGCACTGACAGAATGCCTGCCCGTACGACTTCAGCGATGTAAGCACCGGTGTATACCACCAGTCCGAGCAGCAGAGCTGTAAACTCGGAGGAGAGTGAGACACCCCCTTCGATTTTAGTCACTCCTCCCGGTGTGGCAACGATTTCCGGCAGATGGAGCAGCATAGGGTTGCCTGAAATCAGGAGCCAACCCAACAAAGGAATGGAGAGAAGAGGGACGCCCACCCAAAGCAGACTGAAACTGGGGTGTCCTTTTCGCAGCAGTCCGCGTTTCCGCACAATGAGCAACATCACAGCCACAATCAGCGCCGAAATAAGAAAAGGTAACCATCGGCCGAATGAGACTGTAGGGCGGAGCCACGGCAACACAATACCGCGATTGCTTATGAAGATCCTGCCGGGTAATACTATTGCATCCCGAATGTTAGGCAGCTTCAATATTACTGCGAAGTACAGAAAGAAAAGCTGCACAAGCAATGGAGTGTTGCGTATAATCTCGATGTAGAAACTTGCGATTTTACTTACAAGCCAGTTGTCTGACAATCTGGCAACCCCTGTAACCAGGCCTAAAAATGTGGCAAAGATAATGCCCAGGCCTGCAACACGGATGGTGTTGATTACACCGACCAAAAAAGCGCGTGCATACGTATCGGTTGGGCTGAACTCGATACCCTCCGCCAGGTCAAAACTAGCCTCCTCGTTCAAAAAACTGAAACTGAATGTCAGACCACGACCAAGGTAGTTGGAAAGAGCCCCTATTACAACGGCAAGAACCAGAATTACAAATACTATCTGGGCCAACACTTTAAGCACGCGTACGTCACGCCAAAAAGGCACACCTCTTTTGTGTTCTCCTACACCCGTATGTCTTCTCATGCGAAGCCCTTATTTAACCGTCTAAAGAGGATGCAGCCCCATACGTAAATGCCGCGCGTTTCCAGACTACGTATGTTTTGCTGCCAATGGTACTGTACGGTCTAACGGAAAGCCATAGGATAAAGCAGTCCGCCCTCATTCCACAATTTATTGGGTCCGCGTGGAATGTTTATACCACCAGGTCCAGGATGCCGGTTATAGACTTCCTCATAATTGCCTACCTGCTTGATGACATTGACCATGAAATCATCGCTTAAACCCAGGGAGGTGCCCATCTCACCCGTGACACCAAGTAGTCGCTGAATGGTCGGATTTTTGCTGGAGAGCATTTTGTCCACATTCCTGGAGGAGGCAGCCTCAGCGACTACCCCTCCCAACAATCGGGATAAGCTGGGGTGCGCCTGACCTTAGGCCCACCAGGTGCCCAGAGCCCCTGCTCCTGCAACGGGCGGTGCTAATCCTGAAACTCGGGGCATTCGTTCCGAACATTACCACCGGCAGGAGCTGGATAACTCGGGCAGCAGAGATCAGGAAACTAAAACGCTCTCATTGTCTCCTTTAAAAAAGCTATTGGAATTAGAGGTCACCATGCAGGGGGAACTGCTGGTGGGTGGATGCATTACCGTTAGCCTTGAACAATTAGAAAAAATGCTAATCATGTATATTTTTTACAACAAATAATATCCTTCATATATCTTTAATATTGCCGCTTTCTATTATTCGACAAATATATGAAATAATAAAACCCATCACTATTTAAAGCTGGTACTCTTTTTGCCGCTATATTGGAAACCTGCAGAAATACATGTTTTTTGACATACAAAATTCCGGGGTCTTTTTATAAAAGGGGGATAAAATGAAAAAAGTCATTATTACGCTTTTAATTGCTCTGATGACCATAATGTACGTTTCCTGTATTCAAAGAGCGACTATCCGGGTGTGGAATGAAGGAGGAGATGTTATGACGGTTGATGTAGAGGTGGATTCAAGGACAATTAACGACACTCAATTTGAGGAATTTGAAATTGAATGGGTCAGCGGGCCCTTCCAGTCCCATGACGTCCATGTATCGGCTTCATATTCCGGGGCAACCAGGCAGGGTGGTAGATACATAACGAATGTAGAGGTATATAATGAGGGTTGGGAATCTTTAACTATTACCAACTGTCCGGGATGGTATTGACAGAATATTCTGTTCGGGGATATTGAGATTTTGTTCTGTCACATCCCGAATATAGACCTTGTCATCTCGACCCACTTTTTGAGCCTGGGCCTGTCCCCGTTTATTGTGTACAGATCTCTGATAAGGATCTCAAGGTTGCAGTCCTTTGCGGCCACGGCAGTCTGTTTCATGTCATCATTCACTAAAGACCAGTCAGGGTTCGCACCGCTGAGCAGGGCGGGGGTGGGTTTACGCGAGTATACATACTTTTTCCCCAGCATCTCACCTACTTTATTGAAGTCCGACCATCCTGAGACCGACACCGACCTGAGGTTCGGGATTGCGTCAATTATCAGGTCGAGCCTGTCGTCGACCGGCTCGCAGCAGCCGTAATAAAGAAGACCGAACTTCGATCCCAAATGGGCCAGGCAGGGGAGGACAAACTCCTTATACATTGCGGGTGATATAACCACGGCCTCCTGTGATTCAGCCCATCCCCACAGGTCCTTTAATGTCACATTACCCTTGTTTTCGGGGTCGGGCAGGTCGGACACGTACCCGTAGCTGCGGGGGCCCGCCATCTGGTTGTCGGTGTTCAGGGCCAATAAGTTTTCTTTTTCGAGATAGTCAAAAAACACGGTACGGTCCTCCAGCATGTAATTCATCAGCCGGTGTATAGAATCCGGCGAGTCAATGAGCCAGTAATTCAGGTTCTCGTTCCCTATAAACCTGTAGACCTGCCATGTAAGACCGAAAAAGAACATCCCGGCCCAGATTTCGTCTCCCGGGTCGACGAGAAACGGGTCGTAGTTGCCGACCCTGACCGGCAGAATGTCCCCCATGACATCCTCGAGCATCTCTCTGTACCGCATACTCTTTTCACGGTCAACAGAGATCGTCCGCTTTTTCAGCTTCTTGATGTCTTCGGTCGTTTTGACGGGAAAATTAAAGGTGTATCCAAGGGACGTGTCGTTCAGCGGGTTTACCGCAGGCTGAACTTCAACATCGACCCCGAAACTGGAAAGCTGCATCTGCCACCCGATCCTGAAATAAGGCTCGATCACTATGTCGTCACCCACCTCTTCGGCATGCCGGAGTGTGTCCCGCATGTTCCTTTCGACCGCTTTGAGGTACGGGTCTTCGCAGATGAGCTCATCCGGGGACACAAACCCATCTATGGCGGAAGTTTCAATAAGGATCACCGGTCTTTCCATCTTTAAAGAGTGAACCGCTTTCCACAGCTGTTTTCTTTCATTCATGACCTCAAGGGATGCAAACTCCATCCACTTAACGGCCAGCTCTCTGATAATGTTTTTGTCATTAGCTGTTGTCATGGTCTCTTATCCTTTTATTTTTAATCCCTTGAATGCCGACGCAACTTTTGTAATGGCTTCTTCTATTGGAATTCTCTCTGTCGCGGAACCGGTCTGAAGGCCGTGCCCGTCGGTAAGGTCGAGTATAGCCTGGCCGTCCTCGGGCGTTGACAGGGCTGCTCCGTGAGACAGAAGGATGATGTCAGGTTTGATCCTGCGGGCAACATCGTAGTTTTCCCGGGTCCTCTTTGCTGTATCTTCGATCGTGTCGGGGTGATCATATCCGATTGAGCCGCCGATGGTTGTTCCAGCGTGAAAAATGAATACGTCCGGACTGCTTCCTTTTACTATCCTTTCGGTCTCTGCTGTGTTGAAAGCGTATGCGACCGTAACAAATCCCATTTCCTTCGCATATTTCAGCATCTGAATTTCATTGTCATAGGTGATCCCGGTAGCCTCCAGAACGTTTCTAAAGTTACCGTCAATAAGACCGATAGTCGGAAAATTATTTATACCGATAATGCCTATTCTCTTTAAATCTTCAAGAAAAAGAGGCAGATCCCTGGTGGGGTCATTTGCGTTTACCCCCGCCATTACAGGCATGTTTTTTACCACAGGCATGATCTCACGGGACGCGTATTCGAACATCAGGCCGTTGGCATCCGAAACAGGCCACATACCCGTCATCGAACCGGCGCCGCCGTGTCTCAGTTTTACGGCATTGTAAACGCCGGCCATGTCGCAGCCGGATTTTTCGAGGAATTTCGCGACGATCCCGGTCCCGCAGCTTGCCATGAAAAGAGTGTGTTTTGACTCGATCTCTTTCCTGAATCTTTTAAGGACTTGTTCCCTTGTAAATCTTTTTTTTAAAGAAAGACTTTGTTCCAATTTCAGCCTCCTGATAAATATAGATTCTGTCTGGTGAATATTTTTATTTTTGCTCGCCAGGTGATCATGCTGACCGCTAGCGGTCAGACAGCGCTTATATCGGATATTCTCTACCGCTTATTCCTGATCATCGCCACAAGGTGTTTGGCTATTTCAACAGCGAACCCGGGATCGTTTATGTCCAGGTCTCTCAGAAAAACAGGTATGTCCCCCCTCAGTTCCTTTTTAAGGGTTTCTACATACACCCTGTCAGTGTCGGGGTCGTAAAACGGGCCCCCCTTTACAGAATAAGAGCAAAAACCTCTCATGGGGATAAACCATTCAACAGGGCCGCGGGCCGGGTTGATCCTTTGCGCCTGCACCCTGGCGAGTTTTATCATTTCATCCTCATTTGTCCTGACATTCGTGTAGAGTGAGCTGTGCCTCACCATTTTCCTGTCGCGGAATTTTTCCGGTATAGATTCTGGGGGACCGTAGGTATTACAGGTGATCCCGCCCGGGCAGATCACCTGTGGAATAGCGAGGCCTGTCGCGACAGTCATCCTCTCGGGTGTCGCCGCAAGATAGCCGCCAAGCATCTCCTGGATGACCTCGATCGTGGCAAGGTCCAGAACACCGTTGATCTTGCCCTCTTTCATCAAGGATTCCATAGCTCTTCCGCCGGTGCCGACAGCGTGAAACACTACAGTGTCGAAACCTGCAGATTCGAATACTTCCCTGGCTTTCATCGCGCCGGGGGTCGTAATGCCCACGGTAGTTATTGCTATCAAAGGGCGCGTGGTTTCAGCCTCTTCGCCTTCCATTTGTGCCATCCCGCATATCGCCCCGGCCGCGTTGCTGAGTATCTGCCGGCTAACCATGTTCAGGCCCATTATGTCCGAAACTGAGAACATCATTGTTACATCTTTGATACCGACAAGATTCGATGTATCACCCGAGGCCATGGTGGACACAAGCACCTTGGGAAACCCAACCGGAAGCTCCCGCATGACAGTGGCGGCCAGTGTGCTTCCCTGAGTGCCCCCGCACGAAATTATTCCGTGAATATCGTTCTGCTCTATGAGTTTTTTGATGACACGCTTTGCGCCTTCGGCCAGTACCGGAGCGATCCTTTCCCTTGTCGGCCCTTCTTCAACCAGGTCGTCAAAGTTCTCTCCCGCGGTCTCAGCCAGCCTGTGGCGGGTAATGTCAGGCGTAAAAGCAGGGGGGTCGATAACACCGGTGTCGATCATCAGGGTTTTGAGACCTGTTTTCTCTATATGCCGTTTTATATAGGAGTACTCCTCACCCTTGGTATCCATGCACCCCAGGATCACGATCTTTTTATCCATTGCGTCTCCTTCCTGCCGTTGTATTGGTTTCCATATTACCAGCCGCCGTGTTTTATCGAAAGGGTGTTAAAAGAGCCGGTGTGTTCCTCAGACTTCACTTCCACGTCAGTTACAGACGCGCCGCGGGGCCCGTGATAGCACCATTTGATCAGTTTATCGATGCTGCCCTCGCTGCCTTCGATCACCGCTTCGACACTCCCCTCATAATTATGTTTAACCCATCCGGTCACATCGAGCGCGAAAGCCCTTTCCTGAAAGGAAACCCTGTAAAACACACCCTGTACACGTCCCCGGATAATCAAATGTTTTCTCACACCAGGCATGACAAAACCCTGCTTTCTTAGTTCTTGAAGAGTCACGATCGGTCAACGAGAATTGTATCACAAAACAACGATTAAATAAAATATTTTTTTAATAGCTGACGAGGCGTATATAAGATTTTTTAAGTGAAGGTCTGGTGTTCGGGTATAGGGATTTTATTTCCACACGAGTATTTTGTGATTTTTAATAACCTTCTCCTCGTAAGAGTAAATGTCATATATGATCTCCTGAGGCTCAAACCAGAGTTTGATCTCCCTTTCCGCAGACTCCACCGAGTCGCTTGTGTGAACAACGTTTTCGAACAGCCCGCTTGTCAATATGCGGCCGAACTGCCCACGGATGGATTCCGGCTCAGCTTTCTCGGGGTTTGTGTGCCCGCAGATCTCCCGGACTTTTCCCAATGCATTTTCCCCGTAATAAACGAGCGCCATGACTTTGTGCCGTTTGTGCAGTTTGCCGGTGATATAATCGATAAGCTCAGAGTAGAAAGGTTTGTCTTTGTGGGCTTCATAGTGCTGTCCGGCCAGTTCAGGGGAGACTTTAACCATTTTTACGCCGATTATTTCAAGCCGTGTTTCGCTGAACCTTGTTAAAATATTACCTGTCAATGATTTTGACAGTCCGTCCGGCTTGATCAGTATAAGTGTTTTTGTGTTCGGCATAGGTGGACTCCGGCAATTAATCACAAGTATACTAAATTTTAAACTAAATATTGTGTATTTGTCAAGTAGATAAATTCTATTTTTAAACCCTGGAGACGCCGTATTAATATTAAAATCTGTTTTCGATAAGACAAAATATTAGTATACTTGTAATTAGAATCATATGACCGAATTTTGCACATATCTGCAGGAGGGGAAAAAAGTATGTCAGAACATAAATTTAAAACCGAGGTAAACCAGCTTTTACACCTTATCATTCATTCCCTGTATTCAAATACTGAAATCTTTTTACGGGAACTTATTTCAAATTCTTCAGATGCGCTGGACAAATTAAAATATCTGACCCTTACAGATGATAAATACAGGAACCTTCAATTCGATCCCCGCATTGATGTATATTTCGGAAAAGCCATACAGAAGATCATCACGCTCACAGATGCGGGGGACAAGCAGAAAATAATATCCGTATCCGACAACGGGATCGGTATGAACGCCGGGGATATGGAGATGGACCTTGGAACTATCGCCAAGTCGGGGACCCAGGATTTTATAAAAGCGCTTACCGGAGACGCGAAAAAAGATTCAAACTTGATCGGAGAGTTCGGTGTCGGGTTTTACTCCACTTTCATGGTTGCCGAAAAGGTTGAAGTCATCAGCCGGAAGGCCGGTGAGGAAAATGCCTACAAATGGACAAGCGACGGAAAGGGTAAATTTGACATCACCGACGATGCATCCAGGGAGGATAACGGCACGACAGTAATTCTCCACCTGTCTGAAAATGGAGAGGAATTTTCAGACAGATGGAGACTCGATGGCATAATAAAAAAATATTCCAATCACATCCCTTTTCCCATCTTTCTGCACTATGAAGAAACCAGGTCAGAGGGTGAAGGTGCGGGAAAAAAGGAGATCAAGGAGCAAAAGGAGGAGCAGGTAAATGCCGCTTCAGCGTTCTGGAGGCGGCCGAAATCCGAACTCAAAGATGATGATTACAGGGCATTCTACAAATCTATATCCCACGATATGGATGACCCCCTCCTTCATATCCATACTAAAGCCGAAGGCAAAATCGAGTACACGACCCTGTTTTACATTCCGAAAAAAGCGCCGGTAGACCTGTCCTGGGCCGATTACGTGCCCGGTATAAAGCTTTACATAAAACGGGTTTTTATTACGGATGATGATAAGGAGCTTCTGCCAAGGTATTTACGTTTTGTCCGGGGTATTATTGATTCAGAGGACCTTCCGCTTAACATCAGCAGGGAAATGCTTCAGCATAACAGGATCCTCGCCAGCATAAAAAACGCGTCTGTCAAGAAGATACTGGGTGAGCTCCAGGACCTGAAAAAGGACAAAGAAAAATACGATGAATTCTACATGGAATTCAGCAGACCGCTTAAAGAGGGCGTGTATCAGGATTTTAACAGCCGGGACACTCTCCTCGAGCTTCTTCAGTTTAAATCCACAAAAGAAGAAGGTTTTTCGGGTTTTGCCGGCTACAAGGAACGGATGAAACCTGAGCAGAAAGCCATATATTACATAACAGGTGAGAAAGAACAGAATCTCAGGAATTCGCCTCTTCTGGAAGCGTATAAAGAAAAGGATATTGAAGTTTTTATCATGGATGAGGATATCGATGAAATAGTTATACCATCGATAGGAAAATATAAAGATGTTGAGCTTAAACCGGTCAACAGAAGTGACGCCGCGGATGACCTGAAAACCGACGAGGACAAGAAAAGCGAGAAAAAGATCGGCCCCCTTATCAAAAAGATCAAAAAAGTCCTTGGGGACGAGGTAAAAGATGTCAGGGCCAGTGCAAGGTTGAGCGATTCTCCCTCCTGTATAGTCGCAGACGAGGATGACCCGACTGTCCAGATGCAGCACCTTCTTAAATCGATGGGTCAGACCGATATGCCGGAAGTAAAGCCGATACTCGAGATAAACCCCGGTCATGAAATCGTTCAAAAACTGGTCGATTCTGATAATGACGAGGCGACCGAAGATGCCGGCAGGCTGCTGCTCGAGCAGGCCCTTCTTCTTGAAGGAGTCCAGCTAAAAGACCCTTCCGGATTTGTAAAGAGGCTGAACAAGGTGCTCACAAAGTCCCTGTAAGGGCACTTGCCATAAAAAGACATGTGTAAAATACAAATATTTTTGCAATAAATATAAGGAGATGAGCTATGACTTCAGAGGAGCGTGTGTTAAAGGCTTTAAACCACGAAGAGCCTGACAGGGTCCCGTATGATCTCACAAGCACCCTTGTTTCCGGAATACATTACATAGCTTACGAAAAGCTGAGAGATTATCTGGGAATGGAAAAAAAGGAAACAGAGCTCTTTGACATGGTACAAGGTTTGGCAAGAGTTCATGATGATGTTCTCGAGCGTCTCAAGGTCGACACAAGGGGGGTCCTGACCGGGAGCCCCTTCGGCTGGGAATTAAAGATAGAGGAAACATCAGAGTATGAACAGTATACTGATGTATGGGGTGTGACCTGGAGAAGGCCGAAACCGCACGGGCTTTATTTCGACATGGTCGCTCACCCTTTAAAGGGCGCCACGCTGGATGATGCTAAAAAGTTTAAATGGCCGAATCCCAGGGACCAGGCAAGGCTCGAAGGGATCAAAGAGGAATCATCCAGGCTAGCGAAGTCAGACTGCCTCGTGGTCCTCGGTACAGTGGGTATGACAGTCGGGCTGCTGCAGACCTTTCAGTGGCTTCTCGGGTTCGAGGACTCTTTCTACGCCTTGGCTGCCGAGCCCGAATTAACTCATTATATAGTGGGGAAGCTGGCCGAGCTGGATATCGAGTTCTGGGAGTGGGCGATCCCGTACCTGGGCGACGATATTAAGGTAGCGTTGTACGCGGATGACTTCGGAATGCAGACCGGCCCGGTTTTTTCCTATGAGATGTTCGAGCGCTATTTTAAATCCTGGTACGCGAAAATATTTTCAGTGATAAAGAAACAGAACCCCGGCCTCTACATATTCTTCCACACCTGCGGATCTTCACGTTATGTCCTTCCCGATCTGATCGAGAGCGGCATCGACATACTCAATCCGGTCCAGTTTACTTCTAAAGACATGGACCCGGTCCAGCTGAAGAAAGATTTCGGAAAGGACATTACCTTCTGGGGCGGAGGTGTGGACACTCAGCTCGTGCTTCCCAGAGGGACCGTGCAGCAGGTAAAGGACGAAGTCAAAAAGAGGATCGATCAGTTCGGCGACGGTGGAGGGTTCATTTTTACCACGGTCCACAATATCCAGCCCGATGTTCCGCCCGAAAACATTATGGCAATGTGGGAAGCTCTCCAGGAATACGGGATTTATTGATCGGAACCGAAAGAGAATGCCAGGTATATTTATTTATTTCTATGAACGCAAATAACGGTTGGAAATTCTCTAACCAACTATGTCATAGTGAATTAAATAAAACAACCTCGAAAATTATAAAGTATATGAAATCTCTCTAAACGCCTGACAGACATCAGTGTGAAATAATCACAGCTATTTTGTTGTTGCAGATGAAGTTAAAAGGTGTTTTTTTCTTTAATAATTATTAAATAAATGTTAGGATGAATGTATTGACATATACTTAATAATTGGGGGTTCACCATGATCGATCCCGAACGAGATGAAATCACCTTAAAAACTTTCAAAAAACAAAAGGTTATGACAGTATCACGACTGGCAGATCTCCTGCATAGTTCTGTACCCACCGTACGTAACCGTCTTAGAATATGGCAGGCCTACACCAGCTACAACAAAAATGGCCGTTACTACACCTTGCCAACTATCCCCAAATTCGATGGGCATGGCTTATGGAAGTACAAGGGTAGTTTTTTTTCCAAGCACGGAAATCTGAAAAAGACGGTCATCCAGCTTGTGAAAAGTTCTCCTATGGGGCTTGAGGGCTCTGAAATCGGAAGACTCTTGGATCTTACTCCCAGATCTTTCATGTCTCACTTTCGAAAGATGGATGGTTTATGTCGCGAAAGATTTGAGGGGAGGTTCATCTATTTCTCCGATGAGGAAGCTGTTTTGCTAAACCAAAAACAAAGGCTCAAGAAGGCTTTAGAAAAAAGGCGTGCCAC
>SDBS01002774.1_pt1 | contig 17362 bp, 42 predicted proteins | sample 2277091 | NCBI WGS metagenome assembly SDBS01 (sample SAMN10404972, study PRJNA504765) | marine sediment metagenome | isolation source: marine sediment core GS10_PC15, 163 cmbsf | place: Arctic Ocean: Southern Knipovich Ridge | collected 2010 | reverse complement strand
TGTTCTTTTTCTTTTCTTCTCTGCCTCCACCGTTGGTACAATGCTATTAATGCTGCTATTCCACAAACGCTTCCAGCAGCAATAGCAATATTTCTTCCTGTTAGAAGGGTCCCTTCTTTTGTTATAGGTTCTGACTTTTCTTGCTCGGTGATAGGTTGTTTGCCTATATCAAGATAAAAACTCTTTGAAATTTTGTGTTTTGACGAGGAGCCGACTGATTTACAAAAGGAGAACTTGGCTTACTATGCAGAAGAAATACTCCGAGTCATCCTCTCTGACCCTACTATTATTGAGATAGACCCTGATGCAGAGTTGCCGACAGGTACCTTTGATTATGTCCAACAAGGGAGAATACTTGAACAAGCGGGCTTTAGAATTGTCAAAGTGGTGAAGCCAAAGGAAGAGAAGAAATGAGTGATGTGCTATGGGCTGTATGGAGTGAAGATTGTATAAGTTAAGGATTGTCACGAGGATACAGTGATATGGGATTTAAGCTGGGTAATAGAAGCAAGCATATTGCACGTTTTATTTGCGCTATTATGGTGTTCACCGGTGTTTTTGCTCTTGTTCCTGACCTGGTGGATAAACCCCTTTGGCTTCTGGGGTTGGGTGATGGCCGGACGCACCACGAAGCTCTTGGCTATCTGGGCGTTGTTAATGCTGTTGGCGGGGTTATCCTTACGGTCTCACTGGTATGCCGATATACACTCTCTAGGCTTCTAAGGAGGAGGTAATGATAAAAACGATTCCAAGTCCCTGCGCTACCTTGTCTGCTGGAGGTCATTAGGATTGACTTTGGCGTGAAGTTGTAGTATGCTTTGGGTAAGATGAATGAATTAGTTAAGTATCTGGTTACTATAGGTGGTATAACCTATCCTGTGGAAGGGAAGACTAGGGCCAAGGCTGTGGCAGAGGCCGCTCGTCAGTTTCGTAAGGAGACTGGGGCAAGATATACTATATCGGTTCTGATAGCTTCGGCTAGAACTAAGAAAGTTCAAGGTGGCAGGGATAGATATCCTGTTCTTGAGCTAGATGTACCAGAAGGGTAGAAGGCGAAAGATGTTTAAGCCGTGTATTAAGAAGCTAATTGGTTTAGAGGTACTAGAGAAATTCGAGGAAGTCAAGCGCGAGATTGCTCTGATTCCTGACGTTAAGCTACCTAGTGGAAAGAGCATCTCTTGTCATATGGTCTGTCGCATACTTGCAGAGAGGACGAGTTTGGAGTTTCACGATGGTTACTTTGAGCCGTTCTTCGAGCACTCCTGGTTAATGTGCGGCCGCTATATTATAGACCCGTACCCGATTGGGGTTTTAGATGTCCCAATCTTGCTCGAAACCGAATATCGTCTTCCTTGGCGTAAGATGTATCGAGACGAGAAGCTTAAGATAACCCAAACAATGGAGTTCAAGAAGGACTTGCGATTCTTGACCCAGCTGATGGAGTTGAGAGTATCTGGTGAGTAAGTTAGAAGATAAGTTAGACCTTCAATATGTAGGTGGTAGGTACGATACTGTTCCTAAACTCTTAAAAGATTATCCTGACCTTAAAACTCGTTGGACTTATGAGGAGTTGACTAGACTAAATGATTTGCTTGGAGAGCTCGAGATGGTGGGCTTTAGGCATAAGAAGGGTGCTCAGCTTTTGCAGAAGTATCTAGAGTTAAGAGGTGATGAAGGTAATTTAGTGCATTGTGTAGATTATAGTACGAGCGAGTACTGTGTGATGCTTAAGATATGGCGTAACGAGCAGTACCGTATGAGGGCACAACAGAACAGGTTAATTGAAACAATGAGACGGGACGGTTTTGATGCTGATTCTATTACTTTCAGGGAGGCGCTCTAGTGGGTATTCTTATAGATTGGTCTCAGCCTAGTAATCAAAGCCCTTATAGTATTGCGAATCGTATGGCACTACTAGAGAGTGCTGGTTTTGGCGATGCTCAGATAGAGTTTATGAAATATATGAGGCTTACTCCTCATAAGGTTAGAGATGATTTTGGCATTGAGCGTAAATCTGATGCTGTATATAAGCTCTATAATGAGCAGAAGGCTAAGAGGGACGACTTGGCGGCTGAGATGGGTATATCGAGGGAGGAGGCTGCCGCTATTTTGAGAGATGAAGCTAACAAGGCTTCTAGTGAGTGGCAGGAGCTGTATAAAGGTTTGCCTCCGGAGTATGACCCTATAGTTCTGATGGGTTATGCCGAAACGACGAGAAAGTATGCTTGAAGAAGTAGTTCGAGAACCTTTAGAAGCCGATATAGACCATGCTGTAGGGTATTCAGGGTTTCGTTTTTCCAAATCTGAGCCTACGGAAGTAGTAGGGCTAGATTTTGGACTGGATAGCGAGGGGTACTGTAGGAGTATTTATAGTAGTGCCGACCCTGTCTATGGTGTGAGCTCTGCTGAAGATGTATACGCTTGGTTTGTAAACAAGGATGAGCGTTCGTTGTTTGTAGTTGATAGTGATTGGTTAGGCCCTCTTCTTAAGTGGTTTGGAAAGGAAGCTCTTGTTCAGTTTAGTAAGCTTAAGGAGGGCTATCCGATGAGGTTTGGTCGTTGCCGTATAAATTACCTTCCTAGTAATGGTTACGTTAATATATTAGAGGGTAAGTATAGAGCTAAAAGGGTGAGTTGTCTAAAGTCCTATTATCATATGTATGGTCTTCCTCCTGTCATGGACGCAGAAGGTGTTAAGGACTTAGGCCAAAGAGTAGTGAATACTCTGCAGAAGTATCAATTACCTGTTGAGACGAGGTCTCCAGGGGCTGTACTACAGAGTTGTATAGTAGGAGATGGAGTTAGACCGGTAGCCGTTGGAAGGGTACCAAAAGAGGCTCTTGATATGGCTTCTAACAGTTACCATACGAATTTGGTAGTGGCCGTAGCTGGAGGCCGTTTTCCAAAGAGTTACGATTACGATTTGGATAGTGCTTACCCCTCACGTACTGCTGAGCTAGTTTCTTGCGATCCTGCGTTTGGTAGTTGGTTTGCATCTTCAACGTACCAGAAAGATGCTTTTTATGGTTTCTGTAGGGCTATGATAAGGGTGTCGGCTTCGATGACGCCTTTATTGTGTAGGATATGTTCTAATTTAGGGCGTGTGGCTCAGATAAACTCTGTAGGTGCCTGGATTGGTTGGTTTACGAAGCAGGAGATCGACTTTGTGCTAGAGTATCTCGATGCTGAGATTAGTATAGAGAGGGGCTGGTGGTTTGTGCCTGACAAGGATGTACGTCCCTATAGGGGCTCTATGTTAAGATTGTACGATTTGCGTCATAGGGCTAAGACTACTGGGGACAAGTTTGGCTCTAATCTTCTGAAATTGGTTGGTGTGACTGCTCAAGGGAAGTTTTTATCGTCTTTTCCCTCGTATGGCAAGATGGTAGGCAATTATATGCGCAATCCTGTCTACGCCTCGTATATTACTAGTAGTGTGAGATGTAAGATTGGTAAGTTCATCTTGGATAACTGGGGCCATGTATTGCACGTAGCAGTAGATGGAGTAGCTCTAGATAGGTCTGTTGATGTTCTAGGCACTTTTGGAGAGTTTTGTTTAGATAGTGAGCTTGCTGGAGAGGAGTGCATAGTAGCCGGGGACGGTCAGTACTGGCGTCATAGTAGGCCGTCTGTATTTCAGAAGAGTACTTTAGAGATGTATGCGGATGAGGCTGCTTATCCTGATATGAGGAAGATAGGTAGGTTTGGTATGGGACAGGCTGTCGCGGGGAAATGTAGTTTGGCCCAAGTAGGGACAGCAATGCCTGCTATACCTGAGAAGCATCCAAATGGGGATTTTACTACTGCTCTACGTAACTTTAATGATAAACCCTCACTCTGTAAAGACCTTCTATCTAAGCAGTTTGAGTCAGAGGCAAGGTTTGCTAGTGGATATGTAGGTCAGGTTGTTAGGTTTAAGTAGATGAAAGATAGAGAGAGGCTTACTCGAGAAGAGGATATGTTAGAACTTCAAAGGCGTGACCATAGACGTATTCTGAAACGTAAGAATATAACAGTAAAGCGTCTTCAACGTCGTATATGCCCTTCAGCGCGTTCAGAGCCTACACTGACTTCGAAGCAGAAGAGGACTAAGATGCTTTTGGGTTATGTACCTGAGTCGAAACCTGTTCCTGAGTCGAAGTCTGCTATAATAAGGCTGTTAAGGAGGTTACAGTAATGACGCTACACCAGGCCATTGATTTAGTCTTGATGTTAGGAGGTTTTGTGTTTGCTCCTTCTTTGATAGTGTCAATCGTCCGGAGGGTTAGGCTGCCGGCTGCTACTACGTTGCCTACGGCGGTTGTTCTAACTGTTTTTGTTGGCTGTTATGTGCTGCTGGACCTACGTTTGGCGGCTTTTTCGACGTCGTTAACTGCTGTTTGTTGGTATATATTGTTCTTTAGGTCTAGGAGGCTGAGATGAAGGAAAAGGTAGTGAGGTTTGGTGACTTTGTAGTACCCCCAGAGTATTGTGAGCTGACTGATAGGGAGCTGAATCAGGCTTCGTTAGATGGGTCATATCAGGTCGCTTCTTTTCCTTTGGTATGTACGGGTGACTTGACCATCGGAGAAGGTGAGTGATTATACCTAATCTATCAGATTTGGGTTTGCCTAAGGAGTTTCGAGAGTGGCGTCCAGAACAACTTGAGTTGCTTGACGCCGCTTTAGGGCATAAGGTAACGCTCGCTGAAGCTCCTCCAGGTGTAGGTAAGACGGTTGTAGGTGTAGGGCTTCAAAAGATGTTAAATGTGCCTATAGTCTATATTACTCCTAACAAATCTTTGCAGTACCAACTATGTAAGACTATTCCATATGCTCGGATGGTTATGGGTAGGAACAATTACTCCTGTCTATTGTATCCTGGCAGGACCGCTGAGAGCTGCGATAACTCTAAAGACGCCCCATGCTCTTATATAGATGAGTGTGACTATATTAATGCTAGAGCAGCTGCAGAGGCTAGTCCTATGGCTGTCTTAAACAGTACTTATTATCTCTATGCTGCTAACTACGGTAAGCGATTTAGAGGTGGCGCTCTAATCGTAGATGAAATAGACTTACTTGAGAGAGCCGTTCTTAACTTTGTCAATGTAGTTCTATCGGAGCGTTCTCTGTTAAAGATAGAGAAGATGGGAGGCGCCGCAGCCCCTATGTCTGATGATATAGCTTTGTGGAGAAGTTGGGCTACAGATACGATAGCCGTCCTCAGAAAGACTAAGATGTCAAAAGAGGATAACGCTTACTGGAGTAGACTAAGTCTGAAACTTAAGTTTCTAGTTGATAACGCTGATAGTAGCTGGTTTATGGAGGAGGATGATGGTAGAGTTACCTTTAGGCCTGTTCGTATAGCTCAGTATGTAAAAGACTTAGTATGGCAGTATCATACGACTGTGTTAGCGATGTCAGGTACAGTTTTGAATCCTAAGTTGGTATCCGACGACCTAGGGCTGTCTAGTTATCATTATGTTGCTGTAGATTGTCCCTTTCCTATAGCTAACAGGCCTATCTATGATTTGTCTAAGTATGTTGGAGACTTGAGTGCTAGCAATCTGGTTCAGTCTCTTGTTCCTATGGCAGAGCTGATTAAGCGCATTGTAAACGGTTATAAAAATGGGAAAGTACTGATTCATACTCCTTCTTATTGGTTGTCAGCTTCTTTAAGAGAGAAGCTATCGGTTGACGGACTGCATGTGCTAAGTAACTTCTCAGACAGAGACCGAGAGGCTGCTTTAGGACAGTTCTTAGGAGGGCCAGTTCCTCAAATCCTTATATCTCCTAGTTTTAGCAGAGGGTTAGACCTGTATGATAGTGTCTATAATTGTGTAATTGTTACTAAAGTGCCTTGGCCTGATTTGGGGAGTGAGGCGGTGTCAAGACGACTTAAGATGCCTGGAGGCCAGAACTGGTATATGCGAGAGGCCGCTGCTGGGCTCGTCCAGTCCTGTAGCAGGGCCGTTAGGTCGATGGACAAGCAGTGTGATATTTATATCTTAGATGGAGCATATAAGCGTTTGCTGCCCTTGTTACCTAAGTGGTTTAAGGGCGCTGTTGAGGTGAGGTAAGTTATGAGGGAAATGACAGGAGATATCTGGGACTATCATAGGAAGGGGCATTGGATAGTTATTACCACCAATGGTGTAGTTAAGTCCAACGGTGAGGCTGTAATGGGAAAAGGAGTCGCCCTAGAGGCCAAAAACCGTTGGCCCCAACTTCCCGGAGACCTTGGCCAGAAGCTACTCTATCGAGACAGTGTCAACCAAAGCAGGCACGTTCCTTTCTTCTTCCATGCTAGTCGTTTGGCTACCTTTCCTACAAAGTATAACTGGCGGGAGAAGGCCTGTCTAGAACTAATAGAGAGTTCTGCCGAGAGGCTATCTAGAATACATGTAGTTCAGGACCTAGATACGACAGAGGCCATCTACATGGTCCGGCCCGGCTGTAGCAATGGAGGATTAGACTGGAAGGATGTAAAGCCTGTTCTTGAGAAGTACCTAGATGATAGGTTTATTATAGTACAGAGAAAGATATTATGAGTGTTATGCAGTTTATACCAGAACTTGCTAGGTACTTAAGGCAGTATGGACATATCTATACGGTACGTGCTTACCACTATAGTACTTCAGAGGCTAATGTTCCTGGCTTAGGGCCTGTGAAGCGAGAGTTGGTTATGCAGTTAGATGAGTCTGGACTATCTCTTCTAGAGGAGTATGTCGTTGAGAGTGGTTTTGCTACTTTGGAGGGTTGGGTTAGTAAGATAAGACATTTCATTCCTTCAGATAGACCTATATACCTGTATAGGGTTGAAGTAAAGTGAGTACCGGACGTCATTATTGTTGAAAGTAAAATAAAGGTGATGTATGATAGTGGTAAGATAAAGTGATGTAGGTGAAGCAGGTAAATGACGAGTTATAGATATAAGGTATGTGAGTTTTATGGTGCTGGCTTTTCTGTATGGGATAGAGTTATTAAGGACTACGTAAGAGGTCTTTCAGGTGTTATTCTGATTCGTACTACTGAAGCTAGTGCCGCCAAGCTAAGGATGAAGAAAGAGGACGAAAACTTAGTAGCCCTTATTAGGAAGGAGACTCAAGATGCTACGTAAGATTATCTCTGGAGGCCAAACAGGGGCTGACCAAGGAGGTCTTGAGGCCGGGCGAGAGCTTGGTATTGAGACAGGCGGTACTGCTCCTTTCAACTGGATGACTGAATTGGGCTCTCAAAAAGGTCGTCTTGACTCTTATGGCCTGACTCAAGGACCTTATGATTCTAGGACGTATCCGAAACGAACGGAACTGAATGTCAAGAACAGTGATGGAACAGTAATCTTCGGAGATATTACAAGTCCAGGAAGTAAGCTAACTATAAAGTACTGTAATGCTTTATCTAAACCGCTGTATAGGGTCTGTAGAGAGGATAATCCCATTATTGAGAAACAAGACTTTCTTAACTGGTTAGCTAAGTATAGTATAGAAGTGCTTAATGTAGCCGGTAATAGAGAGTCTAAGAATAAAAGCATCCAAGAGCGTGTACACGCGTTCTTGGTGGAGGTACTACGATGAAGGAGCTTAAGGAGACTCATCAGACAGGTCTAATAACTGAGGAGAATGGCTTTATATTCCCTATAGAAGGGGACTTCGGGCTGCGGGTGGCGAAAGATGGTAGGGTATGGATATGTATCAATGGTATAATGTTTCTGCGGTTTAGGCCTGTAGGGTTGAGCCTGGGAGACGATCTGCCCTCCCGATATAATCTTACGTAAGGAGGAGAAGGTAAAGGAGAAAGTAACATGGCGAAGCTAATCTATTACGTTGGAGCTGATGAAGAGGAATATGTCCTCATATATCAAAAGACTGCTTTCTTCGATTTCGACAAGAACGTTCGGGATGATGTTCTAGTTAAAGCAGAGGTAGATATTCCAGATATTGATTCTGTTTGTTTCCCATTAAATAGTCCTTTAGCAGTACAATGAATAAGGAGGAGTTTTATGTATGAGCTTATATGTTTGTCTAAGAGAGATAGACAGGCTAAGCTCCTTAGGTGGTACCGGCAACGTCGGTGTAGTACTGGCTCTCTGTTTGTGTCTATGGATGAGTTTGACTACAAATACAGCGCTTTGTTTGGGAAGCAGCCTCTATGGTATTCTGAGGGGCCCTTCTACCGAGACCACGGCTGTGTCGGGCTAGTTAGGGGGAGAAAATATGGACATGCTGTATAAGCCTATGTTAGCTAAGCCTTCAAATGTTGACTTTCTAAGACAAATCGAGAATGACTCTAACTGGGTGGCCGTGGAAAAATTCGATGGCTACAGACAACTACTTTACCTAAGCAATCAGGGAAACCATTTATACTCCCGGTACGGGAACGACCATATTAAGAACTGTCCTCAGTTTCAGATGATTGTGCCTGAACTGGATGGAACAGTGTTAGATTGTGAAGGGATGTCCCCTACGAGGCGATTGGAGGATAACGCCGCCTGCTTTAAGGCGCATTTTGAGAATGCAGTAGCCTGGCAGAATGCTAATGGGAATGCTTATTTGATAGCTTTTGACGTTCTTGCTTATAAAGGTAGAGATATAATAGGTGAGCAGTATGGCTCTAGGCGGGTAGTTCTGGAGAGTGTGTTCCTTCAATTAGAGAGGTTGAAGGTTCTTCAGGAGGCTTTGTTTATAGAGCGTTTAGTCTCTAGGGGTATAGAGCGGTATTATAATCAGATTTTGGTTCGGGGAGGTGAGGGGGTAATCCTTAAAGACCTACGTTCTCCTTACTCTCCAGGTAAGCGGGGTAGTGCTTGGTTAAAGGTTAAGAGGTTAGAACAGTATGAGTACTACATAAGTGGCTTTACAGCTGGAGCAGGTAAGTATGAAGGTATGGTGGGAGCAGTAATATATGCTGAGAAAGTTCTGGATGCTCTCGTAGATATAGGCACTGCAAGTGGGATGGATAATGAAACTAGAATAGATATGACAGTAAGGCCTAATTTTTACGCAGGAAAGAAGGCACTGTTTGAGTGTCAGAAGCTTACGGACAGGAATGTAATGAGACATCCGCGTTGGAAAGGTCTAGTTAAGGAAGTAATAAGGTGAAGAAATGAAAGTAGAAGAATATAGGCGTGAAATATGTATGGACTGCTCGACTTTGGTTGATTGTCAGGGCAGCAATATAGAAGAGTGTATGCGGGCAGATGACGAGTGGCAGGAGGACTAAATCAAGCGCGAAAGGAGATGAGTATAAATGAGACTGGCTAAAACCTTACTAATCACGGCAACCATTGGAACAATTCTAGTGTTTGTGATGATGCTCTATGCGATCACACAAGGATGCGGGTTATGATAGCCACAAAACGCAAGCCAATGTTTAGAGTCATAGCCTTACGCGGTCAAGCTGCGGGCTTCTTCCGGACAGTAAAAGTAATGTGCCTTGAGCATCCTGATATGACTATTGGCCAAATGACCGCTAAGGCTAAACGACAACTCAGGAAGGTATAATGTTAGAAAGATGTGCTTGGCATATAAAGTATTTCGGCATTGTCCTATACCCGGGGACCAAGGAGCCGCTGGAGGATAAGAGCATTACTGATACTATATGTCCACAATGCGAGGCTATTCTGTGGTTTGAAGACAGCGTGGGCAAGATGGAATATGAAATCGACAGGCTGATGATAGTCCAGAAGGAGCTATATGACTAGAAGAATAACGCTGGCGTTTAAGAAGAGGATATGTGGCCATTGCAATCGAGCTAATAAAGGGGCTATGAAACAGGGCAAGGCCCACTGCAGCTTCGATGGTAAGCCACGTATTAGAGTCGGCCAATGCTTGGAGGTAGTTAAATGAGTAAGCAAGGCAAAGAAGGAAGGAGTCTACTGTTTAATACAAGAATGAAAGGGTTGGGTCCTGTGGATAAGATGTTCGATAGAGATAGACAGATGAAAATAACTATTATATCACAGGGAGATGAGAGTGTAGGAATATTCGGTAGTGAAGCTACTGTAGAATTAGATAAGGTCTTTGTAACAGAAAACGAGGGAATGCGTGAAATAGTCAGGAACATACTTAGCGGCGCTTTCGGCGAATTATTTGATGGTAGTGTGGAAGTCAGATTTGAAGATGAGTGTCCTGATTGCTATTCTACTGAGGGTCATAAAAGTGGTTGCCCTAGCGAGGAGGCAATAGAAGGAAGAAATGAAACATGAACCACTAATGTAGTAAGTTGCGTTAGGTGTGGAGTAGAGTTGGAATTAAATCTAGGAGTACCAGGCGCATTAAGAACCCAAGATATCTAAAGAGTGTACGACCTTAAGAACGTATCAGTAAGGAGGCTTCTATGAAGTGAACATTATCATTGACTTTGAAATGTGCTTGTGGTATGATAGTATTATGATATAGAAGGAGGACGCATCATATGTCTAGTAAGAAAAAAAGTGGCAAAACCTCTCAGACTGATAAGTCTAGTCAGGTTGCAACCCCCACAGAGGAGTCAGTGGCTGTAGCGGAGTCACCTAAAAAGAAGGGCTCCTACAATCCTAAGGCAGCGAAAGCCTACCGTGAACGAATTATGGAATTTGCCAAGCTCGGCGGTTACGAGCCTAAGCCGAGAGCGAAAGGTACTGGTCTTACAGAGAAGCGGACATCGAAGAAGGGTACTAATTATTACTACCAGCCCTGGAGTTCGTTAACTGATGAGCAGAAGAAGACCCGGCTGGCTCAGGCAAGAGAGCGAGCAGCCAGGGACAGAGAGATGGCCAGGAAGTACCGGGAGGAACACCCTGAGGCTTCTTCAGTAAGGGAGGACTAGGTGTTGATTCTCAATACAGCTCAGTCGATTGCCTTGGTAGTCGGTTTTGCGTTTGGATGTGCAGTCTTCATCTACGCAGGAGTGCTGCTAGTTAAGGACTGTGTATTTGGTATTAACAAGATGGAGGAGTAGGTAAGTGGCTGATCGAATAACTAAAGAGGAATTTATCGTTCAGGCGATTAGAAAGTTGAGGGACTTGTCTAAGTCTAAAGGCATCCACTCTCGGTTTTCTGGTTTCAATGAGGCTTTTAAGCTTCAGTTTGGTCAGGAGTCTCGAGCTACTACTGATAAGATGGTTGCCGAAGGAAAGCTCGCTATTATACCGGCTAAGGGAGGAGTAAGACTGTACCTTCCTGAGGATGCTCCTGCTGGTATGGCTGGGATAGATGCTCTGACTAAGATACTAGGGTGATTTATCTCTTAATACACGGCTTATAAGCGTTCTGCACGCTTAGCACGGTAAGAACAGTAGATATAGTAGGCTGTCACGTTTGTAGGTCGTAATGAGGAGATAAGTTATGGATTTTAATAAGTTGTGGAATTGGTTAATAGGTAAGCCTGTTAGTAATGAGGCTCTACTTGTTTTGGAAGAGGAGAGATTGGCTAAGTTGCGTGAGGCTGTTAGGGTTGCAAAAGAGAAGGCCGAACTACATAGACAATTATTGACTGCTCGGAGAGACTCTAAGGAGTTAGAAGAGGCATTAGGGAAACGCAGTAGAGCTAGAGTCTATATTATAGGTTTAGGAACTCTATTGCTTATTATTATAGTTATTAAGGCTTGTATGTAGATGTTAAGCAAGGAAGATGTATTAAAGTATTTGGCATTGCCTGAGAGGTCTTCTCCTGAGGAGCTGCATCAGCAAGTAAAGGCTTATTTAGCCTCGTTGACTTTGGGGGAGAAGAAAGCTCTGATAGTAGAAGAGGGTTCTAAGGCTGAGTATGCCTCTCAGATAGAGTTTCTGAGGCAGGTAGGTTTTACCTCTTTAGAGGCTAGCTGGTACGCTGGAGTAGGTTTAGACACCTCTGAGGTTCGCAGATTAGTAGCTCGTAGGACTTTAGTTCTTGAGCGTTCGGGTAGGTCTTACACGGCAAATGCTTATGACCTTATGCGATTAGAAAAAACGACTCTAAAAGATATGACTGACGAGCAGGTGTTGGAGGAGTTAAAAAATGAGTAATATAGTACGTGATCTAGCTCGCAAAGAGCTTAGGCGACGTGAATGGGCCTCAAAGAGGGGTAAGGCTACTCGGACTTACTTACGGGACCATTCTGAGCTTGCTGAGCAGTTTGAACTTGAAGGTACTATAGATGCACCAGAAGAGCTGCCTAAATATGTAACTAGAGCCTCACTTATATTAGAACTCAACCAGAGAGCCAGAAGACGTGAAGCCTCTCAAGCTGCTAAGGCGTGGATTAAAAAACATCCTGAACTAGCTAAAGGTATAGCAGAGGAGGTCAAGGGTGGAAACTAGTGTCTTAAATCCTGGAGCTGGTGTTGAAGCAATTCCTAATCCAGTTTCAATAATTCCTGACACTCTAGCTCTTGAGTTAGTGAATAAGTTGGCGGCTAATCCTGTAGGCTGGGTGTTCTTGATGGTAGGACTGTTATCCAGGCCCACTCCTAAACAGTATATTAGCCGTCATGAGGGTCCTCAAAAGTCTATGATATCCTACGTTGATGGCTCCTATGCTAAGGCTACTAGGGCTGCATTGACGCGATTAGGTATAATATCCGACTTTGAAATCATTCAGACTGAAGTGGATATAGGAGAGGAGTCGGAAGTCAGTTGTCTAGGTAGATTGACTTTCAAGTACTGTCATGATGGCGTTGTAAGCTCTGTTCTAAGCACTCAATGGGGTGGTTGTAAGAAAAGAAGTGGCATGACCTGGGGTAATGCTCGTAAGGGGGCAGCTACTGACTGTCTGAAAAAATGCTTAAGTGAGTTTGGTTGGGCGGCTGACGTTTATGCTACCGAGCCTGAGGCTTACGAACCTCCTAGTAAGGATGATTTGAAGCAACAGTCCATAAGCACCCTGTATAATATAGGTAGTAGGGCAGGTATGACTAAGGAACATGTAGATAAGTTCGTGGCTGAGGAAACTAATGGTAAGACTGTCAAGGATTTGGACGTTAAAGACCTTGCTGCCATGAAGCGAAAGATTACAAAACTTGGAGGTAAAGAACGTGAATTGGTATAGAAAACATCTTAATATGACATTACTTGGTGGTTGGTTGAGTGTAATTGTTATAGGTAATGTAGTATCTGCACTAATTGTTTCCTCAGAGGGGGCGCTTATAGCTCTAGCTATTTTAATGGTTTTGATAGTTTATAGCCTTTGGTGGTGGGTACTAAGCTGTAAGGGTAGAAGTCACTGGTGGATGGCGTTATTAGGTTTGGGTTTTCTTATTACGTTTGGATTAAGTAACAGACGTTCAGGTCGAGATGATTAAGGCTGCACGCCCGCTCGGTGGTGAGGCTACCGAAAAGGCTTCGAAATACTCTTGCACTTCGCGATAGATAATATCTGTCGGAGGTAGCACCTATAGAAAGGAGATGCAAATATGGGATACAAGGTTGATTTTACTGGTGTAGAGGCACGGACATTTGATCCGTTACAGATGGACCATTGCGTCGTGGAAGTGGCCGACATGGTCTATACTGAAAAGTCGAAACGAAGTGGAGCTCCCAAGCTTCAGCTCGTATTAACTGCAGTGTCCGACCCGGACGGTAACCCTATTGAGGGGAACCGCAAGCTTTTCTACGAGATCTCTCTCCAGGACCAGAGCCTGTGGAATCTGAAACGAACCTTATTGGCTTTCGGCGATTCGGAGGAGGACCTCCAAGGTGAGATTGAAGTCGAGAAAGAGGACTACGTTGGCCGCCAGGCTGTTGCAGTCCTTTACATGGATGACAGTCCCGCCGCTAGGGGCTCTACCGGAGAGGCCAAGCAGAAGGTTCGTCGACTACAGCCGCTACCTGCCGTGGCGTAGTCATAGCGTAAATTAATCGCGGGCGTGCAGCATATTAAAGTCTAGTGTAGGAGGTATATAATGGCCGAGACAGTAGCAGGGTCTCAAGATTTTACGAGCGAGATGCTTGATGTGGCAGAGAAGCTATTGAGTAAGCTAGGCGTAAGAAGGATGTCTAGGCAGTATTCTAATCGGGATGTACTGTATGAAGTAATTCATGCAGCACTAACTATCGGCGGTAAGGCGGAGTTCTTCTCTGAGGCGGCTAGTCTGACTAAGAGCGAGGAGGAGTGGTCTCAGTTCTTCAAAGGCTGTAAGGTTATCGTTAGAGACCCTGAAGTAGGCAGGCAACTGCTGCAGAAGGGTCTGGATTCAGCAAAGGCTTTCGCTGTATTGATTGAGTCATTAGTCAAGGACAAGGCTGTTGTAGTTCCTCTAGAGGCTTACCCTGGAGTAAGCTTGTTCAAAGGCCGTCAAGGTAAGAGTAAGACTTCTGAAGATAAGTTAGGCCTAGGCCCTGTGGAGACATTGTAGCCTTAGCCTATTCCTTCAGGAGGAGGATATGATTAAGTATTCATTAGATGAAGCAGAAAAAGTGTGGTTGATAGGAGATACCCATTTTGACCATACTAACATAATCAAGTATTGCAGTCGTCCATTTGCCTCTACTGAAGATATGAACGAGTACCTTCTACGTCGCTAGCATGCGACTATTAAGCCTGATGATATCGTGTACTTTCTTGGTGATATGGCGTTCGGCCGAGGTTCGAGAAAGCCTAGGTGGTGGGTGAGGCAGTTAAGTGGTAGGATTATTTGGGTGAAAGGGTCACATGACCATGGAATTAGACCTGCGTCGGCGGTTGAAGGCGTTGAACAGGTGGTAAAGTCAATTGTAATATCTTGTGATGGTTTAGAGTTTATGCTTGTACATGACCCTTTTGATGCTATTGTAAATGGTTGGAATGGATGGACAATTCACGGTCATAATCACGATAGTCGTCCTCACATTGATAACAGGTTTGGTCATAAACGTATTAACGTGAGCGTTGAGGTAATTGATTACAAGCCCATCAGTTTAGCTCAGATTGTTCGGGAGGTCAAGTGAAGGTAATAGTTCCTAGTTATATTATTGAGAAGTGTCCTAAAGGAGAAGAGGTCTTATTGTGGCTTGAGCGGTGCTGTAGGGTAGCTTATAAGTCTGAAGACAAGATAGCTCCTGGCTCAGCTGAACGTCTTATTAAGAGTGTACTCGCTCGAGGCCATGAAAGTGTTATAGAGCATGATTACATCTCTGTAAGATTCATATGTGATAGAGGCGTTACTCACGAGTTAGTTCGTCATCGTTTAGCTGCCTACACTCAGGAGAGTACTCGCTACTGCAACTATACCAAGGTGGGTATGCAGGTCATAAAACCAGTATTCTGGGACGAAGGTAGTACTAACTATCAGTTATGGCATTCAATAATGTCAACCCTTGAAGCAAACTATAACCTTCTCATCGGAGTTGGTGGTGCTTCTCCTCAAGAGGCTAGGTCTATACTACCTAACTCTCTGAAGACTGAAATTATATGTACTGCTAACATTCGTGAGTGGAGGCACATCTTGAAGCTTCGTACTAGCAAGGCAGCTCATCCTCAGATGAGAGAGCTTATGGTACCTCTGCTAAAAGAGTTACAAACGAGAATTCCGTTGTTGTTTGACGATATTAAGGAGAACTAATGAATAAGCCTTTGTTAGGGGAGGAACGAGTATGAGCTTTAACTATAAAGATGGAAAAGATTATACCTGTAGGCTTTGCGGAGAGGCAAAACATACCTTAGGGCCTAGACCGGACGGATTATGTGATAGTTGTTGGGAACTTGAGGCTCGTGTTAAGGCACAGCCTCTTCTAGCTCATCGTGTACTGGCGTCTTTGCCGATAGCCTTTAGCTTTATAGCTAATGCTGTAGGACCTCAATCGCCAGAGCAGACCCTTCTTATTCTAACGTACGAGCTTGGAAAGGTGATTGAGTATCGTCACAAGGCTAACTGTTATGGCGAGACAGGTTACTATTGCGTCGCTAACCAGCAGAAAGAAATGTCTGACCTTATCTCAATGGCTCGCTATTACTGCGAACAACGAGGCTGGGATTACCTAGCTTTAGTACAGCTAGGTGAGCAGGCATATTTAGAGCGAATGGAAGATTTAAAAAAGTATGGTTTAAAAGGAAGTACTAGTTTATAGGAGGGTAGAGCCAGATGTACACATTAAAAGTAAAGAGCCACTTTGATGCAGCCCATCGCATAAGAGACTATAAGGGCAAATGTTCGCGGACTCACGGGCATCGCTGGGACGTGGAGGTTGCCTAGGAAGGTATGATGCTGGATGATAGGAACAGTCTAGTAGACTGCAAAGATGTTAAAGGGACGCTTGAGGCTATTATAGGGCTGCACTTAGACCATTACATGCTTAATGAAACCCTTGACGAGTCTAATGTGACGGCTGAGTACTTAGCTAAGTGGCTATACAGCCGGTTGGCTATAATTGCCGGAGTCGCTCTAGTTTATGTAACTATTTGGGAGAGTCCGGAATGTTCTGTAACCTACACCGGGGGAGTATAATAGAGTGAAGACTGCAATTTCTATACTTTGTAGGCACAACTAATGCTAGAGAAGGCTCCTAGACCTAAGGTAATCGGAGGACTGACGGTTAAAGTAACGACCGGATGTGGAGCGCTCTATATTCAAATGAACTGGTGCCACGGTAAGCTCTTTGAAGTGTTTGCTACTCTAGGCAAAACTGGGGGTTGTGCTACTAGTCAATCCGAAGCCTTAACTCGCTCAGTCACGATGGGTCTAAGACATGGAGTGCCTTTGGCTGAGTATATAAAACAGTTCAGTAATATCAGGTGCCCTTGTCCTTACCCTTTTCCGCAGGAGGAGGCAGTATGGAGTTGTGCAGACGCATTAGCTAGGACTTTGTCTAAGTATGGAACTATGCCTATTGACGAAGTTATTAAGCAGCTACAGACCACTAATATCGTTCATGTTCTAACTGAAAAGGAAGAAAAGGAACAAGCCGTAACTAGTATAGCTCAATTGGCTAAAAAGCGGGAGGAGCAAAATCTATGAGGACTGTTTGGTTGTTCTTAAGATGGATATTCTCTAATAGTGGAGTTGTGCAGGGTAGCGTAGGCAAAACCCAGATGGCCCCTAAGGTCATGCTTATTTATATGATGTCTAAGCATCCGCTAGTGATGGAAAAGTGTCCCTGCTGTAAGACTGTCTATTGGGCCTTTACGAAGGGTAATAAGTATTGTGGACAATTTAGTTGTTTTAGGAGGATACATGCGAGTAAGTGAAATCTTTTACAGTTTGAGCGGCGAAGGAATTCATGTTGGTATTCCGACTGTTTTCATTAGATTAGCTGGGTGCAATCTAGCTATGCAAGGTTCTTCTTGTAATTACTGCGATACCTCCCGCGCTTGGAACCTCAGTGATGGAGAAGAAATGAATGTCTCGCAGGTATTAAAGCGCATGGAAGAGCTTAAAGCAAATGCCGATTGGGCTCTAATTAGCGGAGGTGAGCCTCTACTTCAGGGAGACGATGTAAGAGACCTAATG
>SDBS01002773.1_pt1 | contig 17364 bp, 15 predicted proteins | sample 2277091 | NCBI WGS metagenome assembly SDBS01 (sample SAMN10404972, study PRJNA504765) | marine sediment metagenome | isolation source: marine sediment core GS10_PC15, 163 cmbsf | place: Arctic Ocean: Southern Knipovich Ridge | collected 2010 | reverse complement strand
TATCAATGATATTGTCTTGCCATTTCCCGAGCTTTGTCACAGTTGCGGCGGTTGCATGGAGGTCTGTTCCGAGGGCGCCATTACGGAAACCGGCCGGGTACTGGGTATCATCCGGAAAGGCTATCGCAACGGTTTGGAATTCATACATGGGGAATTAAGGGTGGGAGAAGCCATGTCTCCGCCCTTAATCAGAGAGGTTCGCGCTTTTACACGGCCTGACAAATTCACCATCATAGATGCCCCTCCGGGAACATCATGTCCGGTTATCGCCGCCATGAAGGATACCGATTTTGTCCTTTTGGTTACAGAACCCACACCTTTCGGCCTTTATGATTTGAAGCTGGCTGTAGGGGCTGTTAAGCTTCTCAACATTCCATCGGGATTAGTTATTAATCGTTCGGATATCGGAGACAATAAAGTTCATACGTATGCCGGCGAGGCAGGCCTGCCGATTCTTATGGAAATACCTTTTGATCGACGAATTGCCGAGGCTTACTCAAGGGGAGAAATGATCGTGGAAGCGATGCCCGAATTTAAGGAAAAGTTTCTGAAACTATATCAAGATATTATACGCTTGGCTAATTCGTAGCTAAGAGTAAATTTAACACGAAAGCATGAAAATACCCCAGTACGACCTGCCGGACCACGGGGCAGGCGTAGATACGAAAATTTGAATATTATTTCGTGTTTTCAATCTTTTGCCTGCCCCGTAGGCAGAACCTGTCGTACTGGGGTGTTTTCGTGATTATCTTCAACGATTTGGCAAAATTTTCATCAAGATAACCTGGGATAATTTATATGAAAGAATTGGTTATCATAAGTGGTAAAGGCGGAACCGGCAAGACCTGTTTAACAGCCGCCTTTGCGTCATTGGACGGAAACAAAGTCATCTGTGATGCTGATGTTGATGCGGCAGACCTTCACCTGATTACAGCTCCCACTATAAAAGAGAAGCATGATTTTCAGGGTGGCCATACAGCGATCATTAAAAAAGATACGTGTACAGCATGCGGCCTGTGTCAGGATTTGTGCAGGTGGGATGCCATAAGCGATGATTTTGAGGTTGACGGCATTGCGTGCGAAGGGTGCGGTGTTTGTGTATATTTCTGTCCTGAAAAGGCCATAGACTTTCCCATAAATACTTGTGGAGAGTGGTTCATTTCCGAAACAAATTTTGGCCCTATGGTTCATGCCAGGCTCGGCATAGCCGAAGAGAATTCCGGCAAGCTGGTATCCCTTGTACGGCGTGAGGCCAAAAAACTTGCCGAAGAGAAGAATTTTGACCTTATTCTAACCGACGGGCCGCCGGGGGTAGGTTGTCCTGTGATTGCCGCTGTCGGTGGCGCCAGCGGCGTGCTTATTGTTACCGAACCAACTGTTTCCGGCAAGCACGATATGGAGCGTGTTGTTCGGCTGGCCGCCCATTTCAATGTTCCGGCCATGATCTGTGTCAACAAGTTTGATCTAAACCTAGATCAGACCAGAGACATTGAAAACTTTGCCGATGAAATTGGATTGCCCTGTTTGGGGTTTATCCCCTTCGACCCGATAATAACCAAAGCCATGGTTCAGGGGCAGACCATTTTTGAATATACTAAAAATTCAAAGGCGGGAGATGCAATCAGAAAGATTTGGTTAAAGATAAGGGAAAAGTTAGAGTATTGAAGAGAACAAGGGCTTGATGGCTGGGTATGAGTATCAGATCCGGTTGAGAGCACCGGGGTTTAAGATTTTTCTTATGCCAGAATCGCACAGATTTAAATGTTTGGTTAAACGTCGTAAAAACTATAGTTGTTGAGCACCTCCATACAACTCTTTTATCCTGGCCCTGTCAGGTGAGCCATCTTCGAGAAGAGGAAAATCATCTAGAAATTCAACATATTGGGGTTTCTTATAGCTGGCGATACGTCCTCCGACAAATTTGATAAGCTCTTGAGGCTCCAGATTCTCACCTGCTTTTAGCAGACAGACTGCCTTTATCCCCTCTTTCCACTTGGGATCGGGCACTCCGAAAACAACTGTTTTATCAACGGCCGGGTGCTGAAGTATCACCTTTTCCACCTCAGCCGGATAAACGTTTTCACCGCCCGGCTTGATAAGTTCCTTTTCGGCCTTACGGCCTGCATACCATAGAAAACCGTCCTCATCGAAACGCCCCAAATCTCCTGTATGGTGCCGCCCTTCACGGAAGATGTACTCATTGTCTGCGGGAAGATTCCAGTATCCCTTAAAGATCATGGGGCCTTTCATGGTGATTTCACCAACCTGCCCGGCAGGAACCGGACGATCGTAATCATCTACAAGAATAACTTCGCCCAACTGGATCATCTTTCCGGCAGAACCCGGCCTGTCATTGTAGCGTCCAAATGTAGCCAAACCGGTTGTCTCTGTTTGTCCGTAAATACAATAAAAGGTTCCTCCGGTTACTTGCTGATATTTCTCTATCGTCTCGGGGGCCTCCAGCCCCATTACAGCTTTGAGGGTCTTGATATCTTTACCTGTTTTTTCGTGCTGCTCAAGGATGGAAGAGAGTATCGGCGAAAAATCGAACATTATGGAAACCTTTTTTTCTTCAATGAGCTCCACCGCTTTTTCGGCGTCAAATTTGCTCATATTGACGTTCAAGGCGCCGGCGTGAAAGCTGCTTATGGCCATAAAAAGGCCGCCAATATGAAACATAGGAAGAAGGTTTAAATGGACATCTTCAGGTGTTAAATTGAAGCAATAATTCAAATGCAAACTGGCATATAAAAGGTTGCCGTGGCCCAATAAAGCGCCTCTTGGCCTTCCAGTCACAGCTGCGGTATGAATAATGACAAAGCCATCATCATTCGAAACATCTACATTCTTAAAATCACCCTGATTATTCATCAAAGAATCGAAGTCAAGAAAATTGCCTCCTTCTGGTTTGAGGTTATAATATTTTTGTACTGAAGGAAGCTTGTCTTTACTACTTTCGATCAATTCTTGAAATTCATTATCAACAAACAAAACTACAGGCTCGCAATCATTCAGGTTAAAATTGATTTCATCGGCCGAAAGTCGCCAGTTAACGGGCAAAATGATTGCCCCTAATGCAGCGGCTGCTCCATACAGTAGAAAATATTCGAGACTGTTTTTTCCCAGCACTCCGATGCGATCGCCTTTTTTAACGCTGTTTTTTTGTAAACCAAACGCCAGACGATCGACGGTCTCTTTAAACTGGCTGAACGTTAAAGTCCTGTTGTCGTCAGCCTCGAACCAGGCAATCCTATCCCTAAAACTTACAGCATTGCAATTAATCAGATCATAAACAGTAAAATCGTACAGTCCCATGTAAAATAACCTCTAAAATCTGCGCTATTCAGGCCCAAAATCTCACAGAATGCATTGGGCGCTTTCTGGTTTAGCTGTAAAGGTCATTTGCCACTTGTTACTCGCCACTTCTCTATTGAATTAAAACAGATTACGCGCTCCAAACTACATGTCTCCACATAGGAAAGAACGCGTAATCCACACCTCTAGAGCTATGTATCCCGTTTGTGTTATTCCGGGAATGAAGCGTTAAAAGAGACCACTTTGGTTAGGCCGTCTGCTTGGAAAATAGCCGCCCCCTCTTTAACATAGACCGGGAAAGAAAAGTCTGGTGCTCCGGTCCACCATTTCTCGAGAGCCTGCCATGGCGATATTTTCTTTTCACTCAATTTCATGGCCCCCGGCAGCAGCAGGGTCAGCAGGGTCTGCCGGGTGTCAAACATTGCCGGCACCCGTATCTGGTTGGTCTTGCCGGCCGGGATCCACATATTCTCCGGAGAGTTGACGGTATTGACCTCGAACTCTTCGAAGTTAACAGAAAATTTAAAACCGTCAAGCTGAATCGGGTACTCATTAGGATTTTCAATGTCAAATATGAAAGCCATACTCATGGGAGCACCGTAATCACCGGCGGTTCCCTTGGTCGGCTTTACCTTTTTGGAAAAGTAATAATATCCTGTATAGTAGGGGATTTCTACATGACTCAAAGTAATCACAGGATTATTAAAATTTTTCTCGGTGGGCTTAACCATCATCCCGGCACAGCCAAATAAAAGTGCGGCGATCACGATAAAGCATAGTATTGATAATAGTCTTGATGTCTTGTTCATTTTTTATCCCCCTTATTCGGGTTAAGGGTTAGGTAATCCATCGTTTTCTTCGCTTGTAGTGCTTCACATCTCGAAAACTTTTACGGCCTCCAACATCGGTCAGACCCAGATAAAAGTCCTTGATGTCCGGGTTTTCCAGGAGCTTTTCTGAAGTGTCGTCCATGACGATACGACCGTTTTCCATGACATAGGCATGGGGAGCAACACTTAAGGCCAGTTTGGCATTCTGTTCCACTAAAAGGATTGAGATCTTTTCTTCCTGATTGAGTTGGGTTATTATATTGAATATTTCATGGATAAGAAGCGGGGCTAAACCCATGGAAGGTTCGTCTAAAAGAATAAGCTCAGGGCTGGTCATCAAGGCGCGGCCGACAACCGTCATCTGCTGTTCACCGCCGCTGATAAAACCAGCGGTTTCATTGCGCTTTTCCTTTAATCGCGGAAAGTAGCTATATACCATCTCCAGCCCGTCCTTGACTGACCTGCCGAACTTTCTCATGTGGGCGCCAACCTTCAGGTTCTCCTCCACGGTAAGGTGTTCAAATACCCTGCGTCCTTCAATTACCTGGACGACGCCCATTTTGGCGATCTTTTCAGCGCCCATTTTATCTATTCGCCGGCCCATGAACTCAATCGACCCGTCGGTGACCTCGCCGTCCTCGTGTTTCAACAGACCCGAGACCGCCTTTAAGGTCGTACTCTTTCCGGCCCCATTGGCGCCCAGAAGGGCTACAATTCCTCCTTTGGGAACCTCGATGGAGACACCTTTGACAACCAGAATGACCTCGTGGTACTTGACCTCAATATTATTGATCTTTAAGACCATTTCTTTATTCGACAAAGCCTAAAGACCTCCTTTGGGAGTTTTATATGTTTACCATCCAAGCCATTCATTAGCCCATTTATCAGGCCACCTTTTCTTCAGGTCAACTTCATCGAGCAGTAAGAACTTTCCATTTTTATATTCATAGATCTTGGCTTCGCTTTGAGACCTGTGATCTGTTGCAGTAAATGTTGCCGGAGCAATGCCAAGGCCGATTTCAAAGTCCCTCATTGTCTCAAAACCTTTTTTTAAGATACCCTCGCCACTCAGGTCTCCAGCCTTATCCGCACGTTTTAAGGCTTCAGCCAATCCCAGTGCGTTTGCCCAGGCCTGAACGGTATGTATAGTCCTCTTTTCCATGGGAATCCCAGGGTTATACTTTTTAGCATATTCGACGACCTTGTCCATTAGGGGGACATCCATACCGAAAAACGCCCACGGGGCACAGCCGATAGCGCCCTCGGCTGCCCTTCCTGCCAGCTTGGGAAGGTTTTCATCATACCCCCAGCATTTAATGAGATTATCGGCGCCCAGTCCAAGTGCATAAGAATCACGCAGCGTTGCAGCAACAGACATCACTGTATTGGTATGTAGAAGGACATCAGGTTTAAATTCTTTTAATGCCAGGATCTGACTTTTGGTATCGATTGCAAATAACGATACGTCCTGATCAGGTCCGATTTCAAAACCGAGCATTTCAGCCTGATCCTTTGCAGCCTTTATGGATGAGCTGCTGAAAGGAGAAGCAGACATGTAACACATGGCGATACGGGGCTTGCGTTTGCCATAATCAGGTTTTTGGGGCCATTTTTTATCAAACCATGCAGTAATTAAACCTCGAGCCTGGGTCGAATAGTCCGTTGCAAAAAACAGATTATAGGGTGTTTTTTCTGGTTTGCATAAATGCCCTGAATAAGACGCCGATACATAAGGAATCTTGTCTCTGGCAACGGTAGGCGCCAGGGCTTCGGTATCTCCGGTTCCCCAACCGAGAACGGCCGCAACCTTAAGCCTTTTAAAAAGTTTATACTTGGTGAGGGCTTCAGGTATGCGATATCCATAGTCAAACTGATAAAGCTTGATCTGCTTGCCGTTAATCCCTCCAGTATCATTAATATAATGAATGGCTTCGGCAATTCCCAGGGCATAATCCTTGCCCACATCCGAGGTCGCTCCCGTCATATCATTGAGCGATCCGATTTTTATTGTTGCGGCCCCCGCAATGGAAGAAAATCCCGCAATCAGGGCAACAGCAATTAGTAATATAAAAACCTTCGACCACAAATTTCTAATGTACATAATTTCTTCCCCCTTTTTCAGAGAGTGTTTTTGCCAGTAGGTTTCTACCAAACGTTAGGAATTATCACCCCCTTTTTCTAGTATGAAAACGGCCATAGATTAAAATAGTTTTTCGTTTGCCACCATCGATAGGCCAGTCCGTTGGGTTCAAATATCATAAATACACAGATGGCCAGGCCAAAGGCGGCCTCTTTGATATACAGAAAATCCATCAAAAGCTTGGGATAGATATCAGCCAGAGGTATAACGGCCAGTTGCAGCGCCTCCATAACCACAACCATGAATATAGAGCCGAAGACGGCTCCATGGATGGAGCCCACACCGCCTATGAGGATCACGCCCACCAGCCAGAGAGACCAGAACCAGGGAAAGTGCTCAGGGCTGATGGCCGCCAGGTTGCTGACCCAGAATGCACCTGCAATCCCGCCGATAAATCCGGCTACATAAAAAGCCATAAGTTTATACTTGAAAATATTTATTCCCATGACCTCGGCGGAAATGTCATTGTCCCGGATGGCCACCCAGGCTCTGCCGACACTCGAGCGCAAAAGGTTGACCATGATAATAACACAGAAAATCACCAGGATGAGCATTATAAAATAGACTTTAAGGTCACTGTCAATAACCCACGGCCCCACCTTGATGGTTCCCGGAGGCAAGGAAAATGCCTGGCCGCGGCCGCCGATCTGGCTAACGTACTGGGTGATGATAAAATCGACGGTAATAAACTGTGCAGCCATGGTTGTCAGGATGAGGTAGAATCCTTTTACCCTGGCTGAAGGGAGCCCGAACAGTACACTCCATATTCCCGACACGACCGCAGCGATGATGATACTGACAGGATAGGCGATGCCATAATCCGTCATGAATTTGGGCCAGGGAAATTCCAGGATGAGCAATGTGCTGGTGTATGCACCTACAGCAATAAATGCAGCATGGCCCAGGGTTATCTGACCGCAAAAACCGATCAGAAGCTGCACACCTAAAGCCCCCAGAACCGTATAACCGATCAGATTGCAAATACTGAGCAAATAGGAATCTGCAACCAAAGGGATGACAACGAACAGGATGACAAAAAGCAGGATCATCTTTCCCTTGATAAACTTCGTCTGCCACCATCTATGATCCTGGGCATAATCTTGATGGTAAACACTGCAAGGAAGCCAAGTTGTTGACATAAAAAATTATCCTTTTAACTTTAGTTAAATTGGTTTTATTCAAACAAATGAAACTCTTCAAACAAATTGAACCAATGAAACCAATTTTATACTCGTTCAATCCGCTCCCAGCCCCAGAGTCCATGCGGTTTGAAGAGAAGGAAGACAACCATAAACACAAAGGGGGCAACCTCCTTTACCCCACCCGGAAAGTACTTGTCCAGGTAGGCTCCGCAAAAATTCTGCAAAATACCGATAACAATACCGCCGACAATGGCTCCGGGTACGGAATTCAGCCCGCCAAGCACCACGGCAGGCAGAACCAGCAGCCCAAGATAACCGACGGATATGTTGAGCCCGTTGATATTTCCCAAAAGAGTGCCGCCGACTCCGGCCGCCATGAAGGCGATGGCCCAGGCTGCAGCGTAAACAAAGCGGGCGCTTATCCCCAAGGACAGTGCGGCCATCTCATCATCTGCCGTAGCCTGCATGGCCAGGCCCCAGCGGGTGTATTGAAAGAAACCCACAAAGATGCACAACAGAACAATGGCAGCCACAAAGCTCCATAGATAGACCTGCCCGATAACCAAAGGACCAAGGCGAATCGGTTCAATTGAAAAAACCGGCGGGGTGAATACCCGGGTATCTGTGCCCCATATGAGTTCCACGGATCCCTTGAAGAAAAAACTAAGCCCCACGGTGACCATAATCACCGTCAGAACCGGCTCGCCGATGAGTTTGTCTAAGAAAATCCTTTCGGTCAGGATTCCCAGAACCAGCCCGATGATAAGCGAAAATAAAAGTGCCAGCAGAAAGGGGATACCCATGGAATAAAAGCTTAAGGAAACATAGGCGCCGATGAGAGTCAATTCTCCCATGGCCAGGTTCAGCACGCCCGAGCACTTATATATCAGCACCCATCCAAGGGCGACAAGGGCATAGATACTGCCCACCATAATACCTGTAGTCAGGGTCATCAAAAACACTTCCATCCGTTGTTCTCCCCAATCAATTGAATATTGACGATTGAAAATTGTATATTGTTAAAAGCAACCTGCTGAGTCTTCAAGATCAGCATTTATTATCATTCTTAGATTTTACGGTTTTTCTGCTGGAAATAAAATGAGCAAATTCTTTCGTTCTTCTCTTTAACTCCTCTTTATTCATTTACTAAGGCGAGCATAATAAAGTGGACATGTCTAAATCAAAACGCTCGGATTAGTAATTCTACAATCTACATTCTTCAATCTTAAATTGTCAATCCCCAATGTTTCTTATATGAAGATTGGTCTTGATGTGGGATTTGCGTCCGTCTTCATATGTAATGGTGGTGTCAATATGGACGAGATCCTTGTCAGAATAAAGCGAACTCACTAAATCCTGATATCTTTTTTCCACAAAAGCCCGGCGCAGTTTCCGTGTTCTGGTGAGTTCATCATCATCCGCATCAAATTCCTTGTACAGGGTGATAAATTTTCTGACCCTTGCTGCATCGGGAAGGTCTTTGTTGGCCCGTCGAATTTGTTTCTCTACAAGTTCGTAGACCTCGGCTTTTTGTGAAAGTTCGGGGTAGCTCGTGTAAGTGAGCTTCTTTTCATCCGCCCACTTGCCCACCACCGAATAGTCGATACAGATGACGGCCGTTACATATTCCCGCTTGTCCCCAATCACCCAGGAATCCTTCACATACGGGCTGAACTTTAGGCGGGTTTCCAGGTATTGGGGGGCAAAAGGTCTGCCGTCGCTTAAGGTCATAACATCTTTTGAGCGGTCAAAGACCACCAGATGGCCATCATCGTCGAAAAACCCCTTGTCACCGGAATAGAGCCAGCCATCTTTCAGGGTTTTTTCCGTGGCCTCAGGATTCTTGTAATAACCCAGGAATACAGACGGGCTTTTGGTAAGGATTTCGCCGTCTTCAGTAATGCTGACCTCGGTTTCCGGGATGGGAATGCCAACCGTATCGAACTTGATGTCTCCGCTGCGGTGGACCACCGAAATCCCGGCGACTTCGGTCTGACCATAAATCTGTTTCAGGTTCACACCCAGGGAATGAAAAAAACGAAAGTGGTCCGGGCCCATGGCCGCCCCGCCGGTATAAGCATTGCGAACTTGGGAAAGTCCCAGGTGGTCTTTAAGCTTTTTTTGCACCCCGATGTAAGCCAGCCATTCCAAGAACGCCCAATACCAAGGGATCGGCTTCTTTTGGAATTTAAGGTCGGCCACATGATAGCCGATCTTGACTGACAGCTCATAGCACTTGCGCTTGATCCAGGTGGCGTCCAGGTACTTGACCTGGACTGTTCGGGTCATTTGCTCATACATACGTGGCGGAGCAAACATAACATGGGGGCCGATCTCCCTTATATTCTCCTGGGCTGTTTCAGTGGATTCCGGAAAGTTGATAGTGTACCCGATCTGCAACCCGCAGGAGATCGACATCATCTGCTCGCCGATCCACGCAAAGGGGAGATAAGAAACATAATCATCCGTCTCCTGACATGGATCTACAGCCATCAGGTTTTTGCCCATGGTCAACATGTTGTAATGAGAAAGTAGCGCACCCTTTGGCAGTGCCGTGGTGCCCGAGGTATAGAAAAGCAGCGCCACTTCGTCACCGTGGACTTTGTTGATAGTCTCTTCAAATAGATTCGGCTGTTGCTGTTCCAGTTCCCGGCCCAGACGCTGAACTTCCGTGAGGCTTATCAGATAATCCTGATCATAATTTCGCATCCCTTTTGGGTCATCCCATATGATCTTTTTCAGTTTCGGACATTCATCGAAAATGGAAATAGCCTTGTCGATCTCTTCCTGGCCTTCGCCGAACAAAAATGTTGTGTCAGAATGGTCAATAATATACTTGACTTCCTCGATCAAGCTGTCCTGAAACAACCATACCCCCACTCCCCTGGCACACAATGCGGCCATTTCGGCCCATAAACCTTCAGGACGGTTGTCGCCAATCATGGAGACCTTGTCCCCGGGCTTGAGTCCGAGGCTGATGAGCCCCAGGGCGATCTGTCTGACGTTTTCCAGGTAATCGTGCCAGGTGATAGGCCGCCAGATACCAAACTCCTTCTCCCGCATGGACACTCTGTCTTTGCCGTACTTACGTGCCTGCTTTATAAACAGTTTGGGAATAGTCAGATCTTTGGTAATTTCCATATAACTACTACTTTAGTTTTGGCTTTAATTAGTGTTCAGCCGGCAAAAGGGCCATTTCTGGATGGAAACTAATTATATTCTGGTTGCATACAGGTCCTCTTCACCCAGATATGCCATGATCACCTCAGGATGGTTCTGGACCTCCTCAGGTGTACCGTCAATGATCATATTGCCGAAATTGAGCACAAAGACACGATCGGAAAGATCCATGACTACGCCCATGTCATGCTCCACCAGAAGACAGGTGATCTTCCATTGTTCTTCTTCATTAATGTCCAGGATGAACCGTGCTATGTCTTCGACTTCTTCAAGGTTAAGGCCGGCCAGGGGCTCATCTAAAATCAGAAGCTCTGGCTCCAGGGCCAGGGCCCGGCCCAATTCCACCCGCTTTTGAAGGCCGTAAGGCAGCATGCCCACGGGTTTATGCCTGATATGTTCAATCTCTAAAAGATCGATTATTCGTTCTTCAATAAAGGCCCGGTGTTCAGTTTCTTCCCGGGCGGTTTTGCCAAGATATACTGATCCGCTGGTAATGCTAGATTTGAAATGGAGATGGCGGCCGAGGCGGATGTTATCCAGGACCGTCATGCCGCCAAAGACTTCGACTTTCTGAAAAGTCCTGGCGATGCCCAGCTTGGCCCTTTCAAATGGCTTGAGTTTATTGATTTTTTGTTGTTTGTAATAGATATTTCCTTTTTGCGGTCGGTAAAGACCGTTGATACAGTTCATCATCACTGTCTTGCCGGCCCCGTTGGGCCCGATCACAGAATGAATTGCACCTTTTCTGATTTTCAGGCTGACGCCGGCCAGGGCAAGAACCTTTCCGAAACTCATATAAACATCCTCTATTTCCAGGAGGACGTTTTGTTCTTTATGCTCATCTGATTCAGCCAATATTATTAACCTTCCTCGGGCTGATGATTTTCCAAATAAAAGAGATCATTCGATCTTTTCTTAATTGTGGGCTGAAAGCCCTGATTATTAAAAATGTCCTTATGAATAACTTGCATCAGCACCGGTTTTTCACTCCAAACAAAAAAATTTAAGATTTATGTCACAAAGCATTCTATTTTTCAATGACTAAAAGCTATCGCCGTAATTGTTATGAATATTATTTATTGACCTATAGGACATTAAGATTTTAAGGAGATATCCTTTTTTCTCGGGTAAGGTTTATTGTTCGGCTTCCAGCCGACATATTTAAACCCCTCATGTTCCGCCATTAAATCCTATGGTAACGTTATCCCGGTCCACAATGACCGGAACCTTGCGCACGCCCTCAGAATATTTAAGCATGGTTTTCAACTGGTCAGCATCAGACCGAACGTCAAAATATTGCACCTCCAGGCCCTTTTTTTTAAAAGCTTCACGAGCCGAATTTGTATAGGGTCAGGTATCTTTTCCATAGATCAGTATTTTATCTGTCATTGCTCATTCCTCCTTGTTTTGGAAATAATGCCCGGATAAGAAAAAGACAACTTTTTATAATTTCAAGATATTGCAAGTGAAAGTTAAAAAATCCTAACAATTATTTAGTGTTCTGTCAATGATTACAGATTGACAAATACAGTAGGGGCTGATAAATTTTCATTAAATAAATAGATTTTCCATCTTTTTTTATTGATTTCAATCTGAAAACTCAGAGGAGTTGTTTGAGGTGTCCGGGCAGCACGGATAGCACAGATATAATATCAAAAGACATTATTGCCATGGCCAAATCGGTTAATAGGCTTTCAAAAGATGTTGTTATCACAAACGAACTTGGCCTACACGCAAGATCAGCAGCCCGGATCGCAAAGCTCGCCCAGAACGGGAAATCGAAAATCTGGATCATTAAGGACGGAGCAAAGGCGGATGCTACCAGCATTATTGATATCCTTACCCTTGTCTGTGAAAAAGGTTCAAAAATAACATTAAAAATTGACGATCAATCGGATCATGCAATTTTAAACGATCTTGTGCAGCTAGTTGAAAGTGGTTTTGGAGAATAACCAGGCATGTTAAACACAAACGAAATGGAAATACAACTCCACGGCATAAGTGGTTCTCCGGGTATTTGCATCGGAAAGGCATACCTGGTCGGCAGAGAAGGTGTGGATGTTGTGGAGAAATATTTTATAAGTGAAGAGAATCTGAAAAAAGAGACAAAACGTTTCAAGAAGGCTGTAAAAAAATCAAAAGATGAGCTGTTTTCAATAATAGAACAAACACCCAAAAAATTGCGTCCGCATGACTCCATTCTTGAAGCCCAGATGTTGCTGTTCAAAGACAAGATGCTATATGGCGAAACTATTAAAACCATTGAAAAGGAACTGGTAAATGCTGAATGGGCACTCAAGAAAGTGGTATCGAACGTAAAATCGATGTTTGACGATATGACAGACGCTTATTTGCAGGGGCGGGCTGCCGATATTATACATGTATCCGACAGTATCATGCAGAACCTGGTTGGGGCGAAAAAGGAGGATATTGCTGCTATTGAAAAACGGGTCATACTTGTTGCCGTCGACCTTTCACCAGCAGAAACCAGCCAGATACAACTGGAAAAGATAATGGGATTTGTAACCGATCGTGGCGGCAAGACATCTCATACGGGCATCATCGCCCGAACCCTTGAAATTCCTGCTGTTCTGGGCCTTGATAATGCAAGCCGTATAATAAAAAACGATGACATCATCATTGTAGATGGTACTGCCGGCATTGTTATTATTAATCCCACTGACCAGACACTGATACAGTTCGAAGAACGTAAGCATAGATACGAAGTATATAAAGCTGGTATTACCCGGGACAGCCATCTTTCGGCTGAAACAGTGGATGGTGTCCTTTTCCAGGTTATGGGCAATATCGAGCTTCCCGAAGAGGTCGTATCGGTTATCGCCCATGGCGGAGATGGTATCGGCCTTTATCGAACAGAGTTCCAATATTTTAACCGGCCTGATTTTCCCAGTGAGCATGAGCTTTTTGATAAATATAAGGATGTGGTCGAGGTAATGACGCCAAGGCCGGTAACGATTCGAACCATAGACATTAACGCCGATAAAGCGATTTCCTATGCTTCGGATTCAGATGAGACCAACCCTGTTCTCGGGCTTCGCGGCATCAGGTACTGCCTGAAAAACCCGGATGTTTTCATGACCCAGCTCCGGGCCATACTAAGGGCCTCTGCATTCGGCAATGTCAGGGTTCTATTTCCCATGATATCATGCTATGATGAAGTCCTTCATGCCAAAAGAATATTAAACCAGGCTGCAGATTCCCTGGACAAGGAAGGTGTAGACTTTGACAAAAACATCGAAGTCGGGATCATGATAGAGGTTCCTTCGGCAGTGATCCTGGCAGATGTTATGGCGAAAGATGTTGACTTCTTCAGTATCGGCACAAATGATCTGATCCAGTATTCCCTTGCGGTGGACAGGGGCAACACACAGGTTGCGCATCTCTATCAGCCGCTCAATCCTGCCATTATCCGGATGATTAAACATGTTGCCGATGTAGCAAGTGACCACGGTCTGAAGATCTCCATGTGTGGTGAGATGGCAGGCGATCCTGTTAACATACCGATACTTTTAGGGTTGGGAATGAACAATTTGAGCATGAATCCACAGTCAATGCCGATAATTAAAAGTATAATAAAATTGTTTAATGTTGAAGATGCCAGACTCTTTATTAAAGAAGTTCTTAAAGAGACCACCGACACAGGTGTCATGGAACTGGTGCTGAATACTTTCGGCAGTATTCTATTTGATATAGGATATACCGAATTATAATCTCTCCCTCCTAACACGGATATTTCACAAGCCAGCATAGAATAACCTCGCGAACGGATGCAAAAATAGCTTTTGCATATATAGGAGAAAACAGCATTTGAGCACGAACCATATAAAAGTTGTAACTGTAAACAGAAAAGCCAAATATAACTATTTTATCGAAGATACATACGAGGCAGGGATGGTCCTTTTGGGAACCGAAGTCAAATCACTCAGGCTCGGCCGCGCAAATCTTAAGGATTCCTATGCCAGAATCAAAAAAGGCGAGGTTTTTGTTTGCCAGATGCACATCGGGGATTATCCCTTTGCCTCTTATGAGAATCATGATCCCTTAAGAAAAAGAAAACTCCTTTTGCACAAGCATGAAATCAAGAAGCTGTATGGCAAGGTCAATGAAAAAGGATTTTCCCTGATACCATTAAGGGTGTATTTCCAAAACGGAAAGGCCAAAATGACCATTGCAATTGCCAAAGGTAAACGCAGACACGATAAGCGGGAGACCATCAGACGGCGTGACGAAAACAGGGATCTGGATAGGGCCAAGAAGGAATATAAATAGTGCCTGAACGAAAAGTCATGTTCAGGCAAAATCCGAATATCGCCTGATCTTATAAAATGGTCGAAATTCGAAACAAATGATATTTTACAAGTTTCAAAGGGATATTTCATAACTGCCGGTTTAGAATCTACTCTGACGTTTTTCTACGGATTTAATACAAAACATTGACAACCGTGCAGTACTGGATTAATATATAATATTATCTTAATCCTGCAAGCGCCGAGTTTGCTAAAAACACAATACAGCAAGCACGCGGCTTCAAGACTGTTTAAGATATAATGCTCTTTAACAAGAGATCTGCGAAACACAATTTGGGGGCGAAACGGCTTCGACGGGGATAAAGAAGCACCGGCTGCATACCAAGCTCCTGTCGGCTTGTAAAAAAGACAGGGAACTAAACATAATCGCAGACGATTATAATTACGCTTTAGCCGCTTAAAGGCTAACGTCCTGCCGGATTATTCCTGCGTATTCGGTAAGGGCGTCGACTAGCAGGATAGCCGATCCTGAAATCCTGTTAACGGATTGGCGAATTTTTTACAGGATAGCCTCTCAAGGATCCTGCCTGGAGGAGACTTGAATAGGCGAAAGCGAGTATTCAGGCTAAGTATGTAGATGTCTGTGTGGAATATTTTCGGACGCGGGTTCGACTCCCGCCGCCTCCACCACAATTATTCAATTATTTCAATTGGTTAAAAATTTTAGCCGCTACTAAAACGTGTAGCACATGTGTAGCGGCTATTTATTTTTTTCCCTAAACTTTATAACCTCTCCACGAGCCTCTTTTTTAAACTGTTTTATCGCAGTTATTACTCGGACATGTTCACGTTTTTGTGGCTGAAAATATCTGTCAAAGGCTTTATTGGTTTTTGAACCTGTCAAAAGCCACCAATCACCCCCTTTCCTTCCTAACCACATGCCCTTTGGATTCTATTAGACCATTGGAACCCTATGGGCTTTACCTGGATAAATGGAGCTATGGATTTGATGAGGCTGGAACAAGAGGGATAGCAAGACTGGTTGGGATGCTGATGAGGGGACTTTTATTATGTTATCTATAGAATTTTATTATACTAATGGAAGCTTTATAGATGGAACGGGATTATTGGGGGGAAGTAAGACATCACTTGACAGTAAAATTTTAACATATCGATATCACAATTTTCACGCTGACTTCAAAATGCCGGATACATAGCAGATATAGAAACTCTGACATGTGCAAATAAAATACCCTTGTGACACATCATTTGAGATTAAAAAAGTAAAGGCAGGGCCGTTTGTAACCCTGCCTATGAAGCTTACCTGCAAAGAAATAATTATTTCACAGCTTCCTTCAAAGCCTTTCCTGCAACAAACTTTGGCACCTTACTTGCCGCAATATCTATCTCTTCTCCTGTCTGAGGATTTCTGCCTTTACGAGCCTTCCTTTCAGCCACCTTAAATGTGCCGAATCCAATCAATGATACAGAGTCTCCTTTTCCCAATGCCTTGGTAATGCCTGAAAGAACACAGTCGACGGTTGCCTGAGCATCCTTTTTGGTTTTTACGACCTTGGAAACTTCGTTGATTAAATCTCCTTTATTCATGTTTTTTCTCCTTTCTTGAAAAAATATTACATTACATTGCTGAGGCTATATTCATTCCCTTTTTAAAGATTTACTCTGCCTACGCCCAATTTCAAAGCCGTTGTTAGGTGTTATTTATATCCTACTGATGATTGCTCCGGTTCTTATGTCCGGTTGCCGTTAACTAAAAGCGTCGTCCTCCGCCATGCCTTGGTCCGCCACTCCTTGGTCCTCCAGATCTTGCGCCACCTCGGCGGCCTTCAGAGCGAGGGCGGGCCTCATTGACATTAAGGCTTCGCCCTTTCAGGTCCTTCTCATTCAAACCTTCGATTGCAGACTGTGCTTCAGCTTTAGCGGGCATCTCCACAAATCCAAATCCTTTTGATCTGCCAGTGTAATTGTCTTTTATAACCTTGACGGTGTCGACCTCTCCAAAGACCTCAAAAGCCTCTTTTAAATCCTCTTCGGTCACCTCATACGATAGATTACCTGCGTAGATATTCATTCTGATCTCCTTACTAATTACAGAAAATTTATAGGTTAAATTTATGGTTCTTCTCCAATTTAGTTGGAGAAGAGGGTCCAAGGATTCCAGGGGTCAAGGATTCAAGTGTTTATTTTCTAAAGATTTTATCAGCGCTTTTAGCATACTTTAGCTTTCTGCAATAATAGAAGGAATAGCCACAGCAGATCTTTTTATCTGTAAAGTTAGACCGTATCTTTCTTCATTCGGGAACTTTGCTGTTATTCTATATATTTTTAAACAGAGTTCGTATGATTTTTGCCAGGCATTCAACTCTTTGTAATTCTTTAGCATTTTTATCCACCTGTTCTATGGCGGATCACTCGAACCCTTGAATCCTTGACCCCTTGAACCCTCTGGGACTACATCACCTCACTTG
>SDBS01002772.1_pt1 | contig 17365 bp, 28 predicted proteins | sample 2277091 | NCBI WGS metagenome assembly SDBS01 (sample SAMN10404972, study PRJNA504765) | marine sediment metagenome | isolation source: marine sediment core GS10_PC15, 163 cmbsf | place: Arctic Ocean: Southern Knipovich Ridge | collected 2010 | reverse complement strand
TCATCACACATGGGAACGACCATGAGGGGGCGGTTTTCGGCGGAAGGGAAAAAAATCCGAAAAAACCTGTCTGAAAGGGGCCGAAACCCCCTACAACCTATAGAAGGGGTGGTGTGTCTTTCAGAGAGAAAGGAGCGGTCAATGAAGAAAATGATGACTGAAGTTGGTATATCGTTTTTAGAGAATTTCTTGCTGTTCGATAGGTATGACATTCAAATCAGGCGGATCATTTACGAATTTGCTGACGAGCAGAAGGGCTGTTTCAGGCTACTCCTCACGGGGAAGGGTCTTCCAGATGGTTGCGAGAGCAAAGAGGGCGAACTGATTAGAGAGGGAATGCCAGTATACCATAGGGATAAAAATGGCAAGAAAAGCATAATAGAGTTTAACTTATTCGAGAAGCCCAAACCGATCCCCCCCGAAGAGTTCATTCGGCGTTTGGGGATACCGACAAAGGACGAGGTTCAGAATAGAAAAGCAAAGAAATGAAAATAACCCACTGCGATTGGTGCGGAAAGCCCCCACCCGAATACTACACATGGGAGATATTCGGCTTTGACTGTTGTGGGAACGAATTCTGCCAGGCGTTTCTGACTATCAAGGCGGGATATGAAAATTGGGAAAAGCCATACTCTGCCCTAATACCTAACAGAAAGCAGATACTAGAAGCCTATGGAATACTGAATGATTATTAGGGGGAAAAAATGACCAACGAAGAAATCCTAAAGAAGGTGATTGAGAAAGCGGTTAGAAACCATTGGAATAATCCTTTTGAATTTGCATATTACGGCGATGGTAAAAGTCATGTTTATGGTCAAGACTTATTAGATTTTGTAAGACGTATTATAAGAGAAAAAAGATATTATTCCATTATATTCTTCCTTTCCTTCGCCAAAGCGTTTTGGCATTATAAAGAATATTGGCGTAGTAAAGATGATAAAGAATGTTGGCGATACCACCAACACCAGATGCTTGACTATATTCAAGAAGGGAAAAACCCCCTGAAATATTTGGAACAGTTTTTAGAATAAAAAAGGAGGACAAGATGGATGAGCAAGCAGTGACCTTGAGGCAACTGATTGTGGGTAATCTGGAGCAGAGCAGAACGAATGAGATATTGGTGGAGAAAATCGGCGGACTGGAGAGCGATGAAGCAACAGATAGTAGTAAAAACGAGGAAGAGCCCCGCGGCATCAGAAGAGAATTGGAACTGACTTTTCAAAGACAAAAAAATCTACACAACCATCTCCAAAAACTCCTCTACCAATTGAGCAGGGATGTGGAAAAAGGAAGGTGAAAGATGAACATTAGAAAAAGCGTTTTTGAAACCAACTCGTCATCATCACATTCCATCGTAACTTCAGATGGGATTGATTTTGAAGTGGTTAATATTGAAGGAGATGAGGTTAAAATTGAGCCAGGCGAATTTGGATGGGGTTATGATGTATTAAAAACTTGGCATGGAAGAGCTAGTTATGCTTATACTTATGCTAAAAATTATGGTAAAGAAAAAGATATTGAAACTTTAAAGAAAGTTATTAAAGACTACACTAAGAAAGAAGTTGTATTTATGTCTATGTCTGGAGAAGCAAAATTTCAAAGAACTGTTGATGTGCTTACAAGTTTATCATCCCAAGGGTTAGATATTCCATTTGATAAGGGCATTAAAGCTGCAGAAGAAGCAAAAATGGATGATGAAGAAGATTTTGGATATATTGACCATCAATCAATTGAGGATGCAGAACAAATATTCTCAAGTTATGATAATGTAAAAAAAGTAGTTTTTGGCAAAGGTTCAATCATCACTATAGACAACGATAATCATTAAGGAGAAATATGTGGAAATATAAAAATGGAAACTATATAGTTAAAATTCTTGATGATGGCACAAAATTAAGATTGTCTGACAATCCTATTCCAGTATATCCAGAAAGTATTGATGTCAAAATTACCAACAAATGCAATGTTGGATGTCCTTTTTGTCACGAAAAATCTACGCCCGATGGAAAAAAATTTGATGTTGATTTCGCTTACAACTTATTCAAGGATTTATCAACTGGAATTGAATTAGCCATTGGCGGAGGAAATCCCTTGGAGAGTAAGCAAGATTTGCAATGGCTGATGAGAAAACTTGGTGATAATAGATTAATTTTTAACATCACCATCAATGCATTACATTTGGATGATATTGAAAATTTGTATCCTGTTGCTATAGGTATTTCTTACCATAGGGAATTACACGATAAAATTAAAAAATTTATTGAGGATAAAAGACATACTCAATGCGTAATTCATCTCATTGCTGGGGTTCATACATTATATGATTTGGATAAGTGTTGGAAAGATTTTGATAGAATTTTAGTTTTAGGTTATAAGCAAGTCGGTAGGGGTAAAGATTATTTTAATGATGAAATTGAGAATAATCTAAAACAATGGTCGCAAAAAATCGGAGAATATATCTACAAAGACAAGATAATGGTTTTTGACAATTTATCAATCAAACAACTGGATATGAAACGATTTTTTAACGAAGAAAAATGGGATAAAATATATATGGGAGACGATGGACAATTTACTATGTATCTTGATTTGGTAGAGAAAAAATATGCTGTATCATCAAGAAGTGAAGAAAAATTTGACATTGGGGATTTAACCATTAAAGAGATGTTTGCCGATATTAAGAAAGTTAGTTCAGAATAAAAGAAAGAGGTGAGAAAGATGGATGTGAGAGAAAAGAATTTGATAGGCCAGGCGACTGGCATAAAGAACATAGTGAGCGAACTGCTGAACAATGCCGAGAGGATTGAGTCCAACCTCCATAGGGCCCCAAGGAGTGAATCTTCCGAAAAACACACATCCGCAATAACGGGATTGGAAGACATCCTCTCTTTGGCAACTATGGACTTGAAAGAGTTGAGGGAGTGTTTGGTCAGGATTGACGAGAAAGTGGGAAAGGTCGGTTCAGAGTAAAAGACAGAGAGAAAAAAAATGAATGAAACAACCGCAAGAACGATAGGGGACAGCATACTCATAAAAGACCTGTCGCTTGAAAATCAAATACTCAAAAAAGAAAAGAGGGCTTTGAAACAAAGGGCTGAGGAATTAGAAGAAAACGATGAGAATATGTATGTCACGGGCATTCTCAACCAACTGGATGGGGATAAGAGAATCCTCATGCTGGTGGGGGTGGACAGTTCAAGGGTGTCCTCAAAAGCCGAGGCCTGGAGAATACTCAAGCAGTTCGATAAAAAAGCCGACAGAAAATATATTTCTAATTACGCGGTAAAGAAAATATGAAAGAATTAAAAATGTTTGACCAACAAGGCAATTTTAATATTCTACTTAAAATGTATATTAAAAAATATGCAAAAGATAGCAACTTAAGTATACACGAAACCATAGAGATGATGAAATCATCAGGGGTTCCCATAAAAACTTGGTGTTTTTGGTCGTTCAGTGGATATGATAGCATCAAAAGGACAATAGATATGATAGGGGAAATGCAACAGAAGTTCTTATAGGGAAATTTGTTTAGGCACTTTTAGAGAGAACTTTAGAGTGAAAGGGGAAATAGAGTGAAAAACAAAGAAATAAAATTACTTGAAAGCATGGTAACCACACCCTCCCCCAGCGGATATGAGTCCGACCTGGCCGAACTAATTCGGAAGACCATCCTAAACTATCTTCCGAGAACAAGCATTACCACAGACACCCATAACAATGTTGTGGCAAAAATCCAGGGCAGAACCGATAAAGTCGTTATGATTGACGCCCACGCCGACCAGTTGGGATTTTTGGTAAACAATATTGACAAAGAGGGATACATAAGCCTGTTTCGCCTCGGCGGATATGATATTGATTTATTGCGGGGGAGAAAGGCTATAATTTTGTCCGACAGGGGAAAAGTCAACGGAGTCATAGGAACAAAACCAGCCCATCTAATATCTAAGAGAAAAAAAGACATCCCCGAGAAGACCACGGACTTGACTTTGGATATCGGCGTAAGAAAATGCAAACAGGTCCAGAGGCACATAAAGATAGGGGATCCCGTTGTGTTGCAGCCCGAATTCAGCCAATTGATAGATGACTATTATACTGGCTCGGGCTTTGATGATAAGGCGGGGTGTTTCTTACTGATACAGATTATCAAGCAGATTGTTGGAAGCAGAGCAAAGCCCGTTCCGACTTTGAAGTTCGTATTCTCGGCCCAAGAGGAGACTGGGTGTTTCGGGGCGAGGGAGGTCGTCAGGAGGGAGACTCCCGATCTGTTCGTGGGAGTGGATGTGGCCTTCGCCACCGACCAACCCGAGGTGGACGAGAGAGAGGTTGGTCGACTGGGGCTAGGGGATGGTTTGGGCGTATACCGGGGAATAAACATACACCGGCCCTCCCTGCATTTATTAGAACTGACCGCGAAAAGAAACAAAATTAAAATTCAGCCCCTGGCGACTATAGGCTGTGGCACCAATGCCGGCTATGTCGCGAATACCTGCGGAGGAATTAAGGTTATGGAGGTGGGAATTCCTCTGAGATATATGCACTCAAATGTTGAGGTGATCAATTTGAAAGACCTGAACGAGGGAACTAAACTGTTGACAAGATTTTTATTGCACAAAGATTTAGCAAGAACAATAGAGAGGATGTAAGAGAGATGGGAGACAGAACCTACTGGTATGAGCCCTGCCCCAAGTGCGGCGAGCAGGTGGAGTTTTACGACGCCTACTCCTCCCTGATGTTCGTGGCGGTGTGCGACAACTGCGGGTGGAAGGACGACCGGGACTACTACGAGACCGGGGAGAACGAGATCTCACTTTTGACCCCGAAACAGCTCAAGGCGTTAAAGAAAAAGAATCCCGAGGTAAAAGAATTTATGGAACACAGGGAAAGGATTTTGAGGGGGGAATAGATGGACACTTCAAAAGAGTATATCAAGATGTGCGAGAAGGCGGAGGAGATACAGAAATTGTGGGAACCTAAATTCGGCGACTTTATAACTCCTGCTATACAATGCTTACGAAGAAAAACTACTCCTCGTTATATTCAAGTTGTAATCGCGTATGGTCCTAAAGATATATTTAGAAAGAAATCACCAATAGTTATTAGAGCAGGAAATCCAAATCAAACGAGGGATACTAAATATAAAAATGATAAACTTTGGCTCCCCCGCCAAGATCAACTACAAAAAATGATAAAACTAATAGACTATGGTTTGAACGACTGTATCAAGATTTTAGATGACGGCAGTTACGCTATTGGTAGTTATGATGGCGACGGGTGTTTTGAGGGATATGTCTATGGTAATACTATGGAACAACTCTGGTTAGCTTTCGTGATGAAAGAGAAATACGATAAGGTTTGGGATGGAAAAGAGTGGATAAAAGAGAAAAAGAGATGAAATTGTGTAAGTGCAAAATAGAAGATGTTAAAGAATCGTGTTGGTGGAAAAATTTTGGTCGTCCCCCAGAAACCTTTCAAATATACAATGGACGGTGGGAACGAGTAATGCACCAAAAAGAACCCTATAAGCCCGATTTAGTATGTGCTAAATGTAACAAGCCTGTAAAAGGTATTATTTCAGCCGTAAAAACTTAATATAGCCTTTAGTCTGAAAACAGCGAAGGCCACTTTTCAAGGTAATCTGAACTGAATCCGATGACGGAAAGGTTTAGGCTACCTTGTAGGGTGGCCTATTTTTTTTAACCAAAATTACATAATAGGGAGGTGAACAGAGTGTTTTGTAAAGACTGCCCCAAGAAAAAAACCTGCACCAAAATCTGCCCCGACCTAGAAACACACCTGAAAGAGGACGAGGTCTACATGAGGGAGATGCTGGTCAGCCCGAAAAAACTGGAGTGGCTCGCCAGCCAACTGTATACTGGCGAGTGGTTCCAACGGCACCCAGAATACAGAGAGAGACTGAGAGGGTACCTCCAGGAACTTCCTGGGGAGGACAGAGCCCTGTTGGAAATGAAGTTTGAGGAAGGGATGAGTTACAGGAAGATTGGGGATAAATATAAACTGTCCAAGAAGCAGGTAGGTCGTAAAATAAGGGGCATTTTATTGAGATTGAGGTCAGAAATAGAGAGAAATTCAGAATAAAATGTCCCATTTATACATATATGAGGGGAAAGTGTGTCTATTTTTAGAGTAAATCCCCCCAGAGACATTATGGAGAAAAAAGTCCTCATTATCTGTACGGGTTGCCACAGGGAATTCCCCCACCCCTACACCACCCCCGAAAAATACAATAACCTTATCGCCGAGTGGGAGTGTTTGTTCTGTGGGGGCAAAAAGTTTGAGGTGTCTGTCGTGAGATATTCCGCCCCCAAAAACACTATGCTGGAGAGGTACCCCACGAAATGAATCCCATTAGAAGATACAGGGAAAACAAACTCATCACTCAGGTTTTGATCCAAACGCTGGTCTTGGCCATAAATGAAAATACTGTCTCGATGAAGATCCTTTCGCAGCAGTTGGCCGCCATCACGGAGAAAAAGCCTGTGAATCAGGAAGATTTGGATATTCGAGATTCCGGGGTCAATTGAATAGGGAAGGGAAATTGATGGAGAGACAACCTGTAAAGGATGGTTATCGCCGTTGTGCCCGTTGTGAAGAGTACAATATAAATATAGAAGAGCATCCCAAGGCAAAGTTTTGTAAGAAATGCTTAAAGCTCGAGCGGTCCCTGAACTTGCGTGATGGCAGGAAAGCTAGAAAGGACTTGCGGCGCGCTCGGCAAGAAATAGAAAAACCCACCCCAGAATACCAGTCCTTCGTAACACTAAAAGCCCCCGATGGCTCTATTGTAAGATTGAGGGACGAGGAAGAAAAATCCTTCTACGAGAACAGGCGAAATCAATACCAGGCCGACTTTGAATGGAATACCTCCGCCGACAACTCACTATTGTCAAGACTCCTATTTATAGAGATGGAGTGCAAGAGGCAGGAAGATTTAGTATCCGACTCTCGTAGCCATGAAAAGACGGAACAGCTGATGAGGCTCACAAACATGCTCCGGAACCTCCAGACTAACCTCGGCATAGACAGACAGAAGAGGATGTCGGAGTCGGAGAAAGCCTCCGCCAAATCGATAATTCAGGAAAAGCTGAAGAAGTTCAAGGAATATCGGGAGAAGAACAAGGACAGATATTGCTATAAATGCGAGGCTTGTGGTCATCTGAATTACACATATCGAGAGAAAAATGCCTGAACAAGTCTTGACTCCCGAAGAAAAAATCTTCTGCGAGATGCTCCACGACAAGGTGGAGTTCTTCGAGTTCTTCTGGTCGGAGCCCGACAGACCGTGGAAGTCGCGGAAGTATCAGACCAAACTGCTTCTGGATGAGAAAGATAGGATAGTCTGCGATTCCGCAAGGTCGGTTGGGAAAACCGTGTCGCTTGAATGTGATATTACATATACAGCCATAGTTGAGCACCTCATAAAAGATTTTAGGGAAGAGGGGCTGATTGGTGCTCCCAATGATGTCCATCTACAGCCCACCCTAGACAGAATAGAAAATAAAATACTTGGAGATTCATTTCTTAACTTATTTGCCAAGAAGCCCAAAAAAGCACCCACATACATATGGGATTTTACGACTGGATATAAACTTTACGCTAGAATTGAGGGAGCGAGTTCTGGTCGGAATTTTCTGAACCTTCACATAGATAAGGCATGGATTGATGAAGGGCAACTGATTTCCAAACGTGCCGCTCGACAATTATTGCCTGGGCTTAATGAGGGATCCACGCTAAAAGTATTTGGCGTTCCCAACGGTGTTAGGGGAACTTACTTTTGGCAAATAGCCGAGGATGATGCTCCCAATGTGGAGGGGAAACGCCAATTTTCTCACCACAACATATCAAGGATGGACAGCCCCGACTTTACTGAAAAGATGAGACAAGAGGCCATCAAACTCTACAATGGCGAACAGAGCCAGGACTACATAAATCTGGTTCTGGGCGAGTGGGGGGAGGCGCAGTACGGGGCCTTTGACCCAGAACAGTATATTGAGAGAATAAATTTTAAATTAGATTACAATCCACGGACAATAACTCCTACAGATCTGGCGAAGAGTTTTGATGAAATACTTTATTTACCGACAGACACCAAAGGCGATATTTTCATAGGAGCAGATATCGGGTATGATCCTGATCCCACAGTAATGTTTTTTGCTGATATTACTGAAAATAAAAAAACAATCTTTCACAAAATAATTCTTAAGAAAATTAAATATCCTGATCAAGCAAGAATTTTTGATTACTGTATACAATTCTTCTCAAAATTCAAAAAGTGTGGGATAGATAATCAGGGAATCGGCGTTAGCCTCATTCATTCACTCCATGATACTACACTTTTTCCCAACACGAATTACCAAAACACAGTTATCCCTGTCAAATTTGGTGGCAGCATAGAGATTGGAAAGGATGAGAATGGAAAACCAGTAAAACAAAAAATCCTATTTTATACGCACACTCTCCTGCAACAACTCTTGGCTGATCCGCGATTAGAAATCCCAGATGATCAAGAAATGTTGAATGAATTTCAGGCACATACTATGAAAAAGAATGCCTCGGGTGATTATCTTTTTCGGGGGATAGATCATCATATCGCGGCTGTCCGTTGCCTCGCTTTCATTCTCGAAGAGATCAAGAAAACCACGACCCATAAAAAATATTATTTTGGGACAGTAGACTTTTGATAAAGGAGAAATGATGGATAAAGATAAGGCAGAGGAGATAAGGCGCAACGAAGCCATCGAAAAGTTTAACGCATCACTTGATAAAGCGGGTTTGGAGGCAGACCCGAACTGCAAAAAGTGCTATGGAAGAAGATATACAGGGCGTGACATTCACACAAATCTGATGAAGCCCTGTCGGTGTTTAAGGAGGAATAAAAATGACTGAGGAGGGGGAAGGAATGGAAGAGGAAAGGAAAGAAAACAAAATTGATTGGGTGGGGTTAGTTCGACTAGTGATTCGCGAGATCAATAAATTAGACGATAAGCAGGAAAAATTGCTTAAAAATTTCAAGCCCGACTTCACCGTCGCCGAAAGGCAGAAAGACCAGTATTTTCTGAAAATCGGGGAAGACGAATACAGGGTAGGTTATATATTTCTTAGGAATCTCTTCCTCGTCTATAAGGACGGAAAGATGGTGATTGAATTGGAGAATAAGTCATGACTTGGGAAATAAAGAGATCGGCCTCCAACCCCGACAAGGAACCTGACAGACCAAAAGCACCCGTAAAATCACTAATCGCAACATTTTCCTCGGTCCAAGAGGTAGAGGACTCCACCAAGAAAACTGATAACGAAATATTCAAGGATATATATAAGAAAGAACCCCTCGTGAGGATGTGCATCGGCAGTTTGGTAAAGGGGTGCGTGAGTGGGGGCTACTTTTTCCGCCCCAGAAAACTAAAGGAGTATAAAGATAAATTAATTCTCAGAAAGATAGATTACCTCGACTTTCTATTCAGCGAAATAAATCCCGACTTAAATATGAACGAACTCAATTGGGACTTATATAGTGACTATTTTACCTATTACGATGCTTACCAAGAAATTGGGATGCACAAAACTATGACTAAGTCCAAACTTCTGAAAATGCTCAAAGATACAAAGATCAACATCTACGATATCCCCCTGATGGTTCAACTGTTTCCCATTCCTGCGGAAACAATGATGCCCATAGTAAGCGAGGACGGTACTGTCAAATATTACGAGCAAAAATTGATTACTGGCACCAAGGAAAAGGAATTTTCTCCCGATATCATCATACACTACCGAGTTCCCAATCCAGTTAGTTCCACTACTGGTTTTTCGGCATTGAAAACTCTTTCCGACTCCGTGGCCGTTTCCCTGAACTTGAGAAACTACAATGGGAAGTTCTTCGAGAACAATGCCACACCGAGGCTCCACATAGATTTGTCCAATGCTGGCACAGAAGATATCAAAGCCTTTATGGAACAGGCTGTCCAGAAATTAAAGGGCCACCCCCACGAGAACATAGTGACGGGAGGGGGAGTGAAAATTACACCAATCAGCATCCCCAACAAGGACATGGAGTTTCCACAACTGTCGAGGGATATGAAGAACGAGATAATCGGGGTGTTCGGCTGTCAGCCGATAGTGCTCGGTTTTGTGGAGGATGCGAACCGAGCCAACGCGCTCGGTCAGTGGGCGATATTTAAGGCACTTGCAATTCGCCCATCACAGAAAATCATCGTGGATAGGATAAACAGAGAGATACTTGTGAAACGATTGGGCATTAGGGATGTAATAATGGCGACAAGAGCCATAGATAATGTCGACTTGATTGAGCAGAGTGCTATAGATCAAAAAGATCTTCAGTGGTCTGTGAAAGTCGTTGACCAAATTCGGGCGGAGCGTGGAATGACACCTTCATCATGGGGGGGCGACAAACCCATCTATCCTTTACCTTCACTGCAAGGCTTGACCAATCCCCCCGCCCCTAAACCAAATAAAGAAAATGAGGAGGAAGAATAATGATTCGACCCGACCAAGTTCTGACTGGCTCCTATGTAGCAGGGAATATACTTGAAACAATAAACTACAAACAAGTAACCATCTATGTAGAGTACACCAAGGGTGACGAGACATCCATGCAGGTGAAAGTAGAAACTGGCAACGATACAACCACTATGTATCAGGACACCGAGTATACCTATGCGGGTGGTGTAGATACTGGAGTTCCTAAAGTTGTTACTTATAGTGCCACAGGAAACTATAGAATTCCATTGCCAGTTACAGACAAATATTTGAAGGTTTCTGTGCAGGCGACCGGTGGCACTCCTACTGGAACAGCCATGGTAGATGCCTATTTGGGACAGGACTGACTTGAAGAAGCTCCCCGGAATCTACATAATCTACCCCCAGAGCAGACTCATCTACGATGGGAAAAAGGACCTGATAGTCAAGACCAGAAAGATAGATAAATATCTTGATACTCCTATTCATTTGGTTGATGGGCGGTTTTGCTATGGGGTCATAAAATTTTCTTTTGCAAAAGAAGGTGGAGTTAAGGATTTCAAGGAGCTATTTTCTCGCCATAAAATTTCCGATACGGACTTGAAGAGATGGTGGCCGAAGGCGGAAAAGTTTTATTTTTACAAAGTTGAGATTTTAGAAAAATTCCCCCACCCAAAAAACTGGGACTACAATGAAAAGGTAAAATCTTATGTGCAAGAAGTAAACTTTATCAAACAGAGGAGATTTGAGGATATCACCAGTAATGATATCGTAAAGTGGCTCACCAAAGAGCTTATTATAACCTCGCTGAAATTGACCAAAGCATATGACGGCACAAAAGATATTACCGACAAAGACAAACTTGTAAGCCACTACCTCATTTTGTGGGAGGAGTTGAGGAAAAGGGACATTAATCAGGACAAGTCCACCACTATCTATAAAGAATCTAAGAAACTAGGTGATAAGCTCAAGGATTATGGATTTGATGTGGGTGACTTTCTGGACACTTTCCAGAAGACTGGACTTAATGCAATATTTACCAAAGGTGGAATGAAAATAAAAAAAAGAAAAATAAGCAGGAGGATGAAAATGTATAGTAATATTGACTTCAAATTCTATCCCCAAATCATCAATAGAACTGAAGATGAAGAGGGTAATTGGTATGTAGAGGGATATGCTGCTACTTCCGACCCTGTTGATGATAAAAATTCTCCCTACCCAGTCATTATACCTAATGAGGAACTTGATAGGGCAGCCAAAGATTTGATAGGAACTACGGTCTTTTTGAATCATAGGACTACGGAGCATATAGGAAAAGTGGCATCTATAATTAGAAAAGGCAAGAAATTATGGGTAAAAGTCCTTATTTCCAAAACTGTTCCTACAATATGGAAACAAATCCAAGAGGGAGTGCTTAATTCGTTTAGCATCAATGGTAAAGCCAAAAAAGTAATAGACAAATTTGATGAGAAACTTGGAAAGATGGTTAGGCTTGTCTGCGATTTTGTATGGAAGGAAACGAGCGTTGTGGGATTACCTGCCGATCGTGGTGCCAAGACTCTTTGTTGGCAAGTAGCGAGAGCATTGGATGACATGAAGGGGCAATCGATTGTGGAAGAGACGATTGAAAAAGTGACTGCCTTTACCAGAGAAAGAATGAAACTCAAGGATATACTCCCAGAAGTGGCAGAAAAAGTCGCCCACAAATACAACAAGCATGCCGATAACTTGGAACTCATCATAAAGGGATACGCCGTATCAAGAAGCAACCTGATAGAAGAAGAGAGGGCAGTAATATCTTATATATCTACTGGAGCACAAGACAGATATAACGAGATACTTGACCCCAATGGCGTGATACTGGATGAATATCTTAAAAATCCAGTCGTATTATGGGGACACAATTCTAGGGAGCTTCCTATAGGAAGGTGTGAGTGGATAAAACAGGACGACAAAGGCTTGATAGCCAAGACACTCTACGCCAACACCCCAGAAGCCGACAAGGTTTACAACTACCGAAAAGATGGTTTTCCTGTGGCACAGTCTGTGGGATTCATTCCTTTGGAGTGGATAGACCACAACGAGGACGCTTCTGGCGGACATGAAATATTCGGTCCGCCTCCTGAGAGCGGGAAGATGCAGATCCTCAAAAGAACCTACACCAAGTGGCTATTATTGGAATACAGCGATGTGCCTGTTCCTGCAAATCCAGAGTGCCTGCCGATTGTGGTTCTAGGAATGGATAGGTTGGACTTGCAGTTAAAAGATATGGAAACCAAGGGAGTAATTCCCTATTCTGTCCACGGAGATGGGCCGAAAGCCCCCGAAGATACTCCATGGAATGCGGGAGAGGAAGTCAAGAAAGCGACAGGGAATGCAAAGAAGTTAAAGAAAATGCACACTTGGGTTGATAGCGGGGCGGATAATTACGACCCAGATGAGAGGCAGTGGTATAAACTCCCTCACCACAAGGGAGATGGAACACAGGCGGTTGTCTGGAGAGGGGTGGCTAACGCAGCCGCAAGGCTTCCCCAAACAAACATACCTGCTAAAGACAAAAAGGGCTGCCAAACACATCTAGGAAAACACTACAAACAGTTTGACAAAGAACCGCCCTGGGAAAAATCCCCAGAGGATTGGGAGAGGTATTGTGAAGTTTGTGAGGCACTTGGTGAGTTTGGGGTGGAAGTATACACTAGGAATAAACTTACCATCCAAGAAAGGGATGATTTGTATAAAAAACTATTCAGTGAGGAGGTGACAAAAATGGAAAAGAAAGAAGAGAAGAAAGAGACTCTAGAAGTTAAGGAGGAACCAAAAGAAGAAGTTAAGGGAGAGAAGATAGAAGAGAAGAAAGAAGAACCAAAGAAAGAGAAGGTTGAGGAGAAAGAAGAAGTCAAGGCTCTGACCGCCGAGGAAATTGGAAAACTCATTGACGAGAAACTTTCCGCCTTCAAAGCCGAACTCCTAAAGGAATTGAAACCAGAGGAGAAGAAAGAGGAAAAAGTAGAAGAGAAAAAGGAAGAGAAGACCGAGATCAAGAGGTCAACGGGCATCGTGCCTGAGGAGAAAGAAGAGAAGAAGGAAAAGCCAGAAAGCATTCCATATTCGCCCATGAATATGAAATTAGTTTTGGAAAAGAAATTTAGCGTATAGCAACTTCGGTTTATAAACTTTGAAAAAAGGAGGTGATATGAAAATGGATATAAAACGTGCTCTAGACATGACTTCAGGAGCCGCGCTTATTCCGCAACAGCTAGATCCCATGCTGGTAGAACTGGCTAACAGGGAAACCCCACTTAGACTACTTCTTCCGAGAATTCCTTGGGCTAGTGATACTTACAGGTGGAAGGTTCGTTCTGCGTTGGGTACTTCTAGGTTCTACGTGGGTTCCGATGCCTTCGCTGACACTAAGGGGACTTACGCCGAGAGGACTTCAATCATCAGGCAGCTGGAGAATGAGGGGGCGGTTGACAAGCTCTTGCAGAAAACCGCTGTGAACTACATCAATGCCCTCCAGACCGAGATTGAGGGAGCGACTAGGAGTTTGGCTCAGTATGAGGAACAGCAACTCATCATAGGTTCTAATGCTGGAAATGCCAAGGCATTCAACGGACTGTCGATACAGTGCACCACAACTCAGGACCATGCTCACGCCGCAATCAGCTTCAACATGCTCGACACTGCCCTCCAGACTATCGCTGATGCAGGCGGAGTAGCTAGGCTTATCCTAGTTGCCAACAGGGACAAGACCAAGCTCAATCAGCTTGCTCGTGCCGCTGGGACTTTCAACATGGATACGCTCGAAGTCGCCCAAGGCGTCATCTTGCAGACCTACACTGGCGTTCCCATAGTTGGCTCGGCATACGTGCCTGTCAACATCGCACCATCAGGATACACTGACGAGTCCTACGCCTTCGTGCTTGACACCGACAAGATCGTGGTTCCCGTGGTACAGGACATCTCCTACGAGGAGGTGCCAAACACCCTGGATGCATTTGCTTTCCGCATCAAGGAATATTTAACCCTTGCTGTGAAAGCTACCGAGATGCAGGTGAAGATTACCAACATCGCCAAACCGTAGAATAATTGCAATTATATTTGCGATTTATAAATAGCCGGGGGGCTTGTCCCTCCGGCAACCAAAAACTCTCAAGAGGAAGAAATGGCAGACTACACCACAAAACCCCAAGTAATAGCGGTGACTGGCAACGAACTCGTCACGGGAGATATACAGGATGACTGGCTTAGTTGGGCGACCAAAAAGGTGAATCTGGTCACTGGGAAAGTCTATGACGAGACCACAGTAACTGATGAGCTACACGATGGAAAGGGGGAGAGCCACATATTTCTTGACCACTATCCCATTACTTCTTTAGATGCTGTTTCCATTGGTGGTGTTGCACAAGATGTAGATACTTTGTGGTATCGGAACAACATCATCGGGTTCAAGACGACTGCCCCCATCAGTCTCGACCCCCTCGGGGCACCCTTTACGGCAGGGTATAAAAATGTCTCTGTTTCCTATAAACACGGAGTTCCGGATAAAAAACCTATCGCTACAGAGACTGCCACACTGCTTGTCGCTATAAGAGCACTGCGAGCCAAGGGGGCGAAGTCGAGTGGTGGAGTGGACTCGGAGAAATATGACAAATACAGTATTAAATATGGTAAGTCTCCCTATGGGGGGATGATAGAGGGATACGAAGATCAGATAGAAGATAATTTGAATCTGCTCGGCCGTGTCAAACATTACGAGATTTTTCCATGATAGAAAACCACAAAGCCCGCATAAGAACCAATGAGGAAAATTTAAGAAAAGTCCACGGCCAGCAGATAACACTGAGCATTCCTTCTGGTGCCCCAGTCGCTCCCGCAGGCTACACCTTCAACGAGGCCAAACAGATATGCGTCAACTCGGCGGGCAAGACCGCCCAGCCGACCCGCTCCACCACCGACTACGACATCTGGGTGATGGTTTTCCCTATAACGGGCGAGGAATTGAAGGAATACAGTGTGGGGGACCTGAAGATAGGTGACGCCCTGATAGAAGCCGACATAGACTACTTTGACAACTTCGCTGACGCCGTGAAGGAGAAAGTCCTTGTTACTCTGTCTGGAGATGAGTTTAAAGTATCTAGCGTAACAAGGGATTCTATGAATACTAAAATAAAGGTCGGGTGTGTGAGGGAGGAGTAGGGTGGAAAAAATATTCGTAAGCATGAGCACAATAGACAAGGATAAGTGGGAACAAGCGTTTGGGAAAAAGAACCCAAAAAAAGGGAAAACAGCAAAAGGGAAAACACCATTGTATATAGAAAGTTCAATGGAAAGAGTAAATCATATAAGAAGGCAACAGGGAAAGGAGCCATATTATACGGGTATCGCCTGATTTGTTGATGAGATGATAATGAGGAAAATAATAAGTCTGCCGCCAAAGAAAAAACATAAAAAAGGAAAGGAGGAAAAGAAATGAAGGAAAGGGAAGTAGAGATCAAAAAAGTCGTTCTTAAAATCGGCAAGAGGGAACTCAGTTTCACTATTGAGGAGGCAAGGAAACTGTTCGATGTGCTCGGGGGTCTGTTCAAGACCAAGATAATCCGAGAGGAGCATCACCACTACGACTGGCCCTATTATCGCTGGTATTGGAGTGGCACTAATGACTATATTACTGTTGATAATACAGATGGTGCTTCTTTTGATACTACTACTGATAGCGATGTCCAGTTCAGTTATACCTCAAATACTCTGACCTGCTCGCTATAAACAAGGAACAAATAAATAATGGGGAAAGGAGAGGGGATGAAACAGGAAATTAAAAAGGTAAGTATCATTACTCCTGTTTATGGGGATAATACGGTTGAATTTTCAAAAACTTTTGAATCCTTGATAAAACAAAATAACAAGGACTTTGAATGGATTGTAGTTCAGGATGGGGAACTTAATTCATCTTTAGTAAATGGAGATTCTAAAATTCCCCAACTTAAATTAGTTGGGTTAAATAAAAATTATGGCCCGTCTGTAGCCAGAAATGTTGGTTTCCAAGTTTCTGTTGGAGACATAATTGCTTATTTAGATATTGGAGATGAAATATCCGAGAACAGAATTGAGCATCTAATCGGGATGTATAAAAAATTTGATATTCATATTCTGGTTGAGGGCTACAATATTGTGGACAAAGGCAGGATGATATTTTACAATCCGCTCGCCCTGCAGCAATCTCTAGAAGAAAGTGGACGGTCACTACAAACTGAAATTGCAAATCAGAACATTGCTATCCCCCTGGGACTGTCTCATATTAGACTTCCATTCGTTCTGGCTGGTGGATTTCAGCCTGGGATTACTTGTGGAGAAGATGGTATTCTTTTGAGAAGGATGATAAAGTTTACCCCGACAGAAAAAGTAATGTTTTCAGACCATAATGCTGGAACTTATTATGTAAATCCTGTAGGACAATCTCGAACACAAAGAAGATATGATATGGGTGGGTTCTCTTTTGATTCTAAAGACGAACTTGGTTCTCACGGCCAATATCTCGATGAGTTTTGGTTTAAGAATTATAACAGTAACCCATATTATGAAAGGTAAGGAATGTGATTAAGGAACGGAACAAAATCAAGATTTTGTTTATGAGCGACCATTTACCATTAATGACTGGTTTCGCGTTGGTGGGACGCCAAATCCTACCGAGACTCGCCGATATGGGTTATCAGATAGAACACCTCGCCTGGTGCCACCAAAGAAAAAGCGAGCAGAACTTTCCCGAAATATCAAAAAGGTTTGTGACATATCCCGCCGAAACGATAGAGTATCCGACACTCAAATTCGGCAGGGGAACATTGGCGAACATTCTAGTGGAGACCAAGCCCGA